>Ga0070741_10003042_pt1 | contig 42811 bp, 36 predicted proteins | sample Coa_R1_4_FD_66440 | JGI IMG/M metagenome (GOLD analysis project Ga0070741, IMG submission 66440) | Surface soil microbial communities from Centralia Pennsylvania, which are recovering from an underground coalmine fire - Coalmine... | ecosystem: Environmental > Terrestrial > Soil > Unclassified ... | reverse complement strand
TCACGCAGCACCCACAGGAGCGGGGTTTCAGGGGAGACGGAAACTGTCTTCTCACTGCCGTTGACGCGGAGTGTAATGTCGGGCATGTTTGTCCAGTTATGGGAGTTTTGGGACCGCTGTCCATGGTACTCAACTGGAGGAAAAAGGGGAAGGAACAAGCCCTCGGATTTCTGACGGATTCACTCAACAATTTCAGGGCGCAATCGGAAGTGGTGCGGGAAGATGCGAGATTCGGATTACTTGAGTTGCGCCAGACGCTGGGTTGCCAGTTGCCCGGCTTCGCTGGTGGGATTCTCCTTCTTGATCTGCTCGTACATTTTCTTCGCGTCCAGGGGCTGGTTGGAATCCTGGTAGAGTTCGGCCAACTGCAGCTGCGCGGTCACTTTGCTGACCGAGGTCGTGGGCTTGTTCATCAATTCCTGGTAGAGCGCGATCGCATCCTTGGTACGGCTCGTATCGGCGTAAAGGGCTGCCAGCGCGTCCTTAGCCAGCGAGGCCACTTCCTTGTTCCCCTTGGAAACTACCACCTTGAAATCGCGCTCCGCGGCGGCGTTGTCGCCCAGGTCCTTTTCGGAGACGGCCAGGAAATAATGCGCCATGTCGGCGGTGTGGGTGTGCGGGTACTTGTCGATAATCGCCTGAAACTGCTTGCGGGCGGCCTCAGAACGCTCCCTGCCCGAGGTGAAAGTCGGGAAATCAGGCTGCTCGGGAGTTCCGGGCGCGCGCAGTTGCGTGTCCATGGTGCGGACGGCGACGGTGAGATCGAGGCTGGCCTTCTGATCCTGCGCATTCAGGTAATACCACCCGCCGGCGGCTGCGCCGATCACGAGGACGGCAGCGACTACGGAAATGACGAGCGTGTTGCGGTGCTCAACGGTCCAGTCGGCGGTCTTCTCGGCAACTCCGATGGTGGCACGGCTAAAGGCATCCTGTTTCAGTTGATGGCGGGTTTCTGCGCGCACGGACTTCCCTTCTAAAATTATTGATGGGTATACAGATATTGAGTTTAACAGGGGGAAAAAGCGAGGTCAAAAAGAGCGGGTAAGGGTAGTGGCGAGATTTGGGCAGATCCTGAGCGCCGCGGCCTGGTGATCGTCGGCTATTCAGCCGGGCCCGAAGAAGTGAGTTGCAGGATGTGCTGCACAGAACTAGAATTCGCGGCGGAAAGCATCCCACACCATTTGTTCGCAATGGAGGCGTATGAAAGCAAGAACTGTGTTATTGACTCTGGTCCTGTGTTTTGTGGCGGGGATCGTGTGCTTCGCCAGCGATATACAAATGGGCACCTGGAAATTGAACGAGGCGAAATCGAAAATCGCTGCCGGGACACCCAAGAACAGCACGGTGGTCTACGAGGCTGCCGGTGACAGCATAAAAGTCACTATTGACGGCAACGCCCCGGACGGGACGGCTACGCACAGTGAATGGACGGGTAAGTTCGACGGTAAAGATTATCCTTCTACCGGGAATCCGAACGAAGACACGCGCGCAGTGAAACAAATTGACGACCATACGCTTCACGTAACGTCAAAGAAAGGCGGTAAGGTTATTCTTACGGCCCACGTTGTGGTCGCGGCTGATGGCAAGAGCCGCACGGTCACAGTCAATGGAACCGATGCACAGGGCAAGAAATACAAGAGCACCGCGGTGTACGACAAGCAGTGAAGGGATCATCTCCTCGAATGCTGCCGTTGGTGGGATGCCCTTCCGCTCGCTTCTGAACGGGAGGGCATTTGTAGCCTGCTGGCGTTATAAGTGCGAACCCGATGGTGTCGTCATTTGACGGTGGCTGGACGATGGACCACCACTTTTTCTCCAATCTCAACGGTCATCAAATCTTCTCCCACTTCCAGCGGTCCTGAGTAAGTTTTCCGAGTGAGCGGCAGCAAACCGGTGGTATCCCCCGGCACGATGTGCGAGTAAACGGCAAGCTTGGGCTTCACGCGCGAAAAGATCGTGCCGGCCTGCTCCGCCGTGGTGTGGTGCCCGGCAATTGCCCGGAACCGTTCTTCACTCACCGAGGGATTCGCCGCTCGGAAGGCTTCGGGGTCAATAACTTCGTGAATCAGAACATCAGTGCCCTGGGAAAAATGAATGAGATTGTCGGAGTATCGCGTGTCGCCGGAAAGCACGACGGAGTGCCCTTCAAAGTCGACGCGGTAGCCCAGCGCTGGCTTGACCTGGCCGTGGTCAACTGCAAATGCGGTTACTTTGATTCCGGCATTGTCATACACGACGCCTTGCTCGATGTCCCTCGCCAGAACGTTTACGCCGCGCGCGGGCAGTTTGTCGTCTTCCTGGCGGATCTGGATATCAAATTGGAAGGCTTCCTTCAGGTGCGACATCATCTCCTTGGTTCCGGCCGGGCCCCATACTTGGAGAGGAATCTTGCGCCCGCGCGCCCAGCCGGTCAGCCACAGATCAGGGATTCCTACTACATGATCGGAGTGCAAATGCGTGAGGAACAAGGCATCGATCTCCGTGAACCGAATCCTGATTTGCTCAATCCGTTGCGTGACGCCGCGACCGCAATCGAATAGCAGCTTCTTGTCGCCAGCTTCAACCAAGATACCTGGACCGAAGCGATCCATTCGGGGCTGCGGGGAGCCGGTACCCAGGAGCGTCACTCTCAGATTCTGACCAGAAGCAGCCACCGCAACGGCAGTGCTCAGAATCCACAAAATAAAGAATGCCCGGTAACGCACGTCGTGACCCCTCATGAAGGAAGAACTCCTCAACAGACTTGAGCAGTCTACATCCGAAAAACATCGTTGGACTTAAAACGCCTGAGCCGGGATTTGAAGTGCCATCCCCGTTAACAACAGTACATCGCCATAGCCCTGATCGAGAGTGGCCGTCCCGCATGCAGCGACAAGGATGAGACCTGCGCGCAGAGCGTTGAGCCGTCCAAAACGGCCATTAGCTCTTCCTGTGTCCGTCGGCATCGTGTTGCCATCGTAGCCGAACACCGACGCAGATGCCATGAAAGCTGGCGACTTCCGAAGACATGATACCGAGACGATGGCACGGGTCGGATGGGTCGCAACATGTTGAAATATCTCCATAACGCTGATTGAGTTCTCACAACTCAGCAGACGTTCCGAGCCCCAGCACGCCGTGCCCGAAGCTGTGTCTGATTCCGGACACCCGGGTCCATCCTCGGACGAGTCATCCTAATCTGCCATGCGCGTCTTGTTGTAGCCAAGGCACTTCCACGCACCATGTTCGGACGATCATGTGCAGGCAATTTCCAGACTCAGGAGGTGTCGAGATATGAAAAAAACCGAACGCCTGCGCCAGGCCCTCACGGGGCCGCTGCAAGAGGCCGATCTCAAACAAAACACCGAAAATGGCTGGAAGCCCGTCGCGATTGAGTGGGAACGGGAGGTCGAGACTTCTGAAGAGGCCCTTCCCGGCGACGTGCCGTTCGGCCTGAAGTTATCGCCCGATCCCTGCCAGTTGGTTGACGACCCCGATGAGCGCGAGACCCTGTTCCAGATGATGGAGTTGATGGTCGAGGAAGGCTCCTACGCGCGCATTGCCGAGGAGATCAACCGGCGGGGATTCCGCACACGCGACGGTTCCCTTTGGACTCCGATTTCCGTCTTCGAGATGCTGCCGCGGCTCATTGAGGTCGGCCCGAACGTGTTTCGTAGCGCTGAGTGGGCAAAACGGCGGCAGGTATCAGAGAAGACATCTGAGACAAGATTCTAGAAATGCCATCGCCGGACTTCGTCCGGCGGACGGACGGGGGCGTCCGTCCCTACACTCTTGGTGGATGAGCCTTGTGGGGTGTCTCCAGACACAATTACGCTCCGGGCTGTCGCTTGGTTCGTTGTGCCGAAACATGCTACAAAACATTTGTGCCGCCATTCCTAGCTGCTTTCGTCTTTAATAGCGGCATGGCGTTCTGTTACTCTTCGCTTTCCATTCAGGGGAGGACGATAGAAAAAATGTCCATACACAAGCGGATGATTCCATCCCTTGCCGTTTTCGTTTGTCTCACAACTTGTTTGTTCGCCGCCGACAAGAAATCCAAAGGAACGAAGGCTGAAGAGAGCAAGCCTTCTTATGACCAGCCCCAGCCTGCGACGGAGAATGTCGATCTCGCCATGGTGCAGCGTATCCGTGAGGAAGGATTGGCCCACTCGCACGTGATGGAGTATGCCTCGGGATTGATGGACGGGATCGGGCCGCGCCTGACCGGTTCTCCCAATCTCAAGAAAGCCAACGAGTGGACACGCGATCAATTCACTGCCATGGGCTGCCAGAATGCGCACCTGGAAGATTGGGGCGAGTTTGGCATGGGATGGCGGCAGCTTAATGCCTGGATGCGCATGACAGCGCCGGATACGGCCGTGTTCATCGCCCAGGCTCTGCCCTGGTCGCCGTCCAGCCACGGGCCCATCAGCGGGAACGCCGTCTGGGTCGACGCCAAGGATGAGAAAGATCTGGAGAAATACAAAGGGAAGCTGGCGGGCAAAGTCGTGTTCTTTGGCGAAATGCGCGAAGTGAAGCCGGTGGATAAGCCGCTCTTCGAACGGCGGGATGATGCCAACCTGGAGCAGACGATGGAATATCCGGTGCATGTGGGCGCGCATGAAGACTTTTTCGCGGATTTCATCAAGAAGTTGGAGTTCCGGGAAAAAGCGGGAAAATATTTTGCCGAGGAGCACGCCGTTGCCATCGTGGTGCCGAGCCGGGATGGCCGCAACGGCGGCGGCTCCGGGGGAACGATTTTTGACGACGGCGGCTCCGGTATGGGCTGGTTCACCTATCAGAAGGAACACGCCGAACCTCTCCCGATCGTGGTGACCGCGGTGGAAAATTATGGCCGCGTCTATCGCCTGCTGAAGGCCAACGTGCCGGTGAACATCGAGATGGACGTCGAGGCCGAGTTTACCGGAGAGCACGAGCATGGCTTCGATACGGTCGCGGAGATTCCCGGGACCGATCCCAAACTGAAGGACGAACTGGTCATGGTCGGCGGCCACCTCGATTCCTGGGCCTCGGGCACCGGCGCCACCGACAACGGGGCAGGAACCGTGGTCGCCATGGAAGTGATGCGCATCCTCAACGCCCTCAAGGTGCAGCCCCGGCGCACCATCCGCGTTGCGCTATGGACGGGCGAAGAGCAAGGCGAGTTCGGCTCCTACGGCTATGTGAAGCAGCATTTCGGATTTGTGCCGCTGTCGACTGCTCCCGACCAGGTAAAACTGCCGGAGTTCCTGCGCAAGCCGGCCGGCCCGGTGCAGTTAAAACCCGAGCAACAGAAGATTTCCGGTTACTTCAACGTCGATAATGGCTCGGGAAAGATTCGCGGAATCTACCTGCAAGAGAACGCGGGCATTGCAAATATCTTCCGGCAATGGATGGAACCTCTCAGAGACCTCGGGGTCACGACAATCACGATGCGAGACACTGGCGGAACCGATCACGAGGCATTCGATGCAGTCGGAATCCCGGGCTTTCAGTTCATTCAGGACCCGTTGGATTACGGATCGCGGACGCATCACTCGAACATGGATCTTTACGAGCGGCTGCAGGCTGACGACCTGGCCCAGGCCGCCACGGTGGAGGCGATCTTCGTTTACAACACCGCGATGCGGGACCAGATGCTTCCCCGCAAGGCCGTGCCGCAGCCGGAGTTGAATGAGCAGCGCAGCGCGCCGTTGAAGAATGTCATGCCGGGGGCGCAGGAAGCCGCGCCGGAGGCGAAAACGCCGAAGGAGTAGGTTCGGGGATGTCCTCATCTAGAGCAACGAAGATCAAATGCCCCACCCTCTCGCTAAGATCGCAAGAAGGGCGGGACACCCTCGGTTCTTAAAGTTCTTGCCAGATCTCCTTAAAATCGTAAAAGCCCTTTTTGCCGGAGAGCCACTCGGCGGCCAGGACTGCGCCTTCGGCGAAGCCGCGGCGTGATTTGGCATCGTGGCAGAGATAGATGCGGTCGGCCTTCGATTCCAGGACCACTTCGTGCAAACCCACCACCTCACCCTCGCGGAAGGACGTAATTTCCAGCGGTTCCGGAGTGCCGCTTGCCTCACGCATCAGATGCTGAAGGGCGAGAGCGGTGCCTGAAGGAGCATCTTTTTTGTGGGCGTGATGACGTTCGAAGATCTGCCCGGTGTAGTCGCGCCGCAGGGCGGCGGCTGCAGTCCGCGCCATTGCAAAAAAAATATTTACGCCGACCGAGAAGTTTGCGGCATAGACGAAGCCTGTACCCTGGCGTTCCGTTAACTTTCGGACGTGCTCGAGGTGTTCGTACCAGCCGGTCGTGCCCACCACCATGTTTTTGCCCGCCTTCAGGCAAGCCTCGATGTTAGCCAGAACACAGTGCGGGGCGGTGAAATCGATGACCACGTCGATGCCGCGAAGCTTTTCCGCGAAAAGAGCGGCCCCGCCGTGATTTTCCCTTGAGGTTGCCACCTGGAGGTGGTGTTTGCGCTCGGCCGCTATTTCGGCAACCAGCGAGCCTGTTTTTCCACGGCCGAGAAGGAGAAGATTCATCTTCCGGGTACCTCCCACGATTTAACCACAGGGGTCGTAGAAGCGCACGGAGGCAGTCAATGCCGCTGGTTTTACCGTGAATACCGGATTGCGCCCAATCATCTGCTACACAAATTTCTGGTTTCCACAGTTTGGCACAACTGCCTGTGACAACACTGACCATCCATGCGGCATCCCATAGCAGCGCCGCGGAGGGGAGGCTTCATGGATCAGAACCGGATAGTGATTTTAGTAGTGGTGGTGGTCATTGCCATCGTGGTGGTAGCGGCCATCGGTTTCGTCGCCTCACGCAAGCGGCGCAGCCGGAAATTGCGGGAGCACTTTGGTCCAGAGTACGACCGCGTGCTCAAGCAGCAGGGCGACCAGCGCAAGGCGGAGGGAGTGCTCGAGTTCCGCGAAAGACGTAGAGAGAAATTCAAGATCCGCCCGCTGTCTGCTTCCGACCGGCAAAACTTCTCGGTTCGATGGAGGGAAGTGCAGGCGCGGTTTGTCGATGATCCACGGGGAGCGGTCACGGTTGCGGACGCGCTGGTCACTGATGTAATGCAGGCCCGCGGTTATCCCATCGGCGAGTTCGAGCAAAGGGCTGCCGATCTTTCAGTGGACTATCCAGCCATCGTGGACAATTACCGCGCGGGACACGAAATCTCCATGCGCCACAGCGAGGGTAGAGCCAGCACCGAGGACCTGAGGCAAGCCATGATGCATTACCGCCGCTTATTCGAAGAACTGGTGGGAGAAGACACATCTTATTCAAAGGGAGCATAGAGATGGCAACGCCGTTAAGAAGAGATGAGACTCAATTCGATAACGATCAGGAACTGACCACTGCCGACCTTGCGCAGGGCAAGCGTCCGGCGCCGGCGCAGGAAATGCGACCGCAGCCGGTTGCGATGAGCGGCGGACAGCAATCTGGTTCACCGGAGAGCACCTCGCTTTTTCCCGCCAACGAACTGGAAGATCTGCGCACCCGCTGGAAAGAGATTCAGACGGGGTTCGTGGATGAGCCCCGCAAGGCGGTCGAGCAGGCGGATGGATTAGTGGCATCCGCGATGAAGCGATTGGCGGAAGTATTTGCGCAGGAGCGTTCGGGGCTGGAACAGCAGTGGGACCGCGGCGATAACGTTTCGACCGAGGATTTGCGGGTGGCGCTGCAGCGTTATCGATCGTTTTTCGATCGCCTGCTTTCCATATAAAAACACGTAGCCCCGGACGCATTCGTCCGGGGCAGGGGTTATTGTGCCCGCTGCAGGCGTTTCGGCCCCCCATAATGGGACCGTGGCGCAGGGCGCTCGCTTCGCTTCGCGGGGCGGACCAATGGGTCCGCCCCTACGGGTTCAGGCGAAGACTTCCTTGTCTAAATCGGCGAAGAAGGTTTTGTGAAGACGCTGGATTACGTCCGGAACTTCGTCTTCTTCGATCACGAAAGTCAGGTTGATCTCGGACGCGCCCTGGGAGATCATGCGGATTTTTTTGTCTGCCAGTTCTCGAAACACCAGGGCTGCGATTCCCGGAGTCTCGCGCAAATTTTCTCCCACCAGGCAGACGATAGCCTTGCGTCCTTCGTACTTGACGTCTGCGAGCTTGGCCAGATCCGCGGCCAGGGCGGGAATCGCCTGATTCGAGTCTACGGTCAACGAAACGCTGACCTCCGACGTGGAGACTACGTCCACGGCCACTTTGTGCCGGTCGAAGGCCTCGAAGATTGTTTTGAGGAATCCGTGCGCCAGCAGCATCCGCGGGGCGGCAACGTCCACGATCGTAATGCGCTTTTTTGCGGCAATGGCTTTAAAGATGTTCTTGCTGTGCGGGGCGCGGGTGGTGATGCGGGTGCCTTCGCAGCCGGGATTGCGGGAATTCAGGACATACACCGGAATATTCTTCTGGATTGCCGGCAAGACTGTGGCCGGGTGCAAAACCTTGGCGCCGAAATAGGCTAGTTCGGCGGCTTCATCGAAGCTGATGACCTTGATGCGGCGGGCATCTGGGCAGATTCGGGGATCGGTGGTGAGGATGCCGTCCACGTCGGTCCAGATCTCGATGCGGTCGGCGCCCAGGCCTGCGCCGAAAATGGCGGCTGAGAAATCTGAGCCACCGCGGCCAATTGTGGTCGTGATGCCCGCGCGATTGGCGCCGATGAATCCGCCCATCACGGGGATTTGTCCCGACCTGAGCAGGGGCTCGACTCTCTCTTTCAGCCGCAGATTGGTTTCCTCGTATTGCGGCACCGCTTGCATGTAGGCGCTGTCGGTGATCAGGACATCACGGGAGTCCACGTGTACTCCCTTGAGACCACGCGCCTCGAAGGCCGCAGCGACGATTTTGCTGGAAAGCATTTCGCCAAAAGCGGCCACGTTGTCGGTGGTGCGGGGAGTGATCTCGCCGACGGCAGAGATGCCGCGCAGGAGTTCGTCCAGGGTTTCGAAGTCCGACCCCAGTTCGGAATGGAATTCGGTGAAGCGGGCGGTGCCCAGCAGTTCGCTGGCCGCGTTGTAGTGACGTTCCTGCAGCGAGCGGCAGAGCTTGAGAGCCGCCTTGCGCTCGCCATTGCCCGCCGCCCTTGCCATGGTGAGGAGCGTGTCGGTCACTTTGGCCATGGCGCTGACTACGACGATCGGCTGCTGCGCCTGGCGGCCCTGGACGATCGAAGCGACCCGGTCGATAGCCTTGGCATCTTCCACGGAAGTTCCGCCGAATTTCATGACTATCATGGGCGGCGCTCCGGGTCCCACGGGAAGTATGCTGCGAGCGTAATGCATGGGCGCGCACGACGCCGCTGAAACGACAGCGGGATTTCTGCGCCGCTGGGCAGTTCCGTCATCCCAGGTAGCCTTTGGCCTTCAGCAATTCCGCGTTCAGCAGAGCTGCGCCGGCGGCGCCTCGGATGGTGTTGTGGGACAGAACGGTAAACTTCCAGTCCAGAACTCCGCAGGGCCGCAGGCGGCCTACGGCGGTGGTCATGCCCGCGCCCATATCCACGTCGAATCGCGGCTGCGGGCGGTCGCTGGCTTCAAGGTAGACAACCGGGCGTTCCGGCGCGCTGGGCAGTTTAAGCTCCTGCGGTTCGGCGCGATACGCAGTCCAGGCGTCGATGATTTCTTCGGGCTTGGCTTTCTTCTTGAGCCGGATGGAAACCGACTCAGTGTGCCCGTCTTCGACCGCGACGCGGTTGCATTGCGCGCTCATGGCAAAGGCTCCGGGGATCACACGGGAGCCGTTGACCTGGCCCAGCAGTTTCCTGGTCTCCTCCTCCATCTTTTCTTCTTCGTTCTTGATGAAAGGGATCACATTGCCGAGAATGTCGAGCGAAGCCACGCCCGGATATCCCGCGCCGCTGACGGCTTGCATCGTGACGGCCATCACCGTATCGAGCACAAAGCGCTGGTGAATGGGGGCGAGGGCCAGCACCAGGCCGATGGCGGAGCAATTTGGGTTGGTGACGACGTAGCCGCCATTCTTTTTGCGCCAGGCCTGGATCTCGATCAGCTTGATGTGCCCGGCGTTGACTTCGGGGATGACCAGCGGGACGTCCTCTTTCATGCGCAGGGCGCTGGAGTTGGAAACCACGGCGCAGCCGGCGTCCGCGAAGCGAGGCTCAAGGTCCGCCGCGATAGCGGAATCAAGAGCGGCGAAAACCACTTTCGGGGCGCCATCCGGTGTTGCGGGCGAGACCTGCATCCTGCCGACAGCAGGCGGAATCGCTGTTTTGAGCCGCCACCGCGCCGCCTCCGAGTACACCTTGCCTTCGGAACGGTCGGAGGCGGCAAGCCACGCCACTTCGAACCACGGGTGGTGCTCCAGCATCTGGATAAATCTCTGTCCTACGACGCCGGTGGCGCCGAGGATTCCTACGGGAATCTTTTTCATGGGTATTTGGATTTTATAACAAGCGGACGCAGGTTCTGGTGTGCGTGATCACTCGGAGGATTACCAAGGGGATGGGGACACTCCGTCACTGAGCGGGTTGTGAACGGAGCGCGCGACCTTCGCTTCTACAGAGCACTAGAGCTAAATTGCCTCTTCGCTTGAGCCGCAGTACGCGGCTTTAAAGGGCCGGCCCTTTCAGCGGTAAAGGCGCGTCTGGATCGCTGTCACTGGAGAACCAGGGCTGAACCGCCGATAAGGTTCCTTGGAGGGATCCTATGCCGGAACTACGCCAGAATTTCTTTACCAAGGAGTGGGTCATTATCGCGACCGAGAGGGCGAAGCGGCCCGAGGAGCTGGCGACGCACCGGCCGGCGCAACCCGTGAGTTCTTTTGTCGAATCCTGTCCGTTCTGTCCTGGCAACGAGAGCAAGACCCCGCCGGAGGTGATGCGTTGCCCGGCTCAGGGCGAGCCCTGGCAAGTGCGGGTGATTCCCAACAAGTTTGCGGCGTTGTCCAGCGAGGTGCAGCCTACGCGCAGCCTGCAGCATTTGCGACGGCGGGTCGACGGGTTCGGATTCCACGAGGTCATTATCGACAGCCCCGACCATTCGCGCTGCATGCCGCTGATGACCGACGAGGATGTGGCCAGGATTCTGAATGTATACAAGCAGCGCTACAACGTGCTCAGCCTGGATCACCGGGTGAACCACATCACAATCTTCAAGAACCACGGACTGGACGCGGGCGCGAGCCTGCAGCATCCGCACTCCCAGTTAATCGCGACGCCGGTCATCCCCAGCCAGGTCCGCCACCGCTTGTATGAGGCGCTGCGCCATTACGACGACGCGGGCGAGTGCATGTTCTGCCACATGGTCGAGAGGGAAGTGGAGGATAAGACCCGCGTGGTGCTGAAGAGCGAGCGTTTCGTGGCGATGGAGGTGTTCGCATCAGCCACCCCATTTGCCACCCACATTTTCCCGCTGCGGCACATGGCGAGCTTTGGCGAGATTTCGGAAATGGAGGTCGCGGACCTGGCGAGGATTCTGCGCACCCTGCTGGCGAAACTCTATGTCGGCCTGGAGAATCCCGATCTGAATTTCACGGTGCGCAGCGGGCCGGCGGAATATGCCGGAGCACGCCACTTCCACTGGTACGTGAGTGTGATACCGCGGTTGACCCGGGTGGCCGGCTTCGAGTTGGGTTCGGGGATGTTCATCAACACGGTGCTTCCGGAAGCGGCTGCGGAATTTCTACGTAAGGTTGCGGTGGCGAAGATTGCGGCCGCCGGAGCGGGCAAGTAGATCCGGCCGCTTACGTGCGGTGGGGTTCGTGGCGGAGAGAGTATTCGCTGAGCGGGCCGAACTTCTTCTTCTCGGCATAGAGACGCCAGCGGCGGAATACGATGCGCAGCGCGGCCATGACGGGAATAGAGAGATAAACGCCCAGGATCCCCGCCACCTCGCCGCCCGCCATGACTCCGAAGATGGCAGCCAGGGGATGCAGTTCCATGCTGTCGCCCATAATCCGGGGCGACGAAACGTAATCCTGAATCAGGCGCCATAGGCCTAGGAAGATGACCAGTACCAGCCAGTGCTTGTAGCTGAGCAGCAGAGACACGGTAATGATGGTGACGGCCGCCACCAGCGGCCCTACCACCGGGATAAACTCCAAAGCTCCACCCATGAATCCTAAGACCAGGGCATACGGAACGCGCATGGAGATCAGGAAAACTGAGTAGACGAACAGGCTCAAAGCTGCCAGGATCAACTGCGCGCGAATGAAGTGCGCCAGCATCTGGTTGAGGTCATTCAGCACGTTTTCCATGAACTCTCGTTGCGGGCGGGACTGGATGGTGGAAAGCAGGACGCCGCTAAAGGCGCGGCCATCCTTCAGGAAGAAAATAGACAGCAGCGGAACGACAATGAAGAGCCAAGCCTGCTTGGCGACATCGGCGACGCGCAGCCCTACGCGTTGCGCGATTTGCGTGATGTCGTCGCTGTGCCCGGCAAGGAAAGTCTGGACAAATTCGGTACTGCGCTCGTTCCAGCCATGTTCGGCTCCCAGTTGGCGAGCAATCTGACCGGAACTGAATTGGCTCAGCAATCCGGGGAGAGCCTGTCCCAGGCGGGCGCCCTCATGCGTAATCTTGGGGCCGACCAGCACGAAGAAGACGACCACCAAACCAAGCAGCAGCGTGTAAATCACGGCGATGGCGCGGCCGCGGCCCTTCAGCACCCGTTCCAGTTGAGCCACCAGCGGGCTCATGAGGTAGGCGAAGAAGATGGCAAACAGGAAAGCGATCAGGGTGGCGCGGGCAACGTAAAGAAAGCCCAGCACCAGCGCGAACAGCAGCACCGTGACCAGAACCCGAGCCGTACGTGAGTCAGCCAGTGACAATAAGTTTTCCAGGGCGAATCTCGTTTCTGCCGCCGGGGAATCAGTGCTAGTCCCGGACTACTTCGGTATCATCGGCAGGGATTGCCACTCGCATCAGCTTGAACTGGTTATGATCGTCTACCCACAGGGCCCAGTCCACATTTTCACCCTTGAGATTCAGCCGGAGCAATTCGCGCTCCGCGCCCCGGATCGTAACTTTCTCGGCCCCCACCAGTTCCAGCCGGATGTGCAATGACATACGGTCCTGGGGCACGAGCACGCCGAAATCTCCCGGCACGCGCTGGCACTTCCAGCCTCCGCCTTCCGGCTTGCAATCAGATGCCAGGTAACGCCAAGCCAGCACCTCGCGATGGACAAAAAAGTTATTGTCCAGGATCACCGAGGTGGTAGGCATGAGAAAAGATTGCTCCGCCGGCTTTGTATAAGCAGCCGAGGTGATCTTTTCGATCAGGAATTCGTTGTTGGGAAGCACGGTCAGGGAACCGGCAGTGTCCTGGCTCCAGTCGTAACGCACCAGCTCGCCCGCGGAGGTGATGACCAGGTCCGCCTTCTGGTTAGCCGGGCCGTGTTCTTCCTTCAATTGCGCTTTGATCACGCTCGTCGTGTTCTGCTGGTGGATAGTGAAGGTTTCTGTGGCCACCCGCTGGCCTTTCACGAAGATGCCAAAGGAGCCGGAATCTACGGCCTGCGCCGGGCCGGACTTCTCCTTCTCTTTCTTGTCAGCGCCCGGAGCAGCCAACAGGGCAATGCCGCTGAGGAGAATGAAAAGCAGTACCAGCCCCCGGAGCAGTGCGTCCGGGAGCAGGCGGGCCGGTTCGGCTGTGCGATGTTGGGACTTCACTCGACTTCTCCTTGTTCGACCTGCATCTCGGCCCTTTTGAGCCCGAGTCTACCGGCGATGTCAGCGGCGACCTCCGGAACCGTGCGGCCGGCGGTGGAAATCGTCACGGGTACTTCCGCATATTTGCGACGGCGAGTGTCATAAAGCCGGCGAAACTGGTCTGGATCCCGCAATAAGGGGCGCTGGGTCCCGGCCGTATTGGCCTGCTCGCAGCAACGCTCCCACAATTCTTCCACCGGCGCATCCAGAAAAACGATGGGCACGCCCGCGGCCTGCAACAGGGCTGAGTTCTCGGGTTGGGCATACGCTCCGCCTCCCAAAGCGACGATGCGCGGCTGGCCGTGAAGCCCATCCAGCAGTTCCTGTAAGGCGCTATGCTCGGCACGGCGGAAGGCGGCCTCGCCCGACTCGCGAAAGATCTGGGCGATGGTGCGGCGTTCGCGGCGCTCGATCCGGTCATCCAGGTCTTCGAAGATCCAATTCAAGCGCTCGCCCAGGGCCCGGCCCACACTGGTCTTGCCTGCTCCCATGAAGCCGATCAGGAAGACAACCTCGGGCACGGGTGGGTTACGCCGCGCCGGAGGGTTGCTCCGCACACGCGGGCGCGGGTTTGCGGCTACCGTTTTCGCGGAACGCTGATTCAAACGATCCCGGTTTCTTTTGTTTATTTTGCCGAGCGTTTTCTGAGGTGGATTTTACCATTGAAGCTGCGCAGGACCACCGTGGATGACACCGCTGCGCGGCCCATGGTACCCCAGAAGGCACTTCCTTCTTTGAGAGCGAATGAGGTGTGTTGCTTGGGCTGCAGAGGTATATCGTCGTGGACTTCGCCCCGGACGGAGCGGGCGCTCACGTCCGCAGAGGTGGTATCGGGAACAATGGCTTCGATGTCGCCGCTGTGGCTGGTCAGGCGATACTCGCCGTGGTCGCCAAAATCACCGACATAGTTGATGCCGCCGCTGGTGGAAATGACCTGTACCAGCGGCCCATTCACGCTATTGAGGGTTACGTTCCCGCTCAGCGAGTCGACTTCCACGTGGCCGTCCTGCACGTTGGTGAGAGTGACGGGACCGTTCAGCGTCTTCACGTGCACATGCGCGTTGTTAATGTCACGCAGGTCGACGGTAGCGCCGGCGCCTTCCATGGTGACGTCGCCGCGAAGTTTCTCCGCGCGCAGCGTTCCGGAAGTGGAGTGCAGGGCCAGGTTGGTGTCCACCGGGACCAGAATTTCGTAATCGACGCGGCCGGACTGGGAGTCTGCGCCGGGCAGCAGGTGAGATTGGATCTCTACGCGATTGCCAATCACGTTGTTGTCCACTTCCACCTTGTCGGATGCCAGCGTGGCGTTCACCACAACGACACTGCCACTGGACGGCCGTACCGAAATGGAGCCATAGGGATTGTTGACGGAGAGGCCCGCCTTCGGCGCGACGTTGAAGCGGAATTCTTTGCGTGTTTCCGCGCGTGCTGTTCCCGCGGTCATGGTTGCAGCCAGCACCGCGCCGCATACTGCAAATTCGATTAAGCGCCCGCCCATAGGTTCCCTGAATTCCTCGACGATTTTCAGCCGGCCGTAGGGCCAGCAGTCAAATGGCAATCATTATGGCAGAGAACGATCCAGAGCCATCTCAAAAAGCATTGCCTTCTCCTGGTAAGCCTCCATCAAGGCGCGCCGGGCATCCTCGTCGTTAGGATTAGCGGCAATGGTGTTTTTCGCATCCTGGATGTACTCGTTCACATGCCGCAAATTCTCCGTGTATTGTGCCTGCAGAGCGGGAGATTGCTGCCCGATCTCGGCCAGCAGGTCGTCATCGTTAAGGCCGGCGATGGATGCGTCTGGGGCCGCCTGCGAAAGCGAAGCGCGAGAAACGGGTTCATTGGTGGCGAGTTCCCGCCAGGGAGCATGCTGCCGCACCACGATGCCCAGGGTAATGAGCAGCGCCGCGGCGGCCGGCAGCGCCCAGCGCGCCCAAACCCAGGAACTGCTGAACGAAGGCAGAAGGGAATGGTGCGAACGCTGCGGCCTGATTAACCCCTCCCGCCGCAGTGCGATTTCTATGGAATTCCAAACCCGGGGACTGGGTTCATGAGCGGCTCTTAATTCCCCCGCGGCCGCGGCAATGACCAGCAGGTCGGCAACCAGAGCTGCGCAATGTGGACAATCCCGCAAATGAGCCCGCTGGGCGGCATTGCTGCCGTTCTCGTTTTCCACCAGGCTTTCCTGTAACTCAACGCACGTCATACGGCTCTCCCCAAGCCTCTGTTTCCTCAGTGGGTCGCCACTTCCAAGTCGTGCAACCGGCTTGCGCCGAAACGGCCGCCAGTCTGCGCTGGCTGGCTTTCCTGATTTTTTTTCTGTCTCTTACTTGGTTGCATGTATTGCGTCTCAGGATTGCTCGGCTTTTTCAGGCCGCTTCATTCTGAGCAGATCACGCAACTTCATTCGTGCTTTATGCAACTGGGACTTGCTGTTCCCGATCGAACACCCCACGATCGTCGCGATCTCATTATGTTCGTAACCTTCGACGTCGTGAAGCACAAAGATCGTACGATAGCCGGGAGGGAGGTCGTCCACTGCTCTCTGCAACTGCAGACGGTCAATGGACCCGGCCAGCGCCAGGTCTTCCGCCCCGAAATCTTTCTTCGGGGTGTCTTCCTCGCCTGCCTGGGTCGTTTCCTCCAGAGAAACCACCGGCAGGCTCTTCTTTCTCAGGTGCATCAGCACCACGTTCACCGACAGACGATGCAGCCAGGTGGAGAATGCCGATTCGCCGCGGAAGGTTCCAATCTTGCGGTAAAGCTGCAGGAAAGCTTCCTGAGTCAGATCCTCGGCCTCGGCCGTGTTCGAGGTCATGCGCAGGCAGAGGGAGTAGACCCGCCGCTTGTGCTTATCGTAGAGGGCTTGGAACGCCTGAGAGTCCCCTTGCTTCGCCCTCTCGATCAGACCAGCCTCGAGCTGTTCACCGGGCTGTTTCTGTTGTGGGTCGGTCAAGTCGCCTTTTCCGGCCGCACCCCGTGAGATGCGGCTAAATATCTTTACGTTGTATAGGTTGCAGGTTATCGCAAAAAAAACTACAGTAATGTACCTATTTCAATTATTAGAGCCAGTCTACGGTTCTTTGGATTCCGGACTCCCCTTTTCCGTGCTTGCAAATCCTTTGCCTGGATGCTGTTGAAATACTCAACCGCAACAGCTATTAACCCTATCCCAGATTTAGAGTCGCATTCTTCGGAAATTGGTAAATCTCGAGCTGGCTATTTTGGAGCATTGGCGGTGGTAATCGTCTCCAGGCCATGGCTGTGGGGACCAGTCTCGCGCTTATGAAGGAGGAACGCGAACAGTACCCCGAGCAGCCCCAGAACGGAAAAGATCCACATTCCTAGGCGGTAGCCGGCCGGGTTGGAAGCGTCCGCATGAGCGTAGTTGTTTGCCCATCCGACCAGAATATTGAGACCGAATAAACCGATGTTCTGAATCATGGTCATCAGGCCATAAGCCGTTCCCAATTTTGATTGCTCAACAATGTAGGCCACGGCTGGCCACATCACGGCGGGGATCAGGGAAAAGGCGACACCCATCATCGCCATCGGAACGTAGAGATTTACGTGGGTATAGGCCATCATCAAATACACCGGAATCAGGAGCAGGGACCCAAACATCATCAGCAGAGCGCGCCTGCCTATGCGGTCCACCCACAAACCGAAAATCGGGGTTGCAATCATCGCGAATAAAGTCAGCATGCTGGACAGAAAGCCGCCGAATTCGCGCGATGTGCCGTGAGCCTCCATGAAGAATTTCACCGCAAAGGTCTGGAAGGGGAAGATGGCCGAGTAGAACACGATGCACAGAGCAACGATAAGCCAGTAGCTGACCCCGAACTTCCAGATATCAGAGATGACAACCTTATCGGTGGAAACCTCGCCCAGGTGGTAGTTCTTCTCCGCGTAGACCTCCATCGCCCAATACACAGCTGCTCCGATGATGCAGAGAGCGGAGAAGGCGAGCGAAATCAGAAATGCCGGACGCCAGCTGTGATAAGCCCATCGCGCCCAGGTGGGAGAGTTGAGGGCGGCAAAGGTTCCCAGGCGGGAGGCTGTCAGATTCAGTCCGAAGGCAAAACTTAATTCCTTGCCGCGGAACCAGCGGGCCAAAGCGGTCGTCACCGCAACATTTAAAGATTCGGCTCCCATCCCAAAAAGGAGGCGCCCGCTGGCCATGACGGAGAGATGCCCCGATGCCGCGGTGATTGCAGGTCCGACGAAGCAAAGCACGCCGAAGATCATCAGCGACTTGCGGAGGCCAATGCGGTCAATGATGAAACCGCCAATCAGGACCGTAAAGATGTTGGGAAAGCTATAGATAGCCTGGAGGAAGCCGATGTCGAGATCGGTGAAACCGAGTTGCTGTTTGAGGATGTCAGCGATGGGGCTGAGCGCATCGTACGCGTAATAGCTGCCGAACATGGCCAGACTGACAAAGATCAGGACCAGCCAGCGGTAAAACCGGCCGGGCTCAGGACGAGTGGTTTCTTGCATCAACGCTCTTTTCCGAGCAGGATGAACTCTGTGGAATTGGTGACGGAAAAGAGTAGCAGAAGGGCGCTTCTGCTCCTAGCTTTGGCTCACTAGAGGCTGGCGGTGCGCCCCCACCCATAAGGCGGGACGGACCCGTTCCTGGTTTCGCACCCCAGCGGGGCAGTGCTGGCCGAGAAGCACCAGACTGGCTGAATTGGGCCACCAGCACGGGCTCCGGGCGATTGTTCAAAACTTCAGAGGGTTGATTCAAGCTAGTAGAAACAATGTAATTAGCCGGAACCCCGCGGAACGGCACTCCGGCTGCATCCCCGCCCTAACAAGATTACGGCCCTGAATCAGGCGGACCTGCTCGACCAGCCGGACGGGGATCCCATCCTAAGGAGTGTCTCCCATGCGTTGCCGCACTGTGGCTCTCTCATTTGCCTGCCTGCTGATGCTGGTTGTCCTTGCCTTCTCTCTGGTTGGATGCAACAACACTTTGAACCCGCTTTGTGGAAGCGCAAGGCCAGCGCCCTTGATTGGTTCCCTGGCGCCCGCCACAGTTCCTTTTACGCAGGTGCAGAACGGCACTACGCTGACCATTACCGGGAGTAATTTCGTCTCCGCCACCGAGGTGCTGGTTGGTTCGACGCCCCTGAGCGCGATCATCCTGAGTCCCACGAAGCTTACCGTGAAGCTTACAACCGGCGTAATCTCCGGTCCGGGACAGGTAAAAATCGCGCTCGATACGCCTGCCGGCAACAGCGCAGATTTGGGTTGCACCAGCGGAGGGAAGAGCAGCGCGCTGATGCTGACCGTGAATTAGGAATCGAGACAGTCGCGTAGCCCCGGACGCATTCGTCCGGCGGAAGTCGAGGGTCCGGTGCTTTTGCGGGAATTGCCCGGGCGCTCGCTGCGCTTCGCGGGACGGACCAATGGGTCCGTCACGACGTGGTCCATTAGCTGCCTACGAAGCGGGCGTACAGGCTGCGCGCCACTGCTGTGTCGGTCGTGCCCTTGATGATGGCGCGGCCGTCGGGGAAAAGCGTCATCTCGTAGGGTTCGTGCCAGAACTTCAGGACGAAGTCGTTGAAGCGAACGGCTCCGTGCGGTTGCAGGCGGCGGTCCATCTCGGCGAAATCGATGGGACGCTGGCGTTCATGAATCTGCACGGAATTCCTGCCGCACAGCGTGATGTGCGGACGACCCTCGCCGCCCAGATGAATCAGGTCTTTGTAGTCACAAGCGCGGCAACCGGGGCGCGGGCTCGCCGCCGAAATCTCGGCGTGCTCATTGCTCCACAGGTCGAATGAGAGCAGAGTCCGGCGAAGGGATGGACTGCCGGGTCCGCTGGTAAGCAGTTTCAGCGCCTCGGTAGCTGCGATGGATGCTGCCAGATTGACCGCCGAATTCAGGATGCCGGAGGTTTCGCAGGTCTCCACCATGCCCCTCGGAGAATCGGGGAAGATGCAGGCCAGGCACGCCGTTTTCCCGGGAATGACATTCAAGGTGACGGCATAGCTGCCCACCGCGGCGGTATAGATCCAAGGACGGGAACGCTCAACGGCAAAGTCGTTGATCAGATAACGCGTCTCGAAATTATCGGTGCCGTCGAGGATAAGGTCCACGCCATCCAGCAGCGCGTGAACGTTCGCGGGGACCAGGTCGTCGACTCTGGGTTCGACCCCGATTTGCGAATTGAAGGCGGCGATCCGGCGGGCCGCGGCGATGGCCTTTGGCAGGGATTCGGCCGCATCGGCTTCGTCGAACAAAGACTGGCGCTGCAGGTTGCTGGACTCAACGTAATCGCGATCGATGATCCGCAGCCTGCCAAGGCCGGCGCGGGCTAATAGTCCCGCCAGCGCGGAGCCAGTGGCGCCGCAGCCGACAATGGCTACCTGGGCCAGCGCGAGCTTTTGTTGGCCCGATTCGCCGATGCCGCGAAACAGGATTTGCCGCGAATAGCGCTCGGCGTTGCCGGCCGCTTGCCCGTTCTGCTTTTGCTGTGCCAAAGAGGTCACCAGTATCGAGCTGCAAAACCTTTATTATAAGTGGCTGGGCCGAGTGGAATCGTCTTTGGCGGGTTCATTCCCAGGCCCGCCGGCAGCGGATACAACGACAGGTTAAGCGCGTTCCATCCAACTCAAGGGCGCTTGATCAGGGACACCTTTGGCGAAACGCTACGCGATACTTGTGACCGCGATGTCATTGCTGTGGCTTGCGGGACTGTCGTCGCGGTCCTGCGCCCAGCAGGCGTCCCAGGCCGGGAGCGCAGCCTACGAGGGGAAAACCGTCGACGCCGTGGACCTTCCTGAGATCGATGAGCGCGATCGCCAGCACCTGCTGGATTTGCTTCCGCAAAAGGCGGGGTTTCCACTCCGGCGCGACCTCGTGCGGGAGAGTATTCGCGTCCTGTATGCCACCGGGCGGTTCGCGGACATTCAGGCTGAAGTCAGCCCGGTCGGAGACCGCGTGCGGCTTAACTTTGCGACTTCGCCGAATTTCTTCGTGGGAGCGATCAATGTCGAAGGCGCGACTGCGCGTCCCACGGCCAACCAGATCGTCAACGCATCCAAGCTTCAGCTTGGAGAACTATTTACGGCTGACAAGCTGAACCGCGCCCTGGAGAACATCCGGCAACTCATGGAAGAGAACGGATATCGTCGAGCCCGAGTGACTGCCGAGGACACGTCGAATCCTTCTACGCAGCAGGTGGACGTGCTGTTCCACGTGACGGCCGGTTCCCAGGCGCATGTGGGCGAGGTGAAAGTTACGGGGACTTCGGGCCTGACCGCCGACCAGGTACGAGAACTGGCGCGCATGCAGGCGGGCGAACGGGTCACTGCCGCGCGCGTGAGCGGGTCGCTGCAGCGGCTGCGAAAGAGGTTTCAAAAGCAGAATCGGGCATTAGCCCAGGTCTCCATTGCGGAGCAGGTTTACCATCCCGAGACCAACGCGCTGGATTTCACCTATCAGATTGAGCCTGGCCCCGTCGTGCTGATCTCCGCGCGCGGTTACCGCATCAGCCGCGGCACTCTCAAGCGGGAGATTCCGGTCTACGAAGAAAACGCGGTGGATGACGATCTGCTGAATGAGGGCCGGCGTAATCTGCTGGATTATCTGCAGACGCGCGGCCACTTCGATGCCAAAGTTGAGATCAGGAAAGAGACTGAGCCGAAGATCATGCGCGTGATTTATGACATTGACCCGGGGCCGTTGCACAAATTGGCCATGATTGAGATCACCGGCAACAAGAATTTTCTGGATACGGCCAAGTTGCGCAGTTACCTGCAGATTCAGGCGGCGCATCGTTTCCTGACCCATGGTCGGTACAGCGAGACACTTCTGAAAAGCGACGTGGCCACTCTGGAGAATCTCTACCGGTCCAATGGTTTTCATGAGGTTCAGATCAAGACCAAGGTGGACGACAATTACCAGGGCTCCTCGAACAAACTTGCGGTACACATTGACATCGAAGAGGGAGTGCGGACCCGGGCGGGCCAGGTGAACGTTCTAGGCAACGACAAGGTCAAGACGAGCGATCTGCCGGAATTGAGTACCCAATCCGGGCAGCCCTATTCTCAGCAGGAGTTGGCGAACGACCGCGAACGAATTCTGAGCTACTATTTCGACCACGGTTTTCCGAACGCCACGTTGGAGATCGGCACCAAGCCCTCGGCCAGCGAACCCAACCGCGAGGATGTCACCTTCTCCATTCAGGAAGGCGAACACTTCACGGTGGACCAGGTGATGGTGGCGGGCACCGAGCACACGCGTGACTACGTGGTGCAGCGCGAGTTACAGGTGCATTCCGCGGATCCGCTCAGCCAGCAGGATCTGCTCAACACCCAGACCCGCCTGTACAACCTGGGAATTTTCAGCCAGGTGGATACCGCGGTGCAGAATCCGGAGGGCGGCGATCCGCAAAAGAATGTGCTGGTGCAGGTGCGCGAAGCCAAGCGCTACACCTTCACGTATGGCGTGGGACTGGAGTTTCAGACCGGGCAACCGGCCGGAACAACCGCTCCCCAGGGCACGACGGGAGTGAGCCCGCGGGTCGAGTTCGATGTAACCCGCCTGAACCTGGGAGGTCGCAACCAGACCCTCACCTTCCAATCGCACGTGGGCCGCCTGCAGCAGCGCGGACTGGTGAGCTACACCGTCCCGAAGCTGCTGGACAGTGACAAATGGAAGCTGATCTACACCATTTTCTATGACAACAGCCTGGACGTGGCCACCTTCACTTCTCAGCGGCTGGAGGGCAAGATCGACCTGCGGCAGCAGATCGGCAATGCCGGAACCGAGCCGGGCACGCGTCCGGGTCCAAGTTCGATCACCTATCGCTTCGACTTCCGGCGGGTGAAAGCCAGTAATTTTGCGCGCGGCTTTTCTGCGGGCGAAATTGCGCTACTGTCGCTCCCTGCCCGCGTGGGAGGGCCGGGATTCACGTTCATCCGCGACAAGCGGGACAATCCACTGGAGAGCACCAAGGGAAACTATTTCACGCTGGACGGTTTCACGGCTTTGGGCCTGCTGGGTTCGGAGGCGGATTTCGGGCGTCTTCTGGCTCAGAATTCCACTTACCAGGCGTTCGGGGGAAAGGGCAGGCCTGGACGGCAGTTCGTTTTTGCCCGATCTACGGCCATCGGCCTGGAGCAGCCCTTTCGCGGCACCAGGGTGCGTCCCCCGGGCGCCTGCGTTACCGATCCCAATACCAACGAGTCGTTTTGCGAGGGATTCAACCTTATCCCGCTGCCAGAACAATTCTTCGCCGGCGGTGGAAACTCGCACCGCGGATTTGGGTTGAATCAGGCAGGCCCCCGCGACCCCTCCTCGGGTTTCCCGGTAGGCGGAACGGCGCTGTTCGTCAACAATCTGGAACTGCGCTTCCCCCAGGTCTCGTTGCCTTATCTGGGAGAGGGCTTCGGGTTTGCGGTGTTTCACGATATGGGCAACGTATTCACGGCGCAGCACGATATGTTGAAAGGACTGATGCGCTGGCATCAGCCAAGTACCCAACCGTGCGTGTCCAGTGGTACACCGTCCTCGCAAGACTGTACCGCGTTTAACAATAGTGGCTATGATTACACTTCGCACGCGGTCGGAGTGGGCGTACGATATAAGACTCCGATTGGGCCGCTACGTTTTGACTTTGGATATGATCTGAATCCAACCAGATTCTTCCAAAACGTTACCCGGAAAGATCCGGCCACAGGGAACCCGATCACCGTCTTTGAAGCGCAGCGCTTACGGCATTTCAACGTTTTCTTCAGCATAGGCCAGCCGTTCTAATGGATCGCATTCGCACATTCAGCACAATGGTGGTGCTTGCCGTGGCGCTGGCCATGAGTTCGGCGGCGCTTCCCGCCGCGCAGGCCGGCGAAGTGATCGATCGCATCGTGGCCACAGTGAACGGTCACATCATTTTGCAGAGCGACTGGGATGAGGCTCTTGGCTATGAGGCGCTGCTCAGCGGGCGCGCCATCAGCTTTTTCACTGACGAGGATCGCCGCGCGGTTCTGGACCGGCTCATCGATCAGGAACTGCTGGCCGAGCAGATGAAGTCGGCTTCCTTCCGGCACGCCTCGGAGCAGGAAGCCGCGGCCCAGATCGCGGAGGCCCGCAAACTGCATCCCGATGCGGCTACCGAGGAAGGCTGGCAGTCGCTGCTGGCCCGCTATGGAATGACGCAAAAGAGCCTGACCGAGCACGTGCAGCAGCAGATCGACCTGATGCGGCTGGTGGACGCACACCTGCGCCCCTCGGTACAGATCGACTCCAAGAGCATTGAGGCCTATTACCGGGATAAGTTTGTGCCGCAACTGAAGCAGAGCGGCGCCGGGGATGTGCCGCTGAGCGATGTCTCCGCCCAGATTCGCGAGATCCTGATCGAGGAAAGGGTCAGTGAGTTGATGGTTTCCTGGCTGCAGTCGCTGCGTTCGGAAAGCAAAGTGAGCATGCCTGGCCTGACCGACTCTCCCAACGAGGGAGTGCAGACGCGGTGAGCACAGCCCCCGCCAGACGCCGCCGCTGGTGGAAATACATCCTGGCCACAGCCGCAATCGCCTTCATCACTGTCCTGGCGGCTCTCTGGTTCACCACCACGAAATCCTTTCAGGCATACGTGCGCCGGCGCATGGTCGAAGAGGTCGAGCGCATCACCGGCGGGCGGGCGGAGATCGGCAGTTTTCACGTTGTCCCCTTCCATCTGCAGGTGGAGGTGAGAGATATCACCGTGCACGGCAGTGAGGCAGCCGGCGATGTTCCGCTGGCGCATGCGGACAGCCTGCTGGCGCAAATGAAGGTAGTTTCTTTTCTCAGGACGGAGTTTGGTTTCACTACGCTTGTCCTCGAACATCCCGTGGTGCACATTGCGATTGGGGCAGACGGCGCTACCACCAACGTCCCGGCCCTGCGAGCGCAGCAGCCGGGTCCCCGGGATGCAAGCGTGAAGCAACTTTTTGCCCTCTCCATCGATCACCTCGCGCTGCGCAACGGAGAACTGCTTTGGGGAGACCGCAAAATCCCTCTGGAATTTGCGGTTCACGGCGCCAATCTGCAGATGGATTACGAGTTCCTGCGCAACCGCTATGAGGGCGCGCTTTCCCTGGGCAAAGTGGACACTGCGATTGAGGATTACCGGCCTTTCTCATGGATGGCGGCGGTTAATTTTGTCCTCGGTCCGAGCTTTGCCGACATCAAGTCGCTGCACTGGAATTCCGGGCGCTCCTCGGTCAAGGCGAGCGGGCGCATCAGTGATTTTCGCAATCCAAGCATCGACGGAAGTTACGAGGCCGAAATCAATTTGCAGGAAGCAGCCGCCATCGCCCGCAGGCGCGAGGTGCGCGGAGGAGTTGCCGAATTCAAAGGCAGTGGCCATTGGTCAGGGAATGAGTTCACGACGTCAGGCGCTGCCGTGCTCCGCGATCTGGGTTGGCAGGATGAAGAATTTGGATTGAAGAAGGTGGCCGCGAGCGCAGACTATCTGCTTACCGATCAGCAGATCAAGCTCAGCAAGCTGCAGGGCAGAGTGCTCGGCGGGAGTTTCACAGGCGACGCCCAGGTGGATCACTGGCTTCACAGCGTCCCGTTGCCAAAGAGCGGGAAGACGAAGAGCGAGGAAATGGCGGTGATTTCCGCCGCTCATCCCTGGACCAGGAACGGTGATACTGCGAAGCCTGCGGGTGTGCAAAGCGGCGCATTCCGGCTTCATCTTCGTGACGTTTCCGTGGGTGAGGCGGCCAGAGCCGTCGATGTTCCGGCGCATCCCCTGGGCCGCTTCCATCCGGCAGGGGTGGCCGCCGGAAATATCGAAGCCTTATGGAAAGGAACGCCGCAAAACGCGGAGGTCGGCTTTGCCTTCGACGTGGCTCCTCCCGCCCGCCCCGCCGCACGTGAGTTGCCGGTGACCGCGCACCTGCAGGGGACCTATCGGGCCTCCAGCGATTCGCTGGAGGTTGCCAAGTTTAATTTGACGACGGCCGCCTCGAGGATCGACGCTTCCGGCACGCTTGCGGCGTCGTCTGCCTTGCGCATTTCGATGTCCACGTCGAATCTGGAAGAGTGGCGGCCACTGGTGAGCGCCCTGGGCGGGCCCACAGACCTGCCATTCCGAGTGGATGGCAATGCCACATTCAACGGTATGGCTGGGGGAACTCTTTCCTCGCCCACGTTGAGCGGCACGCTGGTCGCCCAAGACTTCGAATTCACCGTCCCGGCCACCTCCCGGACTCCTGAAAAGCCGGTGCACTGGGATTCGTTTGCCGCCAATTTCCAGTTTTCATCGCGGCAGGTTGCGCTGCGCGGCGGATCGCTGCGGCGGGGTGAGACCAGCGCGGATTTCGAAGTCAATGCCACGTTGGACAAAGGACAGTTCACTGCCAACAGTCCCTTTACGGCCCGGGTGAATCTTCACAACGTAGATGTGGCATCCACCGCGGCTCTGGCGGAGTTTGATTATCCCGTCTCGGGTACAGCGGACATCTCCCTGCAACTGGCGGGCACGCGCGCCCGTCCCCAGGCGCAAGGACACATTCACGCCTCAAACGCGTCAGCCTACGGCGAGCCCATTGAGAGGTTTGATGCGGACCTGCAGGTGGGCAGCGAAGAGACCGGGCTTACCCACATCAATCTCACGCACGAGGGCGGTGAGGTGGCCGGCAGCGCGGCGTACTCCTCCACCAGGCGAGGGTTCCGACTCGACCTGGTGGGCAAGAACTTCGATTTATCGCGGGTACGCCAGGTTCAGCTGCCGCGGCTGCCAATTGACGGGCGCGCGGACTTCACATTGCAGGGCTCCGGAACCCTGGATGCGCCCGTGATCAATGCCCATGTTCGCGCCCGCGATCTCATGTTCGGCCGCGAGCTGGCGGGGGCTATGGACCTCGAAGCCACTACGAAGAACGGACAGCTGGAGTTAAGTGGACGCTCGGAGTTCCCGCAGGGAACGCTCCTGCTCGAGGGATCCGTAGGCATGCGCGGGGACTACCAGGCAAATATTTCTGCCCGAATGGATCACCTGGACCTGGATCCCCTCTGGCGCGCGTATCTGGGCGAGCAGCTTACGGGGCATTCGGCGGTGGGGGGAACAGTGACGATGCGCGGGCCATTGCGCTATCCGGGCCAATGGACGATTGACGGCAATTTGTCCGACGTCGCCATCGACGTGGAATATGCCAAGCTGCATAACCAGGGTCCGGTTCGCTTCACATATGCCCAGCAGAACCTTCAGATCCAGGCCACGCACCTGGTGGGCGAGGGCACCGACGTGACCGGACACGGCGCGATTCACTTTGCGGGATCGAAAGAACTGGATCTGGCGGCGGACGGGCAGGCGGATTTGAAGCTCTTTAGCGCGGTGGACCCGAATCTGACCACTTCCGGCTTGATGACGATTCACATGACGGTCGCCGGCACGCTGAACGATCCGTTGCCGCAGGGAACCATCCAGATCAAGAATGGGGCCGCAAATTACGCCGGCCTGCCTAGCGGCCTCAGCGATATGAACGGCACGCTGGATTTCACCCAGGACCGGATTCACATCGAACAGCTGACGGCGCGCAGCGGAGGCGGCAATCTCGACCTGAAAGGCGATGTCACCAATTACAACCGGCAATTCAACTTCAATCTGACCGCGGTGGGCAAAGATGTGCGCTTGCGCTATCCCCCGGGGGTCAGTTCCACGGCCAATGCCGAGTTGCACTGGATCGGCAGCAGGTCCGCGTCGATGATTTCCGGCGAAGTGCTGGTGAACAAGCTTTCTGTCACGCCGGGATTTGACTTCGGATCGTACTTGGAGAAGACGCGGCAGTCGGCGGCGATCACTCCTGCCACCTCTCCGCTGTACAACGTGAAACTAGACATTGCGGTGCAGACCGCGCCCGAACTTCAGATGAAGACCGCATTGGCCCGGCTCTCCGGCGATGCTGACCTGCGTCTGCGCGGATCACTGGCGCGGCCCAGCGTACTGGGCCGGGCGGATATTCTCGAAGGCGATGCTACTTTCAACGGAATCAAATTCCGGCTCGAGCGCGGCGATATCACGTTCGCCAACCCTGTCGCCATCGAGCCCCAGGTCAACCTGCAAGCGACTACGCATGTGCGCAACTACGATCTGGATGTAACCGTGACCGGAACTCCGGAGCGGCTCAATGTGAACTACCGTTCGGAGCCGCCGCTGCCGAAGTCGGACATCATCGCCCTGCTGGCCCTGGGGCGCACCAGCGAAGAGTCGGAGCAACTGCAACAACAGTCCGGCCAAAGCCTGTTCACCGACGAGGCTACCAACCTCATCATCAACCAGGCGATCAACCAGGCCATGGGCAACCGCATGCAGAAACTGTTCGGGGTAAGCCGCATCAAGATCGATCCGCAGGGGCTTACCACCGAAACCAACCCCACGGCGCGGGGTCCGCAGGTAACCATCGAGCAACAGTTCGCCAATAACCTTTCTCTTACCTACAGCACGAATGTGTCGCAGAGTTCGCAGCAGATCATCGAGGGCGAGTACTACATCAACCGGAACATTTCGGTGGTTGGGACGCGCGACCAGAACGGCGTAGTCAGCTTCGATGTGCGCATCCGGCGCCGCAAGAAATAGAATCTCTGCCAGAGTTCATGATTCCAGGCTTCCATGGCTTCTCCGGCTGATTCTCCGGTCTACGCAACCCTGCGGCAGCGCATGGTGGATACGCAGCTGCGCGCTCGTGGGATCAGCGATGAGCGAGTCCTGGAGGCCATGGCCCGGGTGCCGCGGCATACCTTCGCGCCCGAGCGCTATCGCGATCAGGCCTATGAAGATCATCCGCTGCCGATCGCGGAAGGACAGACCATATCCCAGCCCTATATCGTGGCCTCGATGCTCCAGGCGCTGGCGGTTGAGCCCGGTAACCGAGTGCTGGAGATTGGCACGGGATCCGGGTACCTGACCGCGCTGCTGGCGGAACTCGCAGCCGAAGTGATCTCGATCGAGCGCCATCCGCAACTTGCCGATTCGGCGCGGGAGTTGCTCTCCCAGTTGGGCTACACCAATGTGAAGGTGATTGCGGGCGATGGAAGCCGCGGGTTTGCGGAAGCGGCTCCTTACAATGCCGTCATCGTTTCCGCAGCGGCGCCCGAATTGCCTCATGAACTGGTCGACCAGCTTGCTGAAGGCGGCCGGTTGATTATCCCCGTAGGTTGGGAAGATTCCCAGCAGTTGCAGTTCATCGAGAAGCGCAATGGCCAGCCGAGAACTACGCTGCGGGAGTTTTGCCGCTTTGTGCCTCTGGTATCGGAGAAGGGTCTTAGGTTTTAGGCGTCAGGTCTTAGGGCGTTTCTACAGCGTATGCACAAGGTCGAAGACCCAAGACCGAAGACCCAAGACCTAGCGACCCGTTTCAACAGAACCTCGATCCACCCGGACGAATGCATCCGGGGCTACGTTAGTACATTACAATCAAAACCGTGGCGGTGCTGCACAATCTGCGGGTCACGCTGGAGATGATCAAGTGGGAGCACTCCGTTTTTGCGCTGCCGTTTGCACTGTGCGGGGCGATGCTGGCGGCGGGAGGATTTCCCCCTGCCCGGCAACTGCTGTGGATTGTGATTGCCATGATGGCGGCGCGGTGCGCCGCGATGGCATTCAACCGCTGGGCGGATGCGGCGATTGACGCGGCAAATCCCAGGACCAGCACGCGCGCGCTGCCGGCGGGCCAGCTTTCGCCGGGGTTTGTGGTGACCTTTGTCGTGGTTTCCAGCCTGGTCTTCATTCTGGCGGCGAGTCAACTGAACCGGCTTACGCTGCTGCTGTCGCCCATCGCTCTCGCAGTGCTTCTTCTGTACTCCTACACCAAACGGCTGACGCGCTGGTCGCATCTCGTGCTGGGATTCGCGCTGGGCATCGCACCGTCGGCGGCGTGGATTGCGGTGCGCGGATCGCTCGACCCACGCATCCTCCTGCTGACCGCCGCGGTCACGTTCTGGGTGGGCGGTTTCGACGTGCTTTACGCCTGCCAGGATTATGAATTCGACCGTCAGGCCGGATTGCACTCCTTGCCCCGCTACTTCGGGATTCCCGCGGCGCTGTGGATCGCGCGCGCCTTCCACCTGATTATGGTGATCCTGCTGGTTGCCCTGCTGATCGAGTTTGGAATGGGGAAGTGGGCGGCCGTTGGTCTCGCGGCTGTAATTCTGCTGCTGGTGTACGAGCACTCGCTGGTCCGCGCGGATGACCTTTCCAGGCTCAATGCCGCATTCTTCACGATGAACGGGGTGATCTCGGTGCTGTTCTTTGTTTTTGTGGCGGCAGATGTGCTCCTGCGGCATTGAGACGCCGATGGTTCGTGGCATAATCGGTTACGCAAGATGAAACACGTAGCCCCGGACGCATTGTCGGGGGGCGCGCCGCGCGGGGCGGACCAATGGGTCCGCCCCTACGTGTGACCTGGAGGATCTCAAAATGCCTGCGACGCTTCAAATGGTGTGCGTTGTTGTCCTTACGACTTCATTTGTTCTGGCGCAACAGGAAAGCTCGAAGCCTGCTCCGCCTCCCGGCAGCGCGGCCGACCTGGCTCAGCGGGGAGAAAAGTTGAGCCGGGAAGGGAAGCAGGACGAAGCCCTGGCCTTGTTCCGGCAGGCGCTCGACAAAGACTCGAACTCCTACCAGGCGCATCTCGGAATGGGTGTTGCGCTCGACCTGCAGGGAAATTACCCGGAGGCGCGACAGCATTTCACCAAGGCCATCGAAGCTGCTCCCGCAGACTCCAAGCAGCAGGCTTTGCGAGCGATGGCGGTCTCCTATGCTTTTGAAGGAAACGCCAACCAGGCGGCCGACTCGGAAATGCAGGTCTTCAACGCCCGCATGACGAAGGGAGACTCCGTGGGCGCCGGAGAGATCTGCAATGAACTGGGACGCATCTACCTTGAATCGGGAGATCCCGATCACGCGTACAAGTGGTACAAGATGGGCTACGATACGGCCTCGCGAAAGCCGGACCTGTCGGAAGCGGACAAAAATCTTTGGCTCTTTCGCTGGGAGAGCGCGCAAGCTCGCATCGCGGCGCGACGCGGCAATGCGGAACTGGCGAAACAACACGTGTCCGCCGCAAGACCGGCGCTCGACAAGGCGAATAATCCCGATCAGGAGCGCTTCTATCCCTATCTGACCGGGTACGTTGCGTTCTACACGGGTGACTACAAGAACGCCATCAGCGAATTGCAGAAGGCAGACCAGCGCGATCCCCTGAATCTCGTATTGCTGGGCGAGGCCTTCGAGAAGTCCGGCGATACTGGGCGTGCGAAGCAGTACTATGCCAAGGTTCTGGAGATCAACTTCCACAATCCGGCGAATGCATTTGCGCGTCCCCTGGCCCGGAAGAAGCTGCAATCCGGTTCGTAAGCTACAGGCGAATTACCTTTGTAATCCCGGGCGCCCTTCACCGGATTGCGGGCGCCGCGTCAGGCTCCTAGACTGATGGCAGCGCGTGGGCGCGCGCGTGCCGGTTTGTCTCCCGATCGCTTGAAATCGACTCATTCAAATGCGGTGATTGATCGCCAGTCAGCCATCCGGTTCGGGCTGAGCGCGGCGATGATAGCAGGCGTCATCGCGCTGGCCCTTAGCTGGAATTTCTATTATGAGTCGATGGCGAATGCTTATCTCTCGCTGGCGCTGGGAAGCGCGCTGATTGTGCTGGCCATTTTGCGGCGTTCCTGGTTCGACCTGCTGTGGGTGGTCGCGGGCGCTCTTGTCCTGGCCGCCCTGGATTACCGGGTGATGGAGTACAAGCCGTTCTTCATGGCCGGTTTTTCGTTCGTGGGCCTGAGCGCGCTGGCAGTTCTGGGGACGCGAACGATCTGGGCCAAGCCGGAGGATCGCAAGCTACTGCTATATGGGTTTGTGCCCGCGGTGCTGTTCGTGGCTTCGGAGTGGACGGCTTCCTATCTGCTCGATATGACCGAAAGCCTCCATCCCAAGACGTTCGACTTGTTCCTGTTTTCCTTCGATGGAAGCTTGCGGGTGCAGATCAGTTTCCTGGTCGGGCAATTCCTGCTGAGAAATCTCTGGCTGCGGACGGCAGCGCTCGCCATATACATCGGTCTCCCGTCGCCGCTGGCGCTGGTGTATGCCTCGCAACTTCGCCGGCAAAAAGATACCGCTCTGGCGGTCATGATTGCTTTCCTGGTGACCGGGCCCATGGGGGTTCTTTGCTACAACATGTTGCCAGCTTGCGGGCCCGTCCATCTTGTAGGCGCGGCGTTTCCCTGGAATCCGCCCTCCACTGCAGATTTAATGCAGCTTAACGTTGTTCCCGTGCTTCTGGCGGGGGCGCGCAATGCGATTCCTTCCCTGCACATGACGTGGGTGCTGCTGGTGTGGTGGAATTCCCGCGGCCTGGCCCGCTGGGTACGGGCAATCGCAATGCTGTTTGTGGTTCTGACCGTTCTAGCGACCCTGGGGACGGGCGAACATTACCTCATCGACCTGGTGGCCGCGTTTCCGTTCTCGCTGATGGTGCAGGCGCTGTGCTCGTATTCCATGCCAACCCGCAATCGTGAGCGGCGGATGGCGTTCGTCTTCGGTGCTTTTGCGACCCTGATCTGGCTGGCGTTGCTGAGCTTCAGCGTCAAGCTATTCTGGATTTCGCCAATCATTCCGTGGGGGATGATCGTGGCCACGATTGCACCCTCGATTCTCCTGTGGAACCAATTATTGCGCGCCGGAACGCAGGGCGACTCCGTGCCGGAAAAAGTCGCGGCGGCCGGGGCAGGAGCCTGAGCGGGCTCCCTCACCGGCCAGCCGCTGATCTGGTTCGTTACTCCTACGGATTCACCTTAAGCAGCAGCATCGTGCCGCTTTCCAGCTTCACGTTATTTTTCTGCGAGGTCATCACCGAACCCTGCGCGCCGTTCGCGGCCGGGGAGAGCGTCAGGTTAGAAATACCGACTACACCCTGAGTCTGGCCGGTAATCTGAGGGCGTCCGCCATTAGCCTGAGTGTCGGCCGCGCCAGCGCCCGCTGGAGCTGGAGAGCTTGGAGGCGTAGTTCCGCTCATGCCTGAAGATCCGGAAGATTTGTTACCAGCCGCACCCGTGGGTGCTGCGCCAGAAGGTACCCCTGCTGCTTGTTCCCTGCCCGCCGGAGTATTTGCTTCGCTCTCCTGGTTTGGCTGCTGCCCGATTACGGCCTGGATGGACATCGGCAGTTGCATGTTGTTGCCGTCTTTCGTGACCGCATGGTCGAACGCGATGGCCAATTGGGATTCCTTCTGTTCTTTGTTACGGGCTTGGGCTTCAGTCACGTGCCCGATCACTTTGGTGTCTTTCGGAACCAGCACGTCGCCGGTTTGCGTCTTCATATCCATGGTGACTTTGGCCACCACTTCGTCGCCGGTCTTGGCTTTCTTGGCATCGATCGTCTTGGTCAGCTGCACTGGGATCACGCTGCCGGGGGCAATTCGAGTGGCGTGGGGGGTTGAGGCTTGGGTTGCGGAAGTCGCAGCCGGGGCCTGTCTGGATTGCGAATCCTGCGGTGCGGTGGGCTGAGCTTGCGGCTGCGGGGTGCCGGGGTCGGTCGCCGCCGGAGCTGTACTTTGTGCCAGCGCAACTCCGCACAGCAAAGCCATCACTGCTGCGGGCTTAATAAGATTCTTCATGAACCATCCTCCTCTACTTTGGCGTGCCGAAGGGGCGCGTTGCATCTATCGGTAGATGCAGTTTTCAACAGGGAAGTAGGCCGCAATGTTGCGCGACCCACCAACCGTCGGCGGCTCCGGCGCATCCGAATACCATGCTGGCGAGCCGGTTCACCTCAGTCCTGATCGTTTCTGCCTTCGGCATCTGCACGGCTTGTACAAACCAGAGTCCCGATCAGATTCGCCAGAAGACCGCGGATGCGACCGCCGCCGTCAAGCGCGATACCAAAGCCGTGGCCCAGGGCCTGAAAGATGGCCTTAGCAGCAAGCGGTCGGTGGATCTCAACCGGGCATCGAAGAACGATCTGGCATCCCTGCCGGGCGTTACGGCGCAGCGGGCTGACCGCATCATTGCCGAGCGCCCGTACGCGAATCCCCACCAGCTAGTGACCCGGCGCATCCTGACGGAAGACGAATACTCGCAGATTCAGGATCGGGTCGTCGTCAGCCAGTAGTCCCGCTGGCCATAGCAGAGCGGGAACTTCCTGCGATATCATCAAAGTAATGGCCGCTTCGAAGGCAGCTCATCCATTTCAGACAGACGATCCGCGACTGGCTCCGATTCACGAGAAAGTCCTCGCCGGGGTACGCCTTGACGCCGCCGATGCGCTCGCACTGTACCGCAGCGGTGACATCCTGGCCGTGGGATGGATGGCCAACCAGGTGCGTGAGCGCATGCACGGGGACAAGACCTATTTCAATGTCAACCGGCATATCAATCCGACCAATGTTTGCGTCGCGGCCTGCCGGCTATGCGCTTTTGGGCGCAAGAAGGACGCTCCCGGCGCTTATACCATGGCGCTGGATGAGGCATTCGAAACGGCAGCCTCGGGATACTCGGAGGCGGTCACGGAATTCCACATCGTCGGTGGACTGCATCCGGACTTGCCCTTTCAGTACTTCCTTGATCTCTGTGCTGGCCTGAAGCGACGCTTTCCCCAGGTGCACTTGAAAGCTTTCACCATGGTGGAAGTGGCGTACCTGGCGCGGCGGGCCAAGCTTTCTATCCGCGAAACCCTGGAGCAGTTGAAGGCGTCAGGAGTGGATTCGCTGCCGGGGGGCGGGGCGGAAATATTTTCCGACCGCGTGCGGCACATTATTTGCGACCACAAAATCGATGGCGACCAGTGGCTGGACACGGCGAAATTGGCGCACCAGATCGGGTTGAAGTCTAACGCGACCATGCTCTACGGCCACGTGGAAAACGATGAGGACCGCGTCGATCATCTGCTGAAGCTGCGCGCGTTGCAGGACGAGACCGACGGATTCCAGACCTTCATCCCGCTGGCCTTCCATCCCGAGAACACCCCGCTGCAGCACCTGCCGAAAACTACGGGGATGCTGGATATCAAGCAGATCGCGGTGAGCCGCCTCGTGCTCGACAACTTCCCGCATATCAAGTCCTACTGGCAGATGATGACCGAGAAAATCGCGCAGATTTCGCTGCGATTCGGGGCCGACGACATGGATGGGACCGTGATCGAAGAGAAGATTTATCACGATGCCGGCGCGACCACGCCCCAGGGCATGAGGCGGGAAGAGTTGGAGCGCCTCATCCGTGCCGCAGGCCGGGAGCCTATCGAGCGCGACACGCTGTACCGGCCGGTGACCCGGACAGAGACGTCGGTCACGGTTGCGGTTTAGCCGCCAGCCTGTGCAATTCCTCCGGTGATGCGTTCAATAAGTTCCGCAGCACGGCCACCTCGGCCGTGATTCCGGTGCGCAGCGCCGGATCCACGTCAGGCGCGAACAGAGGAGAGTGATTCGAGGGCAGGTGCGAGCCGTTGGCCTTGGCCTCGGCGAGCTTCTGCGGATCGGCGCCGCCCAGGCTGAAGTAGAACCCCGGCACTCCCTGCTCCACGAAATAGGAGAAGTCTTCCGACGGGGTGATCGGTCCCGCGCTGACCACGTGATCCTTGCCCAGTGCCGTCTCCAGAGGAGCGCGCAGCCGTTCCGCCAGTTCCGGCTGGTTGTAAACCGCATCTGTCCCCTCAAAATGGTCCACTGCGGGTGCGCGCGGCGCTCCGGCCGCCTCAGCTTCACCCTTGGCAATCCGCGCAATTGCGCCCAGCACCTGCTTGCGCACATCCTGCTTGTAAGTGCGCACTGTCAGTCCCATCTCCGCCTGGTCGGGGATGATGTTGTTCTTTGTCCCGGCCCGGATGTAACCCACCGTCACGATCGCCATCTCGCCCGGCTTGACCTCGCGCGAGGCGATGGTTTGCAGCGACAGAATGGTCCGCGCGGCAATGACAATGGGGTCGACGGTAGTGTGCGGTGACGCGCCATGCCCGCCTCGGCCGTAAATCGTGATGCGGACAGAATCGGAGTTTGTGTTGTAAATCCCTGGCGTGATGGAAACTGTTCCGGCCGGAAGTTCATTACCCACGTGCAAAGCGACGATGGCATCGGGCTTCGGAAAACGGGTGAACAATCCGTCGCGCAACATGCCTTCGGCGCCGTTAATGGTCTCTTCGGCCGGCTGCCCGATCAGAATCAGAGTGCCATGCCAGCTGTTCCGGCTGCGCGCCATGAGTTCAGCGGCGCCGAGCAGGGAAGCCATGTGGACGTCGTGCCCGCAGGCGTGCATCACGGAGACTTCGCGCCCAGCGTCATCTTTCACCCGGACCTTGCTGGCATAGGGCAGGCCGGTGTTTTCCTCGACGGGAAGGGCATCCAGTTCCGTGCGCAGCATGATGGTCGGACCGCTTCCGTTCTTCAGCACTGCAACCATGCCGGCGCCTCCCACGCCCTCGGTCACTTCGTAACCGGCCGTCTTCAGTTTACCCGCCAGTTTGGAGGCCGTTTGCGTTTCGTGCCCTGACAGTTCGGGATGCTGGTGAAGATCGAGGTAGAACGAGTGTGCATCCGGGTAAACGCTCTCCGCTTCCTTTAAGGATGCGCCCTGCGCGAAAGCAAAAGCGGATACTAACGTGAACAGGAGAAGGCGGAATGAGGTCATGGCTGGCGATCATAACCTGCCCTGTCGAAAGGCTGCAAACTGTGAAGGGAGGGCAGAATTTTGCGCGAGAGTGAAGTCTAATTTCCTACACTGTTTTCTGGGCTTGCCTTGTTTAAACCGGGTGTACAATCGGCTTAGAAAGCACTTGGTTGCGCGACTTCGTCAGCAAGGCCGAGGCGCTCATGAACGTTCACGTCAGCTATCGTCTTCCGAAGCTTCCCGCCGTAGAAAAAGATGTTCAGCACCAGATCGAGAAATTGCAGAAGCGCCTGCAGGTCTTCCGCCCGGAGTTAATTCACCTCAAAGGCATGGTGGAAGAAGTGTCGCCGCGCGAGGGCACCAGCGTGTCATTGAACTTGCGGCTGCCGTCCGGCCAGATGGCGGTGCAGAAGACGGCTCCTACCCCCACGGGCGCAGTGAAGGCCGCGTTTGAGGACTTGCTGCAGCAGGTGAACAAGCACAAGGATCTGCTGCGTGCGTCGCATAAATGGCAGCGCGGGCGTCGCGGGGATAACAATCGGCGCGGCGCTCCGGTGCGCGAGGTGCCGTTTGAGGAGACGCTGGCCGCGGTGTTTCCGCCGACGATTTCCAGCGACGATATTCGTTCCTATGTGAACGTCAACCTGGCACGCCTGGACCGTTTCGTCGAGCGGGAAATTTATTTCCGGGAGGCGCAGGAAACCATTCCTCCCGATTCGGTCAGCAAGGAAGAAGTCATCGATGAAGCCATTGCCCGCGCCTTGAGCGATGGGCAGGAGAAGCCGGAAAAACTGGCGCTCGAGCCCTGGTTGTACCGCCAGGCCTTGCGAGCTCTCGATGAGTTATCCCGCGAAGACGAGAGCAACGGCAACGCGGTCCACCTGGAAGACTCGGCGCGGCGCCCCAATGTGAAGGGCAGTGACGAGTCGGAATTGCAGTTTCACCAGCCCGATGAATCGATTACCGGAGCTTCGGTCATTGCCGATTCCCGCGTGGCCACGCCCGAGCAGATCATGGCTTCCGATGAACTGCTGCGCCTGATTGCTTCCGCCCTGCGCGATCTGGGCGCGGGGCCACGCGAAGCATTCATTCTGCATGCGGTGGAGGGCTTCAGCGTCGATGAGATTGTAGCGATCACCGGCTTACCTGCCGAGCGGGTGCTCGCCTTTGTTTCTGCCGCGCGCGATCACTTGCGCAAGGCGCCGGGACTGGCCGGGCAGTTTCAGGGCCGGTTCGCTCCGACGGGCGCCGCATAATCATAAAATCCTTCATTTTTGGGGAGATTTATCCATGAGTATTTCTCGCGAACAAATCCGTGAACTGGCTGAATTCCATGACGAGAAGTCCTGTGCCGTCAGTTTCTACTATCAACCCTCCGTCCCTCGCAATAAAGCGCACAAAGAAGACACGATTCTGATCAAGGACCTGGCGCGCGAGGCCTTACGCGGCCTGGAGGCCAAGGGAAATCGGGAGTGCGCGCGCGAGGATATCGACCGCATCGTGCGGTTCTCCGGCGAACTCCGCAGCAATGGAACGCACGCCAAGGCCGTCTTCGCCTGCGCTGCCGGGAATCTGTGGCGCGAGTTTGAGCTGCCCGCCGCCCTGAGCAGCACCCAGCTTTTCGTCGATCGCCATTTTCACCTGAAACCGCTGGCTCACTTGCTGGGAGCCTCGCCGCTGCTGGCGATCGTGCTCGTCGATAAGCACCGGGCGCGCATCTTCGATTTCCGGCTGGGAGAACTTACCGAGCGCGACGACCTGTTCCATCCCTTGACGCGGCGCGGCCGAAGCGACGGCTTTGCCGGATACGATGGCGGGCACGCGCAGCGCCGCGTGGAAGACGAGGTGCGCCAGCACTTCAAGAATGTCGCCGGACTGCTGAAGGAGTTGCAGGAAAAGGGAATCTTCGAAAAATGGATTCTGGCTTGCCAGGACGCGCACCGTCCCGTCTTTGAATCGCAACTGCATCCCTACGTCCGCCAGGCGCTGATCGGGCACTTTAACGCGGATCTGGGACACGTCAGCGCCGATGATATCCGTACCCACGGGCAGCACATCCTGGAGCAGTGGCAGGAGGAACGGCGGCGGCAAATGATGAACCAGGCGTTGAGTCAGGCCCGCGGCAACGGCCGCGGAGTGACTGGACTGCGGCGGGTTCTGCGTTCGCTGGAACTGGGAGAAGTGCAGACCCTGCTGATCGGGGAAAACCTTCAGGGGCACGCCGTCGAGTGCACCGGGTGCGGCCACATCGACGCGCATCTGGTCAGTCTCTGCCCGGTGTGCGGCCGCGCCACACAGGAGATCGTAGACGTGGGCGAGGCCATCCTGCCCTGGGTGGTGCGAAGGGACATCGAAACGTTTTATGTGAAAGACGATCCGGAATTCGACAAGGTAGGCAACATCGCGGCCCTGCTGCGCTTTCGCTCAGAGAAAGTGCAGCCCATCAGCATGGCTGCGTCGGAAGAACTGGAAAGGGCTGGAGCCGAATATCCTGGGCGACTGCGCCGGTTTGCCCGTGGATAAGTGATTCTTGATCCGCTGGGATCGCCGGGACGATGACGTCAAGCTCGCCTTTCGCTCTTCTCTGCGACCCGGCGGATTCCAGCTTGCGGATTCGCCACGGCCGATTCCCCCACTGAATCCCACCGCAATCTCGTGATATCCTTCCGCCCTCCGCCTGCAAGTACTCGCCTGGCTGTCAGCGGTCCTGCAAGCGGCACATGATCCGCGGAGAATGGTGAACTGCCAAAGGAGGCTGTGTGAGCATCTCGCGCCGCGATTTCGTGAAGACCTCAGTGCTGGGAGCCGTGGCTTCTGGAGTGGCCGCCCCCGCTGTTTCGCGAGCGCCGGCAGATGTCGGCGGGCAGGGGCATGCTTCGCAGGCCGAGGCAGCAAAACGCCCGGTCATCCTTTGCGCCAATAACGGGCTGGCTTATGTCGAGGCGGCCTATGCTTTCCTGAAAAGCGGTGGCGACACGCTCGAGGCCGCCATCCAGGTGGTGAAGGGACCGGAGAACGATGCGAATGACGATTCGGTGGGACTCGGCGGCTTGCCCAACGAAGAAGGCACGGTCGAACTCGACGCCTGCTGCATGCATGGCCCGACGCGCCGAGCAGGCGCAGTCGGGGGAGTGCGGAACATCAAGAATGTATCCATGGTCGCGAAAGCCGTCATGGAACATACTGGCCACGTCATGCTGGTGGGCGAAGGCGCCGAGCGCTTTGCCGTCACCATGGGCTTTCCCCGTGAGAATCTGTTGACCGAGCGCTCGCGGAAGATCTGGCTATTATGGAAGCAATTCCATTCGGACCGGGACTGGTGGGGGCCGGGAATCGCCGATCCGCACTGGCAACCGCCGACCGAATCAAAGCCGCAAGCCCACTTGTCGCGGGACCGCATCCGGAAATTGCATCAAAGCGCGGCCGAGCTGGGCATTGCACCGGAATTCCAGACTGCGGCGGTCCGCCGCGTGCTGTTCCCGCCAACGGGAACGATCCACTGCTCCGCCCTGAACGAGAAAGGGGAAATCTCCGGGATCACAACCACCAGCGGACTTGCCTTTAAACTTCCCGGGCGCTGTGGGGATTCGCCGATCATCGGCGCAGGCTGCTTTACGGACCAGGACGTGGGCTCGGCGGGCGCCACCGGAAGCGGCGAAGAGAACATCAAAGTCGCCGGGGCGCATGCCATCGTCGAGAACATGCGTCATGGGATGTCGCCGCGGGAGGCCGGCATGGATGCGCTCAAACGCATCGTGCGCAACTACAACAGCGACATGAACAAGCTTCGCTTCATGGACATGACGTATTACGTGCTGCGCAAAGACGGCGCCTATGCCGGCGTGAGCCTGTGGGAGGGATACTCCGCAGGGCATCCGCACAAATTTGCGGTGCACGACGGCACCCTGCGGTCGGAGACGGCAACACCGCTGCTGAAGGGCTACTCCCAGGAGTGGCCGCCATTTCCGCCCATCCCGGAGGATCTCAAGAAAGATTCCGAGTACTTGAAGTAGGCCTGGGCGAAGCGGTCATTCCACAAAAAACTTACTGATTCCAGCGCGATTCGATCTTAGGCGGATGCAGAAGCGTCTGCAGCACTACGCAGTACTGCTCAGCTTTGGCGTTCAGCGCGCTCAGTTGTTCTGCGCCGGCCTGCGGCGCGCTCACATCGAACAGGATCCGGATGCTTTGAAATCCGACCGGCGTATCCTTGGAGATTCCCAAGGTTCCCTGCAGATCCAGATCGCCTTCGACGGTGACATCGATACGTTCGGTGGGGATTCCCATCGCCGCGGCGACCATCTGACAGGTGATCTGAGCGCAGGCTGCGAGTGCGCCCAATAACAGATCTCCGGAGCAGGCGCCCGAGCCCGCTCCGCCCACGCCCTGGTGCGCTTGCGCGCTGTAAATCGCCCGCCCCAGATCGACGGAGCAGGCCGTGGGCGCGTCCGTTTGCGATCCGCGGGCGGTCAGCGTGATTCGAGAACTGGCGGGATTCTGGCGATATTGGTCTTTGAGCGGGCGCTGCAACGATCGGATGTCCATGTTGTTCTCAACGATTAAGAGGGATGCGCGTGAACCGCGCGGTGCAGGCGGCAGGCGCGCTCGGGCAATTACAAAGATATCGTGAGGCGGACCGGGAAAGCGACCGCGAGCTCCGAAATTCAGGAAAATCTGACTTTGAAATCGGGGCTTTTCTCCAGGTGGATGCTGTCGACGAATCGCACTTTGCCGGTGCGCAGCGTCATGATCACGGAAGAGGTCCGCGTGCCTTCTCCGAAAAAGCGTACGCCCTTCATCAGGGCGCCGTCGGTCACGCCCGTCGCCGCAAAGATCAGTTGCTTGCCGGGGGCAAGGTCTTCCGCCTCATAGATGCGGTTCTTGTCCTTGATCCCCATGCGCTCTAAACGTTCTTCCTGCTCCGGTTTCACGACGAGGCGTCCGAGCATGTATCCGTTGAGGCAGCGAACGGCGGCGGCAGTGATTACGCCTTCCGGGGCCCCGCCGGATCCCATCACGGCGTGAACGCCGGTTCCGATGACGGCGGCTGCAATTCCAGCGGAGAGGTCGCCATCCCCGATGAGCCGGATCCGCGCCCCGGCCGCGCGAATGTCTGCAATCAGCTTCTCGTGCCGGGGACGGTCCAGCACCATGACCACCAGGTCTTCGACGTCGCGATCCAGCCGCCGGGCGATGTTTTTCAGATTGTGGGATACCGGCGCGTCGAGATAGACGGCGTCCTTGCAGGACGGGCCGACGACAATTTTGTCCATGTAGCAGTCGGGGGCATTCAGCAGGCCGCCGCGCTCCGAAGCGGCCAGGACGGTGATCGAGCCCGGGGCGCCAGTTGCGCACAGATTCGTGCCCTCCAGAGGATCGACGGCGATGTCTACATCGGGAACCTCGGTGCCGTCGGGAAATTCGGCTCCCACCTTCTCGCCGATGTAGAGCATGGGGGCTTCGTCGCGCTCGCCCTCTCCGATCACGATGGTGCCGCGCATGGGGATCGAATCCATGGTCTTGCGCATGGCTTCGGTGGCAACCTCGTCGCTGAGCTTGCGTTGACCCTGGCCCATCGTCCGGGCGGAAGCGATGGCCGCTACTTCCACCACGCGCAAGAAGCGCGACGCCAGGTCGCTCTCGATATTTTCCCCATAGGTGCGGGCTTTGCCTTCCGGACGAGTCTGCGTAGCCATGTCTTTCTCCCAGGTCAGAGGTCTGATGCGCCGGGTTGAGACTATAACCCAACGGTTCGAAGAATGAAAATACAGCATTCACCGAATCGATTTTGTACATACCGGCGGCCCCGCCGCTGCAGGGTAGGGCCATGCTATGCTCCTATCCCGGATTCGAGTCTTTATGGCTGACACGCGCCCCCTGACCTTTCTCTGCATCACGACCTACGAAAAGGGACAGGAGTTCATGCGCGAGTGCAAGCGGGCGGGGTGCCGCATCATCCTGCTCACGGCGGAAAAATTACGGGACGCCGACTGGCCGCGGGAGAGCCTGGACAGCACGTTTTACCTGCCCGAAGAGATACCCTTGGGCGACATCGTCAAGGCTGTCACACACCTCGCGCGAGGGGAAAAAATCGACCGCATTGTGGCGCTGGATGAGTTCGACATGGAAACGGCGGCCACGCTGCGCGAGCATCTGCGAATCCCGGGCATGGGCTTGACGACGATGCGCTACTTCCGCGACAAGCTGGCCATGCGCATGCGGGCGCTGGACCGCCACATCCGCGTGCCGGATTTTGTGCCGGTCGTGAACCATGGCGACATTCAATATTATCTCGATCATGTGCCTGGACCCTGGGTCCTGAAGCCACGCCAGGAGGCGTCGGCAATCGGCATCAAGAAGATTCATGCCGGCGAACAGCTGTGGCCAGTGCTCGAACAGTTGGGCGATAAGCAGTCCAATTATCTGCTCGAGAAGTTCGTGCCCGGAGACGTGTATCACGTGGACTCGGTGGTGTGGGAGAACGAGGTCGCATTCTCCAACGTCAGCCGGTATGGCAAGCCGCCCATGAACGTCGCGCAGGGCGGCGGGATCTTCACGAGCTACACGATT
>Ga0070741_10003041_pt1 | contig 42813 bp, 44 predicted proteins | sample Coa_R1_4_FD_66440 | JGI IMG/M metagenome (GOLD analysis project Ga0070741, IMG submission 66440) | Surface soil microbial communities from Centralia Pennsylvania, which are recovering from an underground coalmine fire - Coalmine... | ecosystem: Environmental > Terrestrial > Soil > Unclassified ... | reverse complement strand
CTGCGCGAGTTGCGTCGCATCTGCGACCAGCATGGAATCCTACTGGTGGCGGACGAAGTACAGAGCGGCATGGGGCGCACGGGAAAATGGTGGGCGATTGAGCACTCGGGGGTACAGCCAGACATCGTCTGTGTGGCCAAGGGAATCGCTTCCGGAATGCCGCTGGGCGTAACCATCAGCCGCGGGGAAATCATGGACTGGGTGCCGGGATCCCATGCTTCAACGTTTGGCGGGAACCCAGTGTGCATCGCGGCGGCGATGGCGACCCTCGACGTCATCGAACGCGAAGCCATGCGGAATGCCGCGGAAGTGGGACGTCACATCATGCAAAGGATCGGGACGTGGCCTCAAAAACACGCGATTGTGGGTGACGTGCGCGGGATGGGCCTGATGCTGGGAGTTGAGATCGTGAAGGATAAAGAGAGCAAGACTCCGGCTGGGGACCTGCGCGACCGCATCGTGGAACTGGCCTTCGAGCGGGGAATCCTGCTGCTGGGGGCCGGACCGAACACGATCCGAATCTGCCCGCCGCTGGTGGTCAGCCGTGAAGAGGCCGATGTCGCGATGGATGTTTTCGAGCAGTGCATCGGGCTAGTGAAAGCGTAGTCAAAGGCCGGGCGGGATGCGAGAAATCGGATCCCGCTCGTTCCCACTGTGCGAGTCAGTGCTGCTTCCCGCAGTTCTCGTCCATTTTCTTCAGTACGTCAGGAGTGCACGCGGCCCGCTTTGCCGCCTGATGGTTGTCGAAGGAACCTTCTTTCGGCAGGTCGAAACGCCATTCTGTTTCATCCTCGAAGCGTACATACACCGGACCAAACAGGGTGAACACGCGGGTCGCATCCAGCCTCTGGGAGATTTCAGTAAGTATCTTGGTGCCTGAAGCGAATGCGTTACTAACGGTAATCTTGCCAGCGTCCACATCGATTTTTTCGACCTTGGAGAGAGTGATGACGGGCGGAACTTTCGTATCCGAACAATCCGGAGGCACCTCGGTTACGTAGCCGAGCTGAAGGGCGACAATCTTCTTGGGCGGGTACTGGTTCGGAGTGATTCCTTTGATGGGATACAGGCTGACGGGCGGGCCGGTCAGGTTCTCAATTTGGAGATTTCCGGTAAATGCGGTTCCGCCGAGAATCCGGACAGGAGCATCTTTCTGGTCCATCATATAAATGGCTACGACGGATCGGCAATGGTGACCAGCTCCGTGTGCGTAAGTTCCCAGTGTAGCGCCCAGTGATAGCACGACCGACCACAGCCAGCATTTCATGCGAACCCTCGGAAGACGGGGATTGCCCGCGGCGTGGCGAAGCATACTCATCACGCGACGTCCCTGCAAGATGCTGATTTTTACGATCTATTCCGGGGGCTTGGGCCAGGGTGGCTGCAGCAGCGCAGGAATTGCGTCAACCGCCTTGGGATCGGGGGGCTTGAACGAGAGTTGTTGCGCGAGAAGGGCGATGCGATCGCGGGTGGCCTCCGGGCTGAGGGCGTGGGGTGCTTTGTAGATTTTCAACTTCTTCGGCTGGCTAACGATCTCAAAGTATTTTCTCGCCAGGTCAGGAGTGGTGAAAGGCTCGTCGGTGGCGTACTGCAGGAAAACGAATGCGGGGGCTGCATGCGAGACATACTTCCCCGCATCCGCCCAGGAATACTTGTTCATGTAAGCATCGAATTTCTCCGCGCCAACTTTTTTCCGGTAATCCTGGAAAATTTCCGTCTTCTTATCCGCTTCATCCGAAAGGTTGCCGGCCATGATCACTACCGCCTTGAAGCGCTTGTCAATGCCGCTGAGAAACCCTCCGGCAGTTGCATCGCAGCTGTGGCCGACGTAGGCGAGGCGCTTGGCATCGACGTCTTTGCGAGCGAGGAGCAGGTCGGCCCCGCGGCGCAGATTGATGACCTGCTGCACGAGTACAGCGATCTGCTGGTCACTTAGTGGTTTCGTGTCCTGGACGAAGCCGGGATGAACGATGACGTGGTCGGGCAGCAGTGAAATGACTCCGGAGTGGGCCAGCACCTGGGCTTCGTCGAGAAATTCCTTACGGTTCATCTTGTCGGAACCAGGCATGCACCAGTGGCCGTAGATCACTGCGGGGAAAGGGCCTTTTCCAAGAGGCCTTACGAGCAAAGCGGTGACGTTGCCGCCGTTAGGCCCTACGAGCGAGCTGCGATCACCCACGGGAGCTAAGTAGGAAATTTCCTCGACCAAGATGCTGTCACGGTCTCCACCGAGTTCCTTGATGTTTAGCGGAGCGTTCTTGTCGTAGTCCCAGTGGTGCAGAAGCTGCTCGTACGATTCCTGAGCGAAGGCGGGAAGCATCAGGAGGGCGATGCAAATGAATGTCTTCATGACTTCAAGCGCGGAGGCGTTCGGGAGTCGCAGTAGTCGCCCGGCCTTCTTCGGGGAGCATGGGAAGACGGGCGGCGCCGAAGAGGCCGGCATCGCTGCCCAGTAAGGCTCGCGTCACGATGGTTCGATGGAGCGGCCCCGATTGAATTTGCGGCGCCTCTGCGTGCAATTCCTTTTCCGCCGGCTCCTCGGGATTGGTGGCGGCGTAGACCATGGAGCGCCAGCGCAGTTCACGAAGCATGGCTGGGGCAAAAGCGTCCCAGGCACTGGCCACACCGCCGCCGATCACATACATCGGCAGATTGAGCGCGTTGACCAAGCTGGCGAGAACGATGCCAAGAGCTTCGCCCACCCGGTGAAAAATTGCCTGGGCCGGTTTGTCGCCTTGAATGGCGAGGTTATAGACCGCCTTAGCGCTGAACTCGGGATCGGAACTAGCGGCGGTCTGCAGTTGGGGCGCGCTTCCGGACTCGATCGCTTCACGGGCCATCCGCACGATGGATTTGGCGGAGGCGAACTGCTCGACACAACCTACATTGCCGCAAGGGCAGGGCGGACCGTGGGGATCCACCGTGATGTGGCCGAATTCGTTAGCCATGCCGGTCATGCCGTGCCAGATACGATCGTTGAGCACGAGCCCGCCGCCGACGCCGGTACCAAGTGTGAGCATGGCCATATCGGGAACTTCGCGGGCCGCGCCAAGCCATTTCTCACCCATAGCGGCGGAGTTGGCATCGTTTTCCAGGATCACGCGGGTGTTCAGGCGGCGCTCGATCTCGTCGCGCACGGGGTAGTTGTGCCAGCCGGGCAGGTTGGGCGACTCGTGCAGCATGCCTGTGGCCATGTCGATGATCCCGGGCACGCCGATGCCGATACCGCGCAGGCGGGATGAGGCCTGAAACTTCATCGCGAGATGAAGGATGGCATCGCACATTTCGTTGATCACGAAATCGCGGCCGAGGGCGACTTGGGTGCCGGTGGTGACCTTCTCGAGAAGGCGGCCGGAGTCGTCCACGGCGGCGATGCGAAGATTGGTGCCGCCGAGATCGACGCCGATCGCAAAATCCGCCATAGCCATCTCAGGCTACCACCGGCGGTAGAAAACTGCCTAGGGGCGCTTCTGCAACTCGGCTGCGCGGCTGCGCTCGAAATCCAACAGCGTGCGTTTGCGCTTCAGGCCCCAGCGGTACCCGCCGAGATCGCCGGTCTTGCGCACGACGCGGTGGCAGGGAATAGCGATGGCCACCGGGTTCGTAGCACAGGCGCGGGCTACGGCGCGGGTCGCCAGGGGATGGCCGAGTTCGTTCGCGACTTGGCTGTAAGAAGCGGTCTCGCCGTAGGGAATCTGCTGGAGGTAATCCCACACGCGGCGCTGGAAAGCGGTGGCCTTGATGTCGAGCGGCAAGTGCGGGTGAAGTTCCTGACCGCGAAGGTGACGCAGCAGTTCCTCGACCCACGCGCCGAGCTTGTCATTGTCAGGAGCGATTTCAGCGTTGGGATACTCGCGCTTGAGTTCCTGGGTGAGCGATTTTTCTGAGTCGCCAAAGCGGATGGAGCAGACACCTTTTTCGGTGGCGGCCACGAGCATGCGTCCGAGGGGTGATTCGGCCGTGGCGAAGAAGATCTCGGAACCGCCGCCACCTTTGCGATACGCGCCGGGAGTCATGCCAAGCTGGGAGGCAGTGCGCTCGTAGAGGCGGCTGCTGGAGCCGTAACCGGCGTCGTACATCGCGGACGTCACCGAGTCGCTCTGTTTCAATCCGTGCTTCAGAAGTCTGAGGCGGCAGGTATCGGCGTACTCGCGCGGGGTGACGCCAAGAGTTGCGCGGAAGGTGCGCTGCAGGTGAAACGGGCTTAGGCGAAAACGGCGGCTGAGCTTGGTGAGGGTGAGCGGCTCGTCGAGGTGGTCCTCGATGAAGCGGCAGACTTCCTGCACTTTTCGTAACTGTGGCGAGGCGAGGTTACGCGGCTGACAGCGGAGGCAAGGGCGGAAGCCGGCACGCTCGGCGTCATCCGGCTGACGGAAGAACGTGATGTTGCGGCGCAACGGCGGGCGTGAGGGGCAGGACGGACGGCAGTACACGCCGGTGGTGGAGACGGCATAGTAAAACGCGCCATCCTGCTTCGCGTCTTTTGCCAGCACGGCTTCCCACCACGTTTCTTCGTTGCGCAGGACCATGGTCAGCATCGGCTCTGGAATCATTGTGGCATGGGTTGTCATGCCATCAACATAAGATTGGACGCGTGATCGGGACTATCCGATTCTTGCTGGGTGGGTGATTTATTTCTGGCACTTGGGGCAGTAGTGGCTGCTGCGTCCGGCAATGACCAGGCGCTTTACGGGCTTGCGGCAAACCAGGCAGGGCTCGCCTTCGCGGCCATATACGCGGTGCTGGAACTGGAAGGATCCGGCGTCACCGTTGGAATCGACGTAGTCGGAAATGGACGAGCCGCCAGCCTCGATGGCTTCGCGCAGAACCTGCTGGACGGACTTATAGAGGTGGGTCAGTTCGTCGCGGGTGAGCGATGCGGCGCGGCGGCGGGGACGGATGCCGGCACGAAAGAGTGACTCGTCGGCGTAGATGTTGCCGACGCCACGAAGAAGCTTCTGATTCAGCAGCGCGCTCTTGATGGGAGTTTTGCGGCCGCGAAACAGGGTGATGAAGTTTTCCAGACTGACGTCGAGGGGCTCGGCGCCTCCCGCTTCAAACTGCTCGCCGCGGGTCACACGCAGGCGGCCGAAGCGGCGAGGATCCACGAAGCGCAGTTCGCGGCCGGAGGCGAGCCGGGCGATAGCATGAGTGTGTTTGGGGATTTCGGTGTCGGGAGTGGTGACCAGCAGTTGTCCGGTCATGCCGAGGTGAACGATCCATTGGGCGCGGAAGTGTGCCTTCGATGATCTTCGCGGCTGATCGTCGCGTTCCAGTTGGAATACGATGTGCTTGCCCTGGCGGTGGACGGAGGCGATGCGCGAGTTTTCCAGCGTGCGGGCGATGACGCGAGCGGGAGACTTCAGCGGTTCCGGTTTCGAGCCCAGCCACACCGATTCGATCACGTCGCCGCTGATGCGTTGGGCGAGGCCGCGGGCGATGGTCTCGACTTCGGGAAGTTCGGGCACGAAATTAGTGTAAAGCATGAACAACAGAGCCTCAGAATACCGACAGAATGCAAGGCAAGGCCGCGGGCAAGGGTTTCGACTTCGGGGAGTTCGGGCATGAAACTGGTGTAAAGCATGAACAGCAGAGCCTCAGGATACCGACAGAATACAAGGCAAGGCCGCGGGCAAGGGTGCCCGCGCCACACGGCCCGCGCCACACGGACACGATTGCGGGAGGTATGCGGCACAAGGTATGATGATGTGTACACAGTCCTTTTCCGCGATTCCCTGAAATTAGAAAAGCCAAAAGTCCACGCGGGCAAGGAGTGTGTGTGCGAGATTCCGCGCTGCCAGGCGCGACATATGCGGGAGCTGACTTGAGCGACAGCCGCACAGCAGTCATCGTGGGAGCCCAATGGGGCGATGAGGGCAAAGGCAAGATTGTCGATGTCCTGTCGGAACACTTTTCGGTCGTGGCGCGCTATGCCGGCGGTCACAATGCCGGACACACGGTCATCATCAAGGGCAAAAAATTTATTCTTCAACTGGTGCCCTCGGGGGTACTGCGGCGGGGCTGCCGGGGCGTTATCGGCAACGGCGTGGTGCTTGACCCGATTGCATTCCTGAAGGAAGTGGCGGCGCTGCGCAATGCGGGAGTTGCGATTGACGGAAATCTATTTATCAGCAACCGGGCGCACGTCATCCTGCCGTATCACCGGATGATTGAACTGGCGGCGGAAAACGCCCCCGGCCGGGTGAAAATCGGCACCACTTCGCGCGGCATTGGCCCAGCGTATGAGGACAAGATGGGGCGGCGCGGGTTGCGGGTGACGGACCTGCTGGATCACAAGCTACTTAAGACGCATATCGAGAATGCCTGCGCGGAGAAGAACATGATCGCGCACGCGCTGTTCAATTCCGAGCCGCTCGATGCCGACAAGATGTTCGAAGAGTATCGGCACGTGGCGGAACTGGTGGCGCCATTCGTTTGCGATACGGGTGTGCTACTGAACAAGGCGCTCAAGGCGGGCGAGTCAATCATGTTCGAGGGCGCGCAAGGAACGATGCTCGACATCGATCACGGCACTTATCCTTTTGTGACGTCGTCGAGTTCAACTTCGGGCGGGGCCATCATTGGGACGGGAGTTGCGCCGACCGCGATCGGGATGGTCATCGGAATCACGAAAGCGTACTGCACGCGAGTCGGGGAAGGGCCGTTTCCAACCGAGAGCCTGGACGCGACGGGCGACCTGCTGCGCAAGCGGGGCAACGAATTTGGCGCGGTGACAGGACGGCCGCGGCGCTGCGGATGGCTCGACCTGCCGCTGCTGCGCTACTCCAACATGATTAATGGGACGTCGTGGCTGGTGGTCACCAAGCTGGACGTGCTGGATGAACTGGCGGAGATTCCGGTCTGCGTGGAATACAAAATCAATGGCAAGAGGAGCGCAGAAATTCCGGCGCAGGCCAGCGGGTATCAGAAAATAGAATGCATTTACGAAAAGATGCCGGGATGGCAGAAGTCCACGGAAGGAATTACCGATTGGGACAAATTGCCGGCGCGGGCGCGCGCGTACCTCTCGTTTATCGAGAAAGAGAGCGGAGCAAAGACTGGGATTGTGTCCACCGGCCCGGGGCGCGAGCAGACGATGTACCTGGAGGAATTCTCAGCGGAGCTGGAAAAGAAGTCGGCCGCATCACACCAGGGTAAGGTGCTGCCAGGGTCGCGGGCTGGCGATAAGAGAGCTCGCACCGGGGCGCGGGGGTGATGCGATGATCGTTCTCGTGGTTACATGGTTCGCGCTGAAAGGCCAGGAACAAAAAGTGGCCGAACTGTTTTCCAAACTGGCGGCCGAGGCGCGGAAAGAACCGGGATGCCTGATGTTTAATCCGCACCAGCACAAGACCAATCCGGCGCGCTTTTTGATCTATGAGCAGTACAAGGATGATGCGGCGATGGATGCGCATCGCGCCAGTCCGCACTTCAAAGAGTACGTTCAGAAGGAATTGCCGGGGATGGCCGTCAGGGTGGAAGGAGAGCTGTATCGAGCACCGCTCTGATCTCGGCAAATAACAATAAACACTAGGGATATTTTTTCGAGTTTTTCACACTTCATCCCATCCCGTTGTTTTAGAATTTCTCCGATTCAAAAGTCAGCAAAATACCAGCCCTTCAAAAAAAGGAGAAAAGCATGCCCTCCCAAGTAAAAGCTGTTCCTGAAGGATTCCATACCGTAACCCCCGCTTTCGCCGTGAAGAATGCGGCCAAGGCAATTGATTTTTACAAGCAGGCATTCGGGGCACAAGAAGTGAGCCGGATGACCGCGCCGGATGGCAAGATCATGCACGCCGAAATTCGCATTGGGGATTCCATGATCATGCTGTCGGACGAGTATCCCGGGATGGGGAATCCCGCGCCCGAAACCATCGGCAACACTACGGTGAATTTACACATTTATGTTCCGGATGTGGATGCCGTATTTGATCGGGCAGTAAAGGCGGGCGCGAAGGCCACGATGCCGGTCGCGGACATGTTCTGGGGAGATCGTTACGGCAAGCTGACCGATCCCTTCGGGCATGCCTGGAGCATTGGCACGCACAAAGAGGATGTGAGCGCGCAAGAAGCGGAACGCCGGGGTAAAGAGCTGTTTGCCCAGATGGCGGCGCAAAAGAAGAGCGCGTAGGCTTCTGCCGCTAACTAGAAAAGCTCTTGAGGCACGCCGGCCGGCGGTCCTCAAGAGCTTATTTTTTGTCCGACATCAGGACTCCGCCCGAGGCGTAGCTCTCCCGTGACACCTCGACGAAAGCCACAGTAATCGCCTCGCGGCGGGCATTCGCTTCTTCGACCAGAACGTCAGTGATGCGCTGCGCCACTTTGCGTTTCTGCTCGGTGGTGCGGCCATCCAGCATCGTGATTTGAATCATTGGCATGTTTTTTTCACCAGTAGTTAGGGGTTAGTAGTTAGTAGTTAGGAGTCAGGAGTCAGGACTCATCTGTCGCAAGACGCATGATCTTTCAAAAGACATTTTCCAACGCCAGGGTCATGCCCATGCCGCCGCTGACGCAGAGAGTTGCCAGGCCGCGCTTGGCTTTGCGGCGCAGCATCTCGTGCAGGAGCGTTACCGTGATGCGCGTGCCGGTGCAGCCGATGGGATGGCCGAGCGCGATGGCCCCGCCATTCACGTTCAGGCGCGCGGGATCCATGTGCAGCTCGCGGTCGCAGGCGAGCACCTGGGCGGCGAAGGCTTCGTTTAACTCGATCAAGTCGAAGCCGGCGAGGGTCAGCTTGTGCTTCTCTTCCAGCTTGCGCACAGCCGGAACCGGGCCGATGCCCATGGTCCGAGGATCGACTCCGGCGGAGGTAAACGCCATCACTCGCGCCAGCGGCTTGAGGTTGTTTTTCTTCAGGAAAGATCCGCTGCACAGAACTACGGCAGCCGCGCCGTCGGTGATGCCGGAGGAATTTCCGGCGGTGATGGTGCCGGTTTTCGAAAACACGGGAGACAACTTGGCGAGTTTTTCCATGCTCGCGCCCACGAACGGGTGTTCGTCGCGGCTGAGAGTCTGCGTGCCCTTTTTGCTTTCGAGCGTGACCGGAGCAATTTCACGATCGAAGTAACCGTAAGCAATGGCGTTGGCGGCGCGGGTTTGCGAGCAGAGTGCGTACTGGTCCTGCTCCTCGCGCGAAATGTTGTACTGCTCGGCGAGGACTTCGGCGGTTTCCCCCATCACCATCTTGGAAAGCGGGCAGAAAAAACCGTCGCGGTACATGCCGTCCACCAGTTCCTGGTTGCCGAGGCGGTAGCCCCAGCGAGCGCCATCGAGGTAGTAGGGCAGGCGCGACATGGATTCGGTGCCACCGGCCAGGACGCAATCGAGGTTGCCGAAGGCGATTTCCTGGGCCGCGAGAGTGATGGACTTCATGCCCGAGGCACACGCTTTGTTGACGGTGTAGGCGGGAACTTCCTTAGGCACGCCGCTGCGGATTGAGATCTGCCGTGCGGGATTGGGGCCGCCGCCGGCCTGACGGGCGTTGCCGAAAATAGTTTCTTCAACCTCGTCAGGACGCACGCCGGCGCGCTCCATCGCAGCTTTAGCAGCGATGGTCCCCATGTCAGCAGCCGTTAGTGAGGCGAGAGAACCGCCGAATTTCCCTATTGGCGTGCGCACTGCCGAAAGTATGAATACATCTTCCACGCTGTCCCCCAGCCAACCGCAGTGTTACACAGCAAACCTTTTAGTGTATCAAGCCGCCAGAGGTGTATCGAGGTTCGTACACCTTGTAAACTGGGAAATCCATGGGTCTGATCTACGGCATTCACGCGGTTTCCGAGGCGCTGAAATCGCGGGGGCGCGCGTTCGAATACGTCGGGGTTTCGAAGGAACGGCACGACCATCGTCTGCAGGAGGTGATTGAGGAGTGCCGCCGGTTGGGAGTGGCAGTGCGTTTTTTGCCGCGCCAGGATCTGGACCGGTTGACGGGCACGTCATCGCACCAGGGCGTAGTGGCGGTCGCGTCCGCGAAGAAGTACGTGGATATTGACGATCTCCTGGAAAACCGGCGCGGTGAGTACGCGCTCCTTCTGGTGCTGGATGGCGTGGAAGATCCCCACAATCTTGGCGCGATTCTGAGAACTGCCGACGGTGCGGGTGCGGACGGTGTGGTCATTCCGGAAAGACGGGCGGCGGGAGTAACGGGCACGGTCAGCAAAGTTTCCGCGGGCGCTGCTGAGCACCTCTCCATCGCGAAAGTGACGAATGTTTCGCGTGTGCTGGAACAATTGAAAGCGAAAAATGTCTGGACGGTGGGTCTGGACGAGCGCGGCAAGCAGACCTACGAGTCGGTGGATTACAACATGGATTGCGCGCTGGTTCTGGGGGCGGAGGGCAAGGGCCTGCACGAACACGTACGCAAGAACTGCGATTTCCTAGTTTCCATTCCGATGCTGGGTTCTGTGCCGTCGCTCAACGTTTCGGTGGCGGCAGGGGTGGTGCTATATGAAATTGCGAGACAGCGGCGAGCCAAGGCTGGGACCAAGCAGAACTCGAAGCGGTCAACGGGATGAAGTTTCTCCGCATACTTGTTTATTGCAGCCTTCTTTTTTTTACGGCGCGGCTGTTTGCCTTGGATCGCGAGGCTTTTACCTTCACGCATTACGATCTGCAGGTAAAAATTGATGGGCCGCTGCAGGGGTTCATCGCCAGCGGCAAAGTAACTCTGCGCAACGATTCCGAAGGTCCCCAACATCTCGCGGTGCTGCAGATATCATCCACGCTAAGCTGGAAATCCATTCGCATCGACGGCAAGCCGGTGCAGTACCTTACGCAGCCGTTTACCTCGGACGCCGATCACACGGGCAAAGTGTCGGAGGCGGTGGTTACGCTCCCACACGAAGTGCCGCCGCAGAAAACGGTTGAGTTGGAGATCGCCTATCAGGGAACCATTGTCGCGGACAGCACGCGTCTGACCCGCATCGGAGTTCCCGCAGAAATCGCCGCGCGCAATGACTGGGACCAGATCAGCGCGCAGTTCACCGCCGTGCGCGGAGTAGGTTACGTGGCGTGGTACCCGGTGGCACTGGATGCGCTTAACCTTTCCGACGGCCCGCAGACATTCACGGTCATCAACTCGTGGAAAGCGCGTCATGAACTTTCCAGCATGCGAGTAAATCTTTGCACCGAGGTGGATGAACCCAGCCCGCCCACGTTGATCATGAATGCGCCGGTGGGAGGCACACGAGGCGGGAGTGTGAGCGCGGGCGCACAAGGGACGACCACGGCGTGTCGCGAGTTCACGTTCTCACGATTCGGGTTGAGCGTTCCCACGTTCGCGATGGGAAACTACGTGACGCTGGATCGTCCGGCGATCACGGTTTACTACCTCGGAGAACATAAAGTACCGGCGACCGATTACGCGTTGGCAGCGGAGTCGGTCCTGCCGTTTAGCATGCAGTGGTTCGGGAAGCCGAAAGAGAAGATCGTGGTGGTGGAAGTTGGCCAGGCAAACGCGACGCCGTTCGAGAGCGGGCCGATGTTGTTCACGCCAATCGCTTCGGTAGATCAGAAGCGGCTGCAACTCACGCTGATTCATCAACTGGTGCATGCGACATTCGAGTCGCCGCGTCCATGGATTTACGAGGGGCTGGCGCATTTTGCGCAAGCACTGGAACGGGAGCAACAGGAAGGACGCAAAGCGGGCGTCGCCTACATGGACGCGTTTCGTCCTGCACTGGTGGAAGCGGAAAAGCCCGCGCAAGGCGGGCAGACGGGCCAGCCTCTGGTCACTGCGACCGATGAGGTTTTCTATCGCACCAAGGCGATGTTTGTGTGGTGGATGCTGCGCGACATGGTTGGCGACGACACCCTGCAGCGTGCGCTGCAGAATTACCGGGCAGAGGAAGACGCCGAGCCGTCGTATGTCCAGCGGCTGTTGGCGAAAAGTTCCAGGCGCGATCTGGAGTGGTTCTTCGATGCGTGGGTGTATCGAGATCGCGGGCTGCCGGACTTCCGGGTGGTCAGCTCGTACCCGCGCCAGATGTTGAACGGCGGATTCCTGGTCACGGTCACCGTCGAAAATCTAGGCAATGCGGCGGCCGAGGTTCCGGTGTTGGTGCAAGCGGGGGCCGGGGAAAATTCGCAGCGCGTGATGGTGGCGGCGAAGGGAAAGGGGGTCGCGCGCATACAAATGCCGCTCGCTCCCGAGGAAGCGATTGTGAACGACGGGAGCGTGCCCGAAAGTGATCCCGCCAATAACTCTCTCAAAATTGCGCCAGCAGAAAAAAATCCTTAAGCGGAGGTAGTCGCTCCACAATTGCGCTTGGTTGAAACTCCCTTCCATGGCGTCGGCGCTGCAAAGTTGGAAGGGGTCCTTTGACTCGCGCTCGTTCCGCTTCGCTCCACTCGTGCTCCCTCAGGGTGACAATTTGAAAAGCAGGTCCTTCGCTGCGCTCAGGATGACAGCGTTAGCGGTTACTGAAGCTTCGCGTATTCCGTTTTGGCATCGCGGATCAAAGGAACATCGGGGTCGGCATCTTTCCAGGTTGCGAGAACGTCCTGGTACATCTGACGCGCTTTCGCCTTGTCGCCGGCGCCGGCGGCTGCGCGGGCGATGCCAAGCCTTGCCATCACGAGGACCGGATCTTCGGGTTGGACGGCGCCCATGTCTAGAATGCGTTGAAACTGACCGATGGCATCGTTATAGCGCGCCAGTTTGAGATAGATGGTGCCGCGCAGGTAGAGGGAGCCGTTGTCGCCCTGATCGTAGGCGCGGGCGGGTTCCATCAACTGGAGCGCCTTATTGTCATCCCCATGGCGTAAGGCCAGAACTGCACGCACCCGGGGAATGTAGCTGAATTGCAAGTTGGTGTCATTAGGCCGGGACTTTGATGCCTGGTCGATCAGATTCTCGGCGCGGCTGTCTCCTATGAGGGCGAAAGCCAAGGCAGCGTCGATCAGAACCCCGGGTCCTTGCGTTGCCTTCAATGCTTCATTGACCTTTTCTTTCGCCGCAGATAAAGGCAAGCCGTACAGTGCATCGAAGGAGGCGCCATAAACCAGCGCGCCGGCAGCGTTCTCGACCGCACCCATTCTGCGATTGATGTCGGAAAGCTGTTCGATCAGTTCATGCGCGTGGCGTATCTGCCCCTTGGTGAAGGCGAGGCGCACATCGAAAAACCCTGCTACCTGCTTGCCGATTTCGCTCTTCTCGGTCAGCGCCTGCTCTTTCTGCATGGAGGCAGTATCACCTTGCGAATACGCGATGCCGATCAGGTGGTAGTGGGCGAGAGTGCCGCCCACATTCTTCTGAATTTCCTGGTTGAGAACTGCCTTCGCTTCGTCGATGCGGCCCAAGCCCAAGTAGGCAACAGCGTTGTTCTCGTAGTTGCTGGCGCTCATGGGATCAATGCGCAGGGCCTCCCGTGCCGCATCGAGCGCCTTATCGTACTGCCCGAGCTGGCTATAGATCACCGCCAGGTTGTTGTAAGGGATGGAATCGCGCGGGTAGCTCTGCTTGTAGAGTTCGTAGGATTCGATCCCCTTATCGAGCTGACCGGAGTCCGCGTAGTAGTGGGCGGTAATGTACAAACGCTCATGCTCGCTGGCCCGATCCTTGAGCTCGAAGGCTTTGTTGCGATTCACATCAGCCAGCGTGTTCTGGCCGGTGTTGCCGTACGCAGTTGCAAGACGAGCGTAAGCGAGAGCGAAATTGGAATCGAGCTCGATGGCGCGTTTGTAGAGGGGGATCGCCTCAAAATCCTCGCCACCGAGGTGCTTCTCATCGGCCAGAGTAAATGCTTTGAGCGCTTCCAGGGATGAGGTGGTCGCTTCCGACAGCGGCTTGTTATGGCTTTGGATGGAACCCAAGGACTCGCCGAGTTTTTCGCGCAGGTTGCTGACGGCCTTGCCCATGGTGTCGAGCACCTGCTCCTTTTTGTCAGCCTGGGCCTGGGCTTCGGCGAGGGAATCTCCGGTGGCGGCATTGATAGCGCCGAGGGTCAGCACGTAACTGTTGCCCAGCGGCGCGATGGAGCCGGTAATCATGGCCTTGATACCGTTGCGCTGGCAGACTTCGCGGGCGATGTCGGCGGTAATGCGCTGGTCCGGCGGTTTGCCCATGAGCTGCAGAGTCTGCCGGACGCGCTGTTCGGGAAAGATGTTCAGGAAAGGCGATTGGGCAAGATCAACGGCTAAGGCTTTTTTCAGAGTGCCGTCAAAGACCGGATCGCCGGTGGTATTCACGAAATCGGAAAGCAGGATGGAATCCTTTTCGGTGAGCGGGACGTTGTGCTTGAGGCGAAGCACGGAAAAAACGCCGACCGCCAGGATGACCGCGGCGGCGGCGATCACGAAATAGTGCCAGCGCCGCTTGTGCTCGGGTACGGGGAAGCCGGGCGCGACGGCCTTTTGAGCGGAAGACAGTCGCGCGGCTACGCTACCCCGGGCAGGCGTGGTGCGCGCTGCCGCGGTTCCGTTGGCCAGTTCGTCATCCACGGTTGCGACAGGAACTCGGCCGGAGTCAGTGTCGCGCTTGAGGCGCTTCAAATCGGCGCGCAGATCGGAAGCACTCTGGTAGCGCAGGTCACGATCTTTTTCGAGAGCCTTGTTGATGATTTCCTCGAGTTTGGGCGGCAGGTCGGGATTGATGCGCACCGGGGGCACCGGCATTTTGTTCAGAATGGAATCGAAAATAACGGCAGTGGTGTCGCCGCGAAAAGGGAGCTTACCGGTAGCCATTTCGTACATCACGGCGCCAAGAGAAAAAATATCGGTGCGCGGATCGAGATCCTTGCCGCGCGCCTGCTCCGGCGACATGTAGGCGACGGTGCCCATGGCGCTGCCGGGGCTGGTGAGATTTTCGTCGGAGACGGTGAGGGCGCTTGCGCCGAGGGTCGCGCCGGAAAATGCGCGGGTGGGATCGGTCACTTTAGCTAATCCAAAATCCAGCACCTTGGCCTGTCCCCGACCGGTGAGAAAAATGTTGGCCGGCTTGATATCACGATGGACGATGCCCTTGCGGTGCGCGGCGTCGAGCGCATCCGCCACCTGGATGGAGATATCCAGCAGCTCGTCCATCTCCAGGGGGCTGTTGTGGATGTGTTCTTTGAGGGTCTTGCCCTCCATTAACTCCATGGCGATGAAATAGCGCGAATCCTCGCGGCCGATTTCATAGATGGTGCAGATGTTGGGGTGATTGAGCGAAGAGGCAGCACGCGCTTCACGCTGGAAACGTTCGAGGACCTGGGGATCGTCGGCCAAATGCTCGGGAAGGAATTTGAGAGCAACGTGACGGCCAAGGTTCAAGTCCTCAGCTTCGTAGACGACACCCATACCGCCGCCACCCAGGTGCTGCAAAACCCGGTAATGCGAAATGGTTTTTCCGACCATGGTGCCTGTCGCTGCTCTCCTCGTGCAGACCGATGGTAGGCTGGGCTCCTGATGCTAGTCAACGCACGCCGCCGTCGTCCGGTTCCGTGTTTTTTGACTTAAGCGATGCGTCCGTATAGAAACAGACGGTCTTCTTATTTCGAGGTTAGGAACTCATAGTGAGTTACATACAATTTTTGGGAGCAGCCGGCGGTGTAACGGGTTCCAAGCACCTGATCAACACTTCAGCGGATGGGGCATCGGGATCAGGAATCCAAGTGCTGGTGGATTGCGGACTCTTTCAGGGACAGAAGGAATGGCGGGAACGAAACTGGCAGGAACTCCCGATTCCGGCACGCAATATTGATGGAGTCATTCTGACCCACGCCCACCTGGACCACTCGGGCTGGATTCCCCGGTTGGTCAAAGGTGGCTATCGGGGGCCGATCTACGCGACGCAAGCGACGATCGAGCTGTGTGGAATCTTGCTCCCCGATTCGGGGCATCTGCAGGAAGAGGACGCGGAGTTCCACAACAAGAAGAAGACGTCGAAGCACTCGCCGGCATTGCCGTTATATACCGCGGAGGAAGCGCAGCAATGTTTGCAGTACTTCCAGCCGGTGGAAATGGGCGAGGTGAAACAACTCAGTCCGGAGCTGTCATTCCGGTTTGTGCGGGCAGGGCACATTCTGGGATCGTCGATGGCGGAGATCACGTTGACGCAGAACGGAAGTACGCGGCGATTGCTTTTCACCGGGGATATCGGCCGAGTTCACGACACTGAATCGGCTCCCGGTGAAGTCGTCCGCTCCGGCCCGCAAGACGGAGAGCGCGCCGACCTGATAGTGATGGAATCGACGTACGGAAACCGGCGCCATCCCACCGAGGATCCCCGACCCATATTGGCCAATCTGATTCGGCAAACCTTGCAACGGGGCGGCAGTGTGGTGGTGCCGGCGTTCGCCGTGGAGCGGACACAAAAATTCCTCTTCATCCTGAAGGAACTGATGGAATCGGGACAGATTCCGCGCGTGCCGGTGCACGCCGACAGCCCCATGGCGATCGGCGCGGTTGAGATCTTCCTGAAGCACGAAGAAGAGTTCACCGAAGACACGAAGAAGCTGATCGCGCAGCACGGTTCGCCGCTGCAGTGGAAGGATTTTCATTTCGATTCCACGCCTGAGGAGTCGAAGAAGATCAACGACTCGCGGTATCCGGCGATCATAGTTTCGTCGAGCGGGATGGCAACGGGCGGCCGCATCCAGCACCACCTGGCGCAACGTCTGCCCGACCCGCGCAATCTGGTGCTGTTTATCGGATTCCAGGCGCCAGGGACGCGAGGCAGGCAAATCAAAGATGGCGCCAAAGAAGTGAAGATTTTCGGGCAGATCATCGCGGTGCGGGCGCAGGTGGCGGCGCTCGAACAGTTTAGCGATCACGCGGATCCGCCGGAGTTGCTGGAATGGCTGCATACGTTCAAGCAGGCGCCGGGGATGACCTATCTTGTCCACGGAGACCCTGATGCCGCCGCGGCACTGCGTCAGTTGATGGCCAAGGACCTGGGTTGGCATGTGGAAGTCGCCCAGTGGCTGCAAAAAGTCGGGGTGAATTAAGGAGAGCGTTCATGACCGACGACGAACTGCAACAGCATCTTGATTCAGCTGAAAAAGATCCGAAGAAGATTGCGGCGGCGGTGTCCGGCTTGCCCGATTCCGTTCTGCGCTATAAGCCTGCTCCCGACAAGTGGTGCATCCTGGAAATTCTGGGGCATTTGGCGGATATGGAAATCCTGAACGCGTACCGGATGCGGCAGATGATCGCCGATGAGAAACCGACGATTGCCCCCATCGATCAGGACGCGTGGGCGCGCAATCTTGGCTACATGGAGGAAGCGGTGGCGGAATTGGTGGCGCAGTTTGGCCTTACGCGCCATCACAATGTGAAACTGCTCCGCCGTATCACGGCAAGTGACTTGGAGAAGAGCGCGTACCACCCCGAATTGAAACGACAGGTCACACTGGCCGAGATGGTGGAGCGGTTAGCCGGGCACGGGCCGAATCATCTGCAACAAATCGAGCGGCTGAAGAAACAAAGCAAGTAGACGCACCAACCCTGAAGGATCATTGCGTCTCACGGAGCCTGTTTATGCGGCCGAGGGATCGACTTCTTCTTCGTTAACATCGCGCCCATGGATGGAAACGATGGGGCGCAGTTGTTCCCCTTCCGAGGAGGGGCGTAATTCTGTTTTTTCGGGAACGGCGGGCTGGGGATGAACGCGCATCCTGCGCCGGACGGCGGTCTCTAAATCCTGGTCCTGACGCTTCTCATTCAACGCCACCGCTGCTGCCTTATCGTCTGCCTGGCGTAATGCTGCTATGAACCCCATAGAACCCCCCTAATACTTCGCCATACCACGTGATGCTTAATTTACTCCTATTGCAAATTGCTGGTGAAAAAATCGAGTGTTGCTGGATGGAGCAGGAGATCGGCTGATCGGGTGATCAAAAGCAAATCGGCTCCTCGTCTTACTCGAATGGCCCGATAACCAGATCTGCGGATCACCTGATTTTTTGAGCACCCGGCGTATCATAAACAGTTGCTTCCATGCTGCCCTTCAAGCTGGTATACAGCGACGACTATTACCTTCCCATTGGGGCGCATGTTTTTCCGGCAGAGAAGTACCGGATGGTTTACGAGCGGCTGCTCGCGACGGGGCTGGCGGAAGCGGGGGACTTCCATTCACCACAACCGGCAACCGACAACGACATCCTGCTGGTGCACACGCCCGATTACGTTCACAAACTGAAGACGGGCACGCTCTCCGGCGATGAAGAGCTGCAGCTGGAAGTGCCGTATTCACCGGAACTGGTACGGGCGTTCTGGCTGGCGGCGGGGGGCTCCATCCTGGCGGCGGAATATGCATTGCAGGATGGCGTGGCCATCAACGTCGGGGGTGGATTTCATCACGCGTTTCCCGATCACGGGGAAGGCTTCTGCATGATTCACGACGTGGCGGTTGCGATCCGGCGCATGCAGAAGGACGGCAAGATCAAGAGGGCGATGACGGTGGACTGCGATGTCCACCAGGGAAACGGGACCGCGGCGATTTTCGGCGGGAACAGCCATCCACGGCGGCCTCTGCCTTCGTGGTCCGCCGCCATGTTCGGCATGCCGGAGGAGGACATTCCGGCACCCGAGACGCACCGCGAAATCAAGGACGTGTTCACCATCTCGCTGCACCAGCAGCACAACTATCCCACCTGGAAGCCTCCCTCGTCGATTGACGTGGACCTGCCGGACGGGGTGGGGGATGACGATTACATTGCGTGGCTAGACAACGCACTCAGCTCCGGGTTGCGGCAGTTCGAGCCAGAGCTGATCTGCTATGTCGCGGGCGCCGACCCTTACCGCGAAGACCAGCTGGGCGGGCTGGCGCTGACCATTGAAGGCCTGAAGCGGCGCGACGAGCTGGTGTTTCGTGTGGCTAGGCAGCGCGAGATTCCTGTCATGGTGACGTTTGCCGGCGGGTATGCGCGGCGGGTTGAGGATACGGTGACCATCCACTGCAATACGGTCGCAGCCGCCAGCAAATGATTTTTTCACCACAGGGGACACAGAGTACACAGAAAGAAAACCAGCCACAGATCTGCACGGATTTGCAGGGATAAACGAGGCGACATGAAAGTGAGCTTTGATCCGTGGAAATCTGGGCGAATCCGTGGCCGAAGTTGTTTTCTCTGTGTCTCTGTGTCTTCTGTGGTGAAAAAAGGTGTCTTGTATAGTGAACAGACGTGAACAAAGACGATGTGATGTAGTTCGCTGACAGGTGGGGTTAAGCGGCGCAGAGTCGGGATTATGATGTCGGGTCGTGTGACACACGCACTGGTGCGTGGCCTGGAATGGCTAGCGGCGCGATTGCCGCAATTATCCGCGACAGCAGCACTTCCTCCTCATCAGCTCACCGGCAGACGGGGCGAAGAAGACGCCTACTTCTATTTGCGGCGGCTCGGCTACCTGATGGTGGCGCGCAATTACCGCAGCCCGCGACGCAAAGGAGAGATTGATCTGATCGGGTGGGACGGCGATGTGCTTTGCTTTGTCGAGGTAAAGACGCGCACCTCACACGAGGTAAAACCGGCGGAAGCAGCCGTGGATGGCGGCAAGCAGCGGGAGCTAGGGGGGATGGCGCGGGAATACCTGCAGCGCCTCCGCTACACTCCGACGTGGCGTTTTGATGTGCTTAGCGTTTATTATGAAGAGAAATCAGCTCTCCCGGAGTTCGAACTCTTCAAAAATGCCTTCGGCTTGTCGTAAAATCGCGGCACGCCCGAAGAAAGGAAACCACTGCATTGCCTGAATTGAGGAAAGACCCCATTGTGGGTCGCTGGGTCATTATTTCGACTGATCGCGCCAAACGTCCAACCGATTTCGCCCGGGAAACGGTAAAACTCAAGGGCGGATTCTGCCCCTTCTGTTACGGCAACGAGAGCAAGACGCCGCCTGAGATTCAGGCGTATCGCCCGAACCCCAACGGTGGACCTCCGGCGAAAGACAGTCCGGGCTGGACAGTGCGCGTGGTGCCGAACAAGTTCCCGGCGCTGGGAATTGAGGGCAATCTGAACCGCCAGGCCGAAGGGATGTTCGACAAGATGAACGGGATCGGCGCGCACGAGGTCATCATTGAAACTCCCGACCATAATGCGAGCTTGCCCACGTTGCCGGCCAAGCGCGTCGAAGATGTGCTCTGGACATTCCGCGATCGTATTCTGGATCTGAAGAAGGACCGCCGCTTTAAGTACATCCTGATTTTCAAGAATCACGGGGAACCGGCGGGAGCGTCGCTGGAGCACGCGCACTCGCAGTTGATCGCGCTGCCCATCCTGCCGCGCCAGGTCGTGGAGGAACTCGAAGGCGCGAAGCAGTATTACCTTTATAAGGAGAGATGCGTTTTTTGCGACATCATCCGCCAGGAAAGCGAGAACGGATCGCGCGTGGTGGCAGAAAATGAAGATTTTGTGACGCTGGCTCCCTACGCGCCGCGGTTCCCCTTTGAGACCTGGATTCTGCCCAAGCGGCACGAGTCGGCGTTTGAGAACTCGTCCTCACATATGTTCGAAAACCTGGCCAAGGCGCTCAAGAACCTGCTGAGCAAGGCGGACAAGGTGCTCGATAATCCGCCCTACAACCTGGTGATCCACACTTCGCCGGTGCAGGACCCGAACAACGACCACTATCACTGGCACATCGAGTTCATGCCCAAGCTGACCAAGACGGCGGGATTCGAGTGGGGCACGGGGTTCTACATCAATCCGACTCCGCCGGAAGAAGCAGCGAAGTTCCTGCGTGAGGCGAGCGTGGAAGTACCCGAACCGGTGACCGCCGCAGCAGTATAGTCAGGCAGCTCAAAAAAAGACCGGCCGTTCTCGACGGCCGGTTTTTGTGAACTCTAGCTGAATCAGCTTGCAGGTGAAGCAAACGTCAGACGACGGGCCGGCGGCCGGTCACCAGCTGCAAGACCAGTACGATCAGCGCTGCAACCAGCAGCAACCAAACGAAAGCTCCGATCTGATACGTGCCGACCAGGCCTAGGACCCAGGCGATCAGCAGAATTACGAAAAGCGCCCAAAGCATCAGTCACCTCCGAAATTGACTTCTCCTGATGAGGTGCCGATTTGCGGCCGGAGGTTGTCAGCCGAGCCGCACCTGTTCACCGCTGAAATCGCGAGCGATAGGCAACCCGCTGCACCTTAGAAGCAGCAGGAATTCACGCCCGCGTTAACTCACACTAAAGCGACACAGCGGACAACATCTTCTCTCGGTGCTTCACTCCTAGTAGTTGTTCCCGACGGTGTCCATCGTGAAACTTTCCTGCTTACTGATCGCTCTCCTGAGTTGCTCACTCGCGCTGGTCGGGTGTGGCGGCAGCAGTTCCACGTCGTCATCCGGACAAGGGACCGCGACCTCATCCGGTACTGCTCCGCAGTTCGCACATGTGGTTCTGGTCATGGAAGAGAACCACAGCTACTCGGACGTGATCGGCAATCCGACAATGCCCTTCCTGAATAGCCTGGCAAAGAAGTACGGCCTGGCGACCAACTACTTTGCCGATGCGCATACCTCGATCGCCAACTATTTCATGCTCACCACGGGTCAGATCATCAGCGTGGATGACAACTTCACCGGGGTGGTGGCGCAGGACAACATCGTGAGAGAGTTGAACGGAGCGAATAAGACGTGGAAATCCTATGCCCAAGGTTTGCCGTCCGCGGGGTATTTGGGGGGAGATGTTTTTCCGTATCTGCGTCATCACAACCCGGTCACCTATTTTTCGGACGTGATCCAGAGCGCGCGGCCGCAAAACAACGTTTTTCCCTTCACGCAATTTGCAGCCGACCTGGCGGCGAACAATCTGCCGAATTTTTCCCTGGTGATTCCGGACGCGGAACATGACGCGCACGACTGCCCGACGGGTGGGCAAGACTGTGCTGACAACGACAAGCTCGCGGCCGCCGACCAGTGGCTGCAGCAAAATTTGACACCGTTGATCAACAACGCCGCCTTCCAGAGCAGCGGCTTGCTGCTCATTGTTTTTGATGAAGGGAACTTCCTGGACCTGTCACACGTCGGAGGGCACGTGCCGGTGATAGTCGTGAGTTCCAAGGCGCGGCCGGGTTTCCAATCCACCGCGTTTTATCAACATGAGAACACCCTGCGCCTGATCATGCAGGCGACCGGAGTGAACAAATATCCCGGCGCCTCGGCGAACACCGCGGATATGGGCGAGTTCTTTCACTGACTTTTTCACCACAGAGGACACAGAGACAGAGAGGAAAGAGCAGCCACGGATTTTCACGGGTTGCACGGATAAACCAGGTCGACACGAAGTGAGATTGGTTTGATTGCTGGAAATCGTGGCCGAGGTTTGTTTTTCCTCTGTGTCCTCTGTGGTGAGCAACTAGTGTTCGCGGTCCTGATACTCCTCGTACCAGGCCATCTGGATGGCTTCGAGCTTGCCCTCGGTGGATTTCTTGGGGTCATCCACAAACGTGGGCAACTCGGTCACGAACTTATGGAGTTCGGTGAAGCGGACTTCTAGGGGGTTGCGGTCCGGATATTTATCGGCCAAGGAAAGCCCGATATCTTCAGCGTCATCCCATCTGAGTTCTTCGGCCATAACAGGCTCCTAGCTACTGGCTTCTAGTGGTTAGCCAAACCGCCTCAGTATTAGTGATCTCCACCTTCGGAGACGTAGTTGCGATTCCAGGCGGGAATTTCAACGACGATCTTGCCGGGTTTGGTGATTACCGATTGGCAGCCGAGCCGCGAGTGCAGCGTCAGGTCGGCGGCCATATCGAGGCGGTCGGCCTCCTCATCTTCCATCTGGCTGAGGCACTCCTCGCCTTCTTTGACCACAACGTGGCACGTGGTGCAGGCGCAGTTGCCGCCGCACGCGTGTTCCAGGTGGATGCCGTTGTTCAGGGCCACGTCGAGCAGCGACTCGGGCTTGCCGTGATCTTTGTAAGGCAGCTTGCCGTGTTCGAATTCGACCGTCTTGTTCAGCGGCAGGAACGTGACCTGCACCAGGTTCTCGCTGGGCTTATCCATGGTTGCCGTTGCGCCTTGCGTTTTTTCGTCTGCCATAATTCCTCGTTAATCTCGCGTGATCTCGGCGGGAGCAATGGGATGGGGCGCGCGCGGGCCTTCTCCCATGTCGGCCTGATCCATGTTTTTGCCTTTCAGGGCACTGGCCACAGCGGAATCCATCATCATCTCCGCCAGGTGCATTGTCGCCTGATTCAAGGCATCAATCGCGTCGCGGATTGCCTTGTAATCTTCGCCAGGCCTGGTTTTCACCAAATGTTTTTCTGCCTTCGCGATCTTCGAGCGCTCGTCTGCCGCGAGCTGATTCCAGGCCGGCGATTGGCGGCCTTTTTCCAGCGCGCCGAGAATCGTCTCAGCCTCGTTGCGGGCTTCGATGAGTTGCCGCTGGCGCAAGTCTTCCTCCGCGTAGTCGAACGAGTCGAGAATCATGCTCTCGACCTGTTCGTCGGTGAGGCCGTAGCTGGGCTGCACTTCAATTTCAGCTTCCTTGCCGCTGCGCTGCTCGCGGGCGGAGACGTGCAGGATGCCGTTCGCATCAATCAGGAACTTCACTTCGATGCGGGGCAAACCGGCCGGCATCGGGGGAATGCCTTTGAGATCGAAGCGGGCCAGCGAGCGATTATCCTTGGCCAGTTCGCGCTCGCCTTGCAGAACGTGAATCGCAACGTTGGCCTGTCCGTCCACCCCGGTGGTGAAGTGCTCCGTAGCCGAAGCCGGGATGGTGGAATTGCGATGAATGATTTTCGCCACCACGCCGCCCAACGCTTCAATGCCGAGCGACAAGGGCGTGACGTCGAGCAGAAGCATGTCGCTGGTCGCGGTCGAACCGCCGGCGAGAATATTGGCCTGCACCGCCGCACCCAAAGCGACAACCTCGTCCGGGTTGAGATCGGTGTGCGGCTGGCGATGGAACATGGTTTCCACGAGCGTGCGGACTTTCGGGATGCGCGTCGACCCGCCCACCAGCACAACTTCTTCGATCTGCTCCGGTGTGAGCCCGGCGTCTTTCATGGCCTGCTTGCATGGGCCCACGGTGCGCTGCAGGATCGGCTCGATTAACTGCTCGAACTGCTCACGCGTGATTTCGCGCTGATAGCGCTTACCGCCTTCGAGTTCAACATCTAGAGTGGTACGGTCGTTCGCTGAAAGTGCAATCTTGGCGTCAATGACGGCTTTGCGGATGGTCTGCACGATCGCACTGTTGCGGCGCGCATCCACTTTCATGTCACCCTGGATGTCGTCGAGGGCGATGGCGATCAGCAGGTTGTCAATATCATCGCCGCCGAGATGGGTGTCGCCGTTGGTGGCCACCACCTCGAAAATGCCTTCCTGCAGCTTGAGAATGGAGATGTCGAAAGTGCCGCCGCCGAGGTCGTACACCGCGACGACGCCCTGTTTCTTTTTGTCGAGACCATAGGCAAGCGACGCGGCCGTGGGCTCGTTGACCAGGCGCAGGACCTCAAGACCGGCGATCCGGCCCGCATCTTTGGTGGCCTGGCGCTGGGCGTCGTTGAAATATGCGGGCACAGTGATGACAGCCTTATTGACCTGCTCGCCGAAGTAACGTTCCGCATTGCGCTTGAGCTGGCGCAGGATGAAAGCGGAAATTTCCGGCGGAGTGAATTCCTTGTCACCCATCTTGATGCGCAACACTTCGCCAGCCTTCTGATTTTCGGCAAGGCGAAACGGGAACAATTTCAACTCGTCCTGGATGTCCTCGATACCGCGGCCCATCAGGCGCTTGATCGAGTACACGGCGCGTTCCGGCGTTTCGATTAGATACTTGCGCGCGGGATTGCCCACGATGATCTGATCGTGTTCGTCGAGTGCGACCAGCGAGGGTAGGAGGTGGGAGCCGTCTTCGCCCGGAATAATGACAGGGGTATCACGCTCCATGAACGCGACCAGCGAGTTCGTGGTTCCGAGATCAATTCCGACGATGCGATCGGTGTTGGGCATTTCAATAAGCCAAGCACTTAGCACTTAGCAATTGGCATTTAGCCAATGAAGATGTCCTGCCGTTCGGCAAAAAAATGAGTGGCTAAATGCGAACTGCTAACTGCTGCTTTCCAGTGCTTCATTTACATCCCTCGCCAGATTTCTGATATAGGAGCGGCGGTTCAGCAAGTCCACCATCTTGTCGCGGACTTTGCGACGGCGGTCCTCCTCGCCGATCTTCACGCCGGACTCCTCACTCGTGATCAGCGCGTCCCATTCATTCCAGTAACCCTTGAGTTCCTCGGCAAGAGCGGAAAACTTCTCTTCCAAATTCTTCTTATGGGTTTCGAGTTCCTTGACCAGGTTGGGATCGTCCTCGCCCATTTTCTTGTTCATGCGCAGCTCTTCTAGCTGCATGTTGAGCTCGAAAACTTCTTCCAGCAGATCAGGCGGAACTACCTGCTTTTTGACTTCGCCGGTAGCGCGCGCCTTCTCAGTGGCCGCTTTCGACTGCTCTTCGAGTTCGACTCCTTCGAGGCGCAACAGGTACTCCGTGCGTCCGACCGGGTCTTTCAGAGTGCGATACGCGTCATTGAGCTGCGAACTCTTCTGCAGGCTCCAGTCGCGCTCCTGGTCCGCTGATCGCACATAGACGTCGGGATGCAGCTTGCGGCTGAGGGCGTAAAATTCACGTTCTAAAGCAGCAGTATCGATATTCAATTTGCGCGGCAGCCCGAAGAAAGAAAAATAATCCGTGGGTCCCGGCGGCTGCACTTTGCCGCAGGAATCGCAAAAGTGGGCGGCGCGCATGGAGCCACATGACCAGCACGAGGTGAGGGTCTGCCCATCTCCCATCTGCACCGCTGTCCGGGTTGTTTCATTTGCCGCCATAGACAATTTCACCACGGAAGCCCTCGGCGCCCGTCCAAAGGCGCGGCGCGAAGGCTGCGCCGTGGTGGAGAACCGAGCACAGATTTAAACCGCCGCCCTACCCCGAAAACGAGGTGCCGCACCCGCAGGACTTGCTGGCATTCGGGTTCACAAACACGAACCCCTGCTGGATGAGAGTTTCCTGGTAATCGAGCGTCATGCCATGCAGGTAGATGAACGACTTCGGATCCACGAAGACGCGTACACCGCCGAACTCGAAAATGCGGTCGCGCTCGCGAGCCTGGGTATCGAAGCGGATGTTGTAGCTCAAGCCTGAGCACCCGCCGCCCTGCACACCCAGGCGAAGTCCGCCCTGTTCCGGCGAAATGTTTTCCTTCGCCATCGCCGACCGAATGCGCGCGATCGCCCGCTCGGTCACGTCAATGCCGCGGCCGGGTGTCGTTTTTGCCGGAGTTTCAGTTGCAGTCGCCATAAAAGAAGCTGCTAGCTTTTAGCCCACTAGCTGTTAGCTTACGTCGTTTAATTACTTAGTCGCCGGCTTTCGACACCGGCTGGGCAACGTTTGCTTCCACGCCATTGTTCTTCTTCTTCCAGTCGTGAATGGCGGCACGGATCGCATCTTCCGCGAGAACCGAGCAGTGAATCTTTACCGGGGGAAGAGAAAGCTCGCGCACGATGTCGGTGTTCTTGATCGCGAGCGCCTCATCGACGGTTTTGCCTTTTACCCACTCGGTAGCCAGGGAAGACGAGGCGATAGCCGAGCCGCAGCCGAAGGTCTTGAACTTGGCTTCCTCGATGACGCTGGTCTCGGGGTTGACCTTGATCTGCAGCTTCATCACGTCGCCGCACTCCGGCGCACCCACGAGGCCCGTGCCCACGTTGGGGCTGCTCTTGTCCATCGAGCCGACGTTACGAGGATTGGTGTAGTGGTCCAGTACTTTGTCGCTGTATGCCATTAGCTGTGTTCTCCTGAATTCGAACTTAAAACCATACGGGAGCGTTACTCCGCTGCCCACTGCACTTTCTTCAAATCCACGCCTTCCTTCGCCATCTCATAGAGCGGCGAAAGTTCACGCAAACGCTCCACGGTTTCGCACACCCGGTCAGCCACATAGTCCACTTCTTCCTGAGTGTTGAAGCGTCCCAGGCCAAAGCGGATGGAGCTGTGTGCCAAGTCGTCGCCAGTGCCGAGAGCTTTGAGTACATAAGATGGCTCCAAGGTCGCCGAGGTGCACGCCGAGCCGCTGGAAACTGCGACATCGTTGATGCCCATCAGCAGCGACTCGCCTTCCACGTAGGCAAAGCTGATATTCAAATTGGCGGGGAGCCGGTGCTCCATGGTGCCGTTGATGTAAACCTCGTCGAGCCGGCCCATGATCCTGTCCTTGAGGCGATCGCGCAGGCCGGAGAGCTTCCTGGTTTCTTCCGGCATTTCTTCCATGCAAAGCGCGCAGGCTTTGCCGAGGCCGACGATCCCGGGAACGTTCAAGGTTCCGGAACGCATGCCGCGCTCGTGGCCGCCGCCGTCGATGATCGGCGAAACCTGCACGCGCGGGTTCTTGCGTCGCACGTAGAGTGCGCCGACGCCCTTGGGGCCATACATCTTGTGCCCGGAAATCGACATGAGATCAATATTCTGCTTGATCACGTCGATAGGAACCTTGCCCACGGCCTGGGTGGCGTCGCTGTGGAACAGGACACCGCGCTCGTGACAGAGCTTGCCGATTTCCGCAACGGGCTGCAGCACGCCAATTTCATTGTTGGCAGCCATGATGGTGACCAGGATCGTCTTGTCGTCGATCGCGCGCTTCAGGTCGTCGAGATCAATCAACCCGTTCTTCTGCACGGGCATGTAGGTCACGCGATAGCCATATTTCTCGAGCCGCTTACCGGTGTCGAGGACGGCCTTGTGCTCGGTGACCGCGGTGATGATGTGATTGCCTTTTTCGCGGTACATTTCGGCGACGCCTTTGATCGCGAGGTTGTCGCTCTCCGTGGCACCCGAAGTGAATACGATCTCCTTGGTGGTGGCGCCGATCAGCTTGGCGATGCGCTCGCGGGCCTGCTCGACGGCAGCCTCGGCTTCCCAGCCAAACGAGTGGTTACGGCTGGCGGAGTTGCCGAACTTATCGGTGAAGTAAGGCAGCATTTCTTCCAGGACACGCGGATCCACCGGCGTGGTGGCGTGGTTGTCCATGTAAATGGGCAGCTTGACTCCCTTGTGCCCGTTACCGCCGTTCTCATTCAACTGCGTGCTCATAAAATTGCTCTCCTACTCGTGCCAATCTAAAAATCATTAATCGATCGAAACCAATTCAACGGCGGTTTTCTTACCGTTGCCGCTCTCCGTCATGTCCCAGATGGTGATGCGGTTCAAAACTTCCTCAATGCTGTTGCTCACTTTGCGCAGCGGTTCGCGCACGGTGCAGCGGTCGCTTTGGCCACACTCCCCGCGGATGGTCACGCAAGAAGTCATAAAGAAAGGGCCATCGATCGCCTTAATCACATCAAAAGCCGAAATCGTGTGCGCATCCCGCGCCAACACGTAGCCACCGTTGATACCGTGATGCGAAACCAGCAGCCGGGCTTTCACCAGGCGCTGGAGAATCTTGGCCAAAGCTTCCTGCGGGATGCCGTAGGCGTCGGCGACGTCCTTGGCGCTGCAGGCGCCGAGCTCGGCGTGTTCCGCCAGATGCTTCATTGCAATCAGTCCGTAATCCGCTTTTTTAGTAAGCTTCAGCACCGTGTTTGTTCAGAGCCTGTAACCATTTAGATGTGGTCCCAGGACAAAAGGCGACTTTTTTGGTCGCACTTAATTCTAGACGCCGAGGGGCTAAGAAATCAATACCTTACAGGCAGTGGTGGCTTGGGGCGGTTGAAATGTAACTGCCGGAGATTGAACTGCTTGCAAGTGGGCGACGATTTTGGTCGGAATTCTAAGAACCAGCAGTCAGTACTCAGCGGTCAGCACTCAGCCCGTCGACACTAAGGCGGCCCGCTGATCTCCGTCTGTCGGGAGGCCGTCCCTACGTTTGCCACGGCTCTTTCCCGTCGGACGTATGTTGGACACCTTACCGGCTGAGCGCTGAGTGCTGACTGCTCTTCCACAGGCAGATAGGGTCGCCGGGCGCGAATTAAGGGATACGCTGGATTGCCAGCAGCTCTGATTTGAAGCAACGTGGGCAGAGTGTCCAAGCAAACGTCTGGCCGCGTATTGTTGTGGATGGCAGCGCTGGTGTTTCTGACCGCGTCCATTCCCACCCCATCGTTCACCGCGGCCCTGGACACGGCAATTCCTGACCTCCATCCCCGGCATGATCGCTATCCTGAGGCCACATACGCCGCCAAAGCCGGCTTTGATAGCGAGATTTTTCCCGCGTTCGCAAATTTCGTGTCACTGCAGGACCCAAGCGACCGGGAGTGGAGCGTGGTTTCAGTCACCGTGAGTAACCCAACTTCGGAAATCCTGCACCAGCGGATCGGGGTGAAGATCGAGGGCTGGAGCGACGAAGAAATTCAGGGCGTGGAAATCAACGTGGGCGAGCGGCGCACGTTCCGGTTTGCACCCACCTTCCTGCCGCGTTTTTATCAGAACCGGGAGATCACGGCGGCGACGGCCAAGGTCACCGTCAAGGACCTGAAAGAACACATTGTGTTTGAGAGTACCCTGCCGGTTCGGCTGAGATCGGCGGACGACATCTACTGGGGAAGTAACTTCAAGTACGCTCCTTTGATTGCGTCCTGGGTGACGCCGCATGAGCCGAATATCGAAGCGGTTCTCAGCGTAGCGAAGGAGTTCATGCCCAATCGTCGGCTGGCAGGATACGAATCCACGCTCGCGGCAGCGGCCCAGGAGCGCTCCACCCGACTACAGACGCGGGCCATTTACCTGGCTCTGCAACGGCACGGCCTGTCTTACGTCAAGAGCTCAATGACATTTGGCAAACATTCCAACATCACGGAGCGGGTGCGCCTGCCGGAAGAATCACTGAAACGGGACTCGGCGAATTGCATTGATGGCGCGGTGCTGTACGCCTCGATTTTTGAGAACCTCGGGATGGAGCCGGTGATCGCGCTGGTTCCCGGACATGCCTACGTAGGAGTGCGAGTGGCCCCCGAGTCGTCTACCTACCTCTATATTGAAACCGCCCTCACGGGGCGGGCGACCTTTGAAGATTCCCTGCGGGCAGCACGTTTCGGGATGGCTCGCTTTCCCAAGTCACGGATTCGGCTGATTCCGATCGCGGACGCGCGGCAGGCGGGAATCTTCCCCATGCCCGAGGCGCCTGCCGTGGCGCCGGCGCATTCCACCCTGAACGCGAGCTCAGAGGCAAAGTAGCGCATCACACAATGTATATGTCGCTGGACACGTTGTACTTTTCCCTACTTGACAAGCGGCAAGGGCGGTCTACAATACCGCAAAATTCGGTGCTTTTTTGTTTCGTTTCTTGAAGCGGAACAGGTTGCGCCTCCGAATTTATGACTCCTCCGTCAGCGGCCCCAAACGGCAAAGGTATCCCCAACTTCCCTTGTAAGCACCCTCGTGTGCAGATCGTCGCCCGCGAAGAAGATGTGGAGTTTGTGGAGTGCAAGGAATGCGGCGAGATCTTCGAATCCAGCGAATTCAAAGACATGGCGATCGAGGACAACAAGCCCGTGGATTTGGATTCTTAACTCGCGTCTAGACTCGATAGCGGCGCTTCGTCAGGATTACCCCCAAGGTACCGAAGTAATACGCTGTTTCCCTTTCGTGATTGTGACCCCTGAAAAACCTTTGTTATTGTCGGCGATGGGTAGGGGGGCTACATGGCGCGAAAGGCGCTGGTGGTGGACGATTCCATGCTGATCCGGCATACCGTCTGCCGCTTTCTGGAGAAGCGGGGATTTGAGGTTCAATCCGCGACCAACGGAATTGAGGCTCTGGAAGTTCTGGCGTCGCTGCAACCCGATCTCATTATCACCGACATGCAGATGCCGCACATGACCGGCAGCGAATTGATCACTGCCCTTAAAGCGAAAGAAGAAACCGCAACCATTCCGATCGTAATTCTGGCAGGGCGCATGAGCGGGTTTGACCACCAGGAAACGCGCGCGAACTACGCAATCTTCAAGGACATCGATATCGACGCACAATTGCAACTCGCGGTGGCGTCAGCGCTGGGCGAACCTATTAGCGCTTCCTGAATTCCCGAAAGCCTCACCACACAGAGTGAATACAGCAGCCGTAGTGTCAGCCGGCCAGGGAGAGAGAGGCTTCAGCGGAGAGATCCGCGGAGGCAAAATCACGGCGTAGAAATTTGGGATAGGCGGCAGCCGCGATCATGGCGGCGTTGTCGGTGGAAAGAGGCCGGGAGGGGAAAAACACCGGCAGACCTTCCTGGGCAGCTTCGCGCTCGAATGCCTGGCGCAATTCATTGTTGGCCGCGACACCACCAGTCACAAACAACGTGGCGGCGTCCTGTTCGCGGGAGGCAGCCAACGTTTTCGAGACTAGATCATCGACCATGGCGCGCTGAAATGAGGCAATCAGGTCGAGCGTCTGGCGATCACAGTGCGCAAGAAAATCCTCGAGGCGGGGCTTTTCGATTTCTGCGAGCGCTTTCTTGCGGGCGTCAATCACGGACTGCATCCCCTGCGTCTCGACATAGCGCAAGACCGCGGTCTTGATGCCGCTATAGGAGAAATCGACAGAGGGACCGGCCTCCTGCATTCCCCTACGGCGGTCACGATGTTTGATCTGGCTGAGGGGAAAATTGACGGCGTGAGCATCGCCGTGGGACGCGAGTTTATCGATCACGGGGCCGCCGGGGTAGCCTAGCCCGAGCAGCTTGGCGACTTTGTCGAAAGCCTCGCCCGCGGCATCGTCGCGTGTGTGTCCCACCATCTGGTATGTCCACAATGAATCGCGTTCCTGGGCGAGGTAAAGGTGCGTGTGTCCACCGGAAACCACCAGCGCGAGCACGGGAAAATGAAGCTCACGATTACCCTTTTGCCGCTCCTCGAGCAAGACTGCGTGGATGTGGCCTTCGAGATGATTGACGGCAATCAGGGGCTTGTCGAGGGCAAAGGCCAGCGCCTTGGCGTAACTGATTCCCACCAGCAGTGCGCCGGCGAGACCGGGTCCCTGGGTCACGGCCAGGGCATCAACAGTCTGGTAAGTCTGGTTCGCATCCTCCAGCGCCTTGCGGACAATGGGCACGATGGCGCGCAGGTGCTCGCGGGAGGCCAGTTCGGGGACGACACCGCCATAGGCGCGGTGGGTGGCGAACTGGGAGTACACGACGTTCGACGCCACCTGCTCGCCCGAGCGCACGACGGCCGCGGCGGTTTCATCGCAGGAGCTTTCGATGCCGAGGATGTGGATAGATTGCATAAGGGCTACTAGCTGCTGGCTCCTAGCCACTAGCTTAAACCAGGATGGGAGTAAGAGCTGAGGTAAGGATTAGCAGCTACAAGGCTAGAAGCTACAAGGCTAGGAGCTAGAAGCTTTTCAGTGGCGCAGCAGCCACATGGCCCAGCCGGCAATAATTACGCCGCCAACAAACATGGCAAAACACTGCAGGCCGTAGCGGACCTGATCGCGAGGTGTGTTGCGCTGGGTGATGCCGAAGATGATGGACGTGAACACCGCAAACAGGAGAGCTGCGCTGAAATGAGAAAGGTGAAAGGTCACTTCTTTTTTCCGATGGCGATGTGATAAGCGTCCACTGCGGCAATCAGATTCAGGAGTCCGGCCACGATGATGTACTTGGTCCCATAATCGGCGGTGGCCTGCTGAATCGCCCCCTGTCCCCAGTCCAGCGCGCGCGTGATGATGTAAAGCGCGCCCGCGCCCAGGTCGCCGACGAATCCCAGGATATCGAGGATGTCGCCGGTATTCGGGGCGTACACCCGGCCCTGCATGCCCAGCCCGAGGAAGAACATGGCGAAAATGCTGATCAGGATAAGCAGGCCACGGGTCCAGCGCTTCTGGATCAAGTGACCGGTGCCAGGAATGAACCAGCCCAAGGCGGGGGCGACCACCGACATGGCGGTGAAGGGCTGAGGCTCGGCCTTTACCCGCTCGGATAATTCCGCCGCTGCTCCGGATCTGGTCTTGGTTGAATTCGCCATCTAGATGGTCACAAGCTCGCTCTGAATTTTTCCTGTCACTTCGGCGGAGTCCTTGCGCACCAGCATGTTCACTTCACTGCGCACACCGAACTCAGGGAAGTAGAGGCCCGGCTCGATCGAAAAGCCGGAGTTGGGCAGAATCTGCCGCTCGTCGTGGACCTCGAGGTCATCCATGTTGGCGCCGTTGGCATGGATGTCGGTGCTGATGGAGTGTCCGGTGCGATGAATGAACTGCTGGCCCATGCCGGTCTTATTGATGTGCTCGCGGGCCGCCCGGTCTACTTCCCAGCCGGCCAGCTTCTTGCCCGCCGCGATCGCCGTCTTCACTTTCTCGATGGCGGCATCGCGCGCGCCCCTCACGATTTCGAATACCTTCTGCTGCCGCTCCGTGGGCTTGCCGATCACGCCTGTCCAGGTGATGTCGTAATAGACAGCATTGGGGCGATCCTTCTTGCCCCACATGTCCAGGAGGATGAAATCACCTTCTTTGATTTTCGAGGTGCGCGTCGCGCTGGGCTCGTAATGCGGATCGCCGCTATTGCTATTCACCGAAACATTGGGCGGATCGTCGGTCACGAGGTTCTCGCGCCGGAAAGCCTCCAGGACCCACTGCTGAATCTCGTATTCGTGGGTGCCACCGTTGCGCACCCTGCGGCCAATCTCCTGGAACGTCCCAGCCATGATGCGGTCGATGGCGTCACGCGCTTCGAAATGGCTGCGGATCTGATCTTCTGTCCAGGTGGCCTCAAAGCGCGCCACCAGATCACCCGAGGTGACAATGTTGTTGCCGAAGCTGCGCACCAGTTCCACGGTCCCGGCGTCGACCATGGACACGGTAAACACCAGGTTGTTGGGCGAGTAATCCATGGCGACGTTTTTGTAAGGGGCGAGCATCGCCTTCAACTTTTCGAACAGTTCCTGCCACCCGGAATATTTTTCTTCGCTGCCGGGGAGAGTTTCCAGGTGATGTGGTTCGATGCGATGTGTGAGCTTGGCGGGCTGGCCCTGCGCCGGGACAACGTAGTACCAGCGGCGCGTGACCATCGTGGTCGCAGGTAGACCAAGCATACGGTAAGCAATGGGATCGCGATGGTGATGATCGTAGAACAGCCACGCGTCAATGTTGTGCTCGCGCAGCGCAGCCTGAATTTCCGGGAGATTCATAGGCGAATATTCATTGTAAATTGCGCGCGGGTTTTGCGCGAATTGCGAACCTCAACACATCGTCGTTGAGGAGCGGAGACAAGAACGGAGCCCTATGCGTTCGTGGCAGCCTTCTCCTCAGCGAAAAAGGGCGCCCACTGCTCGGGCCGGGGCGCCGCGGTTACGAGGCTCACAATCACCAGGGAAAGCACCGAAATAATCAGGGCAGGGAAGATGGCATCACGATCCCTCCAGCCCTGTGGAATGTGGGACCAAATGCTCAGCACAGCGCCCACGAATCCAGTTCCCTGCAACGTGCCGGCGGTGACGCTCGTAGCCAGAACCTGGCACAGGTTCCAGAAAACCGTGACCGCGGTGCCCATCAGAATCGAAACCACGGCCCCTGCCGCCGACGCGCGCTTCCAGAAAAATGCGGACATCACTACCGGAGTGATCGCGGCCGAGTAGATCGTATAGGCGTAAAGCATCATGGCGAGGATCGACTCCCAGTACGCGCCCTGCAACAAAGCGAATAATCCGAGAAGCACGACCAGCACGCGCGACACCAACAGGACTTTTTTCTGCGGTGCGTCCTTGTTGATAAACCGCAAGTAGACGTCGTTGACCAGGTTGGTGGCGGGGGAAAAAAGATAATTGTTGGCGGTGGAGATCACTTTTGCGAACACGGCTCCCATGAGCAAGGCCCCAACAAAAGGAGGAAGGCCGTGGCGCGCGACGAAGGGAATCGTCTCGCGAGGCTTTGCGGCCAGTTCCGGATTGTGCAGGAACAGAGCGGATCCGATCACCGCCATGGCGACGATTAAGGTTTCCAGAACGAGAGTGCCCGCAATCCAGCCGACCACGGCGATGCGCGCGTCCCTGGCACTCTTGGCGGAAAAGAATTTCTGATACATCGTCTGGTTGCCCAGCATGAGCAGGAACGTGGGAAAGAAAAATTCCATGGCGCGGGCAAAGGTGAGGTGGCCGAGCCAGCCAAAACGGTCGGGCGGCAATGCCTGGTGCAGGCCCGACCAGCCACCAACCCTGCTCATCAGGAGCGGAACTGCAATGAAAGATGTCACCGTGATCAGCAGGCCGATCACCACGTCCACGTAAGCCACGGACGACATGCCGGCGACTGCGGTGAAGACGATCACGAATCCAGCGATGATGTACATGCCCGTGGTATTCGAGATGCCGGTGGCGAGGTGGAGAATGTCGCCGCCACCCTTGAACTGGTAGGAGGTGATGCCGGTGAAGGCGAACAGAATGGCGATGGTGCCGAGGACGCGGGCGGTCGAGTTGTAACGGGTTTCGAGCAAGTCGGGAACGGTGTACTGGGCGAACTTGCGGGCACGGGGCGCGACGAAATAGATGATCAGGAGTCCGGCCCAACCTCCCGCGGGCTGCCAGAGCGCGGCAAAGCCGTTGCGGAAGGCGTTCTCCGCGCCGGCAAACAGGCTGCCCGCGCCAATCCACGACGACAGCAGCGTGAATACCAGCACATAGGCCGGCAGGCTGCGGCCGGCGACCAGGAAGTCGGCCTTCGTCTTGACGGTATGGATGCGGGAAATACTGACGGTAAGAAGGACGATGACAATGATCGCGAGGATGAGAACGTATAGGTTGGCCATGTGGTCGTTGGTCGTTTGTCGTTGGCTGTCAGTTGCTGCCGGAGCTAAGAGCCAACAGCTATCAGCCAATAGCTTCTTCCAGCCGCTTGCGCAGTTCCGCTGCTGACAGACCAGTAACGCGAATCACCTTGCGACGGCTGCTCGTACCGGCAGCAATAGTAATGGAGGAACGGGGCAGGTTCAAAAGTTTCGCGAAAAAATCGATGCAGGCCTGGTTGGCGCGGCCTTCGGCAGGCGGCGCCGTGATGGACAATTTCAGCGCGTCGCCCAGTTGGCCGGTGAGGACATCCTTCTTCGCGCGAGGGTGGACCTTGACGGCGAAGGTCACTGCTCCGGGAGATTCGTTGAGTGGGATCATCCAAAAGATCGCACCACGGAGGCACGGAGGCACGAAGAAGATCGAGACAACTTTCTCCGTGTCTCAGTGGCCGTGATTGATTCTCGCAAGCGCGGCCAGATTATGCTATAGACCGGATAATGCTTATCCAGACCACGCCGGGTTCCGCCTTCATGCAGATCAATTTTCTTTTGCTGGCGGGGACGATCACGGGCCTGGTGCTGTTCTATCGGGGATTCGGGCTGCTGCAACGTAAGCGATTCATCGAGGATGTACCCACCTCGACCGTCCGCGGAGCCGCGCTGGGCCTTGTCGAAGTGGGTGGAACTGCCACAGGCGACTCGACTCTGGTGGCCCCGCTGTCGCAGCTCGACTGCTACTTCTACCAGCTAACCGCGTGGACGACCAAGAAAGTTGCGGAGGAGAGCCTGTGCGTCCCTTTTTTCCTAGATGATGAAACCGGCCGCTTGCTGGTTGACCCGAAAGGTGCCGAGCTGGACATCACGCCCAACTTTTCGCAGCAGTGTGGCGAACCCCGCGCGCGGAGCACATATGGCATCACGGCGCAATATGTTATTGCAACCGAAGCGAACGTCGGTGATGCGGTCCAACATTTTCTTGCCCGCCACGGCATTGCAGACAGTGTGCCGCTGAGAGTTGAGGAACGGTGTGTGAAGCCTGGCGACAAGCTGTTTGTGTTAGCGACACTCTGCGAAAACGCGCGCGGGCTAATGGAAGCCGAGCCTCGCACTGCGTACATCAGTGCCTCCGCCGCCGGGCTTCAGCGGGAAGTGGCGCTCAGTTCCGCCCTGCCCAACACGGAAACCCGGTACGGTCACAACAAACCTCTTCCAAAGTTTTATGACAAGCCCGTGGGCGCAGATGCCGATACAACCCCAAAGGTTCCGGCCGTCCTGATGAAGGGTTCTAGTAATCCCACCTTCTGGATCTCCAACGTCAGCCAGCAACAGGTCCTCGGCGAATTGAAGTGGAAGGCACCCCTGTACATCTTGGGCGGACCGGCGCTGACGTTGTTCTGCTTGTGGAGCCTGTTCAGCCGCTTCGGCGTGATCTGATTTTTATTCACCACGGAGACACGGAGGCACGGAGGAAAAAGACATAAGAATTCGTGTTCTCCGTGACTCCGTGTCTCCGTGGTGAGTTATTGCCTGGGGCGAACGCCGAAGATGGCAGTGCCCACGCGCACGCAGGTGGAACCTTCTTCGATGGCAATTTCGAAGTCATGGGACATGCCCATGGATAACACGTTCATCTGAACGGCGGGCAGGCGGCGAGCGGCGATCTGATCGCGAAGCTGGCGCAGCTTTTGAAAATAAGGCCGTGCGGCTTGGGGATCTTCCGTGTACGGCGGGATGGTCATCAAGCCGCGAAATTCCAGCGCGTCGAGTTGAGGCGCAGCGAGTAATAGGCGTTCGAGATCCGGCGATCCCGGAGCGATGCCGCTCTTCGCCTGTTCTCCGCCAACGTTTACTTCGATGAGGACAGCAAGTTTTTTCCCGAGTTGGCGGACGGCGGAATTTAATTTTTCCGCAAGGCGAAGGGAGTCAACGGAATCGACTGCGGAAAATAACTCCGCCACTTTGGCTGCCTTGTTGGTTTGCAGGTGCCCGATCATGTGCCACTCCGCGCCGCGCAGATTGCGTACAGCGTCGGCCTTCCCGGCGAACTCCTGTACGCGGTTCTCACCGAAGACGCGAATACCCGCCTGATACGCGGCGTGAATGGCTTCTGGCGGGAAGGTCTTGGTCACGGCCATGAGGGTGACGTCCTCGGCTGGGCGGTGGTTACGCTGCGCCGCTGCCGCGATTCGGGCCCGCACGCGTTCAACATTCTCCGCAACCGACACGGAAATGTTTTAGCACAAGAGTCTACATCGCAGGCCATTACACCAGTGAGGCACGGAGTCACGGAGAGCAGAAACCCTTCGATCTAAAGGCTGGGTGCAGGAACAATCCTGCACCCACAAGTTGATTACATGATCGCGGTAGGCGGAGCCGGATCTTCCGGACGTCCAGCATTGGCCAGCGGCACTTTGACCATGACGGCCACCAGCACCGCGAGGGCGATCAATGCGAACAGGCGTGGCGGATGTTCGAAGACGGCCGGCATAGAGTGTCCGCTGCCCACAATCCCGGCGATCACCAGGCCGCAGAGAGCTTCACCGGCAATCAGGCCTGACGCGGTGAGCACTCCGGCGTTTTCGACCCGGGCCTTCTGCGCGTCGTTCAGGCCCCGGCGGTCGCGCAATTTATCCGTCATCCAACGCACCACGCCCCCCACGAAGATCGCGAACGTCGTGCCCAGGGGCAGATACATACCGACGGCGAAGAGCATGGGGCTCCGCACCTCGATCAGAATCATGGCAAAACCCAACAGAATGCCGACAATCACCAGCGGCCACGCCATGTTGCCGCCCACGATGCCTTGGGAGAGCATGGCCATCAGGCCAGCTTGGGGGGCGGGCAGGGCAGCGCTGCCGAAGTGATACGCCTTGTCGAGAACCATCAGGGGAAAGAAGAGCACGAGAGAGGCGACAGCCACGCCGAACAGGTCGCCAATCTGCATCTTGGAGGGAGTACCTCCGAGAATGTGACCGACTTTCAAATCCTGGAGCATCTCGCCGGCGACGGCCGAGGAAACGCAGACCACGGCTGCCACTCCCAAAACCGCGGTGACGCCGCCCATGCCGGAGACGCCGAGCGCCACCATCAGCAGCGCAGCAATCACCAGAGTGCAAAGGGTCAGTCCGGAGACGGGGTTGTTGGAAGAACCAATCATGCCGACAAGATTGCCGGAAACGGCAGCGAAGAAAAATCCCAGAACGATCATGACCACGGCGGCAACGATGGCGCCGCTGAGGATTTTTGAGGCGGCCATGTTGCCGGCGCCAGCTATGAAGTGGTGATAGAGAACGATCATAGCAATCAGGACGATGGCCACTCCCAGGAAGACCACCTTGGAGCTGAGGTCGCGCTCAGTGCGGTCGCTGGCTTCATGAGCTACGGCGGATTTTTTCAAGTCGGAGACGGCGCGCTTCATTCCCAGACCCAATTGCTTCCGCATGCGGAACAAGGTGAAGCAGGCGCCCACCAGCATGCCGCCGACCGCAATCGGACGGACGACGGAGAAGTAGATAGCGCCGGAGAGGTCAGCCCAACTCACCGCCTGTCCGGCAGGCATCTGCGCCTGGAGATAAGGACCGACCAGGTACGTTAGGAGTGGAACGAGCAAGCCCCAGGCCAGGACGCCGCCGGCGAAATTCAGCGCGGCGAGCCTTGGGCCAATGATGTAACCCACGCCTAAATACGCCGGACTGATGTCGGGCGCAGAGAACGTAGTCATGCCGCCCGTGGTGGTCTGAATGATGTTCTTGGTGCTGGTGCGCAGCAGGAGTTTCCGGCCGACATCGCCAATATTGATATTGAAAACGTTGCTGAGGGGAAATACGTTGATGCCACTCAGAAAATAGAGGAAGCCGCCAAATCCCATGTTGGCGAAAAGAAGTTTTGCGGCTTGGCTGCCCTGCTGGCCGGCCTTGTGAATCTGCGAAGCCGCCACCGATTCGGGGAAGGGCAACTCGGGGTCTTCCACCATGACGCGGCGCAACAAAGTGACAAACAGAATGCCGAGAAATCCGCCGATCAGCATCAGCGCGACGGATTGCCAATAGCGCTCGCGGGTCAAGCCGGGCCAGATACCCGCCATGACAAAGGCAGGAATAGTGAAAACCGCGCCGGCCGCGACCGACTCCCCAATCGATCCCACGGTTCGCGCAATGTTCTCTTCCAGCAGCGAGCCCTTCATCAGCCGCAGAATGGCCATGCCGATGACGGCGGCGGGGTAGGTGGCGGCGATCGTCATGCCCGCCTTCAGGCCCAGATAGGCGTTGGCAGCACCCAGGATCGCAGTCATGAACATGCCCAGAATGAGCGCCCGGAAGGTGAATTCGGGCATCTGCATGTTGGGCGGAACGAACGGCTTGTGTTTCGTTGGACTGACCGCAGGAGGTGCTGTGGTTGGATTCATGAGTGCCTCGGGACAGATATATAGGATGGAGTCAAGTGGCGCACGTTAGCACGCGCTGCGCCCGCTTTACAAGTACGGTCCGCCGTACACGGATGGATGAATGAATGGGAGCTTTGCCAAGACAGGCGCCTTATTGATGGATGGTGGCCTTCCGGGTAGTGGAAAGTCAGGCGGCTTTCTTATGAAGATCGCGAGGTCTGGACTCGACCGGCCTATGGGGCTCCGACAATGCCTCGTCGGCTAACTCAATCCAGCGCAACTCTTTGGGCTTTCCCTTACGGCCCATCTTCCTACGGAAATCGTCTTCCAAGGCAGGATCGGGGGAGAGCTTTTTCCTGCGAAACTTCATGTGTGTGGGAGGGGGCGAACAGAGGGGAGGTTGTACTCAATCCGGCAACGATGTTGACTTTTGTGACAACAGAGTTCCTGCCGGTTACAGGAACAGGCTCACGCATTGCAAACAAAGCAGTGACAGGTGGAAGAGAGCACTTCCGGATATGAATAATTGGACGAAACAGGGCAGGCGGAGATTGCGCCCACAGCTCAGAACTGGGTATACTGGGCGCGACGTTGACCGGAGTGGCGTCCGGCACGTGGGGGAGGTCGTCTTCAGCAGTAACGGGGACCTAACTCGGGCCAAGCAGTCGGAATCCCAGTCGCGGCTTTCCACCTTTTTGACCACGGCTGCTGAGGGCCTGTTCGCCACGCTATTTCCTTCCGATTGCCGCCTGTGTGGCGCTCCTCTGACTAGAATTTCCAGAGTTCCAGTCTGCGAGCACTGCCTGGAAGAGGTACGCCCGATAGCGGACGCGGTTTGCGAGCTCTGCGGGGACGTGTTGCCCGGCGGCTATGCCCTGGCGGGTGCGAGTGGGCAGATGCGCTGCGGACTATGCCGCCGTCTGGAGCCTGCCTTTCAGCGCGCTGCCGCGTACGGCAGCTATGACTCGGGGCTTCGTGAACTCATCCACCTGCTGAAATACGAAGGCATGCGCCCGGTCGCAAACCTACTCGGCCGCATGATGAACGAAGTCATCGCCGGGCTGGTTCCGTACTTTGAAGGCGACGATGTGCTGGTCGTGCCGGTGCCGCTGCATTCGAGCAAATCGAGAGAACGCGGCTTCAACCAGTCGGAATTGATTATTCGCGCGGCACTCAAACATCCGCCTGAGGGATGGCAATTCCGCATCGAACCTGGTGTACTGCAACGCTGGCGTTTCACCGAATCGCAAACCGGATTGAGCCGTCATCAGCGCCAGGAAAACATTCGTGGTGCGTTTAGAGTTGCGCTTCCCGACACAGTACTGGGACGTGAAGTGTTGGTGGTGGATGATGTGTTCACCACCGGAACGACGGTTTCGGAGTGCGCGCGGATACTGCGGCGGGCGGGGGCGACGAGGGTGTTTGTCGCAACCGTAGCGCGCGTTCTGAAAGCGGAGAGTGCGGCGGCTTCGTTTGCGCAAGAGGAAGTATTAGAGAAAGAGCCGCTGGCCATGGCGGCGCGAGTTTAGTTATGTCCACGGAGGCCCACAGGTCGTTTTTAGGCGGTGATGGGATGGCGGCCGAGCCCTTCGGACTAGCCACTCACCAACACGGCGACCGGCATGCGCTTCATCAGCCGGTGCTGGTACTGAATGCCTCCTACGAACCAATCAATGTTTGTGCGGCACGGCGCGCGATTGTCCTGGTACTGAAAGGTGTGGCCATGACCGAAGAAGAAAATGGCCATTACCTTCACGCGGCGCGTTTGGCGTTGCGCGTCCCGTCCGTGATCCGCCTGCTGGAGTACCGCCGGATACCACACCAGACGCGCGCCTTATCACGCAAGAACATCCTGCTGCGCGATCGCAATACTTGCCAGTACTGCACGACGGTGTTGCCGTCCAGTGAACTGACTCTGGATCACGTGGTTCCGCGTTCCCGCGGGGGTACATCCACGTGGGAAAACCTGGTGGCATGCTGCCATCACTGCAATCGCAAGAAAGGGAACCGCCTGCCCATTGAGGCGCGAATGAAGCTGCAACGGGAACCGCGCTCGTTCAATCTGCACACCAGCCGACACATCATGCGGCTGATGGGGCGCTCCGACGATAAGTGGCGCAAATACCTCTTCTATTAACTCCTAAGTTGGAAACAGAGTGCACCCGTCCTGGGTTGCCAACTGTGAGTATCGCAATGCCCAATGCTCGCACGCGAGCGCAGTGTGAACTCCTGTTCCACTGATCACGCCACGTGATTTCAATCAGATAGCAAGGCTCGCGCGAGTGATGGGTGGAAACCAAACTGCACCTCAGTGCAGTGCCGTTGCCGTATTGGACCGATCTCGAGTGGCCGTCGCAGCCACCGGGCCTCACATAAGGAAACTGAATAGAAGAGAGAAGCGGCAACAGACATGGGCCGCGCGTTGTAAGGACGCGGGCGCAGTGGCGAACCTAAGGAGAGCGAATCGAGATGCCGGAAAATGTAATGGACCATATCGTAAGCGAGCTACGCCAGAACGGTTCGCGGTTTTACCCGCAGCACGACGAGGTGCGCAACGTACGCGTAGTAGGGCACACTCCGAAGGCGGATCACTATACCTACGACATCGTGGTGGACTTTGCCGATGGCACCGAGCGCGTTTCTGCCAAGGTGTACCGCAACAGCAAATGTGGTACGCGGGGTGCGCGGGGCATGGCGCAGATGGAATTCGGAAACCTGCAAAGTGTCTACCAGGCATTTCAGAAGCGAAAGTTGAACGGCGTGCCGCGGCCGGTCGGTGATTTCACGGAAATGGGCACGGTAGTCACGGAAAAGTTC
>Ga0070741_10003039_pt1 | contig 42831 bp, 50 predicted proteins | sample Coa_R1_4_FD_66440 | JGI IMG/M metagenome (GOLD analysis project Ga0070741, IMG submission 66440) | Surface soil microbial communities from Centralia Pennsylvania, which are recovering from an underground coalmine fire - Coalmine... | ecosystem: Environmental > Terrestrial > Soil > Unclassified ... | reverse complement strand
GTCCTTCTCGATGTAGAGGTCGGCCTGCGGGACGTACGCCTCCGGCTGGTAGTAGTCGTAGTAGGAGACGAAGTACTCGACGGCGTTGTGCGGGAAGAACTCCCGGAACTCGTTGCAGAGCTGAGCCGCGAGCGTCTTGTTGTGGGCGATGACGAGCGCCGGCCGGCCGACCTTCTCGATCGTCCACGCCATCGTCGCCGTCTTGCCGGTGCCGGTCGCGCCGACGAGCGTCTGGTACTTCTCCCCCGCCTCGAGCCCGGCGGCGAGCTTCTCGATCGCCTGCGGCTGGTCGCCCGTGGGGCTGTAGTCGGAGGTTGTGCGAAGCGGCGGCATCGGGAACAGGGTATCCGTGCCCACTCAGCGCCCCTACGCCGCGTACGCGACGATCATGGCCACGTTCGGCGGCGGGCTCGCGGCCGCCGGAGCGATCGCGCGGCTCCTCGACCGCGACCCGCAGCAGCAGTCCGCGCTCGACCTCACGGCGCTCGCGCTCGCGACGTTCAAGGCGGCGCGGACGATCGCGCGCGATCCGGTCACGAGCTTCATCCGCGAGCCGCTCGTCGAGGAGGACGACGACTACGGCAGCGAGATGCAGCAGGCGCTCGCCGAGCTCGTCACGTGCACGCGGTGCGTCGGGACGTGGGTCGCGGCAGGGCTCGGCGCGACGCAGATCGTCGCGCCCCGCTTCGGGCGGCTCCTGACGTGGACGCTCGGCGCCGCCGGGCTCAACGACTTCCTCCAGGCGAGCTTCGCCGCGCTCGCGCACAAGAGCGACGAGCTCGCGGAACGCGTCTCCTAGCTCGCCCTGTACGCGGGAGGGGTGGGCCGGCGTCCGGCCCACCCCCACGTTCCCGCCTTGGCCGGTCTACGAGTCCTGGACGAGGAAACCCGAGAACAGGCAGGCCGCGGCAGGGCCGGCGGCGAGGTTCGGAACCGCCTGGTTGCCGAAGCCGCTGATGATCACGGAGCCGGCCGCGTTCATGGCCGCCCACCCGCCATCGTCCGACGACTTGAACGAGCTGGTAGCGGTCGTGTTCTTGGCGATGTCCTCGCTGATCTGGACAGGCCCGTCTGCGACGTTCAGCGGAGTCTTCCCCTCCCCTGAGTAGCCCTGCGAGGACGCCCCGTCCGCGGTCGTCTCGATGAAGGTCGCGGCGTACGTGTTGGTCCCGTCGTCCCAGCAGATCCCGTCCACCTTGAGGGTGCCGACGGTGGCCAGCGTGACGATGCCCGTCCGGTCGGTGAGGTTGCTGAGGTCAGGTGCGCCGCTCGTGCCCGGGACGTCACGGACGGTCGACGAGACGGCCCAGCGGGTCATGTAGCTCGGCCCTGCAGGCCCGGTCGGCCCGGTCGCGCCGGTCGCCCCTGCCGCTCCGGTCGCCCCGGTCGCCCCTGTCGCTCCCCTCGGCCCGCGCGGGCCGCGCGGTCCACGCGGCCCACGCGGCCCGCGCTTCGGCGTGGTTGCGTGGTGCGCGGCGGTTACGTGCTTTCCGTGGTGCCCGACGATCGCGCCCGCCGTCCCCGCGCCGACAAGCGCAAGCACGACTGCGATCTCGATGATGTATCGCCTTCTCATCGGAGTCCCTCCCTCGGAGTTGCGGAGACCCCCCTGAAGGCGTTCCTACCACGCCCTTCTTGCGCGTACAAATCGCTGTCCGATCAGGCTGCAGCGACGCCCGGCCGGTAGTTCAGTCCTCCCGTTCCGGTCCCCGGTCAGTTGTGGACGGCGGCCACGGCGACCGCGGCTGCCCGCCTGAGCGGAACGACGACGCGCGCGAGCGGGTGCCGGACGACCGCCGCGCCGAGGACGAAGGCGACGACGTGCTCGCTGTCGAGGAACGTCAGCGTCGGGCGGAAGGCGAGGCCGACGCCGAGGCAGAGCAGGCAGCCGGCGACGACCCGCAGGTGACTGTGGCGCGCCCATGCCAGGCAGGCGACCGCGCCGATCCAGGCGGCGATCATCGCGGAGAGGCCGAAGTCCTGGACGTCGACGACCGAGGCAAACGCGTGCCCGTCCAGGAGGCGCGCGCCGCCGACGATCCCGTACACGACGAGCGTCGACGCGAACTGACCGACGACCGCCGCCACGACGACCTGCCGCAGCGGCAGCACGTAGAGCACGGCCGCGAGCGCGACCGCGAACCCCAGCAAAGACGGGAGCCACGGCGTGTCCGCGAGGAGCGCGCTCGTCACGAGGAGCCAGAGCTTCCCCTCTCCCACCGCGCGCGGCGTCGCGGCGAGCGACGCCAGCGGCACGTCGCCCAACCGGTTCGCGGCCGTCCCGGCCCCGGCCACGGCTGTGACGGCGAGCACACCGAGCGGCCTTCCGACGCGCACGCCTCAACGCTATTCCTCGACGCGACGAGATTCCAGCGGGCCTCCTCGCCTATCCTCGCGGCCGTGGAGATCGAGGAACGGGAGCTGCATTTCGCGCCGGAGGAGCCGCTGCTCGCGTGGCGCCTCTTCCGCATTCGGCGAGACGCGGCCGGCCCGGTGCTGTCCTCGCCGATGTACGACGATCCCGACCCGACGCCGTGGCCGAAGGCGAAGACGGCCGCGTGCACCGAGCCTCACGCGGCGCCCGCTCCGCGCTGCCGCTGCGGGCTCTACGCCGCGATCGAAGGCACGCTCGACTCGCTGCCGGGCTACCTCCGCGACAACCGCCACGACGAGGATCCCTGGGCCTTCGCCGAGGTCGCGTGCAGCGGACGCGTCTTCGTCGACATGCGCGGCGTGCGCGCCGAGCGCGCCGAGATCGTCCGGATCGCGCTCGCCGAGGAGTGCTGGCCGGACGCCGCAGCTCTCGCCGCCGCGAAGGAGGCCCTCGGCGAGCGCTACGGGGTGCCGGTCGTCGGCCTCGCCGCCGCTCCCGGCTGGCTCGGCCGGGATCCTTGGGGAGGGGGCGGCCGAGCCGACGGCAGGGAAGGGCCGCCGCCCGAGGATGCGACCCTCGACCTCGACTCGCTCGGCCTCGGGCCCTGAGCCCGCGTTAGTGGCTAGTACCCGAGCTGCTTCGGGTAGGTGCGCCGGTAGATCGTCTTGAGCTGCTCGACCTTCGCGACGTAGGCGCGCGTCTCGGCGAACTGGATCCCCTCGTGCGCCGCGCGCCAACTGTCGACGTTCTGCTCCCCGGCGTTGTAGGCGGCGAGCGCGAGTTTCTCGTCGCGGTACTTCTGGACGAGATGCTCGAGATACCACGCGCCGTAGCGGACGTTGATGTCCGGGTCGGTGAGGTCGGAGAGCCGGAAGCGGCTGCCGTTCGTCGCCTCCGCGATCCCCTTCGCCGTCCCCGGCGTGAGCTGCATCAGCCCGATCGCGCCGGCGCTCGAGCGCGCAGTCGGATCGAACTTGCTCTCCGTCTCGATCACCGCTGCGAGAAGCGCCGGATCGAGGTTGTTCTCCCGCGCGTGCGTGCGAACGATCGCCGCGTAGTGCAGCGGGTACCAGAACCGTGCATACCAGGGCGGCTCCGTCTTCTGCAGGTAGAGGAAGACGCCGAGTGCCGCGAGGACGACGGCCGCAGCGACGAGCCAGCGTCTCAGGAACGCCTCAGTTCTTCGAGGACTCCGGCGACGAACGCGTCGAGCTGCTCGAGCGTGCCGTCGTTGACGTAGGCGAAGTCGGCGCGGCGCACCTTCTCCTCTTCGGGCACGAGCCGCTCCTCCCTGTCCCCGACGTCGCCGCGCCGCTCCGTGCGGAGCTCGGCCGGCGCGGTCACGACGACGATCTTGTCGAAGCGGGACTCACCGCCCGTCTCGAAGAGGAGCGGGATCTCCGCGACCGCGACGTCCGCGGTCTGTCGCGCGAGCCAGTCGGACGTCGCCTGGCGGACGCGGGGATGGAGCTTGATCTCGAGCCACGTCAGCTCGGCGCGGTCGGCGAAGACGATCCGTCCGACCTCCGCCCGGTCGACCTCGCCGTCGCGGAAGACGCGCTCGCCCCAGCGCTCGCGCAACGCCGCCTGAAGCTCGCCGTCGCTGCGGTAGAGCTCGTGGACGATGTCGTCCGCCGAGATGACGGCCGCACCGTGACGCGCGAATGCCTGCAGCGCCTCGCTCTTGCCTGCCGCGATGCCGCCCGTGAGTGCGACCGCGACCGGCCGCGCCACTAGTCCTCGGAGGCTTCGGCTTCGGGGTCGTCCGCGGAGGCTTCGAGCTCGGGCTCTTCGGCAGCCTCGGGCTCTTCAGGTGCCTCGGGCTCTTCAGGTGCCTCGGGCTCTTCCGCAGCCTCGGGCTCTTCGGCAGTCTCGGGCTCCTCCTCGGCCGCCGGCGCTTCGAGCGCCTCGGCCGCGGGCACCTCGTCCGCGAAGACTTCCTCTGAGAGCGCCAGCTCGGGAACCTCGCCGCCCTCGTCACCGTCCGCCGGCTCGAGCATCCCGTCGTCGTCGACGCGCTTCAGCGAGAGGGAGAGGCGCCGCCGCTCGGCGTCGACCTCGAGGATCCGGACGCTGACCTTGTCCCCCTGCGACACGATCTCGCGGGGATTCTCGACGTGATGCTGGGCGAGCTCGGAGATGTGGACGAGCCCCTCGACGCCGGGCAGGATCTCGACGAAGGCGCCGAACGTGACGACCTTCGTCACCGTCCCCTGCACGACGTCGTCGACCTGGTAGGTGTCGAGCACCTGCTGCCACGGATCGCTCTGGGTCTGCTTGAGCCCGAGCGAGATCCGCTGCCGCTCGCGATCGATGTCGAGCACCTGGACCTTGACCGTCTGGCCGATCTCGAGCACCTCGGACGGATGGTTGACGTGGCTCCACGAGAGCTCGGAGATGTGGATGAGGCCGTCCATCCCGTCGAGGTCGACGAAGGCGCCGAAGTCGACGATGTTCGAGATCGTCCCCTCGACGACGTCGCCCGGGTTGAGCTGGTCGAGGATCCGCTGCCGCTGCTCCTTGCGCTCCTCCTCGAGCACGGCGCGGCGCGAGAGCACGACGTTGTTGCGCGAGCGGTTGAGCTCGATCACCTTGCACTCGAGCTCCTGCCCGAGGAACTCGTCGAGATCCTGGACGCGGCGGATGTCGACGAGCGACGCCGGCAGGAAGCCGCGCACGCCGAGGTCGAGGATCAGGCCGCCCTTGACGACCTCGATCACGCGTCCGGTGACCGGCTCGCCCTTCTCGTGGGCGCTCTCGATCGCCTTCCACGCGATCTCGAAGCGGGCGCGCTTCTTCGAGAGGATCAGCCGGCCTTCGGCGTCCTCCTTCGTCAGCACGAGCGCCGCGATGTCGTCGCCGACCGAGACCTCGTCCGCCGGGTTGACGGAGCGCCTGATCGACAGCTCCGCGACCGGGATGACGCCCTCCGACTTGTAGCCGATGTCGACGAGCACCTCGTCCTTGTCCACGCGGACGACGGTGCCGTTCACGACCTGCCCCTCCTCGATGGTGGGGAAGGTCGACTCGTAGTCGGGGACGAGCTCGCCGGTCTCGGGGTCGGTCGTCCAGACGCCTTCCTCGAGCCGGGGATCGTTGATGGTCTCGTTGGCCATTGGCGGCGGCCAGCATAGCGAGGTTCGTCCGCCGGCCGGGGTTACGCTGGACACGATGGACGAGCGCTATCCGATCGGCGTCAGCGGCTCCTGCGCGGTCGCCGTCCTGCGCGGCAGCGAGGCGGGAAGCGGCTACGAAGGCTGGTCCGCGGCCATCGGGCTGCGGAGCGGCGAGGCGACCGTGCGCGTCCCCGGCCACTACGCCGGCGTGCTCGCCGAGCGGCTGCGGTCGGCGGACGAGCGCTTCTCCCCCGGCCTCCGGCTCGCGCGCGACGAGTACCTCGACGTCACCGCGCTCGTCGCGGACGGCGAGGAGACCGTCGCGCTGTCCTCGACCGCACGCTCGCCGGTGCGCGTAACCGTGGAGGTGCCGCGGGACGAGATCGAGGAGCTCGCCGGTCTCCTCGCCGACGCGCAGGCGCTGATCGAGACGCTGCGCCAGGGGCTCGGCCTCGTGCCGGACTCGCTGCCGGACGCGCTGTGAAGGCGTTCACGTACGCGCTCGCGGGAGCGCGGGTGGCGGAGCGCTCGCTCGTGCAGCGGCCGCGGCTCGGCCACGAGGAGCGGCTCGTCTTCGTCGTCGGCTGTCCGCGCTCGGGCACGACGTTCCTCGGGCGCGCGATCGGCGGCCTGCCCGGCTTCGTCGATCTCGGCGAGGTGACGCCGTGGAAGGCGGTCCTCCCGTCGCGTCCCTCGGCGGACGAGCTGCGCGGGATCCTCGAACGGGTGCGCCTGATCGGGCTCGCGCGCGGCCTGCGGAGCGTCGAGCAGACGCCCGAGAACTCGCACCTTCTCCCGACGATCCTCGAGGCGTACCCGCAGGCGCAAGCCGTGCACGCATTGCGGGACGGGCGCGACGTCGTCTGCTCGCTCCTCGAGCGCGGCTGGCTCAGCTCGGAGAGGAGCGGCGCCGACGACGCCGGTCTCCCCTACGGCGCCGAGCCGCGCTTCTGGGTCGAGCCGGAGCGGCGGGAGGAGTTCGCGCAGGTCTCGGACGCCCGCCGCTGCGCCTGGGCGTGGCGACGGTACGTCGAGGCGGCGCGGTCCGCCGGCGCGGGCGAGCGGCTCCTCGAGGTGCGGTACGAGAACCTCGCCGGCGAGGCGGAGCGGCTCGCGGGCTTCCTCGGCGCGAACGCCCAATCCGCGCACAAGGTCCTCGACGGCTTCCGCGACTCCTCGATCGGCCGCTGGAAGCGCGAGCTCACGCCCGAGCAGGTAGCGGACGTCGAAGCCGAGGCCGGCCCGCTCCTCGCCGAGCTCGGCTACGCCTAGGGCGACTTCCAGCGCGCGACGACCTTCCCGCTCGCGTCGAGCGCGGTGATGTTCACCACAGCGATGCCGCTCCGCACAACGCCGAGGAAGTAGTGCTCGACGACAGGCAGCGAGACGGTGCGGCCGTTCGTGAGCGCGACCCTGACCTTCACAGCCGAGTCGAGCGCAGATCCGTAGAGGGCGGCGTAGCGCGAAGGGCCGCCTCCCTCGAGCGTCCCGCCGGCGAGCGGAGGATCGCCGCGCTCCATACAGCCGCCCGCTCCCGAAACGAGCCCTTTGAGGATGCCCGCCTCCCAGTCGACGAAGAAGCAGCTTCCACCCTGTGTCGACGGAGCGGCCCAGAGATCGAGTGCACCGCTTCTCGTGCGCACTTGAAGCACGCCATGCGCCTTGCTCGCCTCCGCCTGCGGGAAGTCCTTGCCGAATCTCGCCGACTCCCTGGCCCTCAGCCGGTTCGTGAAGACGAAGTTGTGCCGGATCGGCGGCGGTGCCGGCGTGCCCTCGAACGCGTGGACTGCGGCCCACGTAGCCGGCGCGAGCACGAGCGCGGCGATCGCCACGACGACGGCGACGTAGCGGCGCTGCGCGCGGCGCGCACGCTGGAGGACGTCGTCCCAGCTTCCGCGCGGCTCCGCGCGGACGAGCGCGTCGAGCAGTCCGTCGAGGTGGCTCTCGGTCATCGGATGACCTCCTTCGTGAGCGCATCGCGCAGCGTCTGCCGCGCGGCGGTGAGCGTCGCGCCGACCGTGCCCGAACTGATGCCGAGCGCGTGCGCGATCGCGGCGCAGTCGAGGTCCGCGTAGTAATGGAGGAACAGCACCTCCCGCTGGCGATCCGTCAGCAGCTCGAGCGGCAGCCCGAGCTCATCGGCGCGCGAGTCGACCGGCAGCGCGCCTTCGACCTTCCGGCGTCGACGCCGGCCCGCGTCGCGGGCCGCGTTGACGACGATCCGCCAGACCCACGCCTCGAGGCTTCCCTCGCCGCGGAAGCGGCGACGCTTGCGCAGCGCCTTCGCGAACGCATCCTGCACCGCGTCCCTGCCAGCGTCCGGATCGCCGGCGATCGCAGTGGCAGTGCGGGTGAACTCCGGGAGCCGCTCCCGGTACAGCGCCTCGAGCTCTTCGATCATGTGCCCGTACGACGTTCGGGGGACGGACATTTCTTTAGGGCAACGCTCAGCTCGTCAGGCGGCCGAGCGCGTCGTCGCGGTCGACGCAGTCCTCGAGGAGCACGGCCTCGGCTCCGTCCTCGCGGAAACTGAAGACCTTGTAGACCTGCGCCGACTCGCCCGACCAGCGGCTGTCGGTGATCTCGAGACCGACGGCGACGCGAGAGCCTGCTTCGACGAGCTCGTTCGGCTCGTACCGGCGGCCGCTCTCGTGGTGCTGCTCGAGGAGGTCGACCACCTCCCGCCGGTTCCGTCAGGTCGGGGTCTCTCCGTCGAAGCCGCTGCCCGGAACGGCGAGCCATTGCGCGTCCGGCGCGAAGAGCTCGCGGAAGACGCTCACGTCGCCGTTGTTGAGCGCGGTGTACGCGGCGGCGACAGCCTCGGTGCGGTCGCTCATCCCGCTCAGATTAGTGCCGGCGCTCAGTTGCCGGACGCTCCCGTCAGCTCGGCGAGCGCGGTGACCGTTCTCCAGTTGCGTGCCGTCCCGTCCGCGAGCGGCGAGCGGTTGGCGCCCCGGCGGTCGAGCTCCCGGCGGAGAACGCTCGGGCCGAACCCGTCGGGCGTGTGGAGGTAGAGGACGCGCCCGATCACCGTCGCCTCGTCGCGGCTGCCCTTCGCGCGGGAACGCTCGACCGCGGCGGCGACGGAGGCGAGGCCCGCCTTGTCCGGCCGCCTCGGCAGGAACACCGCGTGGAGGAGCCGCGGCTCGGAGACGTTCGGGAACGGGTTGGCGCGAATGACGCGCGCGAGCTCGGCGACGCGGACGACGACGACCGCCGGCCGCACGCCCGTCGCCGCGGCGATCGCGCGCTCGATGTCCCGCTCGATCCGACCGTCGTCGAGCCTGCCCCGGACGGTGAAGACGACGTTGCCGCTCTGGATATACGTGACGACGTCCCCGTGGCCGAGCGACTCCACGAGCTGCCGCAGCTCGGGCATGGAGACCTTGTTGCGGCCGAGGACGTTGACCCCGCGCAACAGCCCGACGTGCGTCCTTCTCACGGCCACCGGCGCGCTAGCTCTTCGCGTCGGCCCAGGAGTCGCCGGCGCCGATGTCGACTGCGAGCGGCGGGTCGAGCGGGTACGCCTTGCACATCTCCTCGCGCACGATCTCCTTCACGCCCGAGACCTCGGGGTCGGGCGCCTCGAGCAGCAGCTCGTCGTGCACCTGGAGGACGATCCGCGCGCTTCTCCCCTCCTCCCGCAGCCGCTTCTCGATCGCGACCATCGCCACCTTGATGATGTCCGCGTTCGAGCCCTGCATGACGAAGTTGACGGCGACGCGCTCGCCGAAGCCGCGCGTCTGGCGGTTCCGCACCCGCAGCTCCGGCACCGGCCGGCGCCGGCCGAGCAGGCTCGTCGCGTAGCCGTCCTGCTCCGTCCGCTCGATCGTCCGCTCGATGAAGTCCTGCACGAGCGGGAAGCGTGCGAGGTACGCGTCGATGTACGCCTGCGCCTCCTCGCGCGGGATCTCGAGGTTCTCGGAGAGGCCGAACGCCGAGATCCCGTAGACGATCCCGAAGTTGATCATCTTCGCGATCGAGCGCTCGGCCGAGGTCAGCTTCGCGGGGTCGACGCCGAGAACCTCCGCGGCGGTCGCGGTGTGGATGTCCTCCCCGCGCTCGAACGCCTCGCGCAGCTTCGGCTCGCCGGAGACGTGCGCGAGGATCCGCAGCTCGATCTGCGAGTAGTCGGCGGAGATGAGCCGCGCGCCGGGCTCGGCGACGAACGCGGAGCGGATTTCCTTGCCGAGCTCGGTCCGGATCGGGATCGCCTGGAGGTTCGGGTTCGACGTCGAGAGGCGGCCCGTCGCGGCCACCGTCTGGTTGAAGGTCGTGTGGAGACGCCCGTCCTCGCCGATCATCCCCGGCAGCGGCTGGAGGTACGTGTTGAGGAGCTTCGACAGCTCGCGCCACTCCTCGACGACGGGGACGATCTCGTGGTCGGCGCGGATCGCGCGCAGCACCTTTGTGTCGGTCGAGTAACCGGTCTTCCCCTTCCGGCCCGGCGTCAGCCCGAGCTTCTCGAACAGGATCCGCGCGAGCTGCTGCGGCGAGCCGATCACGAACTCCTCGCCGGCGAGCTCGTAGCAGCGCGCCTCGAGCTCCTCGACGCGATCGGCGAGCCGCGCCGTGATCTCGCCCATCCGGTACGTGTCGATCTTGACGCCGGTCTTCTCCATGTCGGCGAGGACACGGACGAGCGGCATCTCGACGTCCCGGTAGAGCGGCTCCTCGCCGCGCTCGCGGATGCGCTCGAGCAGCGGCTCGCGGAGACGCGCGGTCACGGCGGCGTGACGGACGAGCTGCGCCGTCTCCTCCTCGGCCTCCGGCTCGGGGACAGCCTCGACGGCGTACTCGGCGGCGAGGTCGTCGAGGAGGTACTCGCTGCGGGCCGGCTCGATGAGGTACGCGAGGATCATCGTGTCGTCGGCCGCGTCGACTTGGAGGGCTTTCGCGTCGTGCGCGACGAAGTTGCCTTCGAGGCGCTCGGGACGCGGCGCGACGACGACCTCGTCACCCTGCGTGACCGCGATCCGCCCCTCGTCCGCCGCGATCCCGAGCGGTCCCGGACTTAGTGACAAGTTGTCACTTGCGCTCTTTTCGCGCCACCGAACCGCCGTGCCGGCGGTGATGCGTTCCCGCGCAGGCACCGCCTCGTCGAGCTCGTCGACCCTCCCGAGGAGCGCCCGGAACTCGAAGCGGCGGAACGTCTCGCGCAGCTGGGCGCGGTCGGGCGGCGCGAGGACGAGCTGCGCGGGGTCGCAGTCGACGTCGAGGTCGCGGCGCATCGTCGCGAGCCCCTTCGCTGCGCGCGCCTGGTCGGCGAACTCGGTCAGGTTCTTCTTCCGCGCCGGCGACAGCTCCTCGACGTGCTCGAGCACTCCCTCGAGCGAGCCGTACTGCGCGATGAGCTGCCCCGCGGTCTTGTCCCCGATGCCGGGGACGCCGGGGATGTTGTCCGAGGTGTCGCCCTTCAGGCCGATGAAGTCCGGGATCTGCGCCGGCGTGATCCCGTAGCGCGCCTCGACGCGCTCGGGCGTGTAGACGTTGACGTCGCTCACGCCGCGCGGCGTCATCATCAGGCAGACGTTCTCGGAGACGAGCTGGAACGCGTCGCGGTCGGTCGAGACGACGCACGTCTTGATCCCCGCCTCGTCGGCGCGCGTCGCGAGCGTCGCGATCACGTCGTCCGCCTCCCAGCCCTCGAACTCGAGGTTGCGGTAGCCGAACGCCTCGACGATCGGCCGGAAGTGCGGGAACTGCTCGCGGAGGAGGTCCGGCATCGGGCGGCGGCCTTCCTTGTAGACGACCTCGACCGCCTCGGCCTCCGCGGCGCGGTGCACCGGCCTCGTGTCCCAGGCGACGGCGACGCCCTTCGGCCGGTAGTCGGAGAGGAGCTTGAAGAGCATGTTCGCAAAGCCGAGCAGCGCGCCGGTCGGGAAGCCCTCGCTCGTCGCGAGCTCCTCCGGCAGCGCGAAGAAGGCGCGGTAGGCGAGGTTGTTGCCGTCGACGAGGAAGAGCTCGGACTCGCGTGCCGGCGCGTCGTTGAGGTCGAGCTCGGCGCCCGTCAGCGTCTTCGGAGACATCGCTCCGAGACTATCGCGCTACTTCAGCGTCTTGAGGTACGCGATCAGCTGGGCGATCTGCTGGTCGCTCAGGATCCCGCCCCAATGGGGCATGGAGACGATCGGCGCGCGGCCGATCACGCTGCCGCTGCGGATCACGGCGGCGATCTTCGCGTCGGTGTTGAACTGGTGGCGGAAGTCCTGGCCCGAGAGGACGGGGATCGTGCCGTCGGCGGAGAGCGGGTTCGGGACGCCGCCGAGGCCGTTCGGGCCGTGGCAGTTGATGCAGCCGTAGCGGACGTAGAGCGCCTCGCCGGCGACCGCCGCTCCCTGTCCCTGTGGGACGGCGACCGGCTGCGTGTCGGCGACCGCGGGCAGCCCGGCGCGGATGTAGGAGACGAGATTCGAGACCTGCGTCTTCGAGAGCACCTGTCCCCAGACCGGCATGTACGGCTGCTTCGGGTTCGCCGACTCGCCGAGGCCGTGGTCGATGATGTGCGTGAGCTGGCCGACGGTGAGGCTCGTCTTGATCTTGCTGAGGGCGGGCACCGCCGGATCGACGCCGCCGCGCCCCTGCGGGCCGTGGCACTGCACGCAGGCGAACTGGACGAACGTGTGCGCGCCGGCGGCGACCGCCGGAGAGACCGCCGCGTACGTCGGCGTCGTCGCCGGCGGTGGGCCGCTCTGCGTCGTGACCGTCTTCGTCTGCTCGCCGTAGTGGCCGGCGGCGTAGGCGACCACGCCGACGGCGATCGCGACGGCGACGCCTGCCGCGAGCACGGCCGGAATGAGACGGGCCTCCCGGCGCGGGCGTTCCTCATCCACCATCTGCGCATCTTCCGCGCCGCGCGCCGTCCAGGCAATCCGTACTTATCCGTGAACCGCGCTGGTTGAATCCGCGCGTGCCGCGCGTACCCCTCCTCTCCGGCAGCCGGATCGTCGTGACGTCCCTCCCGGACGGCGCGCTCGTCCTGCGCCCGCCGCCGCCGGGCCGCGGCACCGACGCCGAGGCCGCGACGCGGGAGGCTCTCCGTTTCCCGCTCGACGGCGAGCCGCTCGAGTCGCTCGCCCGGGGCGCGCGCCGCGCGACGATCGTCGTCCAGGCGCCGGCGCTGCCCGTGCCGAGCCCGCTCGCCGATCCGCGGCAGCGCACGATCGCGGCCGTATCGGACGCGCTCGAGGCGCTCGGGATCCCCACGTCGAGCCAGACGCTCCTCGTTGCGTGCGGTCTTTCCCGCCGCGCGAGCCAGCGCGAGGTGGCGGCGCTCGTCACGCCGGAGTTCGCCCGCCGCTTCCACGGCCGGGTCGCCGTCCACGACGCCGCCGATCCGGGCCTCGTGCCGGTCGACGAGGACGAGGAGCCGGCCCTCCGCGTCGCGCCCGAGCTCGTCGACACGGATCTCGTCGTCGTCGTGAGCGCCGCCGAGAGCGTCCTCCACGGCGGCCCGGCGACCCTCCTCGCCGCCGCGAACGCGGACGCCCAGCGGCCGGCCCTCGCGGACTCGCTGCTCGAGACCGGCGGCTCGGACGGCTGGCTGCTCGCGACGCGCCTCGAGCACGCCCTCGCCGCGCGCGTCCCCCTCCTCGGCGTGTCGCTCGTGCTCAACCATCCGCACGGCAGCGGCCCGCTGCGCGGCTACCCGTACGAGGCGGACGCGGTGGAGCGGATCGCCCATTCGCCGCTGCGCCGCGTCTTCTCCGCCGCGCCCGATCCCGTCCGCCGGCGGATCCTCGGCTCGCTCCGCCTCGAGCGGACGGCCGCCGTCGTGCTGGCGGGGCCGCCGTCGGTCGCCCACGCCGAGGCGCTCCTGCGCGGCATCGAGCTGCGGCGCACGACGCTCGCGGAGCCGCTCGACGCGCTCGTGCTCGGCGTGCCCTGGACGACACCGTTCCTGCCACGCGAGCAGCCGAACCCCCTCGCGACCGCGCACCTCGCCCTCGGGCACGCGCTCGGTCTCTGGCGCGACGCCTTCCCGGTCGTGGACGGCGGGATCGTCATCCTCGTCGACCGCTTCCGCCGCGCGTTCGCGCGTCCGACGCAGCAGCCGTACCTCGCCTTCTTCCGCCCGACGCCGATCGCGCGGAGCCCGGAGCTGCTGGCGGGCGCCGAGGCGGCCGCAGCCACCGACGAGCGTGCGATCGACGAGTACCGCGCCGGCCGCACCGTCCATCCGCTCCTGCCGTTCCGTGACTGGGACGCCTGCCGCCCGGCGCTCGACCGGCTCGGCTCCGTCTATGTCGCGGGCGCGCGGGACGGCACCGCCGCCCGCCAACTCGGCTTCGTCCCGATCGGCGGGCTCGGCGCCGCCCTCGACATGGCGCACGGCCATCGCGGCCCCGACGCGCGGCTCGGCTTCCTCCTCGCCCCTCCGTATTTCCCCCTGAAGGTCGGCGGCTAGGGAGCCACGTACCATGAGGCCGGAAGCCGAAGTGGCGGAACTGGCAGACGCGCCGGACTCAAAATCCGGTGGCCCTCGGGCCGTGTGGGTTCGATTCCCACCTTCGGCACACACGCATCGCTTCGCTCGCTTCACGGGGGAAACCAGGTTTCCCCCGTGAGCCCCCTTCTTTGCTCGGCGGCGTGACGCCCCCTGGGGCTTCCGAGCTTCCTTTGCGGTACCTCACCGAGGCCGCCGCGTGGTCGGTCCGCTAGGACATAGGAGTGGCGAAGACCATTGGCATTCTCACCGGCGGCGGCGACTGCCCTGGTCTCAACGCGGTCATTCGCGCCGTCGTGCGGCGGGCGGACGCGGCGGGCTGGGACGTCGTCGCCGTGCGCGAGGGCTGGCGCGGGCTCGTCGAGCCGATCTTCGAGGATCTCGGCCCGCAGCAGGTCTCCGGGATCCTGCCGCGCGGCGGGACGATCATCGGCACGAGCCGGACGAATCCGTACACGCTCGAGAACGGTGTCGAGCAGGTGCTCCGGAACTTCGCCGACCGCGAGCTCGACGCGCTCGTCGCGATCGGCGGCGAGGACACCCTCGGCGTCGCCGCGCGCCTCCATGCCGAGCACGCCTTCCCCGTGGTCGGCGTCCCGAAGACGATCGACAACGATCTCTCGGGCACCGACTACACGTTCGGCTTCGACACGGCCGTATCGATCGCGACCGAGGCGATCGACCGTCTCCACACGACGGCGGAGTCGCACAACCGCGTCATGGTCGTCGAGGTGATGGGCCGCCACACCGGCTGGATCGCGGTGATGAGCGGCATCGCGGGCGGCGCCGACGTCATCCTCGTCCCCGAGATCCCCGTCGACTTCGACGAGGTGGCGGAGTCGATCCGCAAGCGTCACGCGCGCGGGAAGAACTTCTCGATCGTCGTCGTCAGCGAAGGCTGCGAGCTGCCCGACCTAGCGGACGCGGGCGACACGGACGAGTTCGGCCACGTCATCCTCTCGAAGCGCGGCGTCGGGGAGGCGCTCGGGCGGGAGATCGAGGAGCGAACCGGCTTCGAGACGCGCGTCACCGTCCTCGGCCACGTCCAGCGCGGCGGCACCCCGACCGCTCGCGACCGCGTCCTCGCCACGCGCTTCGGGCTGAAGGCGGCCGACCTCGCGCTCGCCGGCGAGTTCGGGCAGATGGCGGCGCTCCGCGGGGACGACGTCGTCGCCATCCCGCTCGCGGAGGCGACGGCGGAGCTGAAGGTCGTGCCGCGCGAGTGGTACGACGTCGCGCGCGCGTTCTTCGGCTAGCGCCTCGCCGCGACGATCACGGCCGATTCCGGCGAGACGAGGATCTCGCTCGCGGTGAGGCGCGGGTCGCCGTGGAGGAACTCGCGGATCTCGTCCCCCGCGACTACCGGCCGGCCCGGGGTCATGTCGTCCTTGACGAGGATCCCACCCCGCGCGACGAGGTCGAGGATCGCGTCCCACTTCTCCTCCGACGCGGGCCTGAGGCCGCCGTCGACGAAGACGAGATCGAACGGCCCGCGGCCGCGCAGCATCTCCAGGGAGTCGCCCTCGAGCAGCTCGACGTTGGCGAGCCCGGCTAGCCGCTCGCGCGCCACGCGGATCCGCTCGGGGTCGCGCTCGACGGTGACGACGGAGCGCGCCGTCTCGGCCATGACCGCCGCCGTCTCCCCGTAGGCGGCTCCCATCTCCGCGACGTCGCGGCCGGTCGCGAGGACGCGAAGGAGCGCCTGCACCTCGGGGATCGCCGTCGCGCCGTCGGTCATCGAGCGACGATGACGGCGTCCATGCCGGCGCGTTCGAGCTGCTCGACGTCGTCCTCGCTCGGCGAGGCGAGCTCGGCGATCGCGAGCTTCCCGGCGGGGACGTCCTCGAGCAGCTCGAGCACGTCGTCGAGCGAGCCGGCGAGGACGAGCAGCTCCGGGTCGAGCTCCTCGAGCGCGGTGGCGAGCTCCTCCTCGTCGCGAACGCGGACGGCGAGCTCCGCATCCGACGCGCCGACGGCGGCGGCGAAGTCGAGGACGCGCGCCGTCGCGGCCGGATCCCCCCGCACCGCGAGCGTCTCGCCGTCGAGCTCGAGTAGCGAGATGCCTTCGCCGTCGGCGACGGCGTGCCCGAAGCGTCCGTCGGTCACTGGCCCATAGGGTGCCAGACCGTCTTGAGCTCGAGGAAGGAGGCGACCTCCCACGGGCTCTGGCTGTCCGCCCCGCCGTGGACGACTCGCTTGACGTTCTCCGCCGCGAGGCGCTCGAGCTCGGCGAGGTCGCCGTCGGCGCCGGCGAGATCGATCGCGTTGACGTCCATGTGGGAAGCGAGCACCGGCCCGAGCTCTGCGTGGTTGCCGGTGAGGAGGTTGACGACCCCGCCGGGGACGTCGCTCGTCGCGATCGCCTCCGCGAGCTCGACGGCGGCGAGCGGGTGGGGCTCGGAGGCGACGGCGACGACGGCGTTCCCGCCGACGAGCGGCGGGAGGAGCCGGGTGACGAGACCGAGGAGCGGCGGCTCCTCCGGCGCGAGCACGGCGACGACACCGGTCGGCTCCGGCACCGTGAAGTTGAAGTACGGGCCGGCGACGGGATTCGCGCCGCCGAGCACCTGCGGCAGCTTGTCCGCCCAGCCCGCGTACCAGACGATCCGGTCCACAGCCTGCTCGACCTCGGCGGAGCCGCTGCAGAGCTCGGCGAGCTCGGGGCTGCGCGCCTCGACCATCTCGGCGAGCCGGTAGAGCACCTGGCCGCGGTTGTACGCCGTCGCAGCCGCCCAGCCGGCCTGCGCGGCGCGAGCGGCCCTGACGGCGTCGCGAACGTCCTTGCGCGAGGCGCGCGCGACGTTCTGTCCCTCCGCCTCGTACGTGCGGCCGGACTCGCTGCGCGGGAAGGCGCCGTCGATGAACAGCTTGTACGTCTTGCGGACCGGGAGCCGGCTCATTCGTCGAACCTCAGGTACGGCTCGAGGCCGTGCCGTCCGCCCTCGCGGCCGAAACCGGATTCCTTGTAGCCGCCGAACGGCGAGCTCGGGTCGAAGCGGTTGAACGTGTTCGCCCAGACGACGCCGGCGCGGAGGCGCTGCGCCATCCAGAGGATGCGGGAGCCCTTCTCCGTCCAGACGCCGGCGCTGAGCCCGTACGGCGTGTTGTTCGCCTTCTCGACGGCCTCGTCCGGGGTGCGGAAGGTGAGGACGGAGAGAACCGGCCCGAAGATCTCCTCCTGGGCGATTCGGTAGCTCTGCGCGACGTTCGTGAACACGGTCGGCGCGAACCAATAGCCCTTCTCCGGGAGGACGCACGGCGGCTGGTAGATCTCGGCGCCTTCCTCCTCGCCGGACGCGACGAGCTCGCGGATCTTGTCGAGCTGCATGGCGGAGTTGATCGCGCCGACGTCGGTGTTCTTGTCGAGCGGGTCGCCGACGCGGAGGGTCGTGAGGCGGCGCTTGAGCTTCGCGACGAGCGGCTCGTAGATCGACTCCTGCACGAAGAGGCGCGAGCCGGCGCAGCAGACGTGACCCTGGTTGAAGTAGATGCCGTTGACGATCCCCTCGACCGCCTGGTCGAGCGCGGCGTCGTCGAAGACGATGTTCGCGGCCTTGCCGCCGAGCTCGAGGGTGAGCTTCTTCCCGGTGCCGGCGAGCTGCCGCTGGATCGCCTTGCCGACCTCGGTCGAGCCGGTGAAGGCGATCTTGTCGACGCCGTCGCTCTCGACGAGCGCCGCGCCGGTGCGCCCGTCGCCCGTGACGATGTTGACGACGCCGTCGGGCAGCTCCGCCTGGCGGAGGACGTCGCAGAAGAGGAGCGCGGTGAGCGGGGTCGTCTCCGCCGGCTTGAGGACGACCGTGTTGCCGCACGCGAGCGCGGGCGCGACCTTCCACGCGAGCATGAGCAGCGGGAAGTTCCACGGGATGATCTGCCCGGCGACGCCGATGGGGCGCGGCGTGCGGTTCGGGAAGGCGTATTCGAGCTTGTCCGCCCAGCCTGCGTAGTAGAAGAAGTGGGCGGCCGCGAGCGGGAGGTCGACGTCGCGGGATTCCTTGATCGGCTTGCCGCCGTTGAGCGACTCGAGGACTGCGAACTCGCGCGAGCGCTCCTGGAGGATGCGCGCGATCCGGAAGAGGTACTTGGCGCGCTCGGAGCCCGGCAGCGACGACCAGCCGTCGGCGAACGCCGCCCGCGCCGCGGCGACGGCGCTCTCGACCTCGGCCGCACTTGCCTGCCCGACGGCCGCGAGAGGCTCCTCGTCGCGGGGGGAGATCGTCTCGTAGGTCTCCGTCGCCTCGAGCCAGCGCCCGCCGACGAAGTGGCCGTAGCGCTCCGCGATCCGGACGATGTCGCGCGACTCGGGCGCGCTCGCGTAGGTCCAGTCGCCGGCGGCCGCGACGCCGCTCTCTCGCTTGTCGACTTCAGACACGCCCGCTCCAGACAAGGCTGGAAAGGACGGTGCTCGTCCCGGCGCGACCTCCCCAAACCCACCCCCCACCCTCTTGGGTGGGGGCGAGCTTAGGGCCGCGTGCGTGCCGCATGTGTGCCGGGTTCGTCGCGAGTTCGTGCATCTTCAATCGAGGGTGAAGTAGTCGCCGCTCTGGTAGGCGCCGGTGCGCTCCTTGCGCAGCTGCATCAGGATGTCGTTGAGGAGCGACGAGGCGCCGAGCCGGTACAGCTCGGGCGACAGCCACTCCGGGCCGAGGGTCTCGTGGACGAGGACGAGATGCTGGATCGCCTGCTTCGCCTGCCGGATCCCGCCGGCCGCCTTGAAGCCGACGCGCCGGCCCGTCTCCTCGAACACGTCCCGGATCGCCTCGAGCATGCAGAGCGCGACCGGCAGCGTCGCGGCTGGCGAGATCTTTCCCGTCGACGTCTTCACGAAGTCGGCGCCGGCCGCGATCGACAGGAGGGTCGCGCGCCGGACGTTGTCGTACGTCCCGAGCTCACCCGTCTCGAGGATCACCTTCAGATGCGCGTCGCCGCACGCTTCCTTCACCTGCACGATCTCGTCGTAGACCTTCGCGTACCGGCCGGAGAGGAAGGCGCCGCGGTCGATCACCATGTCGATCTCGTCGGCGCCGAGCTCGACCGCCGACCGGACGTCCGCCACCTTCACCGCGGTCGGGTACTGACCCGACGGGAAGCCGGTCGCGACCGCCGCCACCTTGACCTCGCTTCCCGCGAGTCGCGCGCGCACCGCCGGGACGAGGTTCGGATAGACGCAGACCGCCGCGACCGCGGGAACGGACGCGTCGCCCGGATCGGGGCGCCGCGCCTTCGACGCGAGGGCGGCCGCTTTGCCCGGCGTGTCCGCGCCCTCGAGCGTCGTCAGGTCGGTCGTCCGGATCGCGAGGAGCAGCGCCCAGACCTTCGCGTCGCGCTTGATCGAGCGCTTCGCGAGCGAGCCGGCCCGCTCCTCGAGCGCGACTGCGTCCACCGCGCCGATTCGCGGCAGCCGGGCCTCGAGCGGCAGCTCGAAACCAGCCGGAAGTGCCGGCGCCTGCGCCATGGCGTGAGTCTAGTCTCGGCCACTTTCCCGGCTACGCTGTCCGCGTGTCGAGGAGGGGCGCAGCCGCAGGAGCCGTCGTCGCGCTGATCGCCGCCGCCACGGCCTGCGTCGGCGCCGGGACGACGGCCGCGACGACGACGAAGCCCGCGACGCACACGCATCGCCGCACGTCGGGCATCGCCGACACCGCCGAGGTCGTGATGGGGACGCTGACCGCGCCGCCGAGCTCGTCGTTCCTCGCTCGCGTGCGCGAGGGCGGGATGGGCGGCGTGCTCTTCCTCGGGAATGGCTGGCTCACGCAGAGCAACGTCAAGGCGATGACGTCGAAGTTGCAGAAGGCGGCGTGCGTGGCCGGCGAGCCGCTCCTGATCGCCGTCGACCAGGAAGGTGGGATCGTCAAGCGGCTCTCGTGGGCGCCGCCGACCGAGGCGCCCGCCGACATGCAGAGCCCGACCGACGCGCACGCGCAGGCGGCCGCCGCCGCGTCCGCGCTCCGCACCGCCGGCATCGACGTCGACTTCGCCCCGGTGGTCGACACGCCGAGCTCGGCGAGCAACTTCCTCGGCACCCGCGCCTTCTCGCGCTCACGGACGTGGAACGCGGCCATGGCACGCGCCTTCGTCGGGGGCCTCCAGCGCAACGGCGTCGCCGCGACCGCCAAGCACTTCCCGGGCCTCGGGCTTGCCGGCGGCAACACGGACAACGGTCAGATCGAGATCGACTCGGCGGCGTGGAAGATCAAAGAGGGACTGCTGCCGTTCCAGGCGGCGGTCAATGCCGGCGTCAAGCTCGTGATGATCTCGACCGCGATCTACCCGCATCTCGACCCCTCCCGGAAGCCCGCGGCCTTCTCGGCGAAGATCATCCAGGGGATCCTCCGCAAGCAGCTCGGCTTCAAGGGCGTGACCGTCACGGACTCGCTGACGGCTCCCGCGCCGGACGCGATCCCGCACGCGGCGACGAAGGCGATGCTCGCCGGCTCCGACCTCCTGATCTGGGGCAGCGAGAGCGCCGCCGAGGCCGGCTACCTCACGCTCGCCCAGGACGCGGCGACGTCGAAGCGCCTCCAGGCGAGGCTCGCCCAGGCGGCCGGCAGGATCCGCGCGCTCAAGGCATGGCTGACGGCCCAGGGCGGGCCGAGCTGCTCGTAGCCCCTAGAGCCCTAGCCGCTCGAGCGTCGCTGCGTCGCGGCGCCACTTCGGCCGCACCTTGACCCGCAGCTCGAGGAAGACGGGATGCCCGAGCAGGGCCTCGACCTCGGGACGCGCCCGCACGCCGATCTCCTTCACCATCGCGCCGCCCTTCCCGACGAGGATCTGCTTCTGCGACTCCGTCTCGACGAGGATCGCCGCGCGCACGACCTTCTCCTCGATCTCCTCGACCTCGACCGAGAGCGCGTGCGGCACCTCGTCGCGCGTCAGCCAGAGCGCCTTCTCCCGGACGAGCTCCGCGATCTGCAGCTCGACCGAGAGGTCGTTGCGCTGCTCCTGCGGGAAATAGAGCGGCCCCTCCGGCAGCAGCGCGACGAGCTCGTCACGCAGCTCGCCGACGCCGTCCCCGGTCTTCGCACTCACGGGATGGAGCGCGTGGAAGTTGCCGAGCCTCGCGGCACCGTTCATCTGGGTCGCGATGTGGCCGGCCTTGAGGCGGTCGACCTTGTTGAGGGCGATGACGACGGGGACGCCGAGCCCGTAGACCCGGGACGCGATGAACCGGTCGCCGGCGCCGATCCGCTCCCGGGCGGAGAGGACGAAGAGGACGGCGTCGATCTCCTCGAACGCAGCGTCGACCGTGTGCTGCATCCGCTCGGTGAGCTCGTCGAGCGGCTTCTGGAAGCCGGGCAGGTCGGCGAGGACGAGCTGCCAGTCCCCGCCGTCGAAGTCGGGGCCGTTCGCGATCCCGAAGATGCGACGCCGCGTCGTCTGCGGCTTGTCGGAGACGATCGCCACCTTGCCGCCGCAGAGGGCGTTGACGAGGGTCGACTTGCCGACGTTCGGACGGCCGGCGACCGCGACGAAGCCGGACCTCACAGGTCGAGCCCCATCCACGGCGTGATCCGGCCCCACTCTGAGACGTGGTCGCGGAGGAAGCGGCCGCCGAGCTTCTCGTAGAAGCCGACGGCGTTCGGCTCGGAGCCCCACTCTAGGCTCCTCGCGCCGAGCTCCCGCGCCCGCTCCTCGACCCGGTGGAAGAGCGCCGTCCCGATGCCCCGGCCGAAGCTCGCCGGATCGACCCAGAGGTCGTCGAGGACGGCGATCCCGTCCTGGCCGGCCAGGAGGGCGGCCCACGCGACGACCTCGCCGTCCGCCTCCGCGACCCACCGCTCGCACTCGTCGTCGAAGGTCCGCTCCTCCGCCCAACGGCGCACGAACCCGCGGTCGTAGCCCCAGTGGGCCTTCGACGCGAAGGCAACCTCGCGGAGCCGCTCGTGGTCGGCAGGCTGCGAGGCGCGAATCGTGATTACTCCGGAAGATCCCACGTGTCCGGGAGGAGATCGTCGGCGGCGTACTCCGCGATCGAGCCGTCGGCGCGCCGGAACCAGACGCGCTCGAATCGCCACTCGTGCAGCCACTGCCGGCAGCCGCCGCACGGCGACGCGGTGATCGCGATCGCCTCGACATCGCCGGGCCGGACTCCTTCGCTCGCCGCCTTCACGAGCGCGGACTTTTCGGCGCAGACGCCGAGCGGATAGGCGGCGTTCTCGACGTTGGCGCCGGCGAAGACACGGCCGTCCCGCGTGAGGACGGCCGCACCGACGAGGTAGTTCGAGTACGGCGCGTACGCGTGCGCAGCCACGGCTTCGGCCTGCGCGAGGAGCTCCTCCGGGGTCATACGGCGGATCCTCCACCAACGAGGAAATGCCCGTTGGAGGTGTCGCGCAGCTCGAGCTCGAGGCCGAGCGGCCGCACGCGGTCGGTGAGCTCCCGTGGCGGCCAGCGGCGCTTGACGATCCGGAAGGAGCGGCCGTCCGAGAGCGTCCGCGTCTCCTCCTCGCCGGCCTGGTCGGTGCCCGTGTGCGCCCTGTCCCCGGCGCCGCTGTCGACGAGGAAGACGCGGCCGCCCGGCGCGAGCGCGGCGCGCACCGTCCGCCAGAACTCGTCGAAGCGCTCCTCCGGCACGTGCGAGAGCCAGAAGGAGAAGAAGACGACGTCGAACTCCTCGTCCGCGCGCCACGCGAAGACGTCGGCCTGGACGAGCTCCGCCTCCGGCGTGTTGAGGGCGAGGGTCTCGGCGTTCGCGTCGACCGCGACGACGCGCTCCGCGAGCCGGACGAGCCGGCGCGTCCAGATGCCGGTGCCGGCGGCGAGCTCGAGGACGCGCCCGCGCGGCGCAAACGCGTCGAGCGCCGCCTCCGCCTCGGCGACGTCCGCCTGCCAGCGGGCGCGGGAGTCCGGCTCGAGCTCGTAGCGGCCGCGCCGGTACCACCAGTCGTCGTACTCCGGCGCGCGCTCGGCGTAGTAGCGCTTCTGCTCCTGCAGCACGTCGTTCATGCGGCGACGACCTCCTCGGACAGGAACGCCTCGACGCCGGCGAGCGTCTCGGCGTATCTCGCTGCGCGCGAATCGGGACGGCGCACGAGGATCGCCGGGATGCCGGCCGTCTCGGCGCCGAGCACGTCGGCGACGACGTTGTCGCCGATCATCCACGCCTCCTCTGGCCCGAGCTCGTCGAGGACGGCGGCAAAGGCCTGCGGATGCGGCTTCTCGAAGCCGGTCTCCGCCGAGCACGAGAGCGTCGCGACGAGCCGGTCGAGCCCCAGCCCGGCGACGATGCGGCGAAGCTCGGGAACGTGGTTCGAGAGGATCGCGTGCGTCCAGCCGGCCGCGCCGAGCCGCTCGAGCGCGGGCGCGGTGTCCTCGAAGAGCGTCCAGCTCGCCGGGTCGACGTAGAGCCGCTGCGCCGCCTCCGCGAGCTCGCGCGCCCGCGCGGGCGCGATTCCCGCCGCCTCGTACGCGCGCGCGAGCACGGGCCGCACGGACGCCCACCATGCGTCGGCGTCGCAGAGCTCGGGATGCGCGACGTCGGGCCGGTGCCAGGGAAAGCCGTCGCGGAGATGCGGCCGGAACGTGTCGGCGCTGTGCCCGTGCCCCGGCTCCGCGGCGTCGAGCGCCTCCGCGAGGAGGAGGCTCCAGCCGGTCTCGCCGCGCCGGTGCGCGAGCGTCCCGTCGAAGTCCCAGATCAGCAGCCGCACGGTGTCAGCTCACCAGCTGGAAGACGACGAGGGTCAGCAGCGCTCCGACCGCGCCGCCGTAGACGACTTCGAGGACGGAGTGGACGCCCGACTCGACACGCGTCTGCGCGACGAGTAGGGCCATGATCAGCGTCACGCCTGAGACGACGAAGCGGTGGACGTCCCCGACGAGGTACGTCACCGCGACCCAGCCCGCGAAGGCGAGCGCCGCGTGGCCGGACGGCAGCCCGCCGCGCAGCGGGGTGCCGCGGCCGGTCAGCGCCTTCGTCGTGATGACGAGCAGCACGACGAGGACGAGAGCGACGAGCGTGATGTCCGCCGGGGCGTTCCGGACGCGGTCGAGGACGTGCGTCGCCCGGCTGCCGGCCGCGCTCTCGAAGACGAGGAAGCCGATTGCGAGAGCGCTGATCGAGGCGATGAGGACGGCGCCCGCGGCGATGTCCTTCGCGAGCTTCGCGTTCGGGTCGAACGACGTCGTCGAGACGTCGACCACTCCCTCGATCGCCGTGTTGAGCATCTCGGCGACGAGGACGAAGGCGATGGCGAGGACGAGCGCGATCAGCTGCAGCCGCGTCACGCCGAGGGCGATCGCGGCGGCGAAGACGACGATCGCGGCAAGGAAGTGGATGCGGAGGTTCCGCTGCGTCCGAAGGACGTGGATGATCCCTTCGAACGCGTAGTTGAAGCTCTCGAGGAGGCTCGGCGCGCGGCCCGGCGCCGGCGGAGGCGAGCGCCGCGACGGCCGGTCGCCCTGCTCGTCCTCCGGCCCGCGCGGCAGCGGCGTGACGCTCACCGGTAGAGCGCCTCCCGCGCCTCCATCTCCCCGCCGTGGTCGTAGCCGACGAGATGGAGGAGCGCGTGCACGAGCGGCCGGCGCCACTCCTCGCCGACCACCTGCGGGCAGACGACGACGTCTCCGAGCTGCCGCGGCAGCCCGTCGGGCACCGCCTCGAGCCCGTCGAGCGGGAAGGCGAGCGCGTCGGTCGGCTCGTCGATCCCGAGGTGCTCGCTCTTCAGCGCGCGGCTCTCCTCCGGCGGGACGAAGGCGAGACCGAGCTCCCCCGCCTCGACTCCCTCGCCGGCGAGCACGCGCCGTGCGAGCGCCACCGCCGCCGCCTCGTCGACCGCCTCGCCGGAGCGGTTCTCGACCTCGACCTCGATCACCGCGCGCGCTGCGTCCCCGTCTGCTCGGCGTGATGCTTGTACGCCTCGACGATCCGCTGCACGAGCTTGTGGCGCACGACGTCCTCGTGCCCGAACTCGACGAAGGCGATGCCGTCGACCGCGGAGAGGATCTCCCGCACCTGGATCAGCCCCGACGCCTGCTCCCGCGGCAGGTCGATCTGGGTGACGTCGCCGGTGACGACCATCTTCGAGCCGAAACCGAGCCGGGTCAGGAACATCTGCATCTGCTCGGGCGACGTGTTCTGCGCCTCGTCGAGGATGACGAAGCTGTCGTTGAGCGTCCGGCCGCGCATGAAGGCGAGCGGCGCGACCTCGATCGTGCCGCGCTCCATGAACGTGTTGAGCTTCTCCGGGTCCATCGTGTCGTAGAGCGCGTCGAAGAGCGGCCGCATGTACGGGTCGACCTTCGCGAGGACGTCGCCCGGCAGGAAGCCGAGCCGCTCGCCCGCCTCGACGGCGGGACGCGTGAGGATGATCCGCCCGACCTGGCGCTCGGAGAGCGCGGCGACCGCGAGCGCGATCGCGAGGTACGTCTTGCCGGTGCCGGCGGGGCCGATCCCAAACGTGACGGTGCACTCGCGGATCGCATCGACGTAGCGCTTCTGCGTGACGGTCTTCGGGGTGATCCGCTTGCCGCGATGCGACCAGACGACGTCCTCGAAGATCTCGCGGACGTCCTCCGCCTGGTCGATCGCGCTGAGGATCGCGTCGACGGTGCCGGCGCCGACCTCCTGGCCTCCTTCGACGAGCTCGACGAGCTCCTCGACGACAGCCTGGGCCTCGGCGACCTTGAGGTCGTCGCCGTCGAGCGTCAGCCGGTTTCCGCGGAGATTGACCGTGCAGCCGAGCCTGTCGCGGAGCGCGTCGAGGATCCCGTCGCTGATGCCGGCGAGCTCCGCCGCAACCTCGTTCGGGACGTCGAGAACAGCCTGCATGCGGCCCAGTGTAGGGCCGAAAGGACTCGTCGCATGAGCCACGAAGTTGGCTCTCGCCGGGCCGTGCGCTAGCGTGACGCGCTCCGGGTCGAACGTTCTCACGCCGTTTCCATGAAACGCCACGGGCTCATCCTCCTGTTCGCGCTCGTTCTCGCCGCGCTCGGCGCGTCGGCTGCGGGTGCCCATTCGACGCCGCAGATCCGTGCGCAGCAGGCCCACGAGCGCGCCGTGATCGCCGAGGTGAACAAGATCGGCCAGAACCTCGAGTCCGTCGTTCAGGCGTACGACGGCGCCAAGCTCGAGCTGCAGCGCGTCGAGACGAGCCTCAAGAGCAACACGTACAAGCTCCACGTCGCGCGCAAGAACTTCCACGCCGCCCAGAAGCGGCTGATGGCGCGGATCTACTCCGACTACCTCTACGGCAAGCCGAGCTCGCTCGAGGTGCTCGCCGGCGCGACGAGCATCACGGAGCTCATCAACCGCGCCGAGTCGGCGAACGCGCTCTCGAACCAGGACTCGGCCCTCGGCCGCCAGGCGCTCCGCTTCCAGCAGGCCGTGGTGCACCGGCAGCGGGAGCTGACGAAGCTGCGGCAGCAGCGCGCCGCGAGCGTGCAGCGTCTTGCCGGGGAGAAGCAGCAGGTGCAGGCCGCGCTGTCCCGCCAGAAGCGGCTGCTCGCCTCGATCCACACGACGATCCACAACCTCCAGGTGCAGGAGGCGCAGCGCGAGGCGCGGCTGAAGGCCGAGGCGGAGGCGCGCCTGCGCCGCATCGCGCAGGAGCAGAAGGCGGCTGCCGCGGCGGCGGCCCAGTCGTCGAGCTCCGGCGGCGGCACCGGTCTGGTCGGCTCACCGGTCGGCGTTCCGATCCCGACCCCGGGCGTGACGGGCGCCGGCCATCCGCAGGCGGCCCAGATCGCGCTCCAGTACCTCGGCGTCCCGTACGTCTGGGGCGGCGCGAGCCCGGCCGGCTTCGACTGCTCCGGGCTCGTGGTGTACGTCTACGCGCAGCTCGGTATCTCGCTCCCGCACTACACGGTCTCCCAGTGGAACGCGACCGAGCCGATCTCGACCTCGCAGATGCAGCCGGGCGACCTCGTCTTCTTCGACGGCCTCGGCCACGTCGGGATCTACATCGGCGGCGGCCAGTTCGTCGACGCCCCCCACACCGGCTCGGTCGTCCGCATCGACAGCCTCTCCTCCTGGGGCGGCTCGTTCGTCGGCGCGAGACGCGTTCCGTAGCTCGCGGGTGCTGCGCGCCCGCTCGCTCTTAACCGAACTGCGCCGACCGGAGAGCGCGGTCTCCGGTCGGCTCCGTGCAGTAGGGCTTGCCTGGACCTCCCGGTGCGGGACGTCTCGTTCGTGGCGCGGCCGGTCGTGCGCCTGCGGCGCAAGAGCGGCAGCGCGCCTCCGTCGGGCCTCCGCGTAAGCCGTGCCGGCTTACGCTCCGGCCTTCGCACCGCGTGGCCCGCTTGAGCCGTGGCTAGACGAAGGGCCGGAGCCTAAGACCGCAGGACTTAGCCGCAGGCCGGACCGCGCTCGCGCCGGCCTAAGCCGCGCGCGAGCGCACCACACGACCATCTCGTCCAGAGCATCTCCAGCCAAAACAGCACGGAGCACGCCCGAGACCGCGCTCTCGGGCGTGCGCAGTTCGATCAAGAGCGAGCAAGTCCGCAGGACTCGCGAGCTAAGCGAGTTTTTCGCGGACGATCTGGCTGACTTGGGAGCCGTCGGCGCGGCCGGCGATCTGGGGCATGACGTCCGCCATGACTCGGCCGAGCATCGCGATGCTCGTCGCGCCGACCTCGGCGATGACGTCGTCGACGATCTCCTCGATCTCCGCCTCGCTCAGCGGCTCCGGCATGAACTCCTCGAGGATCTCGAGCTCGCGTTCCTCCGACTCCGCCTGCTCCTCGCGGCCGCCCGAGCGGAACGCCTCCGCGGCCTCGATCCGCCGCTTCCGCTCGCGCTGCAGAACCTGGAGCTCCTCCTCCTCGCTGAGCGGACGCTGTAGCTCCTTCTGGGAGCCCTTGAGCGCGTTGAGGATGAGACGCAGCGCGTCGCGGCGCTCGGCGTCGCGCGCGCGCATCGCGTCCTTCAGCTCGTCCTCGATCTCCTCGATCAGGCTCACACCATCCTCCCGCCCAAGTCTCCGTCGCCGCCCAGGATGTGCCAGTGGAGGTGGAAGATCGTCTGCCCGGCCCCTCTACCGACGTTGACGACGACACGGTAATCGGTCAGGCCCTCGCGTGCGGCGACGTCGGCGATGAAGTCGAGCATCCGCTTGTCGTCCGCTGCGGAGTACTCGCCGATGTCGCGGAACGAGTCGATGTGCTGCTCCGGGATGACGAGGAGGTGGGTCGGCGCCTGCGGGTTGATGTCGCGGAGCGCGACGAAGCCCGCGACTGCGGCTACGTGGTCTCCTTCGAGGTACAGGCGGCAGAAGAGACAGTCGTCGCTCACGCCGCGAGCACTCCTTCGTCGGAGACGCCGGCGGCGCGGACGCGCACGAGCTCGCCGACGCGGACGGAGCCGGGGACGAGCCACGGCGAGTAGTCGTCTCCGTAGCCACGGCCGGGGCGGTCGACGAGCACGGTGTCCGCCTCCCCGAGCTTCGCGCGCCAATGGGCGAGGCACGCGTCGTGCGAGGCGGCGCGCAGCCGGGCGCCGCGCTCCTTCTTCACCGCGGGGGAAACCTCGTCGTCTCTCGCGGTCCCGGTGCCCGGGCGAGGCGAATACGGGAAGACGTGGATCTTCGTCAGCCCCGCGGCGCGAACGACCGCGAGCGTGTTCTCGAACGCCCGGTCGTCCTCGGTCGGGAAGCCGACGATGACGTCGCTCGTGAGATTGAACTCGCCGCGGAGCGGCTCGAGCCGGCGGAGGTAGGTCGCGGTGGAATAGCGGCGGCCCATGCCGCGAAGGACGCCGTCGTCGCCGGACTGAAGCGGCACGTGGAGGTGGCGGCTCGCCGCCGGCGTCTCGCGGAGCGCCGCGACGAGCTCGTCGTTCACATGGTTGATCTCGATCGAGGACAGCCGGAGACGCTCGAGGCCGGGCGTCTCCCCCGCCTCGCGCACGAGCCGCGGCAGGTCGTAGCCGGCGGCGCGGTCGCGGTAGCAGCCGAGGTTGATCCCCGTGAGGACGACTTCGCGGTGCCCCTGCTCGACGCGGCGGCGCACCTCGCCGAGCACGGCGTCGGCCGCGCGGCTGCGTGAGCTCCCGCGGACGAGCGGGATGACGCAGAAGCGGCACGAGAACGAGCAGCCGTCCTGGACCTTGACGAAGGCACGCACGCGGTCGAGCCGCGCGTCGGCCTGGACGCAGCCGATCGCGCCGACGTCGCCGGCGACGAACTCGGGCGTCTCCTCGCTCCGCCGAGCCACGACGACGACGTTGTCCGGGAGCCCGGCGAACGCGTCGCCGGCGAGGTTCGCGCCGCAGCCGGTGACGTAGACGCGGCGGTGCGTCCGGGCCGCCCGGGCGGCCTCCTTGCGCGACTTCGCGACGGCCTCGCTCGTGACGCAGCACGTGTTGACGACCGCGACCTCGGCGTTCTCGCCTTCCGTGTGGCCGTCGGCGAGCAGCCGCTCGCGCACCGCGTGGGCGTCCACGTGCGAGACCTTGCAGCCGAGGAACCGGACGGAGAAGCTCGCCATCCGCAGGATCGTAAAACGTCTCGGACTAGCCTCCGCACATGTCGAGTCTCGAGCCGAGCGCGGCCGTGCTCGCGGCCTTCGGCGCGCAGGCGCCGCCTGAGCCGCTCGGCGGCGGGCAGGAGAAGGCGTGGCGCAGCGGCGAGATCGTCCTCAAGCCGCTCGACATGCCGGAGGCCGGGCTCGCGTGGCAGGCAGAGCTCTTCGCCACGCTCACCGCCGACGGCTTCCGCATCGCTCTCCCGCTGCGGGCGACGGACGGTTCGCTCGTCGTCGAGGGCTGGTGCGGCTGGGAGGCACTCGACGGCCGGCACGAAGACGGCCGGTGGAGGGAGATCATCGGTGTGGGCGAGCGGCTCCACGCGGCGCTGCGAGGCGTGCCGCGGCCCCACTTCCTCGACGAGCGAACCGATCGGTGGGCGATCGGCGACCGAGTCGCCTGGGGAGACCTTCCGGCGGCGGAGTTCGCCCACGTGAAGCACGTGCCTCGGCTTGTCGCCGCGATGCTGCCGCTCGAGGCCCCGAGCCAACTCGTCCACGGCGACCTGACCGGCAACGTTCTCTTCGCGGAGGGGCTCGCTCCCGCGATCATCGATTTCGTGCCGTATTGGCGGCCGACCGCCTATGCCGCCGCAATCGTCGTCGCCGACGCGCTCGTCTGGGAAGGCGCTGACGAGTCGCTCCTCGACGCCGTCGCGCATCTCGATGACTTCCCGCAATACCTGCTGCGCGCGCTCGTCTTCCGCGCGGTCACGGACAGGCTCTTCCGAATCGACGAGCCGCTACGGCCGGATGGGGCGGATCCCTACCTTCCTGCCGTCGACCTCGCCTGCCGGATCGCAGCCTAGGGCTTCCGCTCCAGCAGGTCTGCCGCCCAGCCGTCGCGCGTGCGCCGCTCGAGGGCGTGCCAGCCCGCGACGGCCGGCGCGTCGCTGTCGAGATACCCCGACGTGATCGCCCGCTCGACGGCGAGCGTCGGGAGAACGCTCTCTACGACGTCGAGCGCGATGTTCATCACCGCGAGCGCGACGGGCGGCGGCTCGCTCACGAGCTGGACGGCGACGCCGTTGGCGGCCGCGTTGGCCGCCGTCACCTCGAGGGCGACGTCGTCGAGGTCGAGCGCGCTGACGGGGGCGAAGCCGAGCTTCGCCGCGGCGATCGAGAGGACGCCGGAGCCGCAGCCGACGTCGACGAGGCTCGTCGGGTCGACCGCCTGCAGGAGCTCGAGACAGAGCCGCGTCGTCGGATGGGCTCCCGTCCCGAACGCGCGGCCGGGGTCGACGACGACCGCGAGCGCGCCGGCCGGAACCTGCTCCCACGGCGGGCCGACCCACAGGCGGCCGACGACGACGCCGTGGTGGAACTCCCGCCAGGCGTCCTCCCAGCCGTCCCGCACGTCTCCGCTCTCGACGACGTCGAAGCCGATCGGCGGCTCGTCGGCGTAGACCGCGTAGGCGCCGTCCAGCTCCTCCACGCCTTCGGGGAAGAGATGAAGGAGGAGCGCGAGCTCGGCCTCGCCGCCGACGACGACGTAGCGCTTCAGCGGAACGCGCTCTTCAGCTTCTCGAAGAAACCCTCGCCCCTGTCGTACGTGTGCTCGTCGGCGTGCTCGTCGAACGCGCGGAGGAGCCGCCGCTGCTCGTCCGTCAGGCGGCGCGGCACGAGGACGTTGACGAGGATCCGCTCGTCGCCGCGGCCGAATCCCTGCAGCACGGGCATGCCGCGCCCGCGGAGCACGATCGTCTGGCCGGGTTGCGTGCCGGGCTCGAGCTCGAGCTCGAGCTCCTCCTCCCCGTCGAGGGTCGGGACCGTGATCGTCGCGCCGAGCGCGGCCTGGGTGATCGTGACGCCGACGGTCGTGTAGACGTCGTTCCCCTCGCGGACGAACCGCTCGTCCGGGCGGATCCGCACCTCCACGTACGCGTCGCCCGCCGCCGCGCCGGAGAGGCCGGCATGTCCTTCGCCTGTCAGTCGGATCCGCTGGCCGTCGTGGATTCCCGCCGGGATCTCGACCGTGAGCGTTCGCTCCTCGACGACGCGGCCCGCGCCGCGACACTCGACGCACGGCTTCTCGATCCGCCGGCCGGAGCCCGCGCAGTCGGGACACGTCTGGGTGCGGACGAACTCGCCGAAGACGCTGCGCGTGACCTGCTGGACGCGCCCGGCGCCACCGCAGGCCGGGCAGGCCGATACCGAGCTGCCAGGCTCGGCGCCGGCTCCGTCGCAGCGCGAGCACGTCACCGCGGCCTCGAAGGGCACGTCCCGCGTCGTGCCGCGCGCCGCGTCGACGAGCTCGATCTCGACCGTCGCGGCGAGATCCGCACCGCGGCCCGGGCGGCGGCGTCCGCCGAGGAGGATGTCGTCGCCGAAGAAGGCGGCGAAGAGATCGGCGAGGTTGCCGAAGTCGACGTGGCCGGGCCGGAAGCCGCCGCTGCGCAGCCCCGCGTGGCCGTAGCGGTCGTAAAGCTCGCGCGTCTCCGCCTTCGAAAGCACCTCGTAGGCCTCGACGACCTCCTTGAAGCGCTCCTCGGCGTCCGGCTCCTCCGAGACGTCGGGGTGGAGCTCGCGGGCGAGGTTCCGGAAGGCCCGCTTGATCTCGGCGTCGCTCGCGCCGCGCTCGATTCCGAGCAGCTCGTAGTAGTCGCGGTCGGTCGTCGCCATGGCCCGGAATGTAGCGAGGCCCTCCGTCGCCGCTGGCGCGGCGGCTCAGGCCTCGTCGTAGATGGACTCGACGAAGCGCGAGAGCTCGACGGCGGCCGAGCGAACGGCGCCGAGCGCCTTTTCGTAGTCCATGCGGACCGGACCGATGAGGCTGACGGCGCCGAGCGCGCGATGCACGAGGCCGTAACAAGCCCCGACCAGCGCGATCTCGGCGAGCGCGGGGTGCGCGAGGTCGTGCCCGACCCGGACGTACGGGCGCTGCGAGCTGCTCGGGCTGCCGAGCACGTCGAGGAGATCGGCGCGCCGCTCGACGAGCTCGAAGAGGCTGCGGTACGCGTCGAGCTCCTCGGCGCGAACGCCGCCGAGCAGGTCCGCCGCACCGCCGACGTAGAGGCGCTGCTCGGCGGAGACGAGCTCGACGAACGCGGGTCGAAGCGCGTCGAGGAAGGCACGCTCGCGCGGCGAGAGGCCGGTGTCTTCGAAGCGGCGGCGCAAGAGGCCGGTTCCGAGCTGGAGGCCCGAGACGGCCTCGTTCAGGTAGTCGCTCGCCCACTGCGCGACGCCGGGATCGACCGGCTCGTCGAAATGGAAGACGCGCTTCGAGACTCCGCCGGCCGACGTGATCACGACGACCATCACCATCTGAGGCTGCAGCAGGAGGACTTCGACGTGCCGCACGTGCGTCACCTCGAGCGGCGGCGCCGAGACGAGCGCGAGGAGCCGCGTCACCTGCGAGAGCATCTCGGTGGTCGCCTGCAAGGCCGACTCGACCTCGGTGCTCGTCGAGGTCAGGTCGAGCGGGAACGCCTGCGGCTGGGGCTCGAGATGCCCGAGCAGCTCGTCGGCGAAGAGGCGATAGCCAGCCTCGGTCGGGACGCGGCCCGCGGACGTGTGCGGATGCGTGAGCAGGCCGAGGTTCTCGAGCTCCGCGAGCTCCGCGCGGACGGTGGACGGCGAGACGCGCAGGTCGGAGCGCTCGACGAGCGTCTTCGAGCCGACCGGCTGCCCGGTGGCGACGAACTCCTCGACGACGCGACGGAGAACTTCGCTCTGCCGTTCCGTGAGCTGCAGCGTTTCCTCCATTTGCAGGAGATTTTAGCCGCCGCCCAGGCCGGCCCCGGCCGGCCGCGAATCAGGCCAGGATCTCTGCGGTCACGCCGCCACCCAGGAAGCGGCCACGCGGCGTGAGCGCGAGCGTGTCGCCGCCGTCCACCGCGAGCCCGAGCGTCTCCGCCCGCGCGAGCCCGGCCGGGTCGAGCGCACCGCGCAGCCCGGCGAGAGGCAGCGGCTCGTCGAGCCGCAGCCCGAGCATGACGCGCTCCCGCCTCTGCGTCGCCGCCGCGAGCGGCTCGACCTCGCGCTCCGGCGCGTGTCCGGCAGCGAGCGCCGCCAGATAGCGGCCGAGCCTCGGCGTGTTCCGCCAGCGGCGCTTCTCGATTGTGCTGACCGCGCCGATCCCGAGCCCGAGGTAGTCGCGGCCGAGCCAGTAGGCCAGGTTGTGCCGCGCGCGGAGATCCCGTCCGTCCGCGTCCGTGCGGCAGAAGTTGGCCGTCTCGTACCAGCGGTAGCCGGCGTCCGTCAGGCGGGCGACGACGCGCTCGAAGTAGTCCTCCATCGCGTCAGCCTGCCGTTCGAGCTCCGTTCCCCAGGCATGGGTGAAGCGCGTCCCCGGCTTCGCCTCGAGCTCGTAGCAGGAGAGGTGCTCCGGCTCGAGCGCGAGCGCGTCGTCGAGGTCTCCCTCGAGATCGGAGGCGCTCTGGCCGGGAATCCCGTAGATGAGATCGAGCGAGATGTTGTCAAATCCGGCATCACGCAGATGATGCACGGCGCGTCGGACGTCGTCAGGTCCGGCAACACGCTCGAGCACCTCGAGCAGCTCCGGCCGGAACGTCTGCGCCCCGAGCGAGACCCGCGTGACACCTGCCGAGCGCAGGGCCGAGGCGAGCTCCGGCGTCACCGTCTCCGGATTCGCCTCGACCGTCACTTCCGCAGCCGCCGGCAGCGCCTCGAGCAGGCGGACGAGCTCGGGCAACGCGGTGAACGTCGGCGTCCCTCCGCCGAGGAAGATCGTCTCCAGCTCGCCCGCGAGCGCGTTCCTCTCGAGCTCGAGCTCCTGCAGGAGCGCGTCGACATACGCGGTGTGCTGGCCGCTCCTCCCGACGACGGTGACGAAGTCGCAGTAACCGCAGCGGTGCGCGCAGAACGGCAGATGGACGTAAAGGTGCCGGGCGCCGCTCACGTGCCGGCCCTCCGCGGGCGCGCGGCGAGCTCGCCGCCGCAGTTGGGGCAGACGTGCTCGAGCGCGTCGCCGCAGTCCGGGCAGAACGTGCACTCGTACGAGCAGATGACGGCGGCCCCGTCGGCCGCGAGCGCCGTTCCGCAGCGCTCGCATGCTGTCCGCATCTCGAGGCTCACGAGCCCTTCCCGCCCTGCCCGATGTTGAGGACCGCGAGGAACGCCTCCTGCGGCACCTCGACGGCGCCGACCTGCTTCATCCGCTTCTTGCCGGCCTTCTGCTTCTCGAGCAGCTTCCGCTTGCGCGAGATGTCGCCGCCGTAGCACTTCGCGAGCACGTCCTTGCGCTTGGCCTTGACGGTCTCGCGGGCGATGACGCGCGCGCCGATCGCGGCCTGGATCGGGACGTCGAACATCTGGCGCGGGATCTCCTCGCGCAGCTTGTCGACGAGGAGGCGGCCGCGGTCGTACGCGAAGTCCCGGTGGATGATGAGCGACAGCGCGTCGACGGGCTCCCCGGCGACGAGGACGTCGACGCGGACGAGCGTGCCCGGCTTGAAGCCGGCGACGTCGTAGTCGAACGACGCGTAGCCGCGCGTGCGCGACTTCAGCTGGTCGTAGTAGTCGAGGACGATCTCGGCGAGCGGCAGCTCATACGTGAGGTGCACGCGCTCGGGGGACAGGTACTCGAGCTTGTCGAACGTTCCGCGGCGCTCGTTGTTCAGCTCCATGACGGCGCCGACGTACTCTTTCGGGACGATGATCGAGGCGGCGACGTACGGCTCCTCGACCTCCTCGACCTCGGGCGGGAACTCGGCCGGGTTGTGCACCTCGATCCAGTTCCCGTTCTTCTCCTGCACGCGGTAGGCGACGTTCGGCGCGGTGACGAGGAGGTCGAGGTCGAACTCGCGCTCGAGCCGCTCGCGGACGATCTCCATGTGGAGGAGGCCGAGGAAGCCGCAGCGGAAGCCGAAGCCGAGCGCCTGCGAGGTCTCGGGCTCGTAGACGAGCGCAGCATCGTTGAGCTTGAGACGCTCGAGGGCGTCGCGGAGCTCGGGGTAGTCGTCGGAATCCGTCGGGAAGAGGCCGGCGAAGACCATCGGCTTGACGTCCTTGTAGCCGGGTAGCGCCTCGGTGGCCGGCTGCTCGACGGAGGTGAGCGTGTCGCCGACGCGGAGGCGCGAGACGTCCTTGAGCCCGGTTACCACGTAGCCGACCTCGCCCGCGGAGAGCGAGTCAACGGGAGTCATCGTCGGCGAGAAGAAGCCGAGCTCCTCCGCGTCGAAACGCGTGCCGGTGGCCAGGGAGCGGAGCGGCTCGCGCGTCGAGAAGGAGCCGTCCACCATCCGGACGAACGCGACGACGCCCCGGTACTGGTCGTACGCGGAGTCGAAGACGAGCGCGCGGGCCGACGCGTCCGGGTCGCCGCCCGGCGCCGGCACGCGCTCGACGATCGCGTCGAGAACTTCGTCCACCCGCTCGCCGGTCTTCGCGGAGATACGGAGAACGCGGGCCGGATCGTCCCCGAGCAGGTCGGCGACCTCGACGGAGGTGCCGTCCGGGTCGGCCGCGGGAAGGTCGATCTTGTTCACGACCGGGACGATCTCGAGGCCGTTCTCGATCGCGAGGTACGCGTTCGCGAGCGTCTGCGCCTCGATCCCCTGGGCCGCGTCGACGACGAGGAGCGCTCCCTCGCACGCCTGCAGCGAGCGGGAGACCTCGTACGTGAAGTCGACGTGGCCGGGCGTGTCGATGAGGTTGAGCTCGTGCCCCTTCCACGAGACGCGGACGGCCTGCGCTTTGATCGTGATGCCGCGCTCGCGCTCGAGCTCCATCGAGTCGAGCACTTGCTCGCGCATCTCGCGCGCGGACACGGCGTCCGTGAGCTCGAGGATGCGGTCCGCGAGCGTCGACTTGCCGTGATCGATGTGCGCGATGATCGAGAAGTTGCGGATGCGGCTCTGATCCATGCCGCGGGCGATGGTACTCGGGGCCTGTCCTGCGCGGACATGGCCGGCCGAGCCGCGGCCGAGCCGCACTCCCCACCCAGGGTGGGGTCGCTGTCCCTCCGCCCTCGGCGAAGACGCTAGCGGTGGACCCGTGTCGGGAGTGTCGAGCCTTCGCCGCAGGTCCCGGGAAATCTCGCGCTCCCGACCCGCCGGGGAGGCCCGGCGGGTCGGCGCGTTCTTCGTGGCCGGTTACGCGCCCCAGCCGTAGTCGTCGTTCGTCTCGAGCTTCCGCCAGAAGGACGGCTCGGCGCCCTCGCGGACCCCGGCAGCCTCCATGATCGGGGCGATCTGCGAGCCCATGTGCGCGTAGAACGACCGGAAGCTCTCCTCGTCGGGCCACTCGTCGACGACCATGATCTTCCCGTCGCCGCCGTAGAAGCGGTGCGCGATCACGCCGTGCTCGGCCGCGTGGTCGACGATCCCCCGCATCGCATCCGGGTTATCGGCCGCGTACCGCTCGACGCCCGCCGGGTCGCCGTCGAAAACCAGGGTCATGATCACGGACATCCGAACCTCCTCCTCGTTGACGGCGCGAGTCTCCCGGCGGCGGGTCGCCGGGTCAAGCGCGGAGGCGTCGCAGTCGCAACATCGTCTCCAGCTCGCGGACACCGAGCAGCCTGCAGGCGCCGAAGAAGGCGGCGATGCCAAGGCCGAGCCCGAAGCCGAGGGAGACGATCTGGCCCGGCAGTGAGCGTCCGAGCGCCGAGTCGAGGAGGTGCCATCCCCACCACGCCACCGCCGCGAGCACCGCCGACGCGACCGCCACGAGAACGAAGCTCCGGGCCGTCTCCCGCATCCCGAAGCCGCCCATCTTGCGCCGGAAGAGAACGATCAGCGCCCACGTCCCTGCGATGTTCACGACCGAGGTGGAGAGCGGGATCCCCCAGATCCCGAAGCGGTAGAAGACGGCGTCGAGCCCGGCGTTGATGCCGAGGTTGCCGAACGCGACCCAGCTCGGGATCCACGGCGACTGGAGCGAGAAGAAACCGCGGTTGAGCATCAACATCGTCCCGTTGAATGTCAGCCCGAGCGCGAACGCGGCGAGGCACGGAGCCACGATGCGCGTCTGGCTCGCAGTGAACTCACCGTGCTGGTAGAGAAGCCGGATGATCGGCGTCGCGAGCACGGCCGCCGCCGCGCTCGCCGGCAGGAGGAGGAACGAGATCAGCCGGAGCCCCGTCGCGATCGTGCCCTTGAACGCCTCCCAGTCTTCACGCGCCGAGTGCCGCGACAGGAGCGGGAACAGCACGGTCGCCACCGCGACCGAGAACATCCCCTGCGGAAGCATGTAGAGGCGGAAGGCCCGCACGATCGCCGCCGGCGCGAGATGCGGATTGAGGAAATGAGTCGCGAACAGCTGGTCGATCGCGGCGTTGATGTTGATCAGGCCGAGCCCGATCGTCACCGGGAGCATGAGCGCGAACGTCCGCTTCACCGCCGGGTCGCGGAGGTCGATCACGAAGTGGAGCCGGTCGTCCCGGCCGCGCAGCCACGGCAACGGCAGGAGGAACTGGACGACCGTCGCCACGAGGATCGCGACCGCGTAGTAGTAGAGCCGCGTCGACGGCGCGTGCGAGTTCTCGACCCCTAGCCCGAGGCCGACCAGGATCACCGCGTTCCAGGCGATCGGCGTGAGCGCCGGGATCGTGAAGTGGTCGTAGCTGTTGAGGATCCCGACGACGATCCCCGTCAACCCGAGCACGAGCACGAGCGGGAAGAGGACGCGTGCGAGACCGGCGGCGAGAGCTGCGTACTTGTGGCCGGGGCCATAGCCGAAGATCGCCATCGCCCACGGCGCGATCACGACGAACAGCGCAGTCAGGCCGCCGAGCGCGAGCAGCATCAGCCAGAAGAGCGACGATGCGACGCGCCAGGCCCGCTTCCGCTCTCCCTTCACGAGCAGGTCGCTGAAGACCGGGACGAACGCAGCCGAGAGCGCCGAGTCGGCGACGAGCGAGCGGACAGTGTTCGGGATGAGGAACGCGATCTCGAACGCGTTGACCGGGCCCTTGATGCCGAAGACGGCGGCCTGGACGATCTCGCGGACGAGTCCGATGATCCGGGACAGCCCTGTCGCGACGGCGAAGATCACGCCGGAACGCGCGAGTCCCCGCTCCGACTCTGCCGTCTCCTGCGCGAGCGCGGGTGCGGCGGCCGCCCCTTGTGTCGCCAGGCCTTCCTCGTCGAGCGCCTCCGCCTCGAGACCGGCGAGGGTGCCGGCGTCGCGGCTCGGTCGCAGGATCATCGTCGACTGCTCCGACGGATCCTGCGCGATCGGCCAGGAATCGAGCTTCGCCTCGCTCTCGAAATACGCCTCTTTGCCCTGCTCGCGGCGGCGCCGGTCGCGCTCCAGCCGCCGCTCCTGCCGCTGCCGCTCGGCGTCGTCCACGTGCGCAGCATAGGGAGAGAGGTTGCTACCATCGCCCGGCCCGCGAGCCGCGGGCGCTTTTACGAGATGCCGAACATCAAGCAGCAGGAGAAGCGCGTTCGCCAGGCCGCGAGACAGCGGCAGGAGAACCTGCGCTGGCGCTCGACCGCGAAGACGCTCATGCGGCGCCTCAAGGAGTCGGTCGACGCCGGCGACGCCGACGCGACCGAGACGAGCCACCGCGAGCTCGTCCGCTGGCTCGACCGCGCCGTCTCGCGCGGCGTCCTCCACAAGAACACCGTCGCGCGGCGCAAGTCGCAGGCCGCGAAGCTCGTCGCGCCGAAGAAGTAGCTCTCTCTACGCCGGCCGGCGCGTGATCTCGACGAGCGTCCGCTCGAGCTGAAGCTCGGCGGGAAGCCGCGACCCGCCGCGCGATCCCGCCTCGAGCTCCGCGAGGCGGACGGTCGCCTGCGCGAGCTCGTCGGCCGAGAAGTTCCCCGCCTGCCGCGCGGACTTCTCCGCGACGAACGGATGGATCTTGAGGCGCGACGCGATCTCGCTCGAGCGCACGCCCTCGTCCGCGAGTGCCGCGATCTTGCGGACGCGGCCGACGTGGCTGACGAGCGAGGCGACGACCCGCGCGAGCTCGCCCGACCGAGGCCGGTGCGACCGCTCGAGCAGCGACTCGGTGGCGCGGAGCGTCGCCGCGACGTCCCGGCTTCCCCACGCGTCGGTGACGGAGAAGATCGGCGTCTCGGCGCGGCCGACGGCGAGCTCCTCGACGACCGAGCGCGTGATCTGCTCGCCGTTCGCCCACGTCGCGAGCTTCTGGATCTCGGAGGCGAGCGCGCCGATCTCGTCCCCGACCGCCTCGACGAGAGCGCGGCACGCGTCGCGGTCGGCGGAGGCGCCGAGCCGGGCGAACTGCTCCGCCACCCAGTTCGGCAGATCCTTCTTCGCCACCTCGTACGTGTGCACCTCGCCTGCCTTCGCCACGGCCTTCGCGAGCGCCGAGTCCTTCTTGACGCCGTCGCCGACGAGGACGAGCGCTGTGTCGGGCGCAGGCGAGGAGAGGTACTCCTCGATGGCCTTGACGTCGGCCGCCTTCCACGCCTCGACGCCGTCGGCGATCACCGCCCGCGTCTCGCCGCCGAAGAGCCCGAGCGCGTTGCAGGCCGCGACTGCGTCGTCGCCGGTGGCTGTGGAGGCGTGGAGCTGCTCCGTCGCCTCCTCACCGATCCGCGCGCGCAGGCGCCGCAGCGCCAGCGCGATCTTCGGCCGGTCGCTCCCCGTGAAGAGGTAGACCGGCTTCAGCTCGCGCTCGCTCGCCACGCCGCCAAGCATAGGCCGCTGCCCCGACCGCACCCAGACCGAGGACGGCGGCGGCGCGCCCCGACGTGATCTGGGCGCCGGGCAGGCTCCCGAAGCCGCGTGCGCACGCCGCGACGAAGGCGGCGCCGTAGCCGTTCAGCGTGCCGAGCGCCGCGGCGAGCGGCGGCGCGACCGGCGCGACGGCGGCCGTGAGGAGCGCCAGGCCGAGCACCTCCACGACGACGGGGACCGCGACGACGTTCGCCGGCACGGTGACCAAGGAGATCTGGTGGAACTGGAGCCACGTGACGGGCGCGGTCGCGAGGCCGCACGCCGTCGAGACGCCGATCAACTGCGCGACGGTCCGCGAGACCGGGTAGCCCTCGAGCGCGCGGACGACCCGCGGCGTGACGACGAAGATCGACGCGACGGCGGCGAAGGAGAGCTGGAAGCCGGGGTCGAGCAGCGCGTACGGATTCCACGCGAGGAGCACTGCGGCACCGACGAGCAGCGCCTGCCAGCGGTCGCGCTGGCGGGCGGCGAGCCACGCGAGCGAGCCGAGCCCGGCTGCGACGGCGGCGCGGACGACCGATGGATGGAGACCGACGGCGAGCGCGTACGCGGAGACGGCCGCGAGCGCCGCGACCTCGGCGAGGAGACGGCCGATCCCGATCAGCAGCGCGATCGCCAGGACGGCGCCGGCGATCGTCGCGACCTTCAGCCCGTCGACCGCGAGGCAGTGATAGAGGCCGGAGGCGCGGAAGTCGGCGAGCAAGCTCTTCCCGACGAGGTTCGAGCGGCCGAGGACGATCGCCTCGACGACGTTGCGCCGCTCCCCGCTCAGGCCGCGGACACTGTCGCCGGCGAGCCAGCGCTCGACGCGGTCGCCGACGCCGTAAAGCCCGCCGCGCCGGCCGGCGATCCGCCACGTGCTCTTCGCGCGGAGGACGACATGGATTCCCTGCCGCCGCAGCCAGGTCGCCTGGTCGAAGCCGTTCGACGGCCCGGTCGGCGCGCGCAGCTCGGCGAGGAGCGAGATGTCGGCACCCTGCGGCGGCGAGCGGCCGAGCGGCAACTCGAGATAGACCGGTTCGTGCGGGTGCAGCGTGCCCCAGCGGAGGAGGACGGCCCGCGCCCGCTGGTCGAAGCTACCGGCCTTCGGCGGCTCGTCGACCTCGACGAGGGCGCGCTCGACCGTCCCGATACGCGATACGAGGACGCTTCGGTCGAGCTGCGCCAAGCGGAGGCTTCCCCAGCCCCAGCCGCCGAGCGCGAGCGCGACCGCTGCGGCGAGGCAGCGGGAGCGCTCCTCCGCGAGAAAGAGCGCCGCGCCGCCGAGCAGGACGGCGCCGATCCCGGCCGGCAGCAGTCCAACCCGCGAGGCGTTCGCGAGCGAGCAGCCGAGGCAGAGCGCGCCGACGAGGACGTGCGGTGTCCGGAGCCTCACCTCACGGGATCACGAGCCCTTGCAGCTGCGCCATGTGACCGGGCCCGATTCCCGGCACTCCCTCGAGCTCGGCCACCGAATGGAAGGCGCCGTGCTGCTGCCGGTAGTCGAGGATCTTCTGCGCGGTGACCGGCCCGATTCCCGGCAGCGTCTCGAGTTGCTCGAGCGTCGCCGAGTTGAGGTCGACGGGCGCGGACGGCGAGGAGCCACCGGCGGGAGAGGGAGGAACCGCCGCACCGCCCGCGCCACGACCTGGGACGACGACCTGCTCGCCGTCGGCCACCGGCGCGGCGAGATTGACCGCGTCGAGCTCCGCTTTCGCGGTTGAGCCGCCCGCCGCCGCGATCGCGTCGTCGACGCGCGACCCGGTGGGGAGCCTGTAGAGGCCGGGTCGCCGCACGTCACCAGCGACGTCGATCACGAGGAGCTTCGCCGCCGCCGGTCTCGCTCCGCGCGCAGGCACCGGGGCAAAGGTCGTCGACGCCGCCGCGCTCGAGCCGCCGCCGAGATGCCGCACGAGGAGAACGAGCAGAACCGCAACCGCGATCGCGGCGCCGAACAGCTGCCGGCGGGAAAGAGATGCGAACAGGGAGCCCATGCGTCCACCGTGCCGGCGCAACCGTGACGTGTCCGTCGCGACTTCCCGGCGATAGGGTCACGCGATGGCCGACTGGGTCACGATCTCCGCACTCGCGTCCGCCGGCGGGACGCTCGTCCTCGCCGGCGTGACCGTTGCGTCGGTGCGTTCCGCAAATCGTGCGGCGCGGGTCGCGGAACAGTCCCTTCTGGCGGCGCAGCGTCCGCTCCTCGTCCCGTCCCGCCTCGACGACGTCACGCAGAAGGTCGGCTTCGCCGACGATGTCTGGCTCCACGTCGAGGGCTCAGCCGGAGCCGCGCTCGTGACGGACGACGGCTTCTATCTCGCCGCGAGCATCCGCAACATCGGCACCGGCATCGCCCTGCTCCACGGCTGGCACGTGTATCCGGAGGTCCGGCGCGGCACGACCGGTCACGCGCCGGTCGAGGACTTCCACCGCCTGACCCGCGACCTCTACGTCGCGCCCGGAGATATCGGGTTCTGGCAAGGCGTCTCGCGCGATCCGTCCACCGACGAGTACGCAGCCGTGCGAGCCGCGATCGAGGCAAACGAGCGGCTCACCGTCGACGTCCTCTACGGGGACTTCGAGGGCGGCCAACGCGTGATCACGCGCTTCGGGCTCTCGCCGCTCGAGGAGACCGGCCGGTACCGGGTCGGTGTCGGCCACCACTGGTACCTCGACCGGCCGGAGCCACGCGAGCGCTAGCCCGGCCGTACGCGCTCGCCTGGGCCAGTGCTGCTCCTATGTCAATAGCGGCTGGTTTTTGAGGGTGGTGTAGATGGTTCGGGCGAGTTGTCGTTTGAGGCAGCGGAGGGCTTCGCGGCGGCTTTTGCCTTCGGCTTGTTTGC
>Ga0070741_10003038_pt1 | contig 42840 bp, 39 predicted proteins | sample Coa_R1_4_FD_66440 | JGI IMG/M metagenome (GOLD analysis project Ga0070741, IMG submission 66440) | Surface soil microbial communities from Centralia Pennsylvania, which are recovering from an underground coalmine fire - Coalmine... | ecosystem: Environmental > Terrestrial > Soil > Unclassified ... | reverse complement strand
GCTGCCGCATCAGCCGGGCGTCGATCTCGTGCGCGCGATCCGGAAGCTCGACGAGGGGAAGCTGCCGCTGCTCATCTTCAGCGGGACGATCGCGAGCGCCGACGAAGTGCGCGAGCTCGCGGCGCTCGGCGTGGCCGGGTACGTCAACGAGTACAGCGCCGTGCAGCACATCCTGCCGTCGCTCGCGCCGCACCTCTTCCCCGACAACTTCAACCGCCGCAGCAGCCCGCGCGTCGTCCTCGGCATCCCGATTCAATACCGCTTCGGCAACACGATCGCCGCGGCGCTGACACTCAACCTGAGTCACGGCGGGATTGCGATCCGATCGACCAGCCCGCTCGAGCAGGGCTCGAAGATCAAGGTGCGCTTCCGGATGCCGGGCAGCAAGCGCGACATCGACGCCGAGGGCCGCGTGGCCTGGAGCGACCGGCGCGTCGGCATGGGCATCCAGTTCGATCAAGTGGATCCGGCCAACCAGTCGATCATCGACAACTTCGTCGACGCGCACTTCTTCTCGAACAGAAAAGCGTGACAATGGTCGTCGCGGCATCGGTGGATCGGTCAATCAGCCGCTGAATTGGCCGGTCGACCGGATGACCCGCCGACCGGATGTGAGCCTGTCCATGAGCGTGTTCTGGCCTCTGCTCGGTCTCGCGGCCCTCGTCTGCGCCAACGGCCTGTTCGTCGCCGCCGAGTTCTCGATCGTGACGGTGCGCAAGACGCGGATCGATCAGCTGATCGCGGAGGGACACCGCGGCGCGCGCGTCGTGCGGCGCGCGATCAGCGAGCCGGATCGGTACATCGCCGCCACGCAGCTCGGCATCACGATGGCGAGCCTCGGCCTGGGATGGGTCGGCGAGCCGGCGCTCGCCGGCATGCTCGAGCGGCCGCTCGAATTCCTGCCGCCGCACATCGCCGCGGCCACCGTGCACAGCGTGGCGATCGCCATCGCGTTCAGCATCATCACCGCGATCGACATCGTCTTCGGCGAGCTGACGCCGAAATGGATCGCGCTCGACCGCGCCGAGACGACCGCGCTCTGGCTCGTGCGGCCGCTCGAGGTCTTCATGCGCGTGTTCTGGCCGTTCATCCGCGTCGTGCACGGCGCGGCCCACGCGGTCGTGCACGCGATGGGGCTGCGGCACACCGACAGCCGGGCGATGGTGCACTCGGAGGAAGAGCTGAAGATGCTCGTCACCGCCAGCCAGGAAGCGGGGGTCCTCGAGGAGCAGGAAGAACAGATGCTCCATCGCGTGTTCGGGTTCGCCGACCTCACCGCGGGCCAGGTGATGATTCCGCGGACCGAGCTGATCGCCCTCCGCGGCGACACGCCGCTGCGCGACCTCGTCGGCCAGATCGCGCGCGGCCGCCACACGCGCCTGCCGGTGTACCGCAACGACGTGTACGACGTCGTCGGCATGCTGCACGTGGCCGACGTGCTGCGCGCGATTGCGTCGCCGTCGGGCGGCGCGACGCTCACCGCCGCGTCGCTCGCGCGCGAGGCGCTGATGGTGCCGGAGACAATGACCGCGGACGACCTGCTGGCGGAAATGCGGCGCCGGCGCGCGCGAGAGGCGGTCGTCATCGACGAGTACGGCGGCACGGCCGGACTGGTCACCTTCGAGTCGCTGATGGAGCGGATCATCGGCGACATCCCCGGTGAGTGGGCGACGGCGTCGGAGCGGATCAACGTGCAGGCCGACGGGTCGGCGTTCATCGACGGCCTCGCGCTGGTCACCGACGTCAACGCCCAGTTCGATCTGCACATCGACGAAGACACCTACACGACCATCGGCGGCTACATGCTGGGGTGCATCGGACGGCGGCCGAGGATCGGCGACACGGCGGACGTCGAAGGACGCAAGATGCGGGTGGAGGCGCTCGACGGTCTGCGCGTGGCGAACGTCTGGCTGTCGAAGCCGCTCAGGAAACATCCGGCCGACGACGCCGACGAAAGCGGCGCGCGATGACCGCCGACCCGAAGTACGCGGCCGCGTGGCGCGCGTACCGGGCGTGGAGCTGGCTGTTCGGGGCTGGCGTCCTGCTGTGGCTGCCCGTCGCCGCGTGGACGCGCAGCGCCGCGATCGCGATCGCGTGGATGCTGGCGGTCGCCGCGCTCGCGTTCTTCAAAGGCCGCTTCTCCTGTCCGCGCTGCGGCGGCGGATTCTTCACCGAGACGACGTGGACGCGCGGCGGGCCGCTCACCTACTGGCGGCCGTGGGCGCGGCGCTGCCGCCAGTGCGCGCTGCCGAAGTGGGCCGGCGCGGCCGATGCGCAGTACGTCCGCGCGTGCGAGCCGTCGGATTTCGCCGCGATGGTGGCCGTGATCAACGACGCGGCGCAGGCGTATCGCGGCGTGATCGCCGGCGATCGCTGGAAGGAGCCCTACATGCCGGCCGACGAGCTGCGCGACGAGTTCGGCCGCGGCGTGCGATTCTGGGGCGCGTTCGACGGCGGCCAGCTGCTCGGCGTCATGGGACTGCAGCACGTCAAGGACGTCGCGCTGATCCGCCACGCCTACACTCGCACGACGGCGCAGGGCCGCGGCGTCGGCACGACGCTGCTCGAGCGGCTGCGCGGCGACGCCGGGCGGCGCCCGCTGCTGGTCGGAACGTGGAAGGCGGCGACGTGGGCGATCCGGTTCTACGAGCGGCACGGCTTTCAGCTCGTCGACGATGCCGAAAAGGAACGCCTGCTGCGGAGCTACTGGACCGTGCCGGATCGGCAGATCGAGGAATCGGTGGTGCTGCGGTCAGTCGGCGCGCAGCAGCCGTAGCGCGTTCGCGATGACGATGACCGACGCGCCGGTGTCGGCCACGACCGCCATCCAGAGGGTCGCCACGCCCGCGACCGCCGCGACGACGAACGCGGCCTTCATCACCGCCGAGATCGCCAGGTTCGTGCGGATGTTCCGCACCGCGGCGCGGCTGAGCCGCAGCGCGTAGGGGATCTTCAGGAGCTCGTCGGTCATCAGCGCGACATCCGCCGTTTCGAGCGCCGCATCGCTGCCGACCACGCCCATCGCGATCCCGACGTCGGCCGCCGCGAGCGCCGGCGCGTCGTTGATGCCGTCCCCCACCATCGCGACCACGCCGAACCGCTGCCGGAGATCTTCGATCGCGTCGACTTTGTCCTCGGGCATCAGCTCGGCGCGCACCTCGTGGACGCCGATCTCCCTGGCGACCGTCGCGGCGGTGCTCGCGCTGTCGCCGGTCAGCATCACCACTTCGACGCCTTGCCGGCGGATCAGATCGATCGCCTCGCGGCTCACTTCGCGCGACCGGTCGGCGACGGAGATGATCCCGACCGCTTCGCCGTCGCGGGCGATCAGCACGGGCGTCCTGCCCGCGGCGTTCATGGCGTCCAGGCGCTCGTGAATCGCCGACGAGCACAGGCGGCGTTCTTCGAACAGCCGATGGTTGCCGAGCAGCACGTGCGCGCCGGCGACGCGGCCCTCGGCGCCGAGGCCCGACAACGCCTGCACGTTGTCGGCCGCCGATGCGACGATGCCCGCGGCCGCCGCGTGCTCCACGATCGCGTGGGCGATCGGGTGCGCCGAGCGCTGCTCGACGGCGGCGGCCAGGCCGAGAATCGCCGATGCCCCGACGCCGTCGAGCGCGACGACCTCCACGACGTGCGGCGTGCCGTGCGTCAGCGTTCCGGTCTTGTCGAACGCGATGCAGCGGATCCGGCTCGTGCGCTCGAGGTGCGCGCCGCCCTTGATCAGCACGCCTTTGCGCGCCGCGCCGGCCAGCGCGGCGACGACCGACACCGGCGTCGAGATGACGAGCGCGCACGGGCACGACACCACGAGCAGGACGAGCGCGCGGTAGATCCAGGCGGCCCACGCGCCGCGCAGCAGGAGCGGCGGCACCACGGCGATCGCCAGCGCCAGCGCGATGACGGCCGGCGTGTACACCCGCGCGAAGCGCTCGATCACGGTCTGCGACGGCGCGCGCTGCGCCTGCGCGCGCTCCACGAGGTGGATGATCTTGGCGAGCGTGGTGTCGCGGCGCGCGCGCGTGACGCGGACCTCGAGCGCCCCGCGGCCGTTGATCGTGCCGGCGAACACGGTGTCGCCGCGCATCTTGTCGACGGGCAGCGATTCGCCGGTGATCGGCGCCTGGTTGACGGCGCTCTCGCCCGCCACCACCTCGCCGTCGAGCGGGATCTTGTCGCCGGGCCGGATGACGATGACCGTGCCGGGCGCCACATGGTTGGCGTCGACGCGCCGCTCGCCGGCGTCGTCGCGCACCAGCGCTTCGGCCGGCGTCAGCGCCATCAGCGCGCGGATCGCGCGGCGCGCGCGCTCGAGCGTGTAGCCCTCGAGCATCTGCGCGATGGCGAACAGGAACACGACCGCGGCCGCTTCGGACCATTGCCCCAGCGCGATCGCCCCGACCGCCGCGATGAACATCAATACGTTGATGTCGAGCGAGCCGACGCGCATCGCGGAGACGGCGCGGCGCACCGTCATCGGAAAGCCGGCGGCCAGCGACAGCGCGAACAGCGCAGTGGAGGGGGCGCGATAGTGCAGCAGGTCGAGGACGAGTCCGATCGCGAACGCGACGCCGGCCGTCCCCACCAGCACGTGTCGCCGGAGGCCGTCGCCGCCGGTCGTGGCGACCGGCTCCTCGTGCTCGAGCCACGCGCGCATTCCCGTGTCGGCCACGGCGTCGGCAATCGCCGATGTGGTCAGCTTCGCCGCGTCGTACTTCACGTGGAGGCGGCGCGCCAGCACGTCGGCGGAGAAATCCTCGAGGCCGGGCAGGTGCTTGAAGCGGCGCTCGATCATCGCCACTTCCTCGCGGCAGTCCATGCCCTCGATCGTGAAGGTCGATTCGGCGTGCAGTTCGCAGACGGTGCAGGCGAGCCCGGCCGAGCTCATCGCCGCTCCTGCACGTGATCGAGCCCCTGCCTGAACAGCTTCAGGATGTGCTCGTCGTCGAGCGCGTAGTAGATGTGGCGCCCGTCGCGGCGCGCGCGCACCAGGCGCATGCTGCGCAGCAGGCGCAGCTGATGCGAAACGGCGGACTGCGTGACGCCGAGCGCCTCGGCGAGGTCGCACACCGGCGTTTCGTCGCGCGACAGCGCGTCGAGGATGCGCACGCGGGTGGGGTCCCCGAGCACTTTGAACGTGTCCGCGAGGGCGACGGCCGCCTCGTCGTCGAGCAGCCGTTCGCCGAGAGCAACATATGAGCGTGTGCTCATATGTTCATAGTAGCATCAGTGGCGCGTTCGGGGTTCAACCCCGCCCCGGGCGGCAGATCAGCCGCGCGAGCCGACCGTCGCGAGCGCCTTGTCGTAGTTCGGCTCGTTGCGCGCGTCCGCCAGGACCTCCTTGTAGCGGACGACGCCGCTCGGATCGATGACGAACACCGCGCGCTTGGCAATCCCCTTCAGCCCGATCATGTCCTCGTTGAACACGCCGTACTGCCGGATCACCTCCTTGTTGAAGTCGCTCAGCAGCGAGAACGTCAGGTGCTGGGCTTCCTGGAACGCCTTCAGCGTAAAGAACGTGTCAACGCTGATGCCGTACACCTGCGCGTTCGCGGCATTCAGCCTCGCCATCGAATCGCGAAACGTGCAGAGCTCCTTGGTGCAGACCGAGCTGAACGCCGCCGGAAAAAACGCCAGCACGACCGGTTTTCCCCGATCGGCGCTCAAGGTCACCGGCTGACGATCCTGGTTCATCAGGGTGAAATCCGGCGCCTGCGACCCGACTTCCACGTTGCCTCCCGCCATTGATCCTCCCTCGCGGATTCCGCTAGTATTTTTGTTTGCACCAACTTAATAGGAGTTCCCCGTGATTGAGGTCCAGCACCTCACGAAACGATACGGCCGCGTCACGGCCGTAGAGGACGTGAGCTTCCGCGTCGAACGCGGCGAAATCCTCGGGTTTCTCGGCCCGAACGGCGCCGGCAAGACGACGACGATGCGCATCCTGACCGGGTACATGCCGGCCACGGAAGGCAAAGCGGTCGTCGCCGGCTTCGACGTCTTCGACGAACCGATCGAGGCCAAGCGGCGCACCGGGTACCTGCCGGAAACGCCGCCGCTGTACCCCGACATGACGGTCGTCGAGTATCTCAGCTTCGTCGCCAAGATCAAAGGCGTGCCCGCCGCGGGCCGCACCGATCGCATCCGCGCGGTGATGGAGCGCACGCGGATCGCCGACATGGCGCAGCGACAGTGCTCGAAGCTGTCGAAGGGCTACCGGCAGCGCGTCGGCCTCGCCCAGGCCATCATCCACAACCCCGACGTCCTGATCCTCGACGAGCCGACCGCCGGCCTGGATCCGAAGCAGATCATCGAGACGCGCGAGCTGATCAAGGAGCTCGCCGGCAACCACACGATCATCCTCAGCACCCACATCCTCCCCGAAGTCAGCCAGACGTGCCAGCGCGTCGTCATCATCAACAAAGGCAAGGTCGTCGCGGTCGACACGCCCGACAACCTGACGGCGCGGCTGCGCGGATCGGAAACGATGTACGTGCAGGTCGACGCGTCGGGCGCCGATGCGGCCGTGTCGCTGCGCCGCATTCCCGGCGTCACGCGCGTCGTCGAGTCGGACCGCCGCGGCGCGGCGGTCGGCTACGAAGTGGAGAGCGAGCACGGCCAGGACATCCGGCGCGAGCTCGCCCGCAGCGTCGTCGGCAGCGGATGGGGGCTGCTGGAGCTGCGGCCGATGCGCATGAGCCTCGAGGAAATCTTCCTCTCGCTGACGACCGAGGAAACACCGAACGTCGCCGTGGAACCCGTGGGAGAAGCCGCCAATGCGTAACATCCTCGCCCTCGCGCAGAAGGAGCTGAAGTCGTACTTCTCCGGGCCGATCGCCTACATCGCGATCGGACTGTGGGCGCTCCTCTACGGCTACTTCTTCATCGCCATCCTGCAGTACTTCGTCCGCCAGAGCATGCAGATGGGACAGTTCGGCATGGGCCCGCAGGCGCTGAACGTCAACCAGCAGCTCGTTCGTCCGCTGCTGCAGAACGTCACCATCATGATCCTCTTCACCATGCCGATGGTGACGATGCGCACCTACTCGGAGGAGAAGCGGTCGGGCACCATCGAGCTGCTCCTTACCTCGCCGCTGACCGACTTCCAGATCGTGATGGGCAAGTTCCTCGGCGCGATGGGGCTGTACGTCATCATGCTCGCGGTGACGCTGATTCACATCGGCCTGCTCTTCGTGTACGGCAACCCGGAATGGAAGCCGATCGTCACCGCGTACCTCGGCGTCCTGCTGCTCGGCGGCTGCTTCGTCTCGCTCGGCCTCTTCATTTCGAGCCTGACGAAGAATCAGATCGTGGCGGGCATGACGACCTTCGCGGTCTTCCTGCTCTTCTGGATCATCACGTGGATCGGCAGCTTCTCCGGCCCGACGGTCGACAAGCTGACGCAGTACCTGTCGATCATCGATCACCTCGACGACTTCACGAAGGGGGTCGTCGACACGTCGCATCTGATCTACTACTTGAGCTTCATCACGTTCGGGCTGTTCCTCACCGTGAAGTCGGTGGACACCGAGCGCTGGAGAGGATGATGAAACGCATTCTCGACATCATCGGCTGGCTCGGGTTCGGGCTGGTCCTGATCGCGGTCGCGATCCGGTTCGGCTTCCCGGCCAAGGAGCAATACGCCACCTACCTCGCGTGGGGCGGACTCGTGGCGGTGCTCGCCTACACGCTCGGCCAGTGGCGCGAGATCGCCGCCGTGTTCCAGGGGCGGCAGGCGCGCTACGGCACGCTGACCGGCGTCAGCATCCTCGTCGTCCTCGGCATCCTCGTCGCGCTGAACTACATCGGCGCGCGGCAGAACAAGCGCTGGGACGTCACGTCGAACAAGGCCTTCAGCCTCTCCGATCAGACACGGACGATCCTGCAGAAGCTCGACTCGCCGCTGCAGATCGAGGTGTTCGCGCAGGAGCAGGACTTCCCGCGCTTCCAGGACAAGCTGAAGGAATACGAGTACCTCTCGAAGAAGATCTCGACCGACTACATCGATCCCGACAAGAAGCCGACCGTCGCCAAGCAGAACCAGATCCAGCAGTACAACACGATCGTCTTCAACTACAAGGGACGCTCGGAGCGCACGACGTCGGACACCGAGCAGGACATCACGAACGGCATCATCAAGGTCGTCAGCGGCCAGCAGAGGAAGGTCTACTTCACGCAGGGGCACGGCGAACACGATCCGACCGGCTCCGACCGCGACGGCTACAAGTCGATCGCGGACGCGCTCGGCCGCGAGAACTACGGCGTCGACAAACTGGTGCTCGCGCAGACGGGCGCGGTGCCCGACGACGCGTCGGTCGTGGTGATCGCCGGCCCGAAGACCGACTTCTTCGCGCCGGAGGTGGACGCGCTGAAGAAGTACCTCGACAAGCAGGGCAAGCTGCTGCTGATGGTCGACCCGGTGGACAAGCCCGACGCGCCGCAGCCGACGAACCTGATCGCGCTGGCGCACGACTACGGCATCGATCTCGGCAACGACGTCGTCGTCGACGTGAGCGGGATGGGGCGGCTGCTCGGCACCGACGCGTCGGTCCCGGTCGCCGCCAGCTATCCGTCGCACGCGATCACGAAGAACGGCACGTTCAACTTCCTGACGGCGTTCCCGATGTCGCGGTCGTGCACGCCGGTCGCGGGCGGCGTCAACGGCCGCACGGCGCAGGCGTTCGTCGAAACGAGCGCGCGCAGCTGGGCGGAGAAGGACATCAAGAGCCTGCTGACGTCCGGCCAGGTCTCGCTCGACGAGAGCAAGGGCGACAAGAAGGGGCCGGTCGACATCGGCTGCGCGGTCAGCGTCGCGTCGACGGCGACCGACGCGAAGGCGGCGCCCGACGCGCCGAAGCCGGAGACGCGCGTCGCGGTCATGGGCGATTCGGACTTCGCGTCGAACTCGGCGCTCGGCATCCAGGGCAACCGCGATCTGTTCATGAACATCGTCGGCTGGCTGTCGCAGCAGGAGAACCTGATCTCGATCCGCGCGAAGGAGCCGGACGATCGCCGCGTCACGCTGACGGCGACGCAGCAGGCCAACATCAACTGGCTGTCGATCGTCATCATCCCCGGCTTCATCTTCGCGTCGGGGGTGTATTCGTGGTGGCGGAGACGGTAGCCGATGAAGACGCGTGGTCTCTGGTCGACGCTCGCGCTCGTGGTCGTCCTCGCGGGCCTCGGCGCGTACATCTACTTCGTCCTCAACAAGCAGACCGACTCGTCGAGCGCGTCGAAGCAGGAGAAGGTCTTCCCCGCCGTCGCGTCCGACAAGATCGACGAGGTCCGTGTCTCCTCGTCCGGCGGCGATTCGACGACGCTGAAGAAGGAAAACGGCAGCTGGCAGATCGTCCAGCCGGCGCCGGCAAAGGCCGACGACAACGAGGTGAACGGGATCACCTCCGCGCTCGCCTCGATCGAGGTGACGCGCGTCATCGACGAGAACGCGACGAACCTGAACGACTACGGCCTGTCGAATCCGCGGATCGAAGTCGACTTCAAGGCGGCCGGCGACAAGGACTACCGCAAGCTCCTCATCGGCGAGAAGACGCCGACCGGCGGCGGGCTGTTCGCGATGCGCGCCGGCGACAAGCGGGTGCTGTCGATCCCGGCGTTCCAGGAGTCGACCTTCGACAAGAAGACGTTCGACCTGCGCGACAAGACGGTGATCAAGTTCGACCGTGAGAAGGTCGACAAGGTGGACATCGTCGCGAACGACAAGCCGGTCGATTTCGTGAAGGACGGCGGCGACTGGAAGATCGTCAAGCCGATCGCGGCAAAGGCGGATTTCGGATCGGTCGAAGGGCTGATCGGCAAGGTGCAGACGGCGCAGATGAAGTCGATCGCCGCCGATTCGCCGTCGCCGGCCGACCTGAAGAAGTTCGGCCTCGACAAACCGCAGGCGGTCGTCGAACTGGGCGCCGGCAGCTCCAAGGCGACGCTCGAAATCGGCGGCAAGGCCGAGGACAACACCGTGTACGCGCGCGACGCGGCGAAGCCGGCGGTGGTGACGATCGACAAGTCGCTCGCCGACGATCTCGCGAAGGGCGCCGACGACTACCGCGTCAAGGATCTCTTCCAGTTCCGCGCCTACAACGCCAACCACGTGGAGATCACCCGCGGCGATCAGAAGATCGTGTTCGACCGCGTCAAAGGCACCGGCGACAACGCGCCGGACAAGTGGCACCGCTCGAGCCCGACCGCCGGCGACGTGGATCGCGACAAGGTGGACGGCGTGCTGGCGAAGCTCGCCAACATGCGCGCGACGTCGTTCCTCGACTCCACCGCCAAGACGGGCCTCGACACGCCGGTGATGACCGTCTACGTGAAGTTCGACGACAACAAAAGGGAAGAGAAGGTGTCGTTCGGCAAGCAGGGCGACGACACGTATGCGTCGCGAGGCGAGCCGGGCGCGATGAAGATCGACGCCGCCGACTACACCGACGTCAACAAGGCGATCGACGACATCGCCAAGTAGGTCGATCGTTCGCACTCTCGTCTTCGTCGTGACGCTCGCCGGGACGGCGGCGAGCGCCGCGGCGGACGTGGTGACGCTGAAGAACGGCGACGCGCTGACGGGCACGTTCGTCAGCGTCAGCGGCACCACGCTGCGGTTCCACAGCGACGCGCTCGGAACGATCTCGATCCCGCTGCGGCAGATCGCCGCCACGACGCCGCTGTCCGCCGCGACCGTCTTCGTCCGCGGACGCGCGCCGCGCGCCGGCGAGCTGACGCTGCTGCCGACCGGCGACTGGCAGCTCGTCGTCGCCGGCTTCACGTACGTCATCCACGCCGACGATGTCAGCGTGATCCTGCCGGCGGCCGCGTACGCGGCGATCGTCGACCACCAGGCGCCGCCCTGGCGCGACTGGAGCGGCACGGCGAACCTCGGCTACAGCATCCAGCGCGGCAACCAGGAGACGAACACGTTCAGCACGACCGTCGACGCGAAGCGCGAACGCCCCGCGTCGCCCGTGTTCCAGCCGCACTGGCGGACGTCGGTCCATGTGACCGCGCTGCTGTCGAACGCGCTGGAGGCCGGGGCGTCGATCGGTTCGAACACCGCGACCGCAAGCGTCCGGCAGGATGCGTTCTTCACGGCGGGCAACTTCGTGTTCGGCGTCGCGCAGTACGATCACGTCGGCGCGCAGGGGCTGCGGCTGCGCCAGACGTACGGCGGCGGGAGCGGCTACGATTTTTCGGAGACGCCGCGCACGTCGTTCAGCATCTTCGCCGGGCTGACGTTCGTCCGCGAGACGCTGGTTGCGGCGCCCGACGAGCAGACGGCGCAGGCGCTCGTCGGAGAAAAACTGCGCGTGCAGCTGACCGACCGCGTGCGGCTGGACCACAGCGTCGAGGTGTACCCGAACCTGTCGTTTCCGGGCGAGTACCACTTCGACACGACCTCGTCGATCGCCGTGAAGCTGACGAATCGTTTCTCGCTCGACACGAGCGTCATCGATCTGTATTTCAGCAGGCCCGCGCCCGGCACGCGGCAGAACAACTTCGCGCTGACGACCGGCGTGACCGTGACGTTTTGACGCGCAGCGATCGAGCTGCGCTCAGCGACCGCCGGCGAGCAGCTCGGCGCGCCCGTACATCCGTCCGTCCTTCATCACGCGCGTGACGTTCCGCAGATCGCGGATGCGCGTCAACGGGTCGCCGTCGACGAAGGTGACGTCCGCCAGCTTTCCCGGCTCGATCGTGCCGAGATCCGCCCCCAGGCCCATCGCCTGCGCCGGCACCGTCGTCGCGCTGCGCAGCACGTCGACCGGCCGCAGCCCGGCCTCGGCGTAGTCCTCCATCTCCATCAGCAGGCTGAGGCCGTACGGATCGATCGGCGCATCGGTGCCGGCGACGATGCGGCCGCCGGCGCGAAAGACGTTCAGGATCGTCCGCTGCTGCGGCGCCACGGCTCGCCGCGCGTCCTCGAGCACCGCCGCCGATGCCGGCGTGCGCGTCTGCTCGCGCCAGCGTTGGGCGACGGCGCGCGGGTACAGCCGCTGGATGCGCGGATCGTCGATCCAGGAAGGATCCAGCAGCGTCTGCAGGCGGAAGCCGCCCTGGATGCCGATCGTCGGCGTCAGCGTCATCTGCGATGCCGCCAGCAGCTGGACGACATCGTCGTACGAGCGCGACAGCAGCGAGATTTTCGGCGAGTAGCCGCGGCGGCTCGTTCCGCGGATGTGCTCGACGCCGTCGGCGCCGTACGCGACGGCCGGATACAGTTCGTGCGAGGTGACCGCCATCCCCATCGCGTGCGCCGCCTCGATGACGCGCTTCTGCTGCAGGTCCGGCAGACGGACGTAGGTTTTGACGAAGTCGAACCCGAACGTCTTCGCGTGCTGCAGCCGCAGCGCGACCTCGCCTCCTTCGTCGAGGGACGAGCCGCCGGGATAGTAGATCCGGGTGCCGTCGAACGGCTCGCCGGCGGAGAGCAGCCGCGGGCCGACGCGCGCACCCGATTCGGTCGCCTCGCGATATTCGGCCGATTCGTACGTGTTCGTCGCGGGATTCCGGACCGTCGTGACGCCCCACGACAGGAACATCCGCCCGAGCGCCTCGCCGAAATCCTGACTCAGGTGCGAATGGATCTCGATGAGCCCCGGAATCACGGTTTCGGCCGACGCGTCGATGACGCGGCCGGCGTGGGCGGCGTCGGTGTGCGGCTCGATCGATCGCACGCGATTGCCGTCGATCACGATGTCGACGTTGGTGCGCGCGGCATCGCCGCGGCCGTCCCACACGCGTCCGGCGTGGATCGTGGTCGTGCCGGTCGTCTTCGCCTGCGTCCACGTCAGGCGCGGATCGATCGTCCGCACGACGCGTCTGGAGGCGACATCGACGAGCTTCAGCTGGGTCTCCGCCTGGTAGAGAATGGACCGCGAGTCGCCGGTCCACGTCGGCGATCCGGCGAGCTCGGTCGTGATCGGCCGCGGCGGCCCGGTCGGCGACCCGTCGGCAGCGACCGGCCAGGCCGCCAGCAGGCCGTCGACAATCGCGGCCATGTGTGTGCCATCGGGCGACCAGATCGGCCCTTGGTCCTCGCGCATGCCGATCGACTTGTGCGGCGCGGGCTCGAACCACCGGTCGCCGCCGGCGGCGGTCGCCGGAATGCGCAGCACCTGGTTGGTCCCTTCGCGGAATCGGGTCGAGTACACCTTCAGCGACGGCACGACGAGGGCGGATCCGTCCGGGGACCAGCTGGGACGTCCCGGCTCGTTGAGGCGATCGTGGAGCTTCGTCACCGCGCCGGTCGCGACGTCGACCGCCTGCACCTGGCCCTCGGCGTCGACGAAGGCCACGCGGCCGCCGTCGGGCGACCACGACGGCGTCATCGCCGCGGCGTCGAGTTTCGTCAGCTGACGATCGGTGCCGCCGGCCATGTCGTGGATCCACAGGTTCATCCCGCCCGCGCGGTCCGACGAATACACGATCGACCTGCCGTCCCTCGACCACATCGGCGCCGTGTCCAGCGCCGCGTCGTTCGTGATCCGGTGCGGCGCGCCGCCTGCGACCGGCGCGACCCACAGGTCGCCGAGGGCGGCGAACGCGACCTGCGAGCCGTCGGGCGAGATCGCGGGATTGACGATGCCGCGCGCCGGCTGCGGACCCGTCAGGTCCCACTGACGGCGTTTCGGCGTGAACGCCGGCCGCGCGAAGGAAACGTCGGCGGTGAATTCGATCGTCGTCGCTGGTCCTCCGGCCAGCGGACGGCGTTTGATCTTCCCGTCGGCGGTGTAGAGGACGTCGCGGCCGACGATCTGCGGTCGGAACGGGAAGACGTCTTCGTCCGGGTCCGCGATGTTGCGTGCGTTCACCAGCAGGCGGCTGCGCGTGCCGGCGATCGAGTTGAACGCGATGGCGCCGTCGGGCCCGAATGCCGGCGCCGCGAGCGCGCCGGTGTCGCCGGCCAGCAGCCGACCGCCCTCGCCGTAGATGCCGGGCGCATCGCGGCGATCGGAGACGTACGCGAGGTCCGTCGCGCTGCGCCACGACGGATCGAATTCGTTGGAGGGCGCCGTGGTGACCTGCTTCAGCTCGCCGGACGCGAGCGTCAGCGTCCACACGTCGTAGTTGCCGCTGCGGTCCGACGAGAACGCGATGCGGGTCCCGTCCGGCGACCAGGCCGGCTCGCGGTCGTCGAACGCGCTCGACGTGACCGGCCGGAGATCGGTGCCGTCGGCGTTCACGATCCAGATCTGCCACGTGCTGCTGCGGTAGGCCTGAAACGCGATGCGCCGGCCGTCGGGGGACCAGGACGGCTGCCGCGCGTCCATGGAGATGTCGGTGATCGGGGTCGCCGTGCCGCCGGCGGCCGGAAGCGTCCACAACGTGCCGAGCAGATCGATCGCGAGCGTGCGGCCGTCCGGCGACAATGCCGCGGCGACGTTCGTGCCCTCGTGCAGCGTCACGTGGACCTGACGCGAGCCGTTCGGCTGCGCGATGGCGAGGAACCCCGAGAGAGCGGTCAGCGCGAGAGCGATTCGCATGGTTTTCGGTACCAGGTACGTGCCAGGTACGTACCTGGTACGTGCCAGGTAGGTACCAGGTAGGTACCAGGTACGTGCCAGGTACTTCGGTGCGGGGTACTATAGTCCCGCCATCCGAAAAGTTCTCGTTGCGCTCGGCATGACCCTCGCCGCCTGCGGACCGCAGACGGCCCATCCCGTTCCTTCGGCGCCGGCCGCCCCCACCGCCGTCCGCGCCCTGCAGCGCGACGTCGACGCCATCCTCGCCGACCCGGCCCTCGCGCGCGGCTACTGGGGCGTCCTCGCGGTGGGGCTGAAAGACGACGAGCCGCTCTACGCGCTGAACGCCCGCCGGCTGTTCGTGCCCGCGTCGAACATGAAGATCGTGACGCTCGCCGCGGCCGCCGAAGCCCTCGGCTGGGACTACACCTACTCCACGACCGTCCGCGCCGCCGGCGCGATCGACAACGGCGTGCTCGAGGGCGACCTCGTGGTCGCCGGCTCCGGCGACCCGAGCCTCGGCGCGGCCGACGGCATGGCGGACCGCGTCTTCGCGGACTGGGCCGCGCGACTCAGGAACGCCGGCATCCGAACCGTCGCCGGCCGCCTCGTCGCCGACACCACCGCCTTCCGCGGCGAACCGTTCGGCGACGGCTGGATGTGGGACGACCTCGTCGACGAATACTCGGCGGGGATCGGCGCGCTGCAGCTGAACGAGGACGCGGTGCGGCTGTCGGTCGCGCCCGGCCCGGCCGTCGGCGCCAGCGCCGCCATCACCCTGACACCATTTCCCGCCGCGCTCACCATCGACAACAACGTCGTCACCGACCCGCCCGGCAGCGAGCCGACCGTGCGCGTGCGCCGCCTGCCCGGGGTGTCGCGCCTCGACGTCAGCGGCACGATTCCACTGGACCACGCGCCGATCGCGATGGGTGTCTCGGTGCCGGACGCGGCGCGGTTCTTCCTCGACTCCCTCCGCGCGGCGTTGATCCGCAACGGCATCGACGTCAAAGGCTCGACGGCTGTCGAGGGGCGGCCGCAAGTCGCCAACGCGCCGGCTGCCGGCAGCCGCGGACCCCAGGACCGCACGCTCTTCGTCTACAAGTCGCCGCCGCTGTCGACGCTGGCGATGCGGTTGATGAAGATCAGCCAGAACCAGTACGCGGAAACGCTCTTCCGCACCGTCGGCGGCCGCGACGGCATCATGGGCATCCTTGGGCCCTGGGGCATCGATGCGGCCGATCTCATCCAGCGCGACGGCTCGGGGCTCTCGCGCTACGATCTCGTCACGCCGCAGACGTTCGTCGCGATCCTCGCGCACATCGCGCGGGAGCCGAAGCTGCGCGATCCGTTCGAGCGGTCGCTGCCGATCGCGGGCGCTCTGGGACTGACGAACCGGATGAAGGGGACGGCGGCGGAAGGCAACGCGCGGGCGAAGACCGGATCGATGACCGGCGTCCGCGCGCTCTCGGGCTACGTCACCGACGCGGACGGCGAGGCGCTGGCGTTCTCGATCCTCGTCAACAACTTCGACGCGCAGCCGGCGACGATCGATCGGGCGACCGACGCGATCGTCGTCCGGCTGGCGCAGTTCAGGCGATAGCGATCAGCGGTGCGCCGCGTGGAAGTTGTCCCACGAGGCGGTGCCGGGTGACGCAATCGCGTCGGACGTTCCTGCCTTGATCTCGAACCTGATCGCGGTCAGCGCGACCCGCGCGTCCCACGGCTCTCGATAGCGGACGGTGAAGGCTCCCGGGACGCCGCTGTTGTCGGGCGCCGTCTCGAACACCACGTCGCGGCTGCCGGTCGCCGCGTTGAGCTCGGTGCGAATGCGCACGAACTGATCCGCGACCGCGTCGTACGGCAGCGTCGCGAGCGTCGTCTTCGTGCCCGCCAGTTTCTTTTCGGCGACCAGCGTGTTGCCCGATTCGTACCAGCGATAGAAGTTGTTCACGTCGACACCGATCGCGAACATCGCATAGGCAGGTGTGGCGGTGTTCGGCGCCTGCACCAGCTGCACCTGCGCGTAGCCGTTGTTCGTGAGGTCGTAGGCGGCCGACGCGACGCCGTTGTAGTGCGACCCGGTCGCGGACGCCTTCAGCCGCCCGGTCTGCAGCGCACCGGCACTCACCGCCACGGGCACCGTGTAGTCCTGCGAGCTGGTAAACGTCGCGTTCGGCCACTTCGTCCGGTCGAGCGTGTCGAACCGATCGTCGAGCAGCGAGGTTTCCGTGATCGCGAGATTCAGGGTCTGCCGCGCGCAGTTGCTCGTCCACCCGGCGTCGACCGCCTGCACGGTGAACGATGCCGTTCCGGCAGCGACCGGCGTTCCGCTGATGACACCCGACGACGACAGCTGCAGGCCCGCCGGCAGCGTGCCCGACAAAACGGTCCACGTCGTCTGGCCGGTGCCGCCGCTCGACGCCAGCGCCGCCCGGTACGACAGGTTCACGCTGCCGTTCGGCAGAGTCGTGGTGGCGACCACCACGGGCGATGGCGAAATCGAGATCGTTTCCGTCGCGGACGCGACACGCGACGGATCGTACGAATCGTGCGCCTGCAGCGCAATCGTCCAGGAACCGACCGCCGCCGGCATGCCGCTGACCGCTCCGGTCGACGCGTTCAACACCAGGCCCGCCGGGACCCAACCGGTCCACGTGACGGCGCCCACCGCGCCGCGGACCGTGCCCGCTGCCGCCTGATACGCCATACCGACCTGGCCCGCCGGCGCCGGCCCGACCGACGCGCTGAAGACCGGCGCGTTGACGACGAGCGCGAGGGAGACGGTCGCCGTGTTCGTCGGCCAGTTCGCGTCGACCGCTCGCACGCTGAACGAGAACGTGCCGATGCTCGTGGGGCTTCCGGCGATCGCGCCGCTCGCCGGATCGAGTGTGACGCCGGTCGGCAGCGCGCCGCCGACGATCGACCAGGTCGTCGAGCCGGTGCCGCCGCCCGCGACCAGTTGGGCGGCATACGGCTGCTGGTACTCGCCGCTGCCGAACACGGTCGTGGCGATGACGAGCGGCGACGGAACGACCGTGATCGTCACCGGCTGCGCGGCCGTCCGCGCCGGATTCCACGAGTCGGCCACCTGCACCACCGCCGTCGTCGTTCCCCACTGCGTCGGCGTGCCCACGAGCGCGCCGCTCGTCGAATCGAGGCCGACGCCGGCCGGCAGCGCGCCCGATACGACAGCCCACGTCGCGACACCGAGCGTGCCGCTCACAGCGGGCGACAGCCGATACGGCGTCCCCACCTGACCGACCGGCACCGCCGGCATCGTCAGCACGAACGGCGGCGGGTCCACCGTCACCGTCAGCGTCGCCGACGTCGCGTTGCTCGGCCAGGTCGGATCGTACGCCGTCACCGTGACGTTGCCGGTCTGCACGGCGGTCGGCGTGCCGGAGATCGCGCCGCTCGACGTGTCGAACGCCAGGCCGGACGGCAGCGCGCTCGCGGCGATCTGCCAGACACAGGGCGCGGCGCCGCCGACGCACGCGACCGGCTGCGAGTACGGCGCGTTCAGCACCGCATCGGGAACCGCCGTCGTCGTGATGCGCACCGCCGCGGTGCCCGGCCCGACCGCGTTGTTGCCGGAGATGGCGTTCGCCGCGAAGCCGTTCACCGCGTCGACGTTCGCGCCGAGATCGAGCCCGTCGGTGCCCGCGTGCTTGTAGAGGCTCGCCGCGGCAAGGTGATAGTCTCCCGCCGCGTAGTTCACGAAGCTCGCCTGCCAGGCGGCGACGGTGGGAAAGGAGTTTCCCGCCGGATATCTCGCCGCGCTGCCCCCCGCGAGGACGTTGCCGGCGATCGTCGATCCCGGCAGGTACGCGCCGATCGACGACAGGCCGTACGCGAAGTTCGAGCCCATGATGCCGTAGCTGTTGTGCGCCGCCATGTTGTTCGTGTAGACGGCGTTCGTGATCGGCGTCGGCGAGGTGGACGATCCGCCGTAGAGCCACAGGATCGAGGAGTCGCTCGAAATCACCGTGTTGTGATCGATCGTCACCGCGTCGGGGCCGTCGCCCAGCTCGAACGGCCGCGATCCGGTGCCCCACGCGGCGCCGTTCAGATCGTCGAAGATGTTGTCGCGCACGACGATGTGGTTGGCGCGCTGGCTCGGATTGACGTTGTCGATCCCGAGGATGTTCACGCCGCCCGCGGTGTGCCGCACGATGTTGTGCTGGAACGTGACGCGCTGCACGACGGCCCACGGCGCGGTTCCACCCTGGTTGCGCGGCGTGAACACGATCGGATAGCCCTGCTGCGCCGCCATCCACAGGTTCTCGAAGACGTTGCCCTCGACGAGCACGTCCTGCGCGTTCTTCAGCTCGAAGATGTTCTTGACGTACCACACCGTCGCCGAGGGCACCGTCCCCGCTTTTCCCGCCGTGCCGTTGTCGATGAAGTACGGCGTCGTCGTCGTCCAGTACATGTTCTCGCCGCCGGCGGTCCGACCGTAGACGACGTAGTCGGACGCGCCGACGACGGGCGTCCACGAAACCGTGATGCCGGCGCCGTCGACCGCAATCGTCGCGGACACTTCGACCGACGCCGACGAGTTCGCCGTGTTCGTCTGGCCGGCCGCGACGCGCGCCGCAACTTTGTACGCGTACGTGCCGGCCGCGAGCGTTCCGCCGCCGGCGACGATGGTGGCGGCGACGTTCGCCGGCGTCGCGACGATCGGGCCGCGCCAGGCGAGCGGCTTACTGAGGTAGTTGCCGCGGAACGTGATGCCGGTGGTGACGAGGTTCGGGATCACCGGGTCCGCGCCGCCGATGAGGAAGCTCTGTGTCGATCCCTCGAGGTAGTTGTTCTCGATGTCGAAGTTGCCCGGTCCGTTGAATCCGCCGATGGCCTGCGCTTCCTGTCCGACCGCCTTGCAGTCGGCGATGTACGAGTTGACGACCGTCGTATCGCGGCTGTGGAGCGCGATACCGCGCTTCTGGCCCATGATCGGGTCGCCGTGGATGTACACGCGGTCGATCACGAGCGCGTACGGCACCTGCGAGAGCTGTGTCTGCGTCGCGTCGCCCTGTCCCAGATCGATGATGTCGCCGTAGCCTTTGTAGTTCGCCTGGAACTCCAGGAACAGCAGCTTGTAGTGGTTGGCGGCGGCGGCGGTGCGCAGCGCCGCGGTCGAATTCGGCGAGTAAATCTTCGGGAGTTGAGCCGCATAAGCCGGCGTGATGCGAACGCCCGGCGGCGGCAGCGCCGAATCGGCGGCCGCGGAGCGGATGGTGACGTAGTCGGAGAGGGTTCCCTTGTTGGGCAGGGTGAAGTTGCCCACGTACGACGCGCCTGCCGCGAGCGCAATCACGTCGCCGGGCTGCGCGACGTTGATCGCCGCCTGCAGATCGCCGCCGGCCGGCACATTGATGGTGGCGGCGCGCGCCGGTGCGGCGTGCGTCGCGAGCGACATACACACCAATGCCGCGCCCCAATGCGGGGTTGAAGGTCGCATGCTTGCGCTCCTGTCTTGTCGTGTGGTCGGGGCGGGAGACGTTCCGCCGCGAAGCTCTACCGCAAGGCAGGTGCCACTACGGACCAGCTGGTAGGGAAAACGTAACGACGAAGATCTTCGAAGAAATTTAGCGCATCCGACGTACAGCTCATCAATACATAACTGTCGATCGCAGCCGCTCGGATTTCAATTTTGGCCTCTGCAATTACAAAACTGATCAGCTAGCAGCGCATCCGGTGAACCGTTTGCATGACTCGTCCGCGTGCTGCGCAAATCAGCGTTTTTCGTAGTGGTCGCATTCATTGCCGACGGTTTCGCCGCGCCAGCGGCCCAACGCGGACCCGCGGATCCGTTCGGCGTCGCCGCCATCTGCCTGCCGGCGCCGGCGGCGGCCGGCCAGACGATCGCGGTGTCGAGCGGGGACGACCTCCAGAGCGCGCTCGACCGCGCCGCGGCGGGGACGACGATCGTGCTGAACGCCGGAGCGACGTACCGGCCGTCTGCGGGCGGCGGATTCGTCCTGCGAAATCGGCCGGTGCGCTCCGGCGAGTGGATCACGATCCGCTCGTCGAGCACCGCGTTCGATCGCAACGGCGCCATGCCTCCCGGCATCCGCGCCACGGCGGCGAGCGCGTCGGAGTTCGCCATCCTGAGAGCGACGGTCAACGGCGTGCCCGCAATTCGAACGGACCCGGGCGCGCACGGCTACCGGCTGATCGGGCTCGATATCGGCGCCGATGCCGGCGTCAGAGAGGTCGATCTGATCGAGTTCGGCGACGGCACCGATACGACCGCGGCGACCGAACCCTCCGACATCGTCATCGATCGCTGCCTCGTGCACGGGAACGACGCCGGCACGTACCGCCGCGGCGTCGCGCTGAACGGCGCACGTCTGGCGGTCGTCGACTCCGACTTCCGAAATTTCCACGACGCCGGCACCGACTCTCAAGCCATCGCCGGGTGGAACGGCCCCGGGCCGTTCTTGATCGCGAACAACTACCTCGAGGCCGCCAGCGAGAACATCCTGTTCGGCGGCGGCGATCCGTCGATTCCCGGCCTCGTGCCGTCCGACATCGAGATCAGGCGCAACGTCAGCACCAAGCCGCTCGCGTGGCGCACGAGCGGAATCCCGGTCAAGAACGCCTTCGAGCTGAAGAGCGCCAGGCGGGTGCTGATTTCCGGCAACATCTTCGAGAACGTGTGGCCCTCCGGCCAGGACGGGACCGCGATCCTGCTGAAGTCCGCCAACCAGGATGGCGGCTGCACGTGGTGCGTGACCGAATACGTCACCTTCACCGACAACATCGTGCGGGCGGCGAGCCACGGGCTGCTCGTGAACGCCGCCGAAGCCGGCGCCAAGGGCCTGGCGATGCCGCGGCACGCAAATCACATCCGGATCACGAACGTGTTCTTCGACGGCATCGGCGCGCAACCCTTCGGCGGAGGCAAGCTGTTCCGCATTTTCGGCGGGGTCGACGACGTGGAGATCACGCACGTGACGTCGACCTCCAACCCGACGGGGATTCTGGACGCGCACGATCCGAACGACGTCAACCCGCACCTCACCTTCGCGTCCAACATCGTCGAGCGGAACCAGTACGGGATCGGCGCCGGCGCGGCCGAGGGGATTCCGACGCTGACGCGCAATTTCGCGCCCTTCGTGTACAACCAGAACGTTCTCGTCAACACCTCGGCGACGAGCGATCAGGCGATCAGCGACTCGTCGCTGAAGTCGCGCTATCCGCCGGTCACCTTCGTCGCCGGCGGCTGGTCCGCCCTCGGCTTCGCCGCGGGGACGCACACGCTGACGTCGGCGAGTCCGTACTACCGGGCAGGCACCGACGGCGCCAGCCTCGGCGCCGACATGGACGCGATTGCGGCGGCGCAGCAGGGGCCGCTCACCACGTCGTGCGGCGGCACCGTCGCCATCCCGCGCGTACGTCGATGACGCGATCGATTGCGCTGCTGTCGCGGTCGCTCGACATCGGCGGAACGGAACGACAACTGGCCGAAGTGGCGATGTCGCTCGACCGGGGCGGGTACCGGGCCACGGCCGTCTGCTTCGACGGCCGCGGGATGCGCGCCGACCAGCTGCGGCGCTCCGGCGTCACGGTTCAGGAGTTCCCGGTGCGGTCGTTCCGCTCGCCCGCGACCGTGACGCAGGCGATGTCCTTCTATCGCTGGTTGAGGCGGATGTCGATCGACGTGGTCCACACCTTCGACGTTCCGACGGCGGTCTTCGCGGTGCCGATCGCGCGCGCCGCGCGCGTGCCGGTCGTGCTGTCGAGCCAGCGCGGCGATCGCCGTCTGTTTTCGCCGGGGCTGCAGCGGGCGCTTCGGATCACCGACCGGCTGTCCGACGCGGTCGTCGTCAACTCGCAGTACGTGCGCCGCATCCTGACGCGCGAGTTCGACGTGCCGGACGGCAAGATTGCCACGTGCCCGAACGGCCTCGATCTCGATCTGTTCTGCCGCTGCGGGCCGTCGCACCGCGCCGAGCTGCCGGCGGGACGCCTGATCGTCGGCGTCGTGGCCGCCCTTCGACGCGAGAAGTCGGTGGAGACGCTGGTGGACGCCGTCGCCCGGCTCGATCGCCGCGAGGAGCTTCACCTCGTGATCGTCGGCGAGGGCCCGTGCGGGGAGGCGCTCCGCGATCGCGCCCGGGCCGCCGGCCTCGAGCCGCAGTGCACCTTCGTGCCGGCCACCGCGACGGTCGCACCGTGGTATCGCAGCCTCGACGTCTTCGTGCTGCCGTCGCTCAACGAGTCGTTTTCGAATTCGCTGATGGAAGCGATGGCGTGCGGCTGCACCGTGGTCGCATCCAACGTCGGCGGCAACCCGGAGCTGGTGCGGGACGGAGAAAACGGGTTGCTGTTCGAGCCGGGCGATTCCGCGGATCTCGCGCAGCGGCTCTCGCAGATCCTCGAGGACGGCGCCCTGCGCGCGCGCCTGGCGCGCGCCGCCTCCGATACGATCCGCGAGGGCTACGGCATCGGCCCGTCGACCGAGCGCTTCGCGGAGCTATATCAGGCGTGCCTCGCTCGCGAGGCGTCGGCCGCCTGATCCGGACGCCGGCCGCGGGCCTCCACGCCGTTGCCGCCGTACTCGCACCACACGTCGACGAGCCCCAGCCCTTCGAGCGTGCGCCGAATCTGGCCGCGCGTCCGGAACCACTTGTAGTAGTCCGTCAGCGAGTCGTGCGTGTCCAGGAGCGCCCACTGACGCTGCAGCTCGTCGTCGAGCTCCGGGTAGGTCGCGTAGTGCGTCAACAGCGGCGAGAGGCGGAAGACGATGGATCGGAGCGGCGTGCGCGCCACGCGTTTGTGGATCGGCAGCAGCCGATCGACGAGCCGCTCGGTGACGCGCATGGAGACGTCGGTCGGCAGCCGTTTCAGCGCCATCCGGAACAGCGGGGCCGTCTTGGTGTACCAGCCGATCTCGTACGTGTAGTGATCGATGATCAGCCAGCCGCCGGGCTTGACCTGATCGTACAAGCGCGCGATCGTCAGCTCGGGATTCGGCGTGTGCTGGATGACGCCGATGCAGAGCACGACGTCGAACCGCCGCGGCGCGAACGGCAGCGACAGGATGTCGGCCTGCGCCACGGAATGCGACGCGCCGATCGGAAAGTTCTCGGCGTTCACCTCGACGGCGCTGCTGAGGTCCACGGACGTGACGCGCGCGCCCTGCGCGAGCAGCACCTCGGTGAAGCGCCCGGCGCCGCAGCCGCATTCGAGCACCTGCAGACCGTCCAGGCGGCTCCAGAGATCGTCGCCGAAGCACCTGCGCAGGCGGTCGCGCGAAATCGGCTTGCCCGTATACGAATCGAGCTGCGTCCGGCGATACCGTTTCCACTGCTCGCCGAAGTGGTCCGCGTAGGTCGTGGGCGGGACGAATCGCGGCACGCCGGCCACCACCGGGAAATCATGCGCATGCGGGCACCGCAGCGCGCCGCCGGCTGCCGCCTCCAGCGACGTGCCATGGGTCGGACACTGCCATTCGGGCCCCGCGAGACGCATCGTGACAACACTCACCGCTCCACCTCGCCGGGGTCGCTTGCGAGTGCTGTGCCGTTCTCCGGCCCTGCCACCGGGCTGCGATGGGAGATTCGCTTCCCAAAACCGGTAGCACCGCGGAGCTGGTGGGAAGCGCGCGGCTCAGTCGGCGGCGATGGCTTTGCGGGCGGCCGCCAGAATGCCGTTCGGATCCCCCTGGATCCCGCCGCCCTGCGCCAGCTCCGGCTTCCCGCCGCCGCGGCCGCCGAACTCGGCGACCAGCTGCGCGAGCACCTGCTGTGCGTGGACGCCGCCGACGTCCGACGACCGCGCGACGACGGCGAGGCCCGGCGTGCTGCTCGACAGCAGCACCGCCACAAGTCCCGGCCGCGTCGCGATCGACGACGCCAGCGACTTCAAGGTGTTCGCGTCGCCGTCGAGCGCACGAGCGACGACGCGCGCCGCCGAGCCGTCGCGCAGCACCACCGGCTCCGCCGCCGCGACGAGCTCCTCCGCGCGGAAGCCGGCGAGCTCCGCCTGCAGCGCCGTGACGGCCCGCTTCTGCGCTTTCGCGTCCGCCTGCAGCCGCTCGATCGTCGAGGGCAGTTCCGCCGCCGTCACCGACAGCAGCCGCGTCGTCGCCGCCAGGCTGTCCCGCCACGCGCGGAACCGCGCGAGGGCGCGACCGCCGCAGAGAAATTCGATGCGCACGCCGCCCTTGAAGCGCTCCCACGCCGGGATCGCAATCACGCCGATCGCGCCGGTGCGAGCGACGTGCGTCCCCCCGCACGCGGACAGATCGAAGTCGGCGATGTCGATGAGGCGCAGCCGGCCGGTGCGCTTCGATTCCTTCCGCAGCGGCAGCGCCGCCGCCTCGGCGTCGGTCGCATATCGAATCGCCACCGGCCGATCGTCCCAGACGACGCGGTTCGCTTCCTGCTCCGCCGCGGCCAGCTCCGACTGGCTGACGTCGCGCGCCAGATCGATCGTCGACACGTCGGCGCCGAGGTGGAAACTGACGGTGCGGATGTGGAACAGGCGTTCGAACGCGGCGGACAGCACGTGCTGGCCGGTGTGCTGCTGCATGTGATCGAAGCGCCGCGGCCAGTCCACGTCGCCGCGGACGGCGTCGCCGACCTGCAACGGCTGCGCGCCGGCAGCCGCCCCCGCGTCGAGCACGTGCTCGATCTGCCCGTCGTCGCGATCGACGACGTCGACGACGCGATGGCCCGCGAGGGTGCCGGTGTCGAACGGCTGGCCGCCGGACGTGGGATAGAACGCGGTGCGATCGAGCGTCGCGACCACGCGGTCGTCGCGCCGCTCGACCGACGCGATCGATGCATCGAAGGAGATCAGGTACGGATCGTCGTAGTAGAGACGGGTGGTCATCGTGGTGCCGCCTGGCGAATCGCGAGAACGACGAACCGGTCGTTCGCAAAAGCGACGTCGAAACGGCCCGCGTTCCGCCTCACGAGCGGCGCGACGTTTTCGACGTCATGTGGATAGAGACGATCGACGACGAGCAGGCTGGCGTGGATGCCGTCCACGAACCGCAGCGCCACGTCGTCGGGCTGCCGCCAGGGGAACGCCGCCGCCCGCCGATTGGCCAGGAGCGCGATCGCGCGCGGCTTCGCGGCGACGACGACTGCGTCGGGACGGGTGCGATCCGCGAGGAACGCGATCAGGCCGCGCACGGCCGGCGCGGCCACGCTGTCCTCGTCCGGCGTGCTCCGTGCGCGGGCGTGCGCCGCGAGGCTCGGCACGCACGACAGCACGACGACGACCACCACCGCGCGCCTGATCCAGGCGGCGTTCGCAAAGCGGAAGAACGACGCGATCTCGTCGAGGCCGACGAAGGCGAGGCGCACGGCCCACGGCAACAGCGGCAGCAGGAACCGCGACCCTTGCGCCGCCGGCCAGACGAGCACCATCGCGAGATACGGGCCGGCGAAGTACTCGAAGATCGTCAGGCCGCGGCGTTCGCGGATCGTGCGCCTGAGACCGGCGGCGACGACGACGAGGAACAGCAGCAGCGCGATCTTCGCGAACCCGCTCGTGCCCGGCACCGGCCACAGCACCTCGGTCGCGAAATCGCCGGCGTAGATTCGCACGTTCCGCAGCGGCGTCCGCCACGAGTAGTCGAGGAATTGCGAGGTGTAGTCGGACAGTGTCGCGTCGGCGTGCACGACCCGGTTCGTCGCGACGGCCAGCGCCGTCGAGACGGCGATGGCGATCGCCGCCGATTGCCACCCTTCGAACCGGCGGACCGCCGAGCGGAGGACGAGCGCCGCGAGGATCGCCACGCCCATCGATCGCGTTTCGACGGCGATCCCCGCGAGGAGACCGGTGACCACGCTCGACCCGATCCCCTCGCGTCCGCGAAGCTGGCAGCCGTCGATCCAGAACAGCGCCGCGAGAACGACGGCGGTGAACATCGGGTCGGACACGACGGTCACCGAACTGCGGATGACGACCGGATTGCACGCCAGCACCGCAACGACGCCCGCGGCGCGCGTCAGCGGCGGCAGCCGCCAGCACCAGAGCGCGGTGAGCGCGAGAATCAGCGCCATCCACGCGAGGCCCGACACCTTGTACGCCGTGAACGATTCCAGCCCGGCGTACCGGTAAATCGGTGCGAGGGTGAGGGGAAACGCGGGCGGGTAATTCGCCGGGCCGATGTCGGGCGAGTAGCGCGAGTACACGTAGCCGGTGTCGCCGTAGGGTCGCCCGGCGGCGATATTGCGCGCGTGGTTCAGGTAGTGGAGCGTATCGTCGTTCCGCCACGAAATGTCGGGCGTGAGGACGCGGACGTGCAGCGCCGTCGCCGCAATCACGAGGCAGGTGACGATCGCGTCCGCGCCGATCCGTTTGGGGCGACCCGCGGTCATCCCTGTTCGGCGGCGGGCAGCTCGAAGAAGAACGTCGCGCCGCCCCACTCGTTGGCGCCGTAGCCGATCGTGCCGCAGTACGACTCGATGATTCCGTAGCTGACCGACAGTCCGAGCCCGGTCCCCTGCCCGACCGGCTTCGTCGTGAAGAACGGCTGGAACAACTTCGGCTCGTCCTGCGCCGGCACGCCCGGGCCGTCGTCCTGGACTTCGAGCCGCACTCTCTTGCCCGCCTCCATCAGGCGGATGGCGACGCGGCCGTGCTGACGGCCGGTCGCTTCGATGGCCTGCTGCGCGTTGATGATGAAATTCAGCGTCACCTGCTGGATCTCGGTGAAGTTGGCGTGCACGGCGCGGACGGGCGGCGTGTCCACTTCGAGCGCGATGTTGCTGTGCTGCAGGTGGCCGCGGCGCAGGCGTGCGCTTTCCGCGACGACTTCGCGCAGGTCCACGAGCTCGGGCGGCCCCGACTGCTGGCTGCTGAAGCGCGAGAGGCTGCGGATGATCTCGCGCGCGCGGCCGCTCTGCGTCTTCACGAAGCCGATTTCTTCGAGCACCGCCGGCGACAAATCGGGCTCGCGCTCGAGCAGTTCGACGGTGCCGAGAATCGCCTGCAGCGGGTTGTTCAGCTCGTGGGCGACGCCGGACACGAGCACCCCCACCGCGGCGAGGCGCTCCTGGCGCACCACCTGCCGCTGCAGCGACTGCAGCGCTTCGCGAATCCGGCGCTCCTGATCGATCTGCCGGTCGAGCGCCGATCGCGTTTCGCGCAGGTTCGCCGCCATGGTCACGAACGCGTCCTGCAGCTGCACCATCTCGCGCGTCGGCATCGCCGGCCGCGTGGGCGGCGACAGGTCGCCCGCCGCGATGCGATCGGCGGCGGACCGCAGGCGGTCGAGGCCGCCGCCGAGCTGCCGCGAGAGCAGAATCGCCATCAGCACGAAGCAGACAATCGCCGCGACGGTGATGGCCCCGTTGCGGCGGAAGACCGGCCACACCCGCGCGAACGCGACGCTGCGTGGGATGCCGACGCTGAGCAGCCACGGCCCGCGATCGATGACGGCGTTGCCGTAGAACCGTTCGATGCCGTCGAGGCCGGCGAGGAGCTGCGTCCGCGGCACCTGGTTCGGCGGCGTCGGCCGCGGGCTGCCGTTCTTTCCGATGTAGCGCGCGGCGTCGCGGCTGCGCGCGAGGACGCGGCCTTCGGCGTCGAACAGCGTCAGCACCGATCCTTCGGGCAGCGGCACGGTGGCGAACAGCGTCTGCAGCTGCTCGAGGTTGATCCCGAACCCGAGCACCCCGGCGACCGCGCCGTCGCCGGCGGCGACGGGATAGCCGAACACGATCGTCGGCCGTCCCGACACCGCGCCCGTCGTCAGTTCGCTGAACACCGGCACGCGACGCTCGACCACCGCGCCGACGTACGGCAGCGTCACCAGCTCGCCCGCTTCGCGGCGCGGAAGCGCCGACGCCTTGACGACGCCGTTCGGATCGGTGAGGACGATGTTGAGGAGGAGCGGTTCGTGGCCGAGGACGTGGCCGAGCAGCTCGCTGCTGCCGCGCGGATCGAGCGCGGCGACGGCGGGATGGCTCGCCAGCGCGGCGCCGAGCGTGTCGACGCTCGCGAAGTACTGCGTCAGCGACGCCGCGGCCGTCGCCGCGACCGAGCCCGCCTCCTGGCGGAGCTCGTCCTCGCGCTCGGCCTGCGTGCGCTGCCCGGACCAGACGATGACGATCGCGAAAGGGACGAAGAGCGCGAACGCCACCGCAAACAGCTGAAGCCGCAGCGGGGTCCGCTCGAGAATGGTCACAGATCCGGGCGCGATTTTACTTCAGGAGCGGGTCCGGCACGCCCGCCGCGCGAAAGCCTTTCGCGCGCAGCACGCAGCTGTCGCAGCGTCCGCACGGCGCGCCGTCGGCGCGCGGATCGTAGCAGCTGTGCGTCAGGCCGTAGTCGAGGCCGAGCGCGAGGCCGCGCTCGATGATCTCCGCCTTCGTCAGCGCGATGAGCGGCGTGTGAACGCGCACGCGTGTTCCCTCGACGCCGGCGCGCGTCGCCAGCGTCGCGACGCGCTCGAACGCCGAGATGAACTCGGGCCGGCAATCGGGATAGCCCGAGTAGTCGAGCGCGTTGACGCCGATGAAGATGTCGGCGGCGCCGACGACCTCGGCCCAGCCGAGGGCGAGCGAGAGAAAGATCGTGTTCCGCGCCGGCACGTAGGTGGAGGGAATGCCGGCCGCGTCCAACGCGCGATCCTTCGGCACCGCCGCGTCGCTCGTCAGCGCCGACCCGCCGATGCCGCGGAGATCGATCGCGAGCTCGAGGTGGCGCGACACGGAAAGCGCGCCCGCGACGCGGCGCGCCGCCTCGATCTCGCGCGCGTGCCGCTGGCCGTACGCGATCGTCAGCGCGTACAGATCGTACCCGTCGGCGCGCGCGATCGCCGCGGCGGTGTAGGAGTCGAGGCCGCCGCTGAGGAGCACGACCGCTCGCGGCGTCACACGCCTCTGGTGGAGGGATGCCAGATGAACTTGTGCAGCTGCATCTGGAGGCGCGCGGGAACCCGATCCGCGAGCATCCATTCCGACAGCGTTTTCGGATCGAGCACGCCGTGGACCGGCGAGAAGAGCACCGCGCCGGCGCGCGCCGCCAGGCCGTGCCGCGTCATCACCTCGCACGCGAACTCGTAGTCGGCGCGATCCTTCACGACGAACTTCACCTGGTCGTGCGCCGCGAGCCGATCGAGATTGGCCCAGTCGTTTCGGTGCGCCTCGCCGCTGCCGGGACACTTGACGTCGACGATCTTCACGACCGGCGCGGGCACCCGATCGATCGGGCGATGGCCGCCCGTCTCGAGCATCACCGTCCTGCCACCCGCCAGCAGCCGATCCATCAGCGGATACACGTCCTCCTGCAGCAGCGGTTCGCCGCCGGTCACCTCGACGAGGTCGCAGCCGAAGCGGTCGACGGCCGCGATCACCTCGTCGACCGACATCTTCCGGCCCTCGTGGAACGCGTACGGCGTGTCACACCACGAGCAGCGCAGATCGCACGCGGTGAGGCGCACGAAGACGCACCGTTCGCCCGCGCGCGTCGACTCGCCCTGGATCGAGTAGAAGATCTCGTTGACCGTCAGCATGGACAAGAACGCTTCGCTTACTATTGTGACATGGCGAAACCGACCTTCTACACCAAGCCCACCTGAACGACCTGCAAGAACGCCAGAAGTTTTCTGGACGAGCAGGAGATCGACGTCACCCCGATCGACATCAACAAGGAGCCGCCGCCGCGCGAGTGGCTCGAGCGGCATGTCGACACGGACCACTTCCTCGACTACGTGAGCACGCGCAGCCCGGTGTGGAAGGAGCGGCCGCTGCCGAAATCGAAGAAGGAAGCGATCGATCTGATGATGGAGAATCCGAATCTCATCCGCCGGCCGATTCTGATCAAGGGCTCGAAGGTGATCTTCGGCTTCGACAAGGATGCGTACGGAAAACTCTGACGTTCGCGTCGGCACCTCCGGGTGGAGCTACCCGTCGGGCAAGGGCACGTGGAACGGCGTGTTCTACCCGAAGCCGCGGCCGAAGGGTTTCGACGAACTCGCGTTCTACGCCCGGCACTTCGATACCGTCGAGGTGAACAGCACCTTCTACGGGCAGCCCCGCGCCGAGGTGACGCGCCGCTGGGCCGAGCGGACGCCGCCGGGTTTCGAGTTCTCGGTCAAGCTGTTTCAGAAGTTCACCCACCCGCGGATGTACACCGACCGCGTGGTCAAGAGCCTGCCGGGCGACGCCGCCGGCTCGCCGGAGATCGTGTCGGCGCTGGTCGACGTGAACGACGCGGACCTCGACGAGTTCCGCCGCGGCGTCGAACCGCTGGCCGAATCCGGCAAGCTGGGCGCGCTGCTCGCCCAGTTTCCGCCGTCGTTCAAGGACGCGCCCGCCTCGCGCGAGGCCATCGCCCGCCTGCTGCGCGCGTTCCGCGAGTACAACGTGGCGGTGGAGCTGCGTCACAGCAGCTGGAGCGACGCCATCGGCGACACGCTCGCGCTGCTCAACTCGTTCAAGGCGGCATGGGTGCAGATCGACGAGCCCAAGTTCCGCTTCTCGATCCGCCAGAACTACCTGCCGAACGTCGAGGGCTTCTACTACATGCGGCTGCACGGCCGGAACGCCGCGCAGTGGTGGAAGCACGCACAATCCGAGGATCGGTACGACTATCTGTATTCGCCCGAGGAGCTCGAGCCGTTCGTCGAGACGGCGAAGGCGGTGAAGCAGCTCGTGAAGAAGATGTACCTGTACACGAACAATCACTTCTCCGCGAAGTCGATCGCCAACGCCGCGATGATCCGCGAGCAGCTCGGCGAACCGATGCACGTCGCATTGCCGTCGGCCGTGGCCGCTCAGCGCAACGCGTAGAACAGATCGACGTACGATTGCGTCGCGCCGTCGATGCCCGACACCTTCGGGTTGGCCGACTCGATCAGGTAGTACTCGTCGGGCGCATGCGCGCCCGCGCCGTGGCCCAGACCGAACTGGCCCGCGGGCAGCTTCAGCGGCTCGCCGGTGAACGTCACGCCCGGCCACGATCCCGCCAGCCGCGGCCACAGCAGCGGATCGATGCCCGCCTTCTGGTAGGTCGTCACCATCGCTTTCACGAGGCGCGACTCGGGCGGCGTCTCGGTCGGGTCGTACCCGCCGGTCATGTTCACGTCGACGTCGCCGAAGCCGTGCTTCGCGAGGTGCGCCTTGATCAGGTCGAGCGTTCCTGCCGCCGTCATGTCGGGCACGAGGCGCACGTCGATCTTCGCCGTCGCTTTGTGCGGCAGGATCGTCTTGCCGCCGGGACCGGTGTATCCGCCGACCAGCCCCTCGATGTTGATCGTCGGCTGCGTCACCAGGCGGACGAGCGAGTCGTGCCACGATTCGTCGCCGTACCAGCGCGACACGCTCAAGGCCTTCTTCGCCGACGCCTCGTTGCGCCGCGGAATCGACGACTCGAGGATCTCGCGCTGCTGCGGCGACAGCGGCCGCACCTTGTCGAGAAACCCCTCGACCGCCGGCGTGTGGCCGTCGGCCTTCACCAGCGTGTTGAGCGCCTGGACCAGGTGCCACGCCGGGCTGTCGAGCTGTGCCTCGTAGCTCGAATGGACGTCCGCGCCCGGGCCGCGGCCCCACTTCTCGCCCGACGACACGAGTTCGAGCTCGATCACGCCTTTGGACCCGAGGTTCACTTCGACCGAGCCGTCCAGATCCTGGCTGTCGAGCGGGATGATGATGCCGACGCACGTGCGCAGCGCGGCCTCCACTTCCGGCTTGAAGACGATCTCGCGGAAGTGCGGCGAGCCGATTTCCTCTTCGCCTTCGCAGACGAGCACGAGGTTGATCGGCAGCTTCGCCCCCGCCGCCTGGAACGCGTGGAGCGCGGCGAGGCATGCGGTCTGCGGGCCTTTCGTGTTCGTGGCGCCGCGGCCGATCATGATCTTGCCGACGCCGGGCCGATCGACGAGGCGTCCTTCGAGCGGCGGCGCGCTCCACTCCGAGGGGTCGTACTGCTTCACGTCGTACATGAAGTAGAGCGCGAGCGTCGTCGCGGCGCCGGCGTCGAGCGTCGCGAACACGCCGGGCTTGCCTTTCGTCGGCACGACGTCGACGCGAGTGAACCCGGCCTCGCGCGCGAGACGCGCCATGTAGTCGGCGCCCTGCGGGTAGTTGCGGTCCTCGGCGGCGATCGACGGCAACGCGATCCAGTCGCGCAGCATCTTCACCGTCGCCTCGTGCTGCCGGCCGATCTGGGCGACGACCGCGTCGCGATCGGACGCGGCGAGCGCCGCGGGGCCGGCAATCGCCACACCGGCCGTGCCCGCCGCGGTCGCCGTGATGAAGTCGCGTCGATTCATGGTCGCTCCTCGTCCGCCAGGAAGGCGCGCATCCGATCGAGCTCCGCGTCGAGCTGACGGCGGAACGCGCGATCGCGCGGCGGCCGGCCGTCGACGTATCCGAACGCCGCGTGAAGCGCGCCCTGTTTCATCGCAAGGTTACCCCAACCGACGACGCGGTCGCGCCAGAGCAGCGGCAGCGCGTAATAGCCGCGCAGGCGCCTGGCGGCCGGCGTGTACGCCTCGAACCTGTACGCCCACCCCCACAGCCGTTCGAAGCGGCGGCGATCCCACACGACCGGATCGAACGGCGCAAGCAGCCGGACCACCGGCGCCGCGGGCTCGCCGCCGGGACGCTCGCCCGCCGGCCAGTACCAGTCGACCCCGTCGACCGACGCGCGTGCGACCCGCGCCTGCGCGCGCCGCAGCGCCGGACCGATGTCGTCGGCCCACTGCGGCACCGCGAACCGCAGGCGGCGCACGGTCGCCGACAGGCTCGCCGCCGGGAGCGGGGCGTAGAGCGCAACCACCGCGTCGATCAGCGCGTCGACGCGGACGCGCCGCTCGGCCGCCGGGACGGCCGCCCGCGGCACTTCTTTCGCCGCATACACCCGGACGCCGCGCTCCCGCCGCGCGACGCGCAGCAGACCGCGATAGTGCAGCTGGTCCAGCAGGTGCGTCGTCGCGTTCGACAGCCCGCCCCAGTAGTTCGTCGTCGTGCCGTGGGCGAAGCGTTCGTTGACGGCGCGGGGGTGCGCCTCGCCGCGTTCGCGGACGAACCGCAGCAGCCGGCGGGCGCGGGCCGCGTGCGCCGCGGGAAACGGATCGAAGCCGCGCGATCGCGGATGCATCAGCGCGTGGAGCCGCGCGGTGACGAAGCCGTAGACGATGAAGAAGTCCTCTTCGATATCGAGATCGACGTAGCGGCGCTCGAGGTCGCCGGCGCGATAGCCGGCGACGCGATGGCGCAGGATCAGATCCTGCGCGCGCGCCGGCGCGCGGATCGGATCCGCCTGGACGAAGCCGAGGCGATCGAGCGCGCGGTCGAGCGTGGTCGGCGGAAACAGGGTGCGCGTGACCGCGAAGGCGCGGAGCGCGTCGACCGTCACGTGCGCGCGGTGCGCCCGGTGGCGCAATGCGGGCGGATGACGCAGTCGCCGCAGCGCGGATAGACGGGACGGCAGACGTTCTGCCCCCACGTCACGAGGTACAGGTTGATGTACGGCCACCACCGCCGGTGCGTCGCCCGGTAGAGCGCCTGCTCGGTCTCGTCGGGCGATTTCGTCTCGACCCATCCGAGGCGATTCGAAATCCGGTGCACGTGCGTGTCGACGCAGATGTTCTGCAGGCTCTTGAACGACAGGATCAGCACGAGGTTCGCCGTCTTTCGCCCGACGCCCGGCAGCGTCAGCAGCTCGTCCATCGTCCCGGGCACCTTGCCGCCGAACCGCTCGACGAGCTGCCGGCACGTGTCCTTCACGTGCACGGCCTTGTTGCGGTAGAAGCTGACGGGATAGATCAGCCGTTCGATCTGCTTGACCGTGAGCCGCGCCATCGTCCGCGGCCTGCGCGCGACCTTGAACAACCGCTGCGACGCCGCGGCGGTCACCGGATCGCGCGTCTGCGCCGAGAGCATCGTCGAGATGAGGACCTCGAACGGATCCTCCTGGCTCTCTTCGGCGATCTTCTCGACCGCGGGCAGATCCATGTCGTCGATCGCGCGTGCGAGCGCTTTCATGACGGCGTGGACGGTTCGCGACGAGGGCTTCGGCATCGGCTCACGTTAGTATAGCGACATGAAGACGATGACCTTTGCCGCGCTCGTCGTCGCGGCGCTGCTGTCGGCGGCCGGCACGGTGAAGTCCGTCTCGTCGTCGGCGCTCGTCGTCGCGGCGAAAGACGGCCGGGAGCTGACGTTCGTGCTCGACGACAGCACGAAGTTCGTCGGCAAGGGCGTGGGCGACCGGAGCAAGGCGGGGCGTGTGGCGGCGACCGACGTGATCGGCGAAGGCGACGCGGTGAGCGTGGCGTATCACGACATGGGCAGCATGCTGCACGCCGCGACCGTGCGCATCACGGGGAAAGCGAAGCGGTGATCACACCGGCGTGATCGCGGGGCGGCCCGCGAGGACGGCGATCACGTTGTCGACGGCGAGCTCGGCCATCGCGGTCCGCGTTTCGGTGGTCGCGCTCCCGATGTGCGGGAGCAGCAGCACGTTGTCGAGCGCCAGCAGGCCGGGGTGGATCGCGGGCTCGTTCTCGTACACGTCGAGCGCGGCGCCGGCGAGCAGCCGCTGCTGCATCGCCCACGCCAGCGCCTCCTCGTCGATCACGGGCCCGCGGGCGGTGTTGATCAGGTACGCCGATCGCTTCATCCGCGCGATCGCCTTGCGGTCGATCAGGTGCCTGGTCTCCGGCGTCAGCGGCACGTGCAGCGACACGACATCCGACGTGTTGAGGAGGCGGTCGAGCGACATCGCCTCCGCGTCGCCCATGGCGGCATCGACCGGCCGTCGCGACGCATAGGCGACGCGCATGCCGAACGCCGGTGCGCGCTGCGCGACCGCGCGGCCGATGCGGCCGACGCCGACGAGGCCGAGCTGCTTGCCGCGCAGCTCCGATCCGAGCAGGAAATCGAGCGCCCACCCCTTCCACTGCGCCGCGCGCACGATGCGCTCGCCCTCCGAGATGCGCCGCGTGATCGCCAGGATCATCGCCCAGGTGAAGTCGGCGACCGCTTCGGTCAGCACGTCGGGCGTGTTGGTGACGACGATCTGCTTCGAGCGCGCGTAGGCGACGTCGATGTTGTTGTAGCCGACGGCGACGTTCGCGATCGCCTTCAGGTTCGGTCCGGCGTCGATCGTGTCGCGATCGATCGGATCGGTCAGGAGGCAGACGAGCGCGTCCTTGTCGGCGAGGCGGGCGCGGAGTTCCGGCGGCGAGATCGCGGTGTCGCCGGTGTAGAGATCGACGTCCGCCGACGCTTTGAGCTTCTGGATGACGGACGAGGGGAGCCGGCGGGTGACGAGGACGTTCAATGGCCGTACGACTGGCAGTAGCCGCAGTGGTTGCAGCGGACGGTCGGTTCGATCAGGCAGGCGCCGTCGCCGTCGCCGCCGCGCGCGAGCGGGAGGAGGGCAAATGCTGCCCGCCCCGGCTCGCCCAGTCCGTCCGGGCCTGGTACCAGGTACGTGCCAGGTACGTACCTGGCACGTACCTGGTACTCACCTGGCACGTACCTGGTACCGGCCGTACGCGCGATCGCGTCGCGGACCATGGCGCGAAGCTCCTGATCAGTCACCCACCGTCACCACATCGATGATACCGACGATCGCGGCGTCGACGGGAGCGGCCTTCCTGCCCAGCAGTTCCCCCGCCGCGCGCCCCTCGAGGACGACGAGGACCTTCTCGCCCAGCCCGGCGCCGACGCCGTCCACCGCGAGGATCGCCGTGCCGCGCGGCGTGTCGTCGAGATTCAGCGGCTGGACGAGCATCAGCTTGGCGCCGTCGAACTTGCGGTGCTTCTGCGTCGCGACGACGTTGCCGATCACCTTAGCGATCTGCATTCATCGATCGACGGTGATCTGATCCACGATGCCGACGATGCCCGCGTCGACCGGCGGCTCGGCGTCGGGATAGAACGGAAAGCTCGCTTCCTTGCCGCGCACGAAGAACACCTCTTCGCCGACGCCCGCGCCCACCGCGTCGACCGCGACCAGCGGCCTGCCGACCGGCTGACGCTCGGGCGTCAGCGGCTGCACCACGAGCAGCTTGATGCCCGTCAGGCTCTCGTCCTTCCGGGTGGAAACCACGTCGCCGATCACTCTCGCCAGCTGCATGCCGCTATTCGCTGATTTCCACCGCGTCGATGATGCCGACGATCGCGGCATCCACGGGACAGTCCTTCAGGCCCGACGCCATCCGCGCCGAGCTGCCGCTGACGACGAGCACGGTCTCGCCGACGCCGGCATCGACCGTGTCGACCGCCACGAGGTAGTTGCCCTCGCCCTTCCCCTTCGGATCGACGGGACGGACGACGAGCAGCTTGTTGCTGACGAGCCGCGGGTCCTTGCGCGTCGCGACGACGGTGCCCACGATCTTGGCGAGGAGCACGCGAGTGTCCGGCTACGCCTTCGCGCCGGTGGCTTTTCCGATCGGCAGCGCGTCTTCGAGGTTCGCGTGCGGACGCGGGATGACGTGGACCGACACGAGCTCGCCGACGCGGCGCGCCGCCGCGGCGCCGGCGTCGGTGGCGGCCTTCACGGCGGCGACGTCGCCGCGCACGATCGCGGTGACATAGCCGGCGCCGATCTTCTCCCAGCCGACCAGCGTGACCTTCGCCGCCTTGACCATCGCGTCGGCGGCTTCGATCATCGCGACCAGGCCCTTGGTTTCGACCATCCCTAACGCCTCACCCATGTCACCGTCTCCTTGAAATGCAGAATGAAAAGTGCCGCATGCGAATCGGCACTCCGCCTCTTGCATTCCGCATTTCTAGCGCAGACTCCGTATCGCGTCCTCGATCAACTGCTGGAGTTCGCGGTATGTTAGCCGAATTTCCGCGTCGCCGTCGCGCGCCGCGGTCGAGCGGACCACGTCGGGCACCAGCCGCCCGCCGGCCCCGGCCGGCGCCTCGACGACCTGGCAACCGGCCTGATCCGGCGTGATTTCGTCGACGGCGCAGATGGGCGCCGGCGCCTTGATGCCGTACGTGTCGCGCAGCCCCTGCAGCCGTTCCACTTCGTCGCGCGAAATCAGGTTCTCCCGGCCGAGCATCCGCGCCACGAGGCTGATGTGCGCGAAGTGCTCGATCGTCTCCATCTTGTAGTACGCCGCGAAGAGATCGGCGCCGACCGTCAGCGCGCCGTGGTTGGCGAGCAGCATCCCGTCGTGCGCCTTGATGTACTTGCGCACCGCCGCGGGCAGCTCGCTCGTCGACGGCGTCGCGTACTCCGCGATCGGAATGCTGCCGAGCGTCGTCAACACCTCCGCCAGGACGGCGCGATTGAGCGGAATGCCCGCCACCGCGAAGCCGGTCGCCGTGGGCGGATGCGCGTGCACCACCGCCTGCACGTCGGGCCGCTGCCGGTACACCTCGAGGTGCATCAGCATCTCGGACGAGGGATCGCGGTCGCCCTGCAGCTTCGCGCCGCTCAGATCGGTGACGCACATCATGTCCGGCGTCATGAACCCCTTGCACACGCTCTTTGGCGTCATGAGCAGGCGATCCGATCCGAGCCGGACGCTGATGTTGCCGTCGTTCGACGCCGTGTAGCCGCGCGCGTACATCCGACGGCCGATCTCGACGATGTCGGCGCGCAGCTGCGGCTCGGAGGCGGCTCCGAGCGGAGTCGGGGGGGTCATGCCGTCTTGGCTCGGTATTCGTCGCGGCAGGCCGTCGAGCAGAAGTACACCGTCTCGCGTCCGACGGCGATGGAGATCGCGCGATCGGGCACCACGAACGTGCCGCACACGGGATCGCGCGCCATCTGCACGCCGCGCTGCGGCACCGTCGTGCGGCGCCGCGCGCCGCCGTGGAGGCCTTCGTTGAATGCGTCGACGAGGCGGCTGATCGAGCGGACCGCCAGCGTCAGCAGCAGCGACAGCAGCAGGAAGCGGAGCATCTAGCTCCCCGGCTTCTGGCCGCCGCCGACGTTCGGATGCGCCGACTGCAGGCTGTCGAGCGCGCGCTTGGCCGCCTGCCCTTCGGGGCTGTCGGGCGCGATCTGCAGCACCTGCTTCCATGCGTCGGTCGCGCCGGGAAGATCCTGCTTGCCGAACGCCTTGACGATGCCGACGTTCAGCAGCGTCTTGGTGTGCCTGGGATCGAGCTTCAGCGACTTGTCGAACTGCGCGAGCGCTTTATCGGGCTGGTTCGTGTAGTAGTAGCAGACGCCGAGATCGGTGCTGACGTTCGCGTCGTTGGGGTTCAGCTTCAACGCCTCGTCGTACCACTTGATCGCGTCGTCGTACTTCTCGGCGTCGAAGTACAGGTTCGCGAGATCGATGCGGGGCTTCGGGTTCTGGGGTTCGCGCTGCGCGATCGACTGCAGCGCGTTGACCTGGGCCTGATCCAACACCGCCGCCCGCGTCGTGCCGCCGCCAGACGGCGCGGCGGACGATTCGGCCTGCGCCGCCGCGGGCGCCGCGCCGGGACGCGCCGACGCCTGCTGGGATCCGATCATCCAGCCGGCAATCAGGCCGAACAGGACGCCGGCGATTCCGAAGGCGATAGCGTCGGATTTCATTGTCAGGTTATCGGCTGCCGGCGCTCAGCGAGTGCCGACAACTGATGATAACACCTGCAGATACTCGTGGACGACGGCGGCGAGCCCCTCGAACAGCGCGCGCGAGATGATGGCGTGCCCGATGGACACTTCGTCGAGGTGCGGGAGCTCGCGGAAGAGCACGAGGTTCTCGAGATCGAGGTCGTGTCCGGCGTTGATGCCGAGGCCGCTGCGGTGGGCGAGCTCGGCGGCGGCCACGAAGCGCGCGAAGGAGTCGCGCGCCGCGCCGCTGCCCGCTTCGAACGCGCGCGCGAACGGCTCCGTGTAGAGCTCCACGCGGTCGGCGCCCGTCGACGCGGCCCAGCGAATCGGATCCGGTTCGGCGTCGACGAACAGGCTGACGCGGATGCGCCGCCTGTGCAGCCGCTCGATCGCCGCAGGAATGGCGTCGCTCGTCGGCCCGGGGCGCCACCCGGCCTGGCTCGTGATCTCGCCCGGCGCGACCGGCACGAGCGTGCACTGATCGGGGCGCACCTCGTCGACGAGGTCGAGCAGGTCGGGACGGGGATCGCCTTCGATGTTGAATTCGACGCCGGGCCAGCCGCGGCGCAGGACGGCGGCGATCTCGCGGACGTCGGCGGGCGTGATGTGCCGCTGGTCCAGGCGCGGATGGACGGTGATGCCCGGCGCGCCCGCCGTCAGGCACACGTCGACGGCGTCGAGCACGCTCGGCACGCGTCCGCCGCGCGAATTGCGCAGCGTCGCCACTTTGTTGACGTTGACGGACAGCTTCGGCGGCATCGGGGTCAATTGTCGTCCGGTCGTCCGGTCATGTCATCCACGAGCGCAGCGCACGACCAGAAGACCACGAGTGGCGCCTACCCCAGGTGCTCTTTGACCGCGTCGACGATCTCCTGCGCCCACGCGCGGATCTCGTCGTGCTGTCTGCCCTCGAGCATCACGCGCAGCAGCGGCTCGGTGCCGGAGTAGCGCACCAGCAGCCGGCCCTGCCCGACGACGCGCGCCTGCACGCGCGCGATGGTCGACGCGATCGCGGGCACCGAGTCGAGGTCCACCTTTTCGCGCACTCGAACGTTGAGGAGCACCTGCGGATACGTCTGCAGGTCCGACGCGAGGCTGCCGAGCGTACGCCCGGTCAGCACGACCGTCCGCAGCACGTTCAGCGCCGTGCAGAGGCCGTCTCCGGTGAACAGGTAGTCCGAGAAGATGATGTGGCCCGATTGCTCGCCGCCGAGCGACAGGCCGCGGTTCAGCATCTCCTCCATCACGTACTTGTCGCCGACCGGGCAGCGCACCAGATCGATGCCGAGCGGCTTCAGGGCGAGCTCGAGGCCGATGTTGCTCATCACCGTCGCGACGATCGCATGGCCCTTGAGCCGCTTCTCGCGCAGCAGCTGCCGCGCGCACATCAGCAGGACGGCGTCGCCGTCCACCACGCGTCCCGCTTCGTCGACGAAGATCGCGCGGTCGCCGTCGCCGTCGAACGCCACGCCCAGCCGGAAGCCGCCGTCGACGACGCGCGCGGCGAGGCGCTCGGGACGCGTCGACCCGCACTGCAGGTTGATGTTGCGGCCGTCGGGCTGATCGCCGATGACGTCGACGTCGAATCCGAGTCCGCTGAAGAGCATCGGCGCCACGGTCGTCGTCGCGCCGTTGGCGCAGTCGACGGCAAGCCGGAAGCCGGCGAAGGGCGGCGTGTCGCCGACGATCTGCCGCAGGTGCTCGAGATACGCGCCGACGAGGTCCTCGTGCGGTACGTGCGCCGGCTCGCCGGGGTGCGCGGTCCAGGACGGATCGGCCAGGATGGCCTCGACCTCGCGCTCGACGCGCTCGGTGAACTTCTCGCCGCGCCCGGAGAACACCTTGATGCCGTTGTCCCCGTACGGATTGTGCGACGCCGAGATGACGACGCCCGCGTCGAACGCGTGCGTCCGCGTCAGGTACGCGACCGCGGGCGTCGGCACCACGCCCGCGCTGGTGACGACCGCGCCTTCGCCCGACGCGCCGTGCGCGAGCTCCGCCTCGATCCACGTGCCCGATTCGCGCGTGTCGCGGCCGACGAGGAAGCGCAGCGCCGGCCGCGGCGCCGGCGGCTGCGGGCCGGCCGCGAGCGCGCGCACGAGCGCCGCGCCGAGCCGCCGCACCGTCGGCGGGTCGAGCGGATACTGCCCGGCGACCCCGCGGACGCCGTCGGTGCCGAACAACTTCGGAATCGTGTCACTGTTGGCCACGGCTGATGCGCACCTGCACGGTTGTGGGATCGATCTTCGTGACGCCGGCATCCTGGCCGGCATCGACGTGCACGTCGAGCGAGTACTGCCCGGCGCCGAGACCGCCGACGTCGACGTACGCGGTGACTTCGTCGGCCGCAATCCGAGCGAGCCCCTCGCGGCTGCCGCGCAGCGTGACGTTGACCGTCGCCGGCTCCGCCTGCGCGACCAGCGCCGATCCGACGTTTCGCAGGTGCACCGGCCGATTGTGGACCACGCGCTCGGCCGGCGCCGGTTCCATCTGCGCGGTGACCACCGCGGTCTTCGCATTCTTGATCCGGAGGGTCGGGTCGAGGACGCCGATCGTCACCGTCTCGCGCACGCGGCCGGTCGCGCCGGCGATCAGCACCGGCTCGGTCAGCACTTCTGCGGCGCGTTTCACCGCCGATTCGGGGCCGACGATCTCCACGGTCGCCGGATCCGCGGTGAGCGCGCCGACGACGTAGCCGGCGGCGGGACGGCCGTCGACCGACGGCACCACCGGAACGGTGCGCGTCGCCGACGCCTCGAATGCCATCGCGACGGCGGAGGGCGTCACCTGCACGATGTCGACCCCGAACGGCGCGCGCACCTGGTCGGGCGTCAGCGGAAACAGCCGGCGTCCCGGCCGGGCGGCGCGGAGATCCAGGACGGCGACGACGTCGCCGGCGCCGATGCGGCTCAACGCGCCCGACGCGCCGCGGACGCGGACGTCGACCGCGGTCGGCACGTCGCCGCTCAACTCCACGTTGGCCGGCATCTGCTGCAGCTCGAGCGGCACGCGCAGCCCGCGCTCGACGATCTCCTCGCCCGCCACCGCCATCCAGAGCAGCACCGCGAGGCCGAGCGACAGCAGCTTGAGCCCGAGGTGGCGGAACGGCCAGATCACGAGTACGCCGCCTCGCGCTTGTCGCGCGGCGTCCGGCGCTGCAGGACCAGCGAACGCAGGCGCGCGCGCAGATCGTTCGGGGACAGGTTGCGCTCGATCTGGCCGTCGGCGACGACGGAGACGCCGCCGGACTCCTCCGACACGACGATTGCCACCGAGTCGTTCTCTTCGGTCAGGCCGATGGCGGCGCGGTGGCGCGACCCGAGCTCTTTACTCAGCTTCGGGTTGACGGTCAGCGGCAGGAAGCACGCCGCGGCGGCGACGCGATCGTCCTGGATGATGACCGCGCCGTCGTGCAGCGGCGAGTCGTGCTGAAAGATGCTCAACAGCAAATCGTACGTCAGAACCGCATCGAGCGGGATGCCGCCCTCGATGTAGTTGCGCAGCCCGATCTGGCGTTCCAGCGCGATGATCGCGCCCACCCGCTGCGCCGCGAGCATCGTCGCCGCGACGACGAGCTCTTCGATCGATTCCTCGGCCGATTCGGCCTTGGCGAGATAGCGAAAGAACGGGGCGCGTCCGAGGTGCGCGAGCGCGCGGCGGATGTCCGACTGGAACAGGACGATCACCGCGAAGGCGATGTACGCGACCATGTTCCGCACGAGCCAGTTGACCGTCTGGAGGTGGCTGTAGCGCGTGCTGTAGAACAGCAGGAGCAGCACACCCGCGCCGACCGCCATCTGCACGGCGCGCGTGCCGCGGATCAACTTCAGCACCTCGTAGATCACCGCCCACATCACGAGGATGTCGGCGA
>Ga0070741_10003037_pt1 | contig 42855 bp, 40 predicted proteins | sample Coa_R1_4_FD_66440 | JGI IMG/M metagenome (GOLD analysis project Ga0070741, IMG submission 66440) | Surface soil microbial communities from Centralia Pennsylvania, which are recovering from an underground coalmine fire - Coalmine... | ecosystem: Environmental > Terrestrial > Soil > Unclassified ... | reverse complement strand
CCCGCTACGCGCGCTTTGAGCGCCCCGGCCACGCGGTAACCGGTGACCGCTCACAGCGATCCCGCAACTGGATGCGCGAGGAGACCCGGGTCGGCTACGACTACTGCCACGCGATCGTCGGCCAAGGCTCGATGAGCTACCCGAATTGCCCTCCAACGACCGCTACTGCCGACTGCAATACGAGGGCCTCGGTGCCGGTCACGGTCACCCTCTATCGGCCCCGTTTCTGTACCCGGGTGGGGCACAACTTCTTTACGCGTCTACATGCCGTCGCGCCAACGGCCGATCCCATGTTGACCGATTTCACTCAGCCGTTTCCTTGCAAGCTGCTCGCACTAACGAGCAGTCCGTGATCTACACGGAGCCGGGTTCGGATCAGCCGCGGGTCAATGCAGTGAGAAGGGGGGGTGTAGCTGTGGCGGATTCGCCCCCTCCCCGCTCTGGGAAAACCGGGACCGACTCACAATCCAATGGCTCGGTCTGGGACAGGATCAGTTGGAGGAGGTAGAGCGGCACGTCCACACGAGCACTCGGCGTCCGAATGAGGAGCGACACGAGCTGCTTAGTGTCGTCCGGCACGCCATCGCTACATCGCTCGAGGTCATCCACGGCGCGCAATGCCATATAGGGAACCCGGCCCTCAACCCGCGCGAGGTACTGGCGTAGAAGCCTCGCGGCGGCGCCCGGATCGTCGTTCATCGTGAGCTCGTGGATCGCCCATTCCTTGTAGGGCGTCGGATCTGAGGGCTCCTCACGAATCCACTTCCGCCAGATGCGGATGTTGCGGTCGTTGGATGAAGCGCGGTGCGGGTGCCGGTAGTGAACCCACGTCACCCGAGCTGGGTCAATCATTCCGTGTGCATCCCCGGCTCCCGCTCGTAGGCGCTTTGTCGCGTCTACGCGGCCAACCCACGTGGCGGCCCCCCGGCAAGACAACAGATTCAGGGGGAAGCCAAAGTCGCTACCCGGGAACGGCCGCCATTCGGCAGCGAGTAGCTGGATGTTCGCGGGCACCCCTTGAACGATCGAGCGTAAGAGCGTCGCTCCCTGGATCGCCTCATCGGCGTCAGCCGAACAGATCCAGTCGGTTTCGAGGAGCGAGTCCGCCGCGTTCTTGGCCGCGGCGAAGTCATCGCACCATTCGTACTCATCGACCACGTAGCCGAGCGGAAGGCTCTCCTTTTCCGCCCAGTCGTGGAAGATCGACACCGTTCGATCGGTCGAGCCAGTGTCGAGTAGGGCGACTTGATCGAACGCCCCCTCGATCGACGTGAGGAGTCGGAGCAGATCCCTCTCCTCATCCCTGGCGATGAGGGACAGGCCCAGACTCACGGAACTCCTTTTGCTTGACATGGGGCCTCCCCTCGAAAGAATGAGCGCGTGAAGTGGTTAGGCCTAACCCCTGAACAACGCCGAGCAGAACGCAACCGCCCGGTACTGATCGGAGGAACGCTCAGCACGCAGCGCACTGGCCGTCAAGGGTTGATCGTCGCAATGATCATCTTCTTCCCTCTCCTGCCCATCACGCTGCCGCTGTACCTGCTTGCCCGCTGGCGCGCCAATCTCGCGTGGCTAAAGCAGCAGCAGCAAGCTCAAGTAGAAACCGCTGCACGTGCCAAGACCACTGCAAGACAGGCGGAGGTTCAAGACCTCACGACTTTGAAGACGCTTGCGGACCTCAAGGACCGTGGGGTGCTGACTGAGCGGGAGTTTCAGGAGAAGAAAAAGCGCCTCCTGGACGAGCCTGGCGCTTAGTTAGAGGCGGCCTAGAAGCTCGGCCTTTTTTGCTTCGAACTCATCGTCCGTGATTAGCCCGGCGTCCCTGAGTTCTCCGAGCTCGCGTATCTTGGCAATCGGGTCCTCACCCGCGGGGGCCGGTGGTGGCTCCGAATCCGCTCCGTGGAGTTCTTGGTGAAACCGGGCGAGCTGCGCCTCGAGCTTCTTTGCGTGCGAGCCGCCCTGTAGCTCGAAGACCTGCGGCCCGTCCACTGTGTCGATCGTCAGGTACGGGCCACCCCTCTCCGTCTTCCGAAAGCCGAGAGCAAAGGCGCCGAGGAAGACCGCGCGGGTCGCCGTGATCCGATCGCGGATTTGCTGCGCTGTTTCGACCCGTAGATCCTTGATCTGGCTCCACGGGAAGGCAACTTCGGTGCCGGCGCGCGTGCGGGTGTAGATCGTGACGCCTGCGGAATGGACAGCGACACGGGCGCGGGTGTTCTCTCTCAGCCCCTCTACCTGCGGTCCGCCCATGTATCGAGTCTGGATACTGATGGTCCGCTGCGCCTCGGCTTGCTGACGCTGCCACCTCTCAGCGCGCTCAGCCTTCTCGGCCGCGGTGGGCTGCCCTTTCGTCATCTCGGCCTTCACCCTGCGCGCGACTTGCGAAAGTCGGCCCGGCCCGTTCCGCTTCTCTGCCTCGGAGCTTTGAGGGTTCTGATCCTCAGCCATACCCTGGGCGTACCTTCGCCCCGGCTCGGCGCGTTGTCAAGACGGCGCGTTTGTTCTCTGAAATCTCAGAGGGGAGCGTATATGGATACACAGCCACGCGCTGAGGCGCGGGACCTCCTCTCTCCCCCTGCCGGCGCCGACGTTGCGGGGATTCTGGATTCGGCTCCCTCAATCGCGGTCGGGGAGGTTAGGGTCCCGGCCTGTCTGCTCGAGCGACCAAGGGAGGTATGCCGTGGGGGACAACTGGCAGGCGAAGCTCGCCGTGATCGTCGCTGTCTCAGCGCTTGTGGGTGCGGTGATCGGGGCGGGTGGTGCCGTTCTCATCGTCAAGAAGGGACCCGCCGGATCGTCGGGGCCAGCAGGCAAAGAGGGACCAGCCGGTCCGCCCGGCCCCAGTGCGGACGCTGCCGTGTCCGATCTCCAGGGGACGGTCTCGGATCTCGACAGTCGCGTTAGCGACTTAGAGTCGAGCCTGGATGATCCCGGCGAGTCGATGAGCGACCTAGACAGTCGAGTCTCGGACCTGGAGACCTCACTGTCCGACCTCTGCATCCAGGTGGGATCGGTTTGCTGAGGGCGGCGGGGCGGTCTAGGTAACCGTCAGTCGCTTGAGATAGGGCACGGATCAGAGGGTGCGTACCAGCCAAGTACCACGCTCGGCAGTCCTACTATTTGACCCGGCCGATGATCCAGTCCCAGGGCTTATATGGATACACAGCTCCGTCCCTTTGCCGGCGCCGTGCGTGCGGGGGATCCGGAATCGCATTTCGCGGTCTCGAGTGGGTGGAAGGGATCGGGGCTGATGCCGCATGTAGTGAGCGGCAGCGGATCAGTAGTCCGCTAGTCAGGCAGTGAGGAACTGGCTTAGCTGCGCGGTGTCTGCTCGATCGAACTCGGCCGTGACAATGCCTGCGACAACACGGGCGGGGACAAACCCCGGGACACACAACCCGCAAACCGCAGAGCGATGCGGCGTCCCTTCGGATATGGCATCCGCTACCAAGGTGATCGGTCCTCGAGCCGGGATAGCGTTGCCGAGTGCTCGGCTTCCTCAAGTGGCTCGGCGGCTGGCTCGGACTAGCAGCCGTGTTAGCCGGCGCGACGATCGGACTGACGTACCTCTTGGAAGCACAGACCCGATAGGCCACGGATCAACAGCACGCATCCGCCACGGAGCAGACCACGGCGGATCGAATCGCTGCGCGCCATTGAAGCCCACGGCGACGGGGCGATGTGCTTCGAGCTCGGTTGACGACTATTGCCGGTACGGGGCCGTGTCTATGGCCCAATTGCAAGGCTGCCTGGATCACGTCACGGCAAAGCAGATCGACCGCCTGAGCACAAACGCGGCGCGCTACTCACGCGGCAAGCTGGGGGAATGCCTCAGCGATTTCGGGACCGTTCTGCAAGAGAAACGTCCCACCGCTCCCGCCGCGCTAGCTCGATTCCTTCTCGATCTGCTTGAGGCGACTGGCGCCCGACCGCGGAGGTTTGTCCTGCCTGACTCGGTTTCTGTCGATGAAGTCCGCGAGATCGCTTGGCTGAACCCGCCAGTGAGGGCCGAGCTTCCATCCTCGGTTGGGGTGGGCTTGAATGATCGTGCCGACCTGGCGCACGGTCAGGGATGGAAGGGCGTGGGACTCTGCCACGGCGGGCAGCCTACGTCAGCGCGAGAGGCTCAGCGAGGCGGGCCAGAGTAAGGGCCTTGGGAACCCCAGTCACCCGCGCGGCTAGGACCGCCTCGCTCAATCTCGCGCGTTTCTAGGGACGGATCTGGGCGGAACGCGGGACCCCACGCACAAGAAGGATCGCGTCAGTAAGCGAACCCACGCATGAATCCCCTACCGCTTAAGCGAGAAGTCCACCCGGATTCCGAGAGCCGCTAACTCCTCTAGGAAACGGATGGCAGCGTGTATGCCTAGGTCGAAGATCTCTTGTTCTCTGGGGGTGGGTTCAGTCATGAGTGTCCTCTGCGGTGAGGTCAGTGGCGGTGCCCTCAATCGCGCTCGGTGGGTTCTGGGCTCGCCGGATCGCCTCCTCAAGGTCGATCGGGTTGCCGTCGTTGTCGAAGAACCGGCCGCCGCGGGCCGCCAAGCCGCGCATCTGCTCCCCGATGTTCACCTGGACGATCGGGGCATTCGGGAACATCCCGACGAGCTCCCCGCCACGCTGCCGGTGGATACCGGCCTCAACGGCGAGGTTGCGGGCGGCGGTGCTTACGTCGCGCGCCGGCAGATTGGGAAGTTCCTCCTCTACCCGGTCGATCGCCTTGGCCTCCACCTCCATCGCCCGCTCGGCTAGGGCGCGGTGCTTCTCAGCCGCGGCGGCATGGATCTCGGGGAGGACGCTTGCTCGCAGCTCGGCGTAGCGCTCAGTCCGGGTCTTGGTTGCCCAGTCTCGAAGGGTGCTGCGGGGGATCTCGAGGCCCTGTGCCTTGAGAACTGAATGAGCCTTACGGGAGTTGCCTCCGAAGAACGCCACTGCGGATAGCCCGCGATCTATGTCCTCGGTCGAGTAGGTGCGCTGTCGGGCGACGGCCTTGGTTTGTCCAGTCGGGCCTGCTACTGACTTGCCTACCGCGCCATTCATTAGAACCCGATGGTCCAGACCCACGGCTTGCGATTTTGTGCCGTGACAGAGCCCGAAGACGCGTCCTCGCCCTCAGATGCCGCGGGCGCCGGAGCCTCCTTCACGATCTGCCGCATCTCGAGGTCGGCAGTGGCGCCTTGAGCTCGAACCCATAGGCCGTGGTGCTTGACGCCCACGGTCTCACCCGGGGCGAGCTGGCCATCGGCGGCGGCTGGCTCTGTGCCGAACGCGACGGTGGCAGGGCCGTTGTTCGTCACGCTCACGCCGGAGTCACGGCCGGCGAAGTTGAGCCAGGTTGTCTCGTCGGCTTCGACTGTCTGGGCCTTCGTCGTAAGGCGGCCCCCGTCGGGGCTATGGGTGGGTGGACCGTCCGAGTAGCTGACGGTCACGTAGTTGTTCACACTCACCGCGTCGTGGTTCCTTTCACTGAGGGGCGTTAAGGGGATGGCGCCGCGCCGCCTGCAACCGGCAAGGGGCCGAGGTCAAGCCGCGGGTTCTCGGGCAGGCTCCCGATGGGGTCGCCAAGCACGGGCTGTGCCTCGCAGAACTCCATCGCTCCGGCGAAGCCGACGCCCCCCGGTGGAACTACTCGCACGTCGTAAATCGCCACCTTTCCGCTCGGTGCGCGGACGTAGGTGGTCTGGGTGATTACGAGCCGGGTATTCCACGAGCCGCCCCGCAAGCAATTGAGGGACGGGTCCCCATCGCCCACGCTGGGCGAGTTCGAGTAGTGGAGCTCGTAGCCGTAGTGGACCCGGATCACCTTCGGAATCTGGGTCGATGCTCGGATCTCGTGGACGTTCCCCCAGTCGGTGCCGAGGACGTAGCGCGGGGTGCCGTCCATCAGGACTCCCCGTCGCTGGCCGGCCCGGTAGTGGCTCGCGCAGCATCAGCGGCGGCGGCTGCCTCTGGGTTCGCTTCGCGGTTCTCCGCTACGAGATCGTCATAGCGCTCGGCCAACTGCTCTAGCCGCTGCTCCTCGTCCTCGGCCTTCGGATCGGGTCTCCCCTGTTCCTCGCGCCAGCGCTCATATGCCTGCTTCGCATCGACGGTCCCAAGGCGCTCAGCCGTGGCACCGATCCCTGCGAGCTCTTTGGAGGTCAAGCGGCGAGGAAGGGAACCGTCCAGCGCCTTGACACTCTCAACGAGTTGCTCGAACGCGGCATCCTCCGGCTCGGCCTCGGGGTCGGCGTAGAACAGGGTGCCCGACCCATCAACCTCGTACCAAGTCCCGGACTCGTCCACGAGTCGTCCATCCTGTGCAACTCCGAGCACGTCACCGCTCGTATCAACCGCGTAGACGTAGCCGGTCTCGGGGTCCTCGATGTACTCCTCGATCTGGACGCCGTTCACGCTGCCACCTCACTCTTGGCCGGCTCGGGGCGCATCAGCTTGCGGAGGGCTTCGAGTTCCTCGCGCGCCTCTGCGAGCTCGCCCTGAGTGCGGCGAAGCTGGGAGATCACGTTGTCTCGCTCCTCGGCCAGCTCGTGCTGTGCGGCGTCGAGCTCGGCGCGGAACTCTGCCTCAATGCTTTCCCGCGTCGGGGCGCTGATGGCTTCGACGTAGCCGAGGATGCCCTGCGTCACTAGCTCGCTGAACGCCCAGTCGGAGACCGGCGGGATCTCGCCACTCGCGATCCACCGACACTGGCCGGGGGACGGGAATCGCAATTCGGTGTTCTCCCCCTCGCGCTGGATACCGACGAGCGCCAGCGCGGACAAGCGCGGATCGTTTGGGCTCGCGCTGCGGATCGTGGCCGCGAGTTCGCGGACTCGCTTCGCGCGGAGCTTCGCATCGTTCCTGGCGCGATCGGATTGCTCGGTTACGGCGCTCTTCGCCAGGGCTTCCGCTCGCTCGCCGATGTCGGCGCCGAACGTTGTTTGTGCTGCCTCAGCGGCTCGGCTGAGAGACACGGTGTCGTTCCCTTCGTCGGGCGGGGGTCTCCCGCCGTTTGTCAGTTGAGGTTCTTGGGGGGCGCCCGGGCGGTAGCCCGCGCTTGCGCCGGCAGTCGCTACACAGCCGGTCGGTGAAGTAGCCGGCGTCCAGTTTGGCCTTGCAGTTCGGGTCCCCTTCACAGGGCCGCAACGGCTCGAAGCGGGGTTTGTCCAGTCGGCGCTGTGGCCGGACTCGAGGTCGGTTCGTCATAAGGTCGTTCGCCGCGGGGAGGTGTTGAAGGGGTAGCCGGGCCTGGTCGGGCCTACTCGGCCGTGACCGTCAACACTGCGTCGAGATCAGCCCGGGTGAACAGGCTGCGAGAGCCGTCCTTGTGTGCCCGGAGTCGGCCATCCCGCACTAGGTCATAGACGCGCGACTTGGGGGCAGCCAGGTACTCGGCTGCCTGCTCGACGTTCAAGTACGGCTCGGGCTTGTCGGGCAACCGCTCGGACAGGAGGTCAGCGGTGCGCTCGGCTATCGCGTCGATCAGTTCGGAGGGAACGCCGAGAGCAAGGCCGTTCGTCGCGCCGGTCATCCGTCGGCCTTCCCGGTGTCACGGCGTGACTCACGCGTGTTGTCACGCTTCCGTTTCTTCTCCTGTCGCTGGCGGTCTTTCTCCTGACGCTCAGCCCATTGGGCGGCGGTCAGGTTGCGGGCCGTCTTCCAGCCGGGCAAATACCAGTCGTCCCCGCGTGGCTCGATAAGGCCGATCTGGCGCAGCGTGTCGAGGAGTGCGATGTCACCTTGCGCAAAGGCGAGGGCCATCGCACTCGGAACCTCGCCATCGGCGCGCCCGCTGTAGCTGTACATCCGGGCATACACGCCAGCAATCTCGTTACCGGCTTTGACGATTCTCGGATCAACGCAGAAGTCGTCCGACAACTTGACCCACGGCACTTAGGCCACCGCCTCGGTCGTGGAGAGCTCGAACGCCTCCGCTGCCGCCGCAACGTCAGCGTCGGCGGGAACCGGAACCTCGTATTGGGAGATCGCAGTGTCTATCTCCGCTTCGATCTTCCGCTGGTCCTCGCGCTCTAGGAGGTAGGTGATCGGCTGTCTACCGTCCTCCCCCTCCCATGGATGACGGTGATTCGACAGCGCGACGTAGGACACGGAGCGGAACTGCGGGGCAACACCCGCAATCGAACTCGTGATTCCTTCGACCTGCGGTGGTGCGGTGCCCGTCAAGCCTGCGACTGGCTTGCCGCACCAAAAGCATCTCGCCTCGGTCTTGCTCTGCCAGGTGAGTAGGGGATTCGCGCACCCGCACTCAGCGGCGCGCCTTAGGGACCTGCGAAAGGCCGGCGCTGACCAACCGAACGGGGCGGACGTAAGTCGCCTGGGCGTAGCTCCGCACCGAATCCGGTAAGCCTGCTGCTTGCAGTTCCCGTGGCAGTAGTCGCCCTCGATTCCAAGGGCGTCGAGGTTGCCGCTCAGAAACGGGTCCGAGGACCAACGATGCGGGTCGTGCGCTGAGTTCTTGCAGAACCGGCCATGTGCCGGGGCGGGTTCGTGAGGTTCGCCGGGGTCGGCTGAGCTGGTCGATGAGGACGCACCCTCTCGGCGGGATCCCCGCTGACGAGTGTTCGTCCCCTGTCGAGGCGTGCGGCCAAGATCGGATCGGTGCGAGTTCCGCCGGGCGATCGTTGCCCTAGCGAGGACCCGGCCGATCTGGGCTGCCCGTGTCTCGTTGCGCTTGACCCGCCGCTGAACCGCGGTGAGGAAAGCTGTTGCAGCCTGCTTCGCCTCCTGCTCGGGCCACGGGCCGAGCATCCGATTCGCGGTGTAGATCATCTCGATCACCGCGATCGGTTCGTCTTGCTTCTCGGCGAGCCGGTACAACGGTTCCGCGATGGCAGCTTGGCTAGCGCCGCTCGCCGCGAGCTGCTTTGCCTTGGCAATCGCCTGCTCGGTGTCGCGGCAGCGCTGGGCCTGCTCCTCGTGAACTTCGACTAGGCGAGCTTGGAGCCGGGTTCGTTCGGGCTCCGGAGTCTCGAGCGCTAGCGCAGTCGCGTCGCGGAGATACTTCCGCTCGGCGGGGTGATTCTCAGTCTTAGACGCCGATCGGGTCGGCGTACTCGGCGTTTGGGGCGCCACGATTGTCCTTTCTTTTGGGGGCGATAGCGGTGCGCTTGGCGGATCGGGGGGTCACGGGCGATGTCAGCGACGAGAGAGGACGCGGGGTGCCCGGCGCCGACCAAAGCACCGAGCACCCCCAGTCCAATCCACTATCGCCATCCATCGCCGGTCTCGCCCCAAACGAGTCCAAGCGCAACCCTCGGAGATCCGAGGGAAGTCTGTTTTAAGTTGGTCGGGATGCCGTGAATCCCGGCGGGAGTCGAGGTCAGGCGGCCGGTTCTACCAACCGTCCGGCGCCCTGTCCAGGTCACGGGTTCCCGGATCGAGAATCCGTACTCACGCACGACTCACGCACGGCCCTGACCCGACGACCTTCCGTCCGGGAACATCACGGGAACATCTGACAATTGTGCAAATTGCAGGAAGTTTGTGGTGCGGCGGCGCCACTCGCAGGCCGGATAGGCGGGGAACCCACGAGGGCGCAACCGCGATTCCTCGGACGGTTAGGTCCGGGGAAGTCTCGACGCGATGAGGGAGCTAGGACGAACTCCGGAAGAACACGCTTCTATAACCCCATCGTCCCATGCGTTACGGGGGGTCGTCAAGCGCACGCCAAAGGGCCTGATCGGACCCGCTCTTGAACTCGCGCGCGACCTAAACACCTTCCTCTCATCGCCCAGACCAGAGAGAGACCAGACCAGAGAGTCACGGGGGGTGTCACGGCGTGACGTTTCTACCGTGATGCGCTGTTGGGCTTTTCGCCTGGGCGGATCTGCTCGAACTTCACGAGCCGGATGAGGTTGTCCTCGATCGCGAGCACGACTGGTTTGCCGGCGTGGCTGCGCGTTCGGATCTCGGCGGCCGGGTACATCTGGCCGGCGTGCTCCTTCGCCCTCTCGATCTCGTTCAAGCGTTCTCCTCAGGAAATGAAAAGGCCACTCGCGAGGAGTGGCCTGGAAACTGGTTCGGGCCGCACGACCGACCCGATTAACGAATGCGAATCCTAGCGGAACAGTCCGGCGCCGGGTTATTTGATTTCAAGCCGGATCGGTCGGCGCATTGTCATGGCGTTGTCACGCACGCCTAAATCCGCATTGGAATGCGGAATAGGCGCGAACTCCTTGTTGGCGAGGGAGACCTCGCGCCCACCCACACGAACCCTGCGCCGGACCGCGTCCACCGTCAGCTCCCCGATTCGGATCGGCCCTTCCCGCCGGGCCGTCCGCCGGCGGAGCACCGCGCCGATCCGCGCCAGCAGCTCCGGGTAGTGGAACGGCTTCTGGAGATAGTCGTCGGCGCCCGCCTCGAAGCCGCGCAGCCGGTCCGCCTCGGCGCCGCGGCCCGAGAGCACGAGCACCGGCAGATCGGGATCGAACCGGTCGGCCGAGCTCCGGATCTCCCGCAGCACGTCGATGCCGGGCGCGTCCGGGAGCCCGAGATCCAGGAGCATCAGGTCCGGATGGTTGTAGCCGCAGAGGCGCAGCGCGTCCGCGGCGCTCGGCGCCGGCAGCGCCCGGTAGCGGTCGGCGGTCAGCTGGTCGCAGAGCAGCTCGCGGGTGGGGTCGTCGTCCTCGCAGACAACCACCGTCGCCAGCTCTTCGACCTGAGGGAGCACGCTGGGTTAAGCGGGGCACAGCCCACACTCTCCCCCGGTGTCAGGCCGAAGGCAGCTCGAGCACCGCATCCGCGTCGGGACAGCGGATGATCCGGGCCGGCGGCACGGAGCGGCGCCTCTCGACGACCTCGGACGACTCGTCGAGGAAGAGCAGGTCGAGCGGAAAGCGCATGCCGAAGGTGTGGACCGAGCGGCAGCGCGGGATCAGCAGGCCGGGCCCGGCCTGGCCAGGCGAAAGGACCGCCAGGCCGAGAAGCCGGCTGGCGAAACCGGTGGCCACCGGGACCTCGACCCCGAGCAGGCGCGTCCGCCCGAGCGAACGAAAGCGTCGCGGAACGTGAGGCACCCCATGCTCAGCGAGCTCGCCCTCGGCCTCTCCCCCGCCGTCTGCGCTTTTCGGTAGGCGGCGCTATCAGACCGTCGACGTGCGGCGTGGGTTCCCTCTTGCTGCAACCGGGCGTTCAGGGCAGGGGCAAACTTGGCGGCGGCATCCTCGATGCGCCAAGATGCCCAAACCGCCGTGGACGAGACCGCACGCAGAGGGAACTACGAATCCGGGGCCGACTACGTACTCGAGTACGGCGAGCTCCGCTTCTCCTTCAACGAGAGGGACTTCGCGCAGCGCGTCGAGCAGGCGGCGGTGAAGCTCGACTTCGTCCGGCAGGGGCTCGACGAGCACGAGCTCGAGGACCTGCTCGAGCTGGCGGTGAACGGCGAGATCCGGGAGCCCTGCTCCCCCCTCGGCGAGCACGTCAACGAGAACTGGGACGACCTGGTAGGCCCCTCCAACAGGAGCCTCGTCCACTGGCTCCGGCGCCTGGTCTTCCGGGGGGCCTGGCTCGACCAGCGGGTCAAGGAGGGCGAGCTCGACATCGTCTTCGACGAGTCGACCCAGACCTTCGGCTACGTCCAGTCCGATCGCGACTCGGAGCTGATCGAGCTCTCCGCCGAGCCCTCCTGGGGCGCCGTCGCCTACGGCGGCCGCGACCGCGCCTAGCGCGGCTTCCGAAAGATTTGGTTTCTTTGGGCGCTGTAGCGCCTTTAAGTGACCAAACCGCCGCCGCTACCCCTGCAGCCAGGTCGGCTCGTCGACCTTCGGGATCGAGCTCGAGATCCGCTGCATGAGGCCGTAGAAGCGAGGCAGCTCCGGGTAGACGATCGCCTTGCCGGTGTTGACGAACCCCACCGAGATCGCCCGCTCGGGATCGGCCCAGCCCATGATGTTGATCAGGCCGAGGTGGCCGAAGGCGAGGTCGGTGTCCCGCCCGTAGAGGCTGACCACCTTCGCCCCGAGCATCAGGCCGTAGGAGAAGCGGGTCGGGAAGAAGAGCGAGAAGTCGATCTCGAGATGGGACTGCTCGGTGAGGGCCCGGCGGATCGTTCGCTCCTCCATCACCCGGATGCCGTCCAGCTCTCCGCCCTGGCGGAAGATCTCGAAGAACCGCGAGAGCTCGTTCGCGGTCGTGACCACGTTCGCCGACGGAATCACGCCGGTCAGGAAGCGCGGGTCGTTCGAGGTCTCGACCACCTGCGGGAGGGGGACGCTCAGGACCCGCGTCACCAGATTCGAGAGCGGCGGCAGCAGCGGCGGGCCGGTCACGTAGTTGAGGGCGACCGCGTCCGTGTCCTCGGGATCGACGCCGTAGTTGCCCCAGCGGAATCCGAGCGGGTCGAGGATCTCCGCGGCGAGCACGTCGCGGATCGACCTGCCGGTGACCCGCTGGACGATCTCGCCGAGGATGAAGCCGCCGGAGACGGCGTGGTAGGCGAGCACACGGCCGGGGCGGACGCTCGGCTTCGCCTCGGCGATCACGCGGGTCAGGAACTCGCGGTCGTTGACGCGGTCGAGGTCGAGCGCCTCCCTCGGCATCGACGCCACGCCGGCACGGTGGGCAAGCACGTGCGCGATAGTCGTCCCCTCCTTGCCCTTTTGGGCGTACTCGGGGATGTACTCGGCGACCCGGTCGCCGATGTGGAGCTCGTGGCGCTCGTCGAGGAGGTGGATGACCAGCGCGGTGATCGCCTTCGACGCGGAGAAGATGCAGGCCGGCGTCCCGGGCGTCATCGCCTCCTTCGGCGCGTCCTCAGGGTCCTCGGGCCCGTTGCCCCGCGCGTGCCCGATGGCGCGGTCGAGCACGACCTCACCCTCCCGGCGGATGCAGAGCGCCAGGCCCGGGTGGACACCGGCCCGATAGAGGTCCGTCGCCCCTTCCCAGATCTGCTCGACCGTCGCCGGGTTGAGCCCGACGGTTGCCGCGTCTGCCTCCTCGCCGCGGGTCGTCACCGGCTCGAGGTCGTCCGGTACCCGCACCCGGCGAAAGACGTCGGGCACACCGGGGAGCCGGGGCATCCTGAGCGCGTCCGGCAGGCTTGGCAGGCGCGGAGACAAGAGGACTATCTAGAGCCGCGCGAGCAGCTCGGCGTTGCTCGCGGTCGCCGCGATCCGGTCGGCCAGCGAGCGCGCCGCCTGCTCGGGATCCATCTCGGCCAGCTCGGCCCGCAGCCGGCGGACCTTCTCGAGCTCCTCGGGGTCACGGAGTGCATCCTCGCCGGAGGCGCGGCAGTCCGCCGCGACGAGCGCCGGAACGACGCCCTTCGCGGCGAGCCCGGCGTCCAGTCGCAGCAGCAGGTTCTCGGTCGTCTCGAGCGCCGCGCGCACCTCGGCGCCGCGGTCGTCCGAGTCGAGCACGGTCGCGATCACCGTCAGGGAGCCGCCCTCCCCGTCGAGCTCGCGCCCAGCGCCGAACACCCGCTTCACCCGTCCGGGGTCGCGATAGCCGAGCGCCAGGCGGCTGAGCGAGTCGATCAGGACGACGACGTCCTGACCCGACTCGGCCAGCCGCTTCGCATGCCCCATGGCGAGCTCAGCCTCCCGCACCTGGTCGCGCAGCTCCTGGTCGGCGGTCGCCGCGAAGATCTCGGCGTCGGGAAGCGCGCGCCGCCACTGTGGAACCTCCTCCGGACGCGCGTCCCCCAGCACCACGCAGACCTGAGCGCCAGTCCTCGAGATCTCCCCACCCAGGGCGCGCAGCAGCGTGGTCCGGCCCGAGCGAGGCTGAGCGACGATCAGTACGCGCTGGCCGAAGGCGAGCGGGCCGAGCAGGTCGACTGCCCGCACCAGCGGATCTCCGGCGGCATCCGCCGCCAGGAGGCGGCGTGTCGGCGGCGCCGGCGTCAGGTCCTCGAAATGGGTTCGCTCCTCCTCCGGGCTCTGGCCGTTCACGGACTCGACCCGGATCAGCGCCCGGTGGCGCTCGCCGCGGCGGGGCGGCCGCGCCGGCCCGCTCACCTCGTCGCCGGGCCGAAGCTCGCAGCGCCGGATCTGCGACGCGGAGACGTAGACGTCCCCCTCGGACTCCTCCAGGCCGCCCAGCCGAAGGAAGCCGTAGCCCTGCGGCATGCGGTCCAGAACACCTGTGACGACCTCAGAAGCCGCCTCCGCGCCACCGCCGGCTTCCTCCGGGAGAGCTTCGGTCTCGGCGGTGGCTGCGGGGGCGGCAACCTCCTTGGCCACCACGTCCTCCGACCCGGCGCCACGCTCCTCCAGGAGTTCGATTAGCTCGTCCCGCGGCAGCATCCGGTACCGCGGCAGATCGAGCTCACGCGCCCGCGCGTGCAGCACGGCGAGGTGTTCGTCCCTGAGGCCCATCGTTGGGGCCGCATGCTAATCCGAGCGGGAGGGCTGCCGGGCCGGTTCGCGGGACGGATCGAGGCCCTCGGCCTCGGCTACGGCGGACCACGCGTCCTTCTCCTCGGCCACCCTGCGCTTGCCCCAGCCGAGCTCCTCGCCGAGCAGCCGCGCGACCGCCTCGACGGCTTCCCCGTCGCGAAGCTCGGGCGCGGCGACCAGCCCGAGGCGGGTGCGGCGAAGCAGCACGTCGGCGACCGAGCGAGCCTGCTCCCGGCGCGCGGCGATCACGACCTCGGCGAGCAGGTCGGGGTGCCCGGGCACGATCGGCGCGGCGAGCTCGGACCGCTCCTCGCAGAGGTCAAGGACGGCGCGCGCCGCGTGCCCGTATCGGAAGGCGAGCTGGTCGGCCGCCCCCTCCGGCAGCGAGACCTCCGTCTCCAGGTCCTCGGGCCGCGCGGTCATCCCGAGCTGGATGTCGTCGGTCCTGCACTCGGCGTCGCGGCCATCGCGCTCGGTGATCCGGTCGACCACCTGCGCGGCCATCCGCCGGTAGGTCGTCAGCTTGCCGCCCGTGATGGTCAGCATCCCGGATGAGGTCTCGTAGAGCTCGGCCCTCCGCGAGATGTCCACCGACTTCTTCGGATCGCCGCTCGAGATCAGCGGCCGGACGCCGGCGTAGGAGCCGGTCAGCCGCTCCGGCTCGATCTCCGTGCCGAAGTAGGCGTTGAGCGCCTCGAGGAGGTAGCCGACGTCGTCGGGGCTGGGCGGCACGCGATCGATGTCTCCCTCGTAGTCGTTGTCGGTGGTGCCCGCGAGCACCCGTCCGTACCAGGGCAGCGCGAAGATCGTTCGCTCGCCGCCCGCGGGGACGATGCAGGCGGCCGTCCCGATCTCGATGTCGTCCGTGGAGATCGTCACGTGCGTCCCGCGGCTCGGCCGGATCTTCGGGATCTCCTCCTCGGCGAGCAGCTCGCCGGGCCTGATCCGATCCGCCCACACCCCGGTGGCGTTGACCACGTTGTCCGCGCGCACCTCGAAGCGCTCGCCCGACTCGGCCTCGACGCAGGCGACGCCCGCGGCGCGCCCGCCGTCGTCGAGCACCTCGGTCACCTCCGCGCCGTTCACCACGACCGCGCCGAAGCGCTCAGCCTCGCCGAGCACGGTTAGCACGAGGCGGACGTCGTCGGTCTGGCAGTCGTAGAAGAGGTAGGCCGAGCTCGGCTCCATCGGCGCGAGCGCCGGGATCAGCTCCGCCGCCTCCTCCCCCGAGATCGTCCGGTGGCGGTCGGGCGACCAGTAGTCCAGGTCGCCGGAGTGCTCGCTGCGCTGGCTCCGTCCCCGCCCGATGCGGGAGGTCGCCATCACGTCGTACATGTTCAGCCCTATGCCGATCCGCCGGTCCCGCCGGCCCTCGCCGAGGGCCGGGACCAGGAACGGCGTCGGGTAGACCAGATGCGGAGCGAGCCGGACGAGCAGCTGACGCTCGAGCAGCGCCTCGCGGACGAGGCCGAGGTCGAAGTTCTGCAGGTAGCGCAGGCCGCCGTGAACCATCTTCGAGGAGCGGCTCGAGGTGCCCTGCGCGAAGTCGTCGCGCTCGACCAGAGCCACCGAGTAGCCGCGCGAGGCGGCGTCGAGCGCCACCCCGGCACCCGTTATCCCGCCGCCGACCACGACCACGTCGAAGCGCTCGTCGCGCATCGCATCGAGTGCCTGGTCGCGGGAGATCAATCGAGGAACTCCACGACCTGGTTGGCGGGGAGCCGATCGGGTGGGCGCTGCTCTTGAACCGGCTTGCCGAGGTGGAGCAGGCCGATGAACCGCTCGCCTTCGGGCATCCCGACGGCCGCCCTCCCCTCGGGAGTGCGCAGCACCTCGGGGGTGCGCCAGTAGGTCGCGAGGCCGCGGCTGTGACCGACCAGCAGCACGATGTAGGCGGCGCAGGCGGCGGCGTGCAGGTCCTCCTCGTCCTGGACGGGATCGCCGCTGAGGACGCATGAGCAGACGACCAGCGTCGGGGCCCGGTCGAGCTTCTTGGCGGACTCCGGCCCGGCGGCTTCCTTCAGCCGCTCGAGCGTCTTCGGCCCGATCACCCGGAAGCGCCACGGGTTGGTCAGGTTGTGGTTGGGCGCCCAGCGGGCGAGGTCCAGGATCTGCTCGAGCAGCTCGGCCTCGACCGGCTCGGGCCGGTAGGCCTTGTGGGTGCGCCTGGTGCGAATCGCCTCCTCGACGTCCATCGGTGAAACGTAGTTGACGATGCGGGTCAGCCCGGGAGCCGGCGCCGGTAAAGGAGCCAGCCCCCCCAGACCGTCGCCGCGACCAGCGCGGCGAGGCCGAGCGCGATCAGCCACCCCGGAACGCCGTGCCCACGGCCGTCCCCGTTCGAGGAGGCGAGTGCGACGGGGGACGGGGAGGCGTCCGCGGGCTCCGCTCGGCGGTCATCCGTTGCCGTCTCCGGGGGCCGTCCGGCCGACCCGGGAGGAGTTCCCGCGCCCGCCCCCACCGGCGTCGCCCTCCGCGCGGGCGCTCCTCCGGAGGGGAGCGGCGCGGCCTTGGCATCGGTCCGCCGGGGCACCGCGCTCAGCGGGAACGGCCTGCCGTTCACCGCCAGCAGGACCTGGCTGGTGACCCAGACAGGGGTCTGGTCGCTCGACGCCGAGTAGCGATAGTGGCCGTCGGCCGCCTGAAGCGAGGCGAGGTAGTCGAGCGGCGAGCGTCCGGCGCGGCGGACGGAGGAGGGCGACACCCCGGCAGCGACCAGGCCCTGGACCGCATAGGCGGTCGACTGCGCGTTGACGGCGCCGCCGCTCAGAGGGAATCCGCCGCCCCGGCGCTGAACCGACCGCAGGTAGGAGACACCCGCGGCGATCCCCGACCGATTGCCGGACGCCGCCAGCGCCTGGAGGACGGCGCCGGTCGTATCGGCGTCGCTCCCCGCTCCCGTCGCGAATCCCCAGCCGCCATCGGGGTTCTGGTGCTGACGCAGCCAGGCGGCGGTCCGCGCGATGGCCCCGGTCGCGCCCGCGGCACGGAAGGCCAGCACGCCGAATGCCGCCTGGTTGACCTGCCCGCTGAAGGAGCCGTCGCTCCCGCGCCGGCCGAGGAGACGGGTGACGAGATCGTGACCCTGGAAGCGACGCGGGTCGAGACCGGCGCCGCGCAGGGCGAGGATCGTGCGCTCGAGGTCACCGGTGGTGCTGATCTGCCCGGTCGTCCCCGCCAGGTAGGTGATCGGGGTCGCATCGCCGTGATCGACGTCGAGGGGATTGATCCCGGCGCCCTCGAGGCCGAGGATCGCCCACCCCGTCATCGGTGGGCTCGAGTCCTGGCCGCGGTCCGCGCCGAAGCCTCCGTCGCCGTTCTGGGAGCCGCGCAGCCAGGAGACCGCGGAGGAGGCGGCGCTCGCACGCCCGCCCGACAGCGCGGCGGGAAGGGTGACCGCCAGAGCGGCGATCAGGCAGGCGGCGCCGGCGGCGGCCCGACCCGCCCGCGGGCCCCCTCGCCAGGCGAGCTCGAAGCGGCGCCGGTAGCGGAGCAGCATCCTGGTCATCGCCGGTCCGGCCACCAGCGCCAGCGTGAAGTTGCCGGCCGCATGGGCGACGTTGAACGGCAGGCCTCGCGCCGACAGCGCCAGGTAGCGGCTGAGGGACTGCTCTCCGCCGAAGCTGAACATCACCGAGAAGTCGAGCAGCGCGCCGTAGGCAAAGCCGGCGAAGGCGCAGACCAGCGCCAGCGGCAGCCGGCCGATCCGGCGGTCGCTCAGGACGCCCAGCCAGGCGCCGAGCAGCCCGGTCATCCCCCAGCCCGCCATCTGCCACGGCGTCCACGGCCCCTGACCGAGCCAGAAGTTCGAGACGAGGCCGGAGAGCGCGCCGACCGCGAAGCCCGGCGCTCCGCCGAGCGCGAAGCCTGCGATCAGGGTGATGTCGGTGGTCGGCACCACGTTGGGGATCGGTGAGAAGGCCACGCGTCCGGCCACCGAGATCGCCGCCAGCGCCGCCACCAGCGCGACGATCTGCGAGGGCGGCCGCGAGCGCTCGTACCAGGCGAAACCGCCGATCAGCGTGGCGGCGAGCACCGTCACGACTCCGGCCTGCCAGCTCACCCCGTCCCTCCCGCCGGAGTCGCGGGACCCGCGGTCCGGCCGAGTCCGCCAATCAGCGCGGCGATGCCGCGATCAACGGTGATCGCGGCGCCGTCCAGAATCCGCGCGACCTCGCTGGAGAAGTACCAGCCGCCGGCCAGCAGCTCCTCCGCGGGGCCGTCCGCGACGACCTCCCCGCGCCCAAGCAGGACCACCCGGTCGGCGAAGGTGGCCGCGAACTCCACGTCGTGGGTCGCGATCACCACCGCCGAGCCCTCCTCCGAGAGCTCGCGGGACAGCTCTGCAAGCTCCGCCTTGCGCGCCCGGTCCATGCCGCGCGTCGGCTCGTCGAGCAGCATCGCCGCGGGCAGCTCGCCGGACCCGGGGCCCCGCCCCGCCACCACGATCGCGAGCGCCAGCCGCTGCCGCTCGCCGCCGGAGAGGTCGCGGGGGTCAGATTGGCGACGCCCGTCGAGCCCGAAGCGCCGCAGCGTCTCGGCGCCGTCCTCACCGGGCAGCTCGTCGGCGACCTGCCCGCAAACGAAGAGGTCGCCCGGACGCTGCGGCAGCAGCACGACGCCTTTCGGGGCGTCGATTCGCCCGCGCCCGGGCTCGACCAGCCCCGCCGCGGCCCGCAGCAGCGTGCTCTTGCCGGCGCCGTTTCGGCCCATCAGGGCGACGCGCTCGCCGGGGGAGACGGCGAGCTCCAGGCCGCGGAGTGCCTCCGTGCGCTCCTCCCCTTCCCCGAGCTCGACCCAGAGGTCGCGGGCTGTCAGGGCGAACACCCGGGTCGCTCCCCGTCCAGTGTCCCGGGGCCGGTCCAAGGGCGACCTAGCCGGGAGACCGCCAGCCAAGCCGCGCTCGGCGAGCGCGCCCCGCGCCTCCCGAACGCTGGCGGGCGCGGGCAGCCCGGCTGCCGCGAGCAGCCTGGCCCCGGGCGTCGCCAGGGCCTGATCCGAGGAGAGCGTCCACTCCAGGAACGACCGCGGTGCTCCGTCGAAGGAGATCTCGCCGCCGGCGAGGCAGACGACACGGTCGGCCGCCGGCAGGCAGCGCTCGAGCCGGTGCTCGCCCAGCAGCACGGCAACCCCCCACTCCTCGTTCAGGCGGCGCAGCAGCGAGATCAGCTCATCGCCGGCGACGGGATCGAGCTGCGAGGTGGGCTCGTCGAGGAGGACGAGGCGCGGCCCGGTGGCGAGCGCCGCCGCCAACGCGACGCGCTGGAGCTCACCGCCCGAGAGCGTGTCCGTGGCCCGCTCCAGCAGTCCATCGATCGCCAATGCCAGGGAGACCTCCTCGACCGCCCGCGCTCGCTCTGCGGACGGGATGCCGCGGAGCTCCAGCGGCAGCTCGAGCTCGGCCTGGACCGTCGTGCTCACCACCTGGGTCTCCGGCTCCTGGGCGACCAGCCCGACGACCTCGGCGAGCTCGGCCGGCCCGTGCGAGCGCACGTCCCGGCCCGCCACCTCGAGCTCTCCTTCGATCTCCCCTCCGTGGAAGTGCGGGACGAGGCCGCAGGCGGCGCGGAGCAGGCTCGACTTGCCCGAGCCCGACCGGCCGGCCAGCACGACGAACTCCCCGGCCTCGACGCGCAGGTCGATCTCACGCAGGGCGTAGTGGCCGCCCTCGGGGTAGCGGTAGGTCAGGCCGCGCGCGAGCAGTACCGGGTCAGCCACGGGACCTCCACCTCCGCGTGAGGAAGGGGACGGTTGCGAGAAGAACCAGCCCGAGGGAGAGCGCCACCGTGACCGCGTCGGTCCCCATCGCGATCCGCGGATACGTTTCGAAGCCGCCCGCACCGGCGATCCGCGCGACGACGGCGAGCGCCGCGAGGGCCGCGCCGGTGACCAGCAGGGGGCCGTCGTCGAGCGACCGCTTGCGCCGAAGCCGCGAGCGGATGGCGAGGGAGTGGCCGCGCAGCTCGAGCGTGGCCGCGACGTCCACGGCACGGTCGAGCGAGCCCTCGACGAGCCGCCGCGCCAGCGCCGCCCTGGACACGGACGACGCACCCGGCCCGCGCAGCGCCGCCGCCTCGCGCAGGCGGACTCCGTCCGCCGCCGCCAGCGGCACCATCCGGGTGACCAGGCCGGCGGTCATCGCCGAGCGGCGCGCCACCGGGCGCAGCGCCCGCAGGATGCGGTCGGGATCAACGCAGGCCGAGTAGACCGCGAAGACGAGCACGACGACCACCACCCGGAGGCCGATCGTCGCGCCGGCGGCCAGCGACTCCATGGTCACGTCGGTGTTGCCCAGCACAGGCAGCTGCCAGCCCCGGACGAGGACCGTCTCGCCGCGGTGCGAGACGAGTGCGTTGACGGCGATCATGAGGAGCATCAGGGGCAGCGCAAGACGGAGGGAGGCGCGAACCGCACGGCTCGCGCCGGCGGCATAGCCGGCGAGTGCGGCCGCGAGACCGGCGGCAGCCAGGACCAGCGGGCTCGAGTAGACGAAGCCGGCCAGTGCGAGGGCGCCCAGGTAGGCGATCGCTGCGCCGGGCGAGGCCCGGTGCAGGGGACTGCGCCCCGGGGCGTAGGCCAGCGCCGGCCTCACGGCACCGGCACCCCGATCGCGCCGGATCCCGGCTGGCTCGCGACGGCATAGTGGTTGCGGAGTGCCGGGCCCAGCAGGCCCGCCGCCGCCGCGACGCCCCTCACATCGGTGCCGGTGACCACCCAGGTCGGCGGCCCCTCACCGGTGCGCAGTGCGGCCACCAGCCCGCCCCCCTTGCCGATGCTGCCGGCCGCCTCGCCGCGCTCGTTCTCGAGCTCGAGCAGCGGCCGCCTTCCACCGCCGACGAACCGAGCGAAGACGCCGCTTCGATCCGGGCCGGCCGCGAGCAGCCCGGCATCTCCCATGCCCCGAATCGAGTTCCAGGTCCCGACCTCGACGACGACCGCGCCCGGCGCCGAGGCTGAGGGCGTGACGCCGGCGTCAGCCAAGCGGCTCGTCACCTCATGGCAGATGGCGGCCGCCGCCCGGCAGTCGACGTGAGTCGGCCACCGTTGCCCCTGGAACCCGTGCACGAACGGCTCGGGCCAGGAGCCGACCACCGCGGGCACCCGCATCGCGGCCGTCCAGTCCCGGTAGTCCCACCAGATCCGGTCGCCGCCGCCGGGATCGTATTGCGCCGAGCCGATCGGCGACTCGATCCCGTTCACGTAGAAGAACCAGTCGCTCGAGCGCCCACCGCCCTGCCCGCCGGCCAGTCCGTCGATCGACTGCACGAAGCCGCCGCCGTAGCGCGTGCTGATCTCGGCATTCCGGTCGAGGACGCGAAGCACGTCGTCCGACTCGCGAATCGAGTCGGACTTCTCGAGCAGGATGTGCCGCCCGTAGTCGCGGGTGACGGTGAGCTGCACCTCCCCCTGGTCCTTGCCGGGACCGAGGCCGCAGCCGGCGACCGCCGTGGCGCAGAGCGCCAGGGCGGTCGCCAGACCGCGGAGCGGGGTCACTTCCCGCTCTTCCCCTTCTTGTGCTTCGGCCGCCGGACCTTCTCGCAGTTCCTCGCGATCTTGTCGCTGCGATCAGCCTTTACGACATCCCGGCCGCCGCCGCACTTGACGGTGTCGGGACCCCCGCCGCGAACGTTGATCCGGTCGTCGCCGCCCCGGGCCTTCACCTTGTCCGGGCCCGGCGTGCCGTTGATCTGATCCGGCCCGTCGCTCCCCGCGATCGTCATCCCGTGGTGCTGCGGGCAGCTGGCAAGGTCGTCCGCGACGCAGACGGAGACGTACTGGCTCGGGATGTCACGCCCCCGGGTGGCGAAGAGCTGTGCGGGCCCCCCGGCCCCGAGGCGAACCATCGCGTTGCCGCCCGAGTCGGTGAAGACCGGCGCGGTGCCGCCGTCGACCTCGGCGCCCTGGGCGCTCGTCCTCTGGCCGGTCCGCGAGTACGCGTCGACGTGCACGGGCACCAGCGAGTTCGCGCGAGCCCGAGCGGGGGCCGTCAGCTGCAGATCCGAGATCTCGCAGAAGTAGTCCGGCGGCGGACAGGAGTCCTGCCGGATCAGGTACCAGATCACGTCGTCGCCGCCGGAGAGCTTCACCTGGTCGCCCCCGACGGAGGACTCGACGTGGTTCACCTTCAGGTACCAGAAGTGGTTCGAATCGGACTTGTAGCCGCCGAACCCGCAGATGCCGAGGCCGAAGCCGAACGCGTCCGTCACGGAGACGGGCCGGATCGCCCTCTGGGTCGCCTCCCCGTCGACGACCACGCCGAGCGCGGTCGGCCCGTTGACGGTCACGGTCTTCCCGGAGCCGCCGGAGCCCGTCCCGAAGCAGTCGGCGTCGGGGTCGGTCTTGATCTGGACGGTGTCGGTGTACTGCCGCAGCTGGGCGAGCGCCTTGCCCTCCGTGTTGAGCACGCGCAGGTTGACGCCGACGCTCGCCCCCGCCTCCGCCGGGACCAGCCAGGCGAGGGTCAGCAGCGCCGCCAGCGCCGCAATCGCAGTGGTGCTTCTCATCGGTGAGCCACCCCTTCCTCGAGGGTCGTCTTGGCTGGCCGGGGACAGGTCTCCTGGCTTCCGGGTCCTCGCGCCTCACGCCTTCCCAGCGGTGCTGTGGCACTCGCCAGTGGCTCGTGTGAGCCGCTCTTCCCGGTCACAGTGGCGGGACCGCGCCGGCATCTCACCGGACTTCCCTTGACCACCGGCCGTTGTGAACGCCGCCATCCTACTGCGGCTCAGGGTCGCCAGGCTGTGGCGCCTCTACCCGGCACCCCCGGCCGCGAAGCGGAGGAGGTGGCCGGCTGACCTTGGAAATGAGAGGGGCGGCCCGAAGGCCGCCCCTCTCCGAACTGGAAGCGAAAGAAGACGGTCTTACTTCTTCTTCTTCTTCTGCTTGCAGGCCTGCGTCGTGTGGGCCGACTGCGTCGCACCACCGGCGCGGAACGTCGTCGTCTCCGAGAAGTTCCACACCTTGTGGCTGCACTTGGCCATCACGTAGTACTTGGACGGCTTGCCCTTCTTGCCCTTCTTCGTCTTCAACTTCGGAATAGCCGTCTGGAAATGGGTCAGATGCAGACCCGTCAGGGCCGTGTCGGGCACGGTCACGGTGAGCCGCTTGCCATACGGAGCGCCGAGCGGCGAGGCGCCCAGAACACCCGTCAGGACCGTGGTCGTGTTGGCAGGCGGACCGAAGCGGGCGTGCAGCACGATGGTCGGGCTGCCACCCGAGGGAACGCCGTTGAACGCCGTCACGACACCCTGGATGCCGCCACCGGGCGTGGCTGCACAACCGCCGAGCGCCGAGCACAGCGTCGCGGCACCGGTGCCGACCTGCGAGCCCGGGCACGCGGCCTGCGCCTGGGCCGTCGTCGTGCCGGCCAGCGTGCTCGCGTTACAGGTCTTCAGGTTGCCCGGCGTGAACTTGAAATCCTTGTCGAAGTCCACGACCGTCTGCGATGCCGTCTGCGCCGCCGGGGTCGGCGGGGTCTCCGCCGTATCGACCGTGACGTTGATGTCCGCGGGACCCGCGACCTTCTTGTCCTGCTTCTTGGCGGTCACCGACACGGTGAGGGTCTGGCCCGTGACGGCCGCCTGGGCGAGCGCCGCCACTGCGACCGAGGTCGCCAGGGCGAGCGTTGCCCCAATCAGGTACTTGCGCTTTCGCATACCACTCCTTTTCCCTTAGGGCTGGTTGAGCGGCCGAGAGACGCCGCGTTGCCCTGAGTTCCGGTAGTCGCTGAACCTAACACGCGTTTATCGGCGTTGTTGTGCGAATTTCGCCGCCCGAGGCCGAAAGCCCAACTAGTCGGTAACGCCTTTTTGAGGGCGATTCACGGGCTCGAGTAGACGTGCAGGTAGTCGGTCATCTCCGGGATCTGGCCGATCGAGCTCTGCGCCCCCTGGTTCGCGCAGGGGGGCGCCGCGGTCGCGTTGGAGCTCGTCTGGTCGTTCCAGCCGAAGTGCTCCAGGCGGTTGAAGAGATCCTGCGCCGTGGCCGCGTCGCCCCCGACGCGCGCGGTGAAGTTCGGGTTGCTGGGCCCGAGCGGCCCGCTGTCGATCAGGTTCGCCACGACCCGCGCCGCCCCCGGGCAGGAGTCGATCGGGAACGACCGCACCGCTGAGCCGACCTCGAGCGCGCCTCCCGGAGCGAGATAGGGGTTTGAGCGGTTGGTGGTCAGCCGGTGCGACGGGAAGACGGCGAAAGCCTCGGGCGAGAGCAACCCCGCCGAGCGCAGGTAGTGGGTCGGCTGGTCGCTGCTCTCGGCCGTCCGGTTGGCCGCCTGGAACGCGGCGGTCACGTTGCCGAGGAAGGAGGTCACGTTCGCGTCATAGCGCAGCGCCGTCTGGACGACCGGCGTGAGCTGCGCGAGGAACGGCTGCAGCTGGTTGAGGACCGGGGGCAGGTCGTTGCCGAGCAGGGCGCGGAGCGCCGGGAGCGCCGTGCCCGAGCGCTGCTCGACCTTGCGCAGGCCGACGAAAAAGCTCCGGAAGTCCGGCGCCACCTTCGCGACCTGCTCGAGGTCGGCGCTCAGCAGGCGGGCCGACGGATGCAGCTGGGTGATCAGCGGGTTCGCATCCCGCGAGAAGGTGGCGAGCCTGTTCAGGGTGAGCCTCGACTCGTCGAGGAAGGTGGGGAGCGCTCGGAAGGCGGCCTCCAGGTCCCGGTTCCTGACCGCGGTGGTGCGGAAGACCACACCGGCGTTCCGGATCAGGCCCTGGAGCTGGCCCCGTCGCTCGCTCAGCGCCTGGAAGACGACTCCGGTGTTGCGGACGAGCTGCTGGACTCCGGCCCGCTGGGTGTCGAGGACCCGCAGGACCTTGTTCGCATCGGCGGCGAAGGGCTCGAGGTTCGCGATCGCGGCGGAGAGGTCGGCGCCGCGTCCCGCGCTGGCGATCGCGAGCTGCTGCATCCAGCTCTGGAACGACGCTCGCGTCTTCGCGTCGAAGGTGCGGAAGATCTCGTCGAGCTGGACCGTCGGCGCCACCTGCGCCTTGGGCAGGGTCGCGTCCTCCGGCAGCTTCGGGCCATCACGATTCCCCGGCGTGAGCTCGACGTAGGTCTCGCCGAGCAGCGTCTTCTGTCGCAGGATCGCCCGCGTGTCCGCAGGGATCGGCGCATAGGGCCTGTCGATCTCGAGGGTCGCGACCGCCAGATCGCGGTTCGGCCCGGAGTTGGCCAGGTCGATCGACTTCACCTTGCCGACCGAGACGTTGCTGATCCGGACGTCCGCCTCCTGCGCGAGCTGCGTCGCCTCGTTGAAGGGGACCTGGACCCGATAGCCCTCCGGCTTCAGGGGGATCGGCCCGCCGAACGTCGCCCAGAGGAAGAGCAGCAGTCCGAAGCACGAGAATGCGAATGCGACCGCGACGGCGATCTGCCCGAGTGTCGGTCCGCGCCGGCTCATCAGAGACCGCACCCCGGCAGGTCGGGCGGATTGGGAAGAGCGGTGAGCTGGGCCAGCGTGTTCAGGAACGGCGAGGCGGCGAACGTCCCCTGCGCCAGCTGCGAGGTGACGCAGCTCTCCTGGACAAGGCCCCTCCGGAGCGGCCCGTGCGCGTCCTGCAGCGTGTCGAGCAGGTTCGTGTCGTGGTTGAGCCAGGGGACGTAGAAGAGGTAGCTCTCGTCCTGGCCGGCCGGGTTGTACGTGGCGGCGTTGAGCGCCTGGTTGAGGCGGGCGAAGGCCAGCTTCAGAGGCGGCGCCGTGTTGCCGAGGCCCTGGCTCGCGCCGGTGAGGTCGGTGACGGACTGCCGCACCTGGACGGTGAACGGGCGGATCTGGTTCTGGATCGGGGCGACGGTCTGCTCGAAGAGCGACCGAAGCGCGCGCAGCGCGCTCGGCGTGGCGGCGGCGCCCGGGATCAGCTTCTTCAGCGCCGGCCCGCTCTGCAGCGCGAGCTCGTTTGCGCTGGTCAGAGCCCCGTGGGTCTGCTGCAGGGTCGCGGGCAGCTCGCGGACCGCCGCCCGGATCGAGCCGGCCTCCCGCGCGAAATGCTGGAGGGCCGCGTTGGAAGAGCCGATGAAGTCGACCAGGTCCCGGTCCTTGTTGCCGAGCTCGGTCGAGAGCAGCTGGAAGTTGTGGATCGCGTCGGCGATGTTGTGCCGCCGCGCCGCGAGGGGGCCGCTGATCCGGGCGACGTCGCGCGCGAGCGGATCCAGCCGCCGCAGCGCATTCGAGAGCTCGACGTCGCGTCCCTTGGCCGGATCGAGCGCCTCGGCGCCGTTCGAGAGCAGCAGCTTGAGGAACTGCTGCGTGTCCGCGTCGAGCGAAGCGAGGATCTGGTCCGGCTGGACGTTGGGCAGGGTGGACGCGAGCGGGACCGTCGTGCCCTCGGTCATCCGCGGAGCCGATTGCGTCCCCGGGTCGACCTCGACGACCATGTCGTTCAGTCCGGTCTTCGGCCGAAGGAGCAGCGAGGCGTCGGTGTGGATCAGCGGCGCGTACTTGTTGTCCACCTCCATCGTCACCACCGCGTGGCCGTTCTCGAGCTCCACGCCGGTCACCTCGCCCACCCTGATCCCGGCGATGTCGACCGACTGGCCCTGCCCGGGGGTGACGGCCTGGGCGGTCGAGAAGTCCCCTCGCAGCTCGAAGCGATCGGTCCCGATCAGCGGCACCCAGCTCGGCAGGCTGGCCCGCTGGTTGATCAGGATCACCGTCACGGCGAAGATCCCGGCGAGCAGCAGCCCGACGATGGCGAGCAGATCGCGCCTGTGTCCGCGGATCGCCCGCCTCATGGCACCACCGCCGGGTCCGGCGGGCCGGGCGTGGCCGCCGGGCCGTTGAGGTCGGGGATCGCGTTCACGTAGCAGGGAACATCGGTGCGGAAGGGCGGCTTCGGCCCCAGCACCGGCTGCGTCGCCAGCGGCTGCTGAGCCGTCCGGGCGAAGAGCGTGTCGTTCTGCGCGCCGCCGGAGGGCTGCGCGCTCGCGACCAGGCCGTTGTGGGGCCCGCCGAAGGAACCGCCCCCGGACTGGAATCGCAGGTACGGCCCGTTTCCGTCGAAGCTCTGCGTCTCACCGGCGAAGCCGGTGACCGCGTACATGAACTCCTTGTAGTTCGGGACGCCCACCGAGAAGACGTCGTTGAGCGGCACGTTCCCCGTCGGGATCAGGACGTCCGACGTGCAGCGGCTGAGCAGCTCGGTCTGGCCGAACAGGCCCGGGCCGGCGGCGGCCGCGATCGCCGCGGGCGGCGCGCCGAGCCGCAGCTGGTGTGCGATCGGCTGGAGCTCGTTCGGCCCGAGCAGCGCCGCGGTCTGCTCGAGCCAGGGGCCGGAGCTCGTGATCGTCGCCGGCAGCTCCCGCATGGCCGGGGTCAGGTCGCGTGCGAAGGTCCGCAGGAAGGGCAGGGTGGCGTTCGTGTGCTCGAGCGCCGGCCCGGCGATCTGCAGCGTCGGGCCCAGCAGCCTGACCGCCCGCTGGAGGTTCCCGGACTCCGAGGCGAGCGCCCCGGTGACCGTGTTGAAGTTGGAGATCACGCCCTGGAGCTGGGACTCGTGGCTCGTCAGCGCCCCGAACACGCGGGCCTGGGCGTCGATCAGGTTGGAGAGGTCCCTCGGAGCCGTCCCCAGCAGCGCCTCGTTGACGACCGCCGAGTCGCGCGCCGCCGTCTGGCCGTACTGGAAGGACTCGTTGATCGCCTCAGCCGCGGTCTTGCCCTGTACCTGCGGATCCTGGCTGGCGTCGTCGGCGGCGCTCGGCTTGTGGGTGAGCGCGGTGCCGTAGCCCTCGAGAAGCTTCTGGAGGTTGGCCCTGTCCGGCGCCTGCAGCGAGGTGAGGATCTGATCGAGCTGCACCGCGGTCGAGGTGTGGGTGACCGGAATGCTGTCGCCGCTGTGGAGGTCGCCGGCGCTGGGGCTGCCCGGACTGAGATCGAGGAAGAAGTTGCCCTCGAGGAAGATCCGCGGGCGAATCTCGATCTGGGCGTCGCTGTGGATCGGCTGGCCGTTCGAGTCGACCGTGAACGTCACATCGGCGTAGTTGCTCGCGCAGTCCGCAGCCAGGCCGTTCTCGCAGACGCTTCTGACACCGGTCACCTTGCCGACGTTCACGCCGGCGATCCGAACCGGGGAGTCGGCGCGGATGTTCGCGGCGTTCTTGAAGACCGCGTGGAGCTCGAAGTGAGACTGGAACGGGATCGACTTCGTCCAGGCCAGGTAGGTGCCCGCGATCAGCAGCGCGATCAGGATCAGCGCGTTCCGGATCCGGTGTGGCGGGCTGCCCTTCCGGTAGATCCGCTCGTCGTAGCCCTTCGGCTGGATCGGCTGCTGGGACTGGGCGCTCACTTCTTGCCCTTCTTCTTCTTGGACTTCTTCGCGGGCTGGACCTGGCTCTGGATCTGGTCCTGGGTGACGATCCCCTGATCGCCGGGGACGTTTCCGATCACGTCCTGGCCCGGGATGTAGGTCTCGTTGCCGGCCTCGCATTCGCGGGTCTGGCCCGGAGCGGCGGTGTTCGGGTAGGGGTTGAAGTGCAGGAAGTTCGTGCCGAGCAAGTCCGCGGCGCCGCCGTTGGCCGGCGCCGAGCTCGGGCCCTGCTCGCTGTTCGGCGCATCGGGCGGCGCCAGCACGATGAAGCGCTGGAAGGTGGCTTCCGGGTTGCCGATGCTCAGCGAGCTCGACACGTTGCGGAAGAGCAGCGTCCCGTAGTTGCACACCGACTGGGCCGGCGTCACGAAGGCGAGGAACGGCTGGAGCGGAGTGGCGAGCTGGTTGAGGGCGTTGATGCCGCCACGAACCCCGGCGTCGTTGTTGAAGTCGAGCAGGGACTGCGCAGTCGGGTCGAGCTGGGCGTTGAACGCCGGCGCCAGGCGCAATGCCTTGACCCCTTCCACGATCGAGCCCGAGAGGTCCTTGGAGACGGGGCGGATTGCGTCGAAGCCCGGCGTCAGCTCGCCGAACAGCCTCCCGGTGTTGGTCAGGAACGGCCGGATCGTCGGCAGGGTCGCGATCGCCGTGTCCTCCGCGGCCGGCGCGCGCGAGATCGACTCCTGGATGAAGGGGCGCGCGACCCGCGCGAAGGCACCGAAGGTCGTGTCGAGGTCGGCGAAGAGCTGGCCCTGGACCTCGGCCACCGGCGCGACCTCGGCGGCCGTCGCGGAGAGCGAGGAGACGAAGTTGCCCAGGCCGGTGCTCGGATCGGCGAGGTTCCTCATCACCGGGGTGAGCACCTGAACCAGGGGCTTGAGCTGCCCGATCGCCGCGTTCAGGTCCACCCCTCGTCCCGCGAGCGCGTTGCCGAACTCGAGCAGGTTCGACTGGATCGCCGCCCGAGTCGGCTCGTCGAACATGTTGAAGACCTGGTCGATCTCGACCGGCTCGGGCCGGGCGGCGGAGACCGGGATCGTCGCGCCGGGCTTGTACCCCCGGCTGGAGCTGCCGCGGTCGAGCTCCAGGTACTTCAGGCCGAGAGCCGAGCGGGACCTGACCACGACGGTCGTGTCGGCAGGCAGCGGCTCGAGGTCCTGGTTGAGCTCCATGTTGACCTTCGCCACCTGCGAGCGGCAGCGCCGTGTCGGATCGTTGGGGCAGGGCGCGTCGTCAATCGTCACCGGGTCGATCGAGGTGATCTGGCCCACGCGGATGCCTCCGATCCGCACCTCGTTCCCCTTGACCAGGCTGTCGGCGTCCGGCAGCTCGGCGGCGAGCTTGTAGGTCGGCACGAACGGCAGGCCGTTGTTCGCCTGGTAGGCGAGGAAGACGGCGACAACCACAACCAGGACGGTGACCGCGCCGACCAGCGTCGGGCTTGCCGCCAGACTGCCCATCCGGCCGCCCCTCATGCGCCGCTCCCCAGGAGGAAGTCGAGGAACATCGCCGCGCCCCTCATCGACAGCCCGTGCGGATCGCCGTTCGCGCTCGCGGCGCCGCGGTCGCCGGGGCCGTGCCCGGGCGTTTCCACGCCGCTACCCGATCCGTCAGGGGGAGCCAGGGAGCCCGGGGCGACGAGCGGGGGGATCAGCTGCGGCAGATCGGGCACCTGGGGCAGCGCGGGGATGCCGCTGTTCGGGTTGACGTCGACCGGAGCGGGCGGCCGCAGCTCGCCCTTCGTCCCCCTGGCGGCGGTCCGGGCCCGTGCTCTGGAGGCGGCCGCCGCGGCAGTGGTCCCCGTGTGCTGGAAGAACGCCTCGCAGCCGGAGAAGACGGTCGGCTGGTACTGCTGACAGGGCGTGATCTGGATGTTGCCGCGCTGGAAGTGGCCGACGGCGTCGTACCCGTTGACCGCCCCAACCGAGTAGTAGATGAAGTCGAGCAGGTTCTGGACGCCGCCCGTCTTCGTGAACGTGTCGAGCAGCGCGCCCAGGTTGTTGGCCGCCGGCCCGGTCTTGGAGCCCAGCGTGCTCAGGTCCGCCAGGACCGGATCCGAGGCCGCGATCTTCGGGCCGGCGCTCTGCGCTGCGTCGCCGAGGGTCTGGAGCGCCGGCACCGCGAGGTTTGCGAAGGGCGTCAGCTTCCGGGTCGCCTTGCTGAGGTCCTTGCCCTCGGCATTGAGGTCCGTGAACAGCGGAGTCCCCTGGTCCGCGAAGAGCTTGAGCTTCGCCATCGTCAGCCGGACCTGGTGCAGGGTCGCCGGGAACTTGCGCAGGCCCTCCTCGAGCGCGGCTCCCTGCTCGGCGGTCGCCGAGCCTGCGATGGCGGCGTTGTGGAAGAAGCTCGTGATGTGGGTGCGGTTACGCGCGAGCGGCGCGAGCACCGCGTCCCCGTTGCTCGCCAGGCTGGCCAGCTCCCGGTTCTGCTGCGCGAGGATCGCGAGCACGCGGTCGGTCTCGCGCAGTGCGGGGTTCGCGCGGTCGATCACCTCGCCCAGGTCCTGGCCGCGCCCGGCGAGACCAGCCCCGAGGTCGTTGATGATCAGGCGGAAGCGGTCGTTGTAGGGCAGCCGTTGGATGTTCTGGATCAGATCCAGGTCGACGGTCTTGCCGTTGTTCTCCAGCGGCAGGAGGTGCTGACCGGCGCCGGCCCGGCCGTCGGGGATCGTCGGCAGATCCGGTGGCGGCGGCGTCTCGGGCGCGCGCGGCTGCGTCGGCGTGCAGTCGATGTACTTCTCGCCGATCAGCGACTGCGGGCGGATCAGGCAGCTCGCGTCCGTGCGGAAGTCCTTGAAGCCCGGCTTGTCGATCTCCATGACCACGACGGCCTTGCCCGGCACCGCGTGGGGGCCGCCCTCGAGGCTGGCGATCTCGTGGTCGTCGGAGACGTCCACCGACTTGACGGTGCCGACGTTCGCCCCGGCGATCCGGACCTGCTCCCCGCTGACCACGAACGAGCCGTTGTCGAAGTAGCCCCTGATCAGGTAGGAGCCGCTCGAGCCGTTCGACCCGACCGCGGGGAGCGCGATCAGCAGGGTGACGGCGAGCAGGCCGGCCAGTATGAGGAGGATGCGCCTCATGGCCCGAGCGGGTGGTCGGTTGCGGTGCAGTCGTTCGGCGGCGCCGGGCTGGTGAGGCCGCTGCCCGGCCAGAGCGGGGCGACGAACGGGTTCGAGAGGTCGAGCGCCGGCTGGGTGGTGCCGCCGGGACAGCGCCGGAAGACGTGGAAGTTGGAGGAGGGCGCCCCGCTCGTCGCCGTGCACGCCCCGCTGTTGATCGACGTGCCTGGGTACTCCGGCAGGCAGTAGTCGTCGAACTGCTGCTGGAGCGAGATCGGCTCCAGGTTCTGGGTTCCGGCGTTGTAGTGGTAGATCCCGAGGCCGGCGGGCTGCACGCGCGCGTAGTGGCCGTCCGCGTCGTAGTAGCCGGTGACGGCACCGAGGTTGCCGACCGCCGCGAGCAGGTCCGGCGAGTAAGGACGGATGAACTTGAGCGTCGGCAGCGAGTCGTTCAGGGCCTGCACGGCCGGGCCGGCCGCCCGCGCCGCCGCGCTCTCGACCGCTGGCAGCTTGCCGAAGGCGTCGGCTAGGTCGTTGTTCTTGCCGTTCAGGTTGACGGCGCGACCGAGGTCCCTGAACACCGGCACCGACCGGGTGACGACGGGCTTCAGGTTCCGCAGGAACGTCGGCAGGTCCTTGGTGCCCGGCTTGGCCGCGTTGACGAACGTGGTCAGGTCGTCGAGCGCCGGGCGCAGGTTGTGGAAGGTCGTGTTCGCCTGGCGGAGCGCGACCGGCAGGGCGACCAGCGCCTGGTCGAAGGAGCGGTTCTCGCTCGCCACCGCCCCGAGCGCCTGGTTCGCGTTCTGCGTGAGCGCCGAGAGGTCAGCGCGGCGCTCGGCCACCGCGGAGACGACGCTCGCGCCGTTGACGATGAAGTTGGTGAGCGTGCCCTCGTCGCGGTCGAGCTCGCGGAGCAGCCGGTCGGTGGCGACCAGCGACGGGCTCAGGAACCGGTAGGTCCGGTTCGCCTCCGGCCCCTTGCCCGCATAGACCGTGGCCGAGCCCTGGATGATGTTGCGCAGGGCCTGCCGCTCGGGACCGCGCAGGGCGTTGAAGAGCTGATCCAGGTCGACCGGGCTCGTCGTGTCCGCCGCCGTGATCGTCGCGCCGTTCCGCAGCTGCGGCGCGTTGTCCGGGCCCGGCTGCAGCGACACGTAGCGGTTGGCGATGCCGGAGAGCGAGGTCGCCCGGATCACCGCCTGGGTGCCCTCGTGGAGCGGGCGGTTCACCGAGATGTCGACCTCGGCCTGCGAGTTGTCGGTCAGCTTGACGTCGTCGACGCTGCCGACCGGTACGCCGCCGATCAGCACCTGGTTGCCCTTGACGAGCTGGCCGCCGGTCTCGAAGAGGAGCTTGTAGTGGTTCGAGTTGCCGCCGCCGAGCAGCAGCACGAGGATCGCGACGACCACGAGCGCCAGCGCGCCGAGCGCCGCCGCTCGCGTGAAGCGGCCTCCTCCCCGAACACGCGCGGTCTGGGGAGAAACGCCGGCGGCCTGGGGGGTCACGCGCGCCCTGCCCGGCTCCGGCAGATCGTGCGCGTGCGGCGAGCCTCCGATGGGATCCCTATCGCGGTCCCTCTCTCCAGCAGCTCATCACCTGCTTCCTGCAGCCCTCTCTCCTGCCGCGTCCTGCAGCCACCTCCGATCCTACAAATCGGATCCGGCGCAAGATCGGTATTTGGCCGTAATTTCCGGCCTGTTAACGGGTGCTTAATTCCGCGGACTTCGACCGCGTCGGCGGCTTCCCTCCCGCCGTGGGACTGCCGAGGGCGCGGGATGAACCGCACTCCCGTCCCCTGCCACACGGAGCCGGGCTCGGCCACCGTCTCGCCAGCCGCCGACCATCCCTCGTGAACCTGCAGATCCCTGCGGCGGGTCCGTACCTGCGTCCGGCTCCCTGGTCGCGTCTGGTTGTCGCCGCCTAAGTGGGCAGCCGGGGCCGACTCTGACGCCGCCTCCTGTTCGCGCGGAGGAGCAGCCGGGCGTCGCTATCCGGCCGGGACGGTACCGCGCGCGTACCAGGCCCTCGCCGTTAGGCGAAATGGACCGGACGGCGTTCCGAGCCGCTCGGCCGCGCCGTGCTTGAAGCGCTTGCGCCCCGCCTCATCGAGCGCCTCGTGGAAGCGACCGAGATTGCCGACGCCGCTCGCGAACGGGTACCAGAGGTCATCGAAGTCCGCGTAGTCGGCACCGGCGTCGATCTGGCCGAGCTCGACCCCCTCAAACCCGGTGCTGCGCCAGAGCTCCTCGAGCTCATGCGGGCGCGAGAACGGGTCGGGCTTGTCGGCCCCGAACGAACGGGCGAGCTCCGCGTCGACGTCGAGGGCGGAATCCCAGACCGCCCGCAGTAGAGGCATTCCCCCCTCGAAGTCCCAGATGCACGTCGAGACGACGCCGCCTGGCCGCGCAACACGCCGCATCTCCGCCGCACCGCGGCGGGCGTCGTTCATGCCATACACGACGAGCTGCGCCAGCACGGCGTCGAACTCGGCGTCGCTCCAGGGAAGCTCCTCCCCGATCCCCACACGCAGATCGGCACCCGGTGCACGGTCGCGGCAAGCCGCGACGAAGCGCTCGGAGGGATCGATTCCGGCCACGTTCCCCGCCCCGAGAACCTCCGCCAGCATGACCGTCAGCGCGCCCGTCCCACAGCCCACGTCCAGTGCCCGCTGGCCCGCCCGGATGCCGGTCACCCGGACCATTTCCCGTGCGAGCTCGGCACCGTAACGGCCGACGTGTCGGTCGTAGGCGTCTACCGCGGCGCCGGCGACGGGAGACCGCAGCTCTCGAGCCACGTCGCTACTCCGGCAGCAATTCTCCGGAGCCACCCATCTCCGCGGGGAAGTCCTTCTGCTTGGGAAGCCCGTCCTTCATGGGAAGCACTGTCGACCCGTAGTTGACGTGTACCCCGGGTTCGAACGGAAAATCGGGGATCGTCGCCGCGTAGACGTCGATCAACCCCCACGTCGGGTGCCGCGTCATCAGATGGCCGCCGCAGGCCGTGCACCACTGCCGGTAGCTCTGCTCGTTCGCGTTGTACTCGCCGATCTGGTCCTCTCCCATGGTCACCTTGACCGCCTCCGGATTCCAGAGCGTGAATGCGTTGACCGGGCCCGCAGACCAGCTCCTGCAGTTCTTGCAATGGCAGTAGCCGGCTCCCTCGGGATCCCCGGTGACTTCGATCCTGACCGCGCCGCAATAGCACTGCCCTGCGTAGGTCTTTTCAGCCGGGCTCATTTGGTCCTCTCCCCTCGCTCGAGGTCTCGTCGTGAAAACGTCCAGGGAGTATGCCGCTCAAAGCTCCGCATTCCTCGCAAGCTTCGGGCTGTCCGTCTCCCGAAACGAAAAAGCCCCGCTCCCGCGAGGCTTTCCTGAGGCACCGCTACCGGGATTCGAACCCGGGTTTCCGGACTGAGAATCCGGCGTCCTAGTCCCCTAGACGATAGCGGCGTGCAGGTGACGGTCCGGGAGTGTAGCCAGGGTCCGGTGCCCAGGGCCAGGCTAAGCTTCGCAGTCCCCCGCGGCTGTGGCGGAACTGGTAGACGCGCAGGCTTCAGGTGCCTGTGTCCTTCGGGACGTGGAGGTTCGACTCCTCTCAGCCGCATCGACGGCTGCTCAGGCAGCGGTGCCGAGCAGCTCCTCGAGCGGCTCCGGCGGCCCCAGCGCGTTCCCCTGGGCCTCGTCCACCCCCAGGTCCTCGAGCAGCTCGAGGGTCAGCAGGCTCTCGACCCCTTGGGCGATCACGCGAGCCCCGCCCCGATGGGCGTTGTAGACCGCGCCGGTGAGCGCCCGCCGCCGTCGCCTGTCCGTGGCTAGGCCCTGCATGAGCCGCCCGTTGAGCTTCACGTAGTCGATCGCGAACCGCCGCAGCAGCTGGGAGCTGCGGCCACCCTCGACGTAGCCGTCGAGGGCGATCCCGCAGCCAAGCTCGGTGATCGCGTCGACGAACTCGCCCCGCGTCTCGATCCCGACCGCGAGCTGTGCCTCACCGAGCTCGAGCACCAGGTCGGCGGGGTCAGCGCCGCTCTGCTCGAGGTTGGTGCGGATCAGCTCGAGCAGGTCGGCCTCGGCCGACCGCATCGACAGGTTCAGGTGGACGGCGTGTCCGGTCGCCGCAACCTCGATCGCCCTCCCGGTCACCCAGCGGTCGATCTCGCGGATCGACCCGAATCGCTCGGCCTCGACCACGAACTCGGCGGCGGGGATGCGCCGGTTGCGGTAGAGCATGCGCAGGAAGAGCTCGTGACGGAGCGTCTGACCGTCGGCAACCCCGACGATGCGCTGGGCCTCGAGCCTGAAGAGACCCCTCTCGAGCGCGTGCGAGATCCGGCGAGACCACTCGAAGGTCCGGGCCAAGCCGCTCCCCCCCAATTGAGAGCTCGGGCGCGCGATCAGTGAAGCATCAGCGGGGCTGCATCCCCAATACAAGGTGAGGAAGTACGGGACGCCGTGAGTGGGAACTACTGAAGCTCGTTCGTCCTACCTCAAACGACGCAGTGCGGAGCGGGCGGCGTGGTAACCGCCCATACCATGAGCGCCCGGGCCGGGTGGCGTCGCGGCGGAGCAGATGTAGACGCCCTCGGCTCCCGTGCTGTAGGGGTTCAGGGCGAGTCGCGGCCTGATCAGCACCTGGAGCCCGTCGTTCGAGCCGGTGATGATGTCGCCGCCGACGTAGTTGGCGTTGTATGCCACGAGGTCGGCCGGGGTCCGGACCGCGGTCTCGACGATCCGCTCCCGGAAGCCGGGGGCGAACCGCTCGATCTGGCCGAGCACGGCCTCCGTGGCGTCGCCCGCGTACGCGCTCGGCACGTGCGCGTACGCCCAAACGGGATGCAGATCGCCCGCCGAGCGGCTCGGGTCTGCGAGGTATTGCTGCCCGACCAGGACGTACGGGCGCTCCGGCATCCTGCCCCGGTTGATCGACCCCTCGGCCGCGACGAGCTCCTCGAAGCTCCCGATCGCGTGCACGGTGCCCGCCCGGCGGCAGGCCTCGTTCCTCCACGGCACTCCGCCCTCGACCGCCAGGTCGAGCTTGAACGACCCCGGCCCGTGCCGGTAGCGGCGATACGACCGGGCGACCCGGCGAGGCAGCCGGTCGCCCATGATCTCCGCGACCGCCGCCGGGGCGAGATCGAAGGCGACGATCCGCGCGCCCGCCAGCTCGTCGATGGAGCCGACCCGGCGCCCGGTCTCGATGCGCCCGCCGTGCTCGCGCAGCACCGAAGCGAGGGCCTCGGCGATCGCCCCCGAGCCGCCCTTCGCGACCGGCCACCCGACCGCATGGCCCGCGTCGATCAGGGCACACCCCACCGCCGAGCTGAACGGCCGGCTGAGCGGGCTGAAGGAGTGCGCCGCCACCCCGCCGAAGAGGGCCTTCGCCTGGGGCGTCCGAAACGTCCGGGCCAGCACGGTCGCGGGCGAGGCGGCCGGCAGCCCGAAGCGCGCCAGCCGCAGGGGGTGCCGAGGGACGTGGATGACCGGCGCCAGCAGGTCGTCGAGCAGCGACTCGAAGTGGGCCGAGGTCCTTCCGAAGAGCCGCCTCCAGCGCGCCCCGTCCTCGCCGAGGCCGCGTGCCGTCTCCTCCACCGAGCGGAACATGACGCCGGCGCTGCCGTCGTCGAGGGGATGGGCGAGGCTCACCTCGGGCAGCAGCCACTCGAGCCCGTGCCGGTCGAGGTCGAGCGACCGCAGGAAGGGCGAGGCCGCCGCCATCGGGTGGGTCGCCGAGCAGTCGTCGTGCAGCAGCCCGGGAACGGTGAGCTCGCTGGTCCGAGTTCCCCCGCCGATCCTCCCCTCGGCCTCGAGCACCGTCACATCGACACCGTTGCGGGCGAGCTCCACGGCGCAGGCGAGCCCGTTCGGGCCGGAGCCGACGACGATCGCGTCGCTCAACGACTCGGCGAGTATCGAGCCGCTTCCGAGCCGCCGACCGGGAGCGGCTCCTCTCGCCCGGCGGCCCCACCCTCGACGACCACCGGGAAGTCGTAGGACTCGTCGAGCCAGGGCTGGCTCGTGACCATGTCCTTGACCGCGACGGTTCCCTCTTCGAGCAGCCCCTCGGCCGCGTCCCAGATCTCGTAGTGCTGGTACCCGCGGCCCCGCACGGTCGGCTCCGACTCCAGGTAGATGATCCGCACCTCGCCGGGCTCGAAGCCGCAGCGCTGCTGGACCGCCTCGAGCAGCTGGGGGCCGTGGAAGTGGGCGTCGCCGAAGTTCCAGCCGTTGACGACGTTCGAGATCAGCTCCCCCTCCCTGACGTCATACGCCTCGACGTCCTCGACGGCGTGCGGCAGCAGCGCGTTCAGCGCCCGCCCGTGCGAGTGGAGCGCCCGGAAGGCGAGTCCCCGGTTGAGCAGGTAGAGGGCCGTCTCACGGTCATAGATGTCGCCGACCTGCTCGACGATGATCCGCGCCGGCTTCTTGATCCGGGTGTCGAGCTTCTCCTCCGCCCCGCTCCCCTTCCGGAAGAGCCAGGCGCTCGTGGCCCAGTTGCCGGCGTAGTAGCGCATCGAGGGCAGGAAGGAGACCTTGTCCGGGCGGTTGCCGCCGATCAGCGGCAGGAGCAAGCACGGAATGGCGAGCGTGGCGATCAGCAGCGGGTCGCCGATCGTCGAGAGCGAGGTGTCCCCGTAGTGCCCGAAGAGGAAGAGGATCCCGAAGATCATGAACAGGTTCCACTCGAGCGGGACCGCGAGCGGGAACATCGAGGTGATGTTGAGGTGGAACAGGATCATCCCGACGATCGCGATCGTCCTGATCGTCGGGTTGTCCTGGAAGACGAGCAGCGCCGGCCAGAGGAACTCCTGAACGGTGCCGAAGTGGGCGACCGCGGCGGCGCGCCACGAGGGCATCATGTCCTCCGGGTAGTCGACCCACAGCCGCCGCTTCACTGCCCGGGGGATCAGCGGGGCGTTGCTCATCATCGTCGAGACCACGAACGGGAAGTGGCTGTTCAGCTTTGAGGAGGCAGCCCCCCACCAGATGAAGAGGAAGACGAACTGCCAGGCGACGATCCAGTGCTGGACCGGGAAGAGGCCGACGACCAGCATCGTCCCGTAGATCTCCGGGCGGGCGCCGAGGAATGAGACCTTGTCGCGCAGCCCGAGCAGGCCCAGCAGGACGAGCAGCACCGCGATCCCGGCCGGCGGCAGCTTCCCCGCGAATCCCGGGGACGAGTCGACCCCGGAGGCGCCGAGCAGGAACACCCCGGCCGCCAGCACGCCCCCGTAGAGCCCGACGTCAACCGGGGTGCGCGCGCTCCCCTCGGTGAACGGGACCTTGTCCGGCCAGGGCGGCAGCCGGACCGTTCCGGTCCGCAGCCAGTAGAGGACCCCTCCGATCGGGGGCATGAAGCGGAAGCTCAGCGGCATCGAGCCAGCGCCGAGCCCGAGGATCTCCCAGAGCAGCAGCCAGACGGCGAGCTTCTCGAAGACGATCGGCTGGTACCACCAGTCGCTCAGGTTCCCGAGCGTGCCGAGGCCGGGCGTCAGCGAGATCACGAGCAGCGCCGCGACGCTGAAGACGATCAGCTTGAGCGCGTAGAGGAAGTAGACGAAGGTGGGCGAGCCGAAGCCGTTCCCGCCCCAGTCCTGCACCAGGGGCTTGAGCCGCGACAGGTGCGGCTTCGCCTTCCACTCCTCCAGGTCGAACGGTGGCGGTGAAGGTTCGAAGAAGCCCATCCCCTGGGCTGAACCCTATAGCCGCGGGTGCCTACGGTCCCAACCAGCCGTGCGAGTGGCACGGGATCGGGGTGCCCGCGTTCGGCACGAGCAGGCTGAACGGCGGGTCGGGCCGGTTGGCGGTCGTGCAGTAGTTGTTCACGACACCGTTGATCTGCAGGAAGTCCGACTTCTGCGCGCGCGCCTTGACGTCGTTCCTCGGGTAGCTGTGCGGGTCCGACCCGAAGGCCGGCGGCCGCGGCGGGATGTCCTCGTTCGGCGGCGTTGCGGTGCCGCCCGGCGCCCCGAGTGGGCCGCCATCCCAGTAGATCAGCGCGGAGCCCGAGAACGGGAAGGACGGGATCGCCGGGATGCCGAAGATGCCGCTCGGGTTCCAGTAGCGGCCGGGCTCGAGCGCCGGCTGGTAGACCGAGGCGCCGATCGTTCGCGCCTCGACCTCAGCCGCGACGTTGGCGACCTGGTGGTCGCCGAAGGCCGCATCCATCAGGACCGCGTGCGGCGGGGTGTTGGGCAGCGGGTCGGTGGTCATGTGCTCGGCGTAGCCGTCCGCCTCGGCCCGATCCCAGAGCAGCTGCAGCAGCGAGAAGATCAGCGGCCGCTCGAGCTCGTTCGGGTAGTTGTCGTAGAGGCCGAGCGGCGTGTCGTCCGGGGCGGCGTTGCAGACGTCCTTCAGGGGGCTCGGGAAGAGATCGCAGATCGCGGCGTTGAACTTGCCTTCCGCGTAGGGCTCGAAGTCGACCGAGCGCTGGAGCAGGGTCGAGTAGTTCATGCCCGGCACCCCGAGCACGGCCCGGTTGAAGTCGGGCGCCAGCGCGGTCAGCGCCCCGCCCAGGATCCCGCCCTGGCTGTTGCCGTCGTAGAAGAGGCGGCTCGGGTTGAGCACCGACCGCCCGCTCGCGTCCTGGAAGGCGGCATTGGTCGTCAGGCCGCCCGGGTGGATCATCAGCCGGCCGAGGTAGAGGAAGTTGAGCATCCCCTGCTGGGTCTCGTCCGCGAGCAGCGGGAAGAGCGACAGGTTCTGGAGGATCAGCAGGATGTTCGGGATGTTCTGCTCGGCGAAGCCGTACCAGTCGGTGGCGCAGAAGACGATGTCGTGCTCCTGCGCCATCGCCTCGACGTTGCCGCCCTCGACCTCGCTGGCGCTGCCGAGCAGGCCGTGCCCGTACAGGGAGACGCGCGCGGGCGCGTGCCCGGGGGCATCGAGGGCGGAATGGGGAATGATGCATTCGAAGGAGGGGCGCGCCGTGTTCGCGAGCGGAGTGCCGCCGCCCAGCTGCGCCGGGAGCCCATCCGGCCCGTAGTTGTAGGTCGAGCCCACCGGCGTGCAGGTGGGGGTGTTCATGTAGCAGGGGACCGTGACCGTGCCGTGCACGATCCGGGCGATGTTCGGGTTCTGCGCGGTGGTGAAGTTCTGCGTCTGGGTCGAGTCGATCGAGAAGCTCGGCGCGCGGCCCTGCACCTGGAGGTCGGCGAGGTTCGTGTCGCCGAGCTGGCGGAACGCGTCGTTTCGGATGGTCAGCATGCGCGCGCTCAGGCTGCGCTCGCTGGCAACGGTGAAGTCCCAGGCGAGGTAGAGGTTCCTCCGTGGGATCCCGGCCCTCTGGAGCGTGGCCAGGACCTGATCCATGTGCGGGCGGCGAGCCTCGACCGCCGGCTGGGTGGTGATCAGGTTGTCGCGGTAGACGCGGAACGCGTTGCCGGGCTGGAGCGTGTGGCCTTGGTCGTCCTTGAGGCTGCGCAGCGCGACGATGTAGTGGCCGCCCTCCTGAAGGTTCACGGCGGGCCTGATCAGCAGGTTGACCTTGGCGCGGTCGGCGGGGTCGTTCGGATCGCCGCCCTTCGCCGGATCGATCGGGTTGTAGTCGATCTCGCTCCAGATGGGCTGACGCTGCCCGGTGGCCGCGTTGATCAGCACGACCGGCTGGTCGGGCGCGGCGTAGTCCTGCATGTCGTTCACACCGACCGCCCCGGTGTTGCGGAAGGCCTGCGGGTTGTCGAGCCCCGGAACCCGCACCGTGATCAGGTTGCCGGGGCTGAACCCGTCGGCACGGTTGTAGTCGGTGGGATCGATGTGGATGCCGAGCTTGTTCGCCGGCATCGACTGGAGGTTCAGGTTGAGCCGCCGCCCGGTGTCGGTGGAGGGATCGGGGACGGTGAAGTAGTCGTTCGGCCAGGGCTGCAGGCAGACCGCCGGATCGAGGAAGTCGCAGCGGTCGGCGTTCGAGGTGTCGATCGGCGGCCCTGTGTACGGGCGGGGCTTCGGCCCGCCCCCCGTCGCCGCGGCCGCCCGAGCCGCCCACGGCTGCAGCAGGATCAGCAGCGCAAGGGCGACCAGGCCGAGCGCGGCAAGCCCGGCGTGCAGACCCGTCGTTTGGCGGCTGTGTCTCATCCCCTGTCGCCCTCGCCCTCCGGCGAGGCGGCGAAACCCTAGAAGATCGCCTCACCCAACGCGCCGGTTCCCCGGCCGCAACTTCAGATCGGAGCCCTCGTTATGTTCGGTTGATGTCTTCCCGGGGAATGCCAGGCACGAGATGCGGGGCGTGCAGGGGTTGAGCGGGGCGCGGGCGATCAGAGCGGGGTTGCTCACGGCCGGGGTGGTCTGGCTCGGCCTGATGTTCCTGTTGGTCCGGGGCGAGACCTCACGGGCGGCCACGGCGCGACCCAACATAGTCATGTTCACGACCGACGACCAGACGTTCAGGGACATGAGCGTGATGCCGAAGACGCAGGCCCTGATCGGCAACGCGGGCGCGACCTTCCTGAAGGCGTTCGCCTCGGATCCGCTCTGCTGCCCCTCCCGCGTCACGGTGCAGACCGGCGAGTACGCCCACAACACCGGGGTGCTCGGCAACACGCCGCCGGCGGGCGGCTACAGCAGCTTCAACGACCGCAACGACCTGCCGGTCTGGCTCCAGTCCGTCGGCTACCGGACGGTCCATATCGGCAAGATGCCCAACGGGTTCGCCGACAAGGGCGACACCTTCGTGCCGCCCGGCTGGGGGCCTTCCCCGACGAAGGGGGAGTTCTACGGCTTTGTCGGCCCGCCCTCGAACTACACCGACTTCGAGCTCGACGAGAACGGCGTCCCTCACCAGTACACGCCGGACGACTACTCGACGACCGTCTATGCGGACCTCGCGGTCAAGGCGATCGACCGGGCCGCCACGGCGCCCTTCTCGAGCAGCCCCCTCTACATGCAGGTCCAGTTCTTCGCCCCTCACGACCCGGCGACGCCGGAGCCCAAGTACGCGAACGCGTTCGCGACGACGCCCCTGCCGATCGACGGGAGCTTCAACGAGAAGAACGTCAAGGACAAGCCGGGCTGGATCCGGAAGATCAGGCGCTTCGGCCCGGGCCTGATCGCGAAGATCCAGGCCCGCTACCAGCACCGGCTGGAGACGCTGCTCTCGGTCGACGACGCGGTCGAGCGGATCGTGGCCGAGCTCTCCGCCAAGGGAATGCTCGGCAACACCTACCTGATCTTCA
>Ga0070741_10003036_pt1 | contig 42875 bp, 35 predicted proteins | sample Coa_R1_4_FD_66440 | JGI IMG/M metagenome (GOLD analysis project Ga0070741, IMG submission 66440) | Surface soil microbial communities from Centralia Pennsylvania, which are recovering from an underground coalmine fire - Coalmine... | ecosystem: Environmental > Terrestrial > Soil > Unclassified ... | reverse complement strand
GCCGGCAGGCGTTGACTAGGGGCGGGTACTGGCCATAGATCGCCGCCGTCGTGCCATCGGCATAGGTCGGGTTGTCGTAGCAATCGAGCACCTGGATCTCGTAGCGATCCATCAGGAAGACGCCGCTATTCCCGCGCCCCTGGCTGCTGCCCGAGACCTCGGCCGGCGCCGCCCATTCGACGTGCAGCTGGCAATCGCCAAATTCGGCACGCGTACGAATATCGCCCGATCGCGGCACCACCTCCATATAGCCGTGCTCGACCTTCCACGGCGCCGGCCCGCCATCGCGACCTACCCATCCGGAAAGGTCGCGGCCATCGAAGAGCACGATGGCATCGGATGGCGGCCGGCCGGGGGCTTCCTGCGTGCTCTCCGTGCCGGGGGTAACCACCCGCGGCTGCGGGCGCGCGCTATCGTGTACCCGCCACCTCGAGCCGGGGATGAGCGGGGTATCGTCGTACCCAAGGGATCCCGGTCGCTGCTGTGCCACTCGCCTGTTCCTCCTTGTTCATCGATTTCGTCTTACTCTGCTGGCCCTGCTGGCCGGCAGGATGCGGCGCGACGAAGCCGGGCGTTGGCTTTGCTTTGGCCTGTACCTGGCCTCACCTTCGCTGCCTCGGTCGCTTGCAGCACCGGCTGGGCCGCGCCGCCGGCAGTACGGTGATCGGCAGCCAACGCACCAGCACTGCGCCACGGAAGTATGCCCCTTCGCGGCCCCGACGTGCCGGCGCGGAGCACGCGCGCTCGTCCGGCCAGATTGTGGCGGCTCGATACGCCCGGCATCATAGCCCGCCGACAGCGGAGCCAAGGGGTTGGGCTGGCTCACGGCGGCGAGATGCGGGCCACCTCGGTGCCGTCCGGCGTGCTGAACAGCGGAGCCCATCGAGTGGGCTGGCTCACCGCGGCCTGGCATCATAGCCGGCCATGAGAGAGGACTGGAGCACGAGCGCTCGCAACACCATCGCCGCGGCCGTACTCAGCGTGCTCCTGCTGGTGCTGCAGATGCTGCCGGGGCTGCCGGGACTGCCGGCCCCGGCACGTGCCGGCGCGCAGGGGGCGCGCCCCGTTGCCACGTGGCTCGATGCCCTGTGGCCATGGAATGCTGCCGGAGCCGCCGTTCCTGCGGCTCCCCCCACCCTGCTGCCTGGCCCACCCATCACCGAGCGCTGCGTGGCTAACGAGCGCGCGCCCGAGAGCCCGGAGGAGGTCCAGGTAGCGGCCGCCGGGTGGCGGCTCGAGGGCTACTGGCCGGCCCAGCGCGCGGGGACCATCGCCGTCATTCTGGCTACGGCCAGCTACGACGGCATGTGCCGGCCCTGGGACTTCAACGGCTTTGTCTTCGACGGCGGGCGATTTGCCGGCACGCTCGCGCCGGCGCCGATGCGCTCGCGCTTCGACGGGCAGCTCTCGCTTGAGCCCACGCTCACCGCCGATGGGCAGATCACGGCTCGCTTCCTGCGCTATGCGCCGACCGATGCGTTCTGCTGCCCGACTCTGCCGGCCAGCATCGTGACCTATCGGATCGATCGGGTTGGCGGGACCCCGGTACTGACCGCGCTGCGGGTGATGGCCCAGGCGCCGGCCCCGCAGCTGCCGCGCACCGGCGAAGGGACCACCGGGCTTGCTCTCCAGAAGATGCTGTCGGTAGCCGGCATCCTCGTGCTTGCCGGACTCACCGGTCGGGCAGCCCGCCGCGCCCAGCAGCTCACTCACAGGAGCTACGCGGTCCCAGGTTGGGCGCGCAGGATGCTTGCAGGAGTGACGGCGTAAGTCCTATCACTCAGCGGCCGTAGTCAGTGTGCCATCGGCCCTCCGGTGCGCCCCGGCGGGCGCCGGCGGCCGGCCCAACGACACGAGCATCGCCACCGCGGCGAGCGCTGCCGAGACGGTAAAGACGGCGCGAAAGCCGGCCATCATCGCGGCCGCCGGCGCCTCGACGGCAACACGCGCTGCGCTGCCCGCCGCTGCCATCACCACCGACGTCCAGAGCGTGCCCGCCAGCACCTGTCCCAGCGACTGGCCGAGGTTGCGCGTCAGCGCCTGGAAGCCTCCCACCAGTCCCAGGCGTGAGCGCGGCACCGAGCCAAAAAGGGCGCTGCTATTGGGCGACTGGAACAGCGCCTGGCCGGCGCCAACGATGACCAGGCGGACGGCGGCGGCCAGCGCACCGCCGGCAGGCGGCAAGAAGATGAGCAGCGCCAGGCCAAGGGTTTCCACCAGCAGCCCGGCCGCGGCGATCAGGCGGGGACCGAGGTGATCGGAGAGCGCGCCGCTGAACGGCGCGATGCAGGCCACCGTCGCTGGAATCGCCACCAGCAGCAGCCCGGCCTGGTCGGCCGGCAGGCCAAGTACCAGCTCGAAATAAAAGGGCATCAGCAGCGTGACCGGAGAGAGTGCCAGAAAGCTCAGGAAGGCCGTCGCCGCCGCGACGGAAAAGCCGTGGTTGCGGAAGAGGCTCAGCTCGATGGTAGGCTGGGCCACGTGCTGCTCCACCCACAGGAAGGCCGCTGCCAGCAGCACGGCGGCAGCCAGCACGCCGATGGTGAGCGGGCTGAGCCAGCCCCAGACCTCTCCCTGGTTAAGGCCCAGCAGCAGCGCCACTGCCGCCAGCAGGAAGAGTGCCGAGCCGACCAGATCGAAGCGCTGGCCGGGAACGACGGGCGAGGGGCGCAGCAGGCGCCAGCCCACCGGCGCCGCCACCAGGCTAATGGGCAGGTTGACGTAAAAGGCCCAGCGCCACCCCAGGTACTGGGTGATTGCACCGCCGATCACCGGCCCGCTGAGCAGCCCCACGGAGACGATGGAGCTATTGAGGCCCAGCGCCCGGCCCCGCTCGCTGGCGGGGAACGCCTGTGTGAGCAAGGCCGCGGTGTTGGCCTGCACCAGCGCGCCGCCCACGCCCTGCAGGACGCGGGCAGCAATGAGCCAGCCGATCCCGGGCGCCAGTCCGCACAGCGCCGAGGCGCCGGCAAAGAGCACGAAGCCGCTCAGAAAGACGCCGCGCCGCCCAACCATATCCGCCAGCCGGCCGGCCGGCAGCAGCAGGCCCGTGATGCAGAGCACATAGCCAAGAATGACCCACTGCGACACGACCAGCGAGGTGGCAAAGTCGCGCGTCAGGATTGGAAGGGCAACGTTGACGATGCCGGAGTCGAGCGTCACCATATAGACGCCCGAGCCGACGACGCCCAGCACCTTCCACTTGTAGCGGGGGTCCTCGCCCGCCAGCATCGCGCGGCCATCGGGTCGCGGGCCGGCTGAGGGAGAAGGCATCGCGCTGGTGAGCGGAGTGGCACCAGTCATCCGTGCGGTTCTCGCACGGAGTCTACCGAGCGCGGCCAGGGGTCCATAGCCGGCCAGGAGCGCAGGCCCCGAAAGGGATCACGCCGCCAACCAGCGTGCCACCATGCCGGAGCCCCGCACCCGGCGAGCGCTACTGGGGCCGGCCGGTGGGGGCCGGGCTTGGGTGGCGAAGGCGCTGTGCAACGAGGAGCACTACGGCCGCCCCCACCACCGGCACGGCGCTCTCCAGCCAGCCCTCGAGCGGCAGCAGTGCATCGATGGTGGGGTCGCGCAGCACGAGGTCGGCGCCGGTCCAGGCGATGATCGCGGCGGCAAGATAGGCCAGCCACCACCAGCGAGCGAGCAGCGAGGCCACGAGCGTCCCGCCGAAGATCATCAGGCCCATGCTCAGCACCAGACCCAGCACCAGCAGCCCCGAATTGCCGTGGGCGGCGGCCGCGACACCGACCACGTTATCCAGGCTCATCACCGCATCGGCCACCACGATGGTGAGGAGTGCCGACCACAGCGTGTTTGCCTCTCTGTTACCGCTCGCCGCTTCCTCGTCGCCGAGGAGCTTGATCGCGATCCAGCAGAGCAGCACCCCGCCGGCCAGCTGGACGTAGGGCAGACGCAAGAGCAGGGCAGCCACCACCGTGAGCGAGGCACGCAGCAGGATGGCCAGCCCGGCACCGCCGATGATCGCGACGCGGCGCTGGTGGCGAGGCAGCCGGCGCGCAGCCAGGCCGATGACCAGCGCGTTATCGCCACTCAGCGCCAGATCGATGAGGATGATGCTCAGGAGCCCGGTCGCAAGCTGGGCCGCGCCGCCGGTGAGCATGGTAAACGACGGTAGAGCCGGCACTGCAGGCATTTCTCTATTTCCTCCCGGCCGCCAGGATCACGTGCCGTGCGAGCCGGCGCGCCTCGAGGCACTGCCACCGCATGCTGGACCAGGCTGGACCTGGTGGAACCCTCGTGGGCACGGCTGGTCTTCTGCCACCGTGCGGCAGAAGACTTGCTCGCACGAGGGTCTGGCGGCTCGAGCCAGACACGCAGTACCCCAGCCAGAGCCGGAGACGCGCGAGCTCGAGTGGGCGGCCGGAGCGCTGGTGAAGCGCGCTCGTGCTGACGACCGGCCCGACGAGGCGGCGGCCACACCGCCGTCCGCTACTCCCCCACGAACGCTGCGCTATGAGTATAGCGCTTCAGCGTCCGCCGGAGACCAAGCAGGACTGAGCAGGATCGACCCACTACGGCGAGCACGCTCCCTGCCCCCCTGACTCTGGTTTAGAATGCACCCGATGGTTTGGCGCAGCGAGCTCGACCCGTAGCGACAGCCACACATGGTGGCCGTCGCACAGCCGTGGGCCGGCCAGTGTGGTGGCCCCTGGCACGGGCGCCCACGGCAAGGATCGAGCGCGCAGCCAAGCCCCAAGCACAGCGCTGCTCACTACTCCAGAGAGGAGGAACAGGATGTTTAGGAGTCACACGGACGCGCATCTGACCGGGCGTACCACACGGCGCCACCTCCTGCTCGGCGCCGGCGCCGGGCTCGGCGCCATTGCCGCCGCAGCCTGTGGCGCGCAGCCGGGCGCTGGCACCACTACCGGCGAGGCCACCAGCGCCACCAAGCAGCCGGCCACTGTCGTCCTGGAGACGTATTCGAGCCAGGCCGAGTTCGAAAACTGGAAGGCTCAGGCCGACCGCATCCACCAGAAATATCCCAGCATCACCGTCGAGCCGGCCTTCGTAAGCGACCCGTACACGCGCTGGACGGCCGCGATGGCCGCGGGCACCGGCCCGGACGTAATGGAGTTCGAGACCAAGCGCATGGCGTCGTTTGCCGAGAAGGGACTCCTGCTCGACCTCACGCCGTATGCGGCCAAGAGCACGGCGGCGAAGAAGGCCGACTTTCTCGATGCGGATTGGGAGAAGACCCTTTACAAGGGGAAGCAGTGGCTGCTCGTGGCAATGAGCAAGCCGGCAGTCTTCTTCTACAACACCGACCTGCTCAAGCGCATCGGCATCGATAGCCTCACCACCAGGTGGGGCGACCCGGCGTGGACCTGGGAGAAGTTCGAGGACCTGTGCCGCAAGCTCACCACCGGCGCCGGGCCCAGCGCCCAGTTTGCTTACGATCAGTCGAGCTGGTGGGTGTATATGCAGCCGTTCGTCTGGAGCAATGGCGGCGATTTCGTGAACAAGGACCGCACCGGTGGCGCGGTCGACCAGCCGGAGGCTATCGAGGCACTCGAGCGCCTGCACGACCTCAACGTCAAGGACAAGGCCATGCCCAAGAAGATCAACAATCCCGAGGGCGGACCAAGCTTCCAGAATGGGCGGGTGGCGATCCAGCACAACAACTCTGGCTTCTGGATCGGCCTCCGGCAGGTGCAGGATCTCAAGTGGAACATTGCGCCCGTTCCCACGGGCAAGAAGGGCACGATCGCACGCAACCCGCCGAACGGCTGGGCCAACTGGTCGGGCACCAAGGTCAAAGACGCCGCCTGGCTGGTGGATGAGGAGCTTACCGTCCCCGAGGCGCTCCACAACATCGAAGGCGTGCCATCGCGCAAGGCACAGGCCGAGAAGGGCGATTTCGCCTCCGCCGAGTATCTCACCAGCATCGGCGGCACCTGGCAGGTCTTTATCGACGCCAAGAAGAATAGCCGCGACGAGCCATCGACGCAGTACTTCCAGGATCTGGACGCAACGATCAGCAAGTCGCAGGATGCCTTCTGGAACAACGAGATGGCGGTCAAAGATTGGGCCGCGCGCCTCAAGACGAAGATCGATGCCGTCCAGCAGGGCCAGGGGCTGCAGGACTGGTAGGCGCCGCGCCGAACCACAACGGCCGTGCCATCCTATGCCATGCCCGCGGTAGGGCCAGGAGCGCAGGGCTGGTAGGCGCCGCGCCGGAGGTACCCTCGTCGCGCGCTGTCCCAGCGCATCGGTCGAGGATCGCTATTTGGGAACGGTGGGTCGAAGGACGCCCTACACCATCCTAGCCGTGCGCTAGGATCACATCAGAAACTGGGAACGGTGGGACGAAGGACGCCCTCGTTCGTCCTTCGTCCTTCGTCCTTCGTCCTTCGTCCTTCGTCCGGCCCGCTAGGCCAGGCGGCCGAGCGACTCTGCCGTCACCTCGTTGAGCAATGGCTCGCCGCCTACCAGCCGGCGCACCTCCTCCAGCACCGCCTGGCCCAGGCGCAGGCACTCCTGGCCGAGCGAGCCAGCAACGTGCGGCGTGAGGATGCAGTTGGGCAGCGTGTAGAGGGGCGAGCCCTCCGGCGGCGGCTCCGGGTCGGTCACGTCGAGGCAGGCCGTAATGCGGCCGGTGCGCAGCTCGGCAATCAGCGCCTCGTGGTCGACCAGCGCGCCGCGGCTGGGGTTGATGAATGTTGCGCCATCGCGCAGCAGCGCCAGCTGCGCGGCGCCGATCAGGTGCCGATTCTGGGGGATGTTCGGCGCCAGCAGTACCACCGCATCCGATTCCCGCAGCAGGCGCTCGAGCTCCACGCGCTCCGCGCCGAGCACGCGAGCCTCCTCCTCCGGCAGGTAGGGATCGTAGACCAGCCGGCGCAGGTCGTGCGCGCTCAGGTAGCCGAGCAATCGCCGGCCGACGTTCCCGGCGCCAATGATGCCAACGGTGGTCCGGTAATAGCCGCGCAGCGTGGGCGGGCGCTGCCACGCCGCTCGCCCGCGCTGCTTGAAGGCCACCTGGTAGCCAAAGACATCCTTGAGGCTGCAGAAGAGCAGGCCGAGCACGAACTCTGCCACCGGGATGGCATTCACGTTCGCCGCGCTGGTCACGCGGATGCCGCGCTGCCACAGTGCCTCGCTCACCACCGGCCGCACCGATCCGGCGGCGTGGAAGACGTAGCGCAGGCGCGGTGACACGCTCAGTCGAGCCGCATCGAGCCGCAGGCTGCCCCAGCCGGTAATGCATGCATCGGCCCCGGCTAGCTTGGGCAGCAGCCACTCGTCGGTTAAGACCTCCGGCACGTCGCGATCCAGGTCGACGAGCGTGCTGAGCGCATCGAGTGCCTGTGGCTCGAAGCAGCGCTCCTGCTGGGCACGTGTCAGGTTAAAACAGACCTGTAGCCTCTCACTCATGCCATCTGCTCCATCAGCCATGAGAGCACCACGCGTGATACGTGATAAATCGTGCGGTGATGGTATTGTTCCGGCATGCGACATCTGCTCCATCAGCCATGAGACACTACGCGTGATGCCCGTACCGTCCTCACCCGGGCACCACCAGCCGCTCTCGGCCACCAGGATACCGCGCGCTCCCGGCGCGCCGCCGCGTCCGTTGCGATCCTGCCTATGGCATCATGGCAGCGATCAGCACGGTCGGGGAGATTGGCCAGGCTGAGCTGTGGGAGCTGCGAACACTGCCTATGGCATCATGGCAGCGATCATGAGCCAGCAGAGCGTACTCCCACCGGAGCCGTATCCGCTCCGGCCCCATGCTGAGCGTGCGCTTGCCGCCGCCGCGCAGCCACCGGCCGGATGGCAGCCGCTGGGCTACACCGGCAGCGACTACCTCGACGTGCTGCGCGCGATCTGTGCCTGGTTCCGCGCCTACCAGGACGAGCGGGGCGCTATTCTCGATCCGTTCGCCGGGGAGGAGAAGCAGTACGCCACACCCTGCTATGCCGTCGCGGCCGCGCTGGTGGCACTCGATGGCCGCCCGCCGGCCGGGGTCTGGGGCCCGGCCCGGCGCCCCGCGGCCGAGCCGCCCGCCGATCCCGACCTGCTCGGCTCCGCGGCCCGAGCGCAGGATCACGCGCTTCACGCGCTGGCGGTGGCAAAGAGCACACCCCAGAACCATGCCGACTTCTTTGCGCCACTGGTGGTGCTGGGCTACCAGCTGCTGGCGCCCTATGTACCGGCCCAGCAGGCGCGGCGCTGGCTGGCCGAGCTACGCTCGATCGATCCCGAGACGACCTATCGCAACACGTTCAGCTGGAAGACCAGCCACGGCCAGGCGCCAGCGGTCCACAACTGGAACGTCGTTGCCATCGCCGGCGAGCTCTTGCGCCACCTTGCCGATGCTGGATCGGCGCTGCCCTGGATCGCCCGGTATCTCGAGTATCAGCTGCGTGAGCACGCCGATCTCGAGTGGGGCCTCTATCGCGATCCGGGCTGTCCGCTGCCGTACGACCTCTTTCCTCGCTACCACCTCGCGTACGCGCTGGCAGGCTGGAGGCACCATCGCGGGGGCGCCGGCAGTGAGTCACTATCCAGCGAAGAAGGTGGCGGAGCCCGGCCGGCCGGCTCGGCGTTGGCCCTCGATCCCTTCTCGCTTCAGACGCTGCTGGACTGGCTGCACCGCGGCGAGTGGACATCGGCGCTCACGCAGACCGCCAGCGGTGGCATTCCCCCCGGCTGGCGCAGTAGCGAGCACCTGTGGAACGACGCCGCGCTCATCGCCTTGGCGGAGATCGCGGCCGCACGCCACGCGCGCGCCGGTCACCACCTGGCTGCCGGGCTCTTCCGCCGCGTGGCGTGCCTCGCCTTTTGCGACCTGCTGCACTGGCGGCGGCCCTCCGGCGAGCTGCACGTGGTGAAGAACCATTTCGATCCGGCCGAGCGCTTCGGCTTCGAGGGCTACAGCTTCCACAGCAACTATGGCCTCTACCCGGCCGCGATGCTGGCTACGGCCTTGCTTTTCGGCGATTGCCGGTCGCCCGAAGCGCCGGCGCCGGTCGAGACCGGCACCTACGTGATCCGCTATCCCGAACCCTTTCACCGCCTGATCGCCACCTGCGGCGGTCTCACGCTCGCCTTCGACCTCGACGCCGACGGGCAGTACGACGTCACCGGTCTCAATACCGTGCGGCGCACCGGCCAGCACCCCCTGCTCGGGCCGGCAGCGGGTATTCCGGCACACCCGCGCTATCACGTCCCCGAGCCGCCCGGCCAGGCCGGTGCGCCCGGCCTGGCATGGACCGGGCCGGATGGCGCGCCGCTCTCGCTGGCCGGCCTGCGTCCGCGGGACGTCGGCCTGCGTGTGGAGCGCCAGGAGCCGGGAGCGCTCGACTTCACGCTCCACTATACGATCGAAGCCGGGGGCTGCCGCTCGATTGTGTCGCGCTACCGGCTCACGCCAGCGACGGTCGAGGCGCAGGAAGCGTTCGAGGGCACACCGCCGGCACGCGAATCCCTCGCCTTCACCTGGCCCTTCCCCGCAGACGATGGCCGTGATCGCGCCGAGGCGAGGCTCGACGGCGCGGATACGCTCACGCTCCGGCTCGGCGCCACGGTGCAGCGCGTCAGCGTGCCAGGCAGTGTGCTGGCGATCACGCCGCGGCACCTGGCGTACCGCAACGGCTACGCTGGCCTGGCGCGTGGCGCCGTCCCGTCCTCCACCCCGGCCGGCACGGTGCGCTGGCGCCTGCGCTATGGCCGCGAGTGAGCCAGCCGCGTGTGGGCCAGCAAGGGCCAGAAAGATACCCTACGATGGCGTTCGGCCGAGCAGCACCGCCACGCTGCGGTCGAAGAGCGTCCAGTACGCCGCGTTGTGATTCTGGCCGGTGTTACTCCACCAGAAGCCGAAGTACATCGTCGAGCCGGTTATCGACCAGACGGCGTAGCGGCGGCTGCCGTCGCTCACCCAGGCCAGCACGGTACCGCTGGCCACGATCGGCGTGCGATAGAGCGTCTCGTTCGCCACCACCGTCTCACCGCTGAAGCCGCGGGTGATCGGCCCCGCCTGCCCGGCGATCTCGATCGTCTTCCCCGAGCTGCTGCGCGTCGGCTGCGCCGGATCGACGTTGAGCCCGAGGCCGAGCGGCTGCACCAACCGCGGATCGGCGTCAAGGATCGGCAGCTTGCTCTGGCGGATTGCCTGCAGTGCGCTCTCTGAAAGGGTGGCCGGATAGCCGATGACGATTAGCGTGAAGTCGTTGAGCCGCACGCTCCCGCTGGAGATCCGCGCCGGCTCGACCGCGGTGACGGCATAGCCGGTAGCCGTCAGACGCTTGATCCAGTCGCCGGTGAAGCCATACTGTGGCGTGCGCATGCTCTCCACGCCATCCAGCAGGACGAGCACGCGCGGCTGCTGGCCGGCGGCGATGGTCTGCGGGGCTGCCGAAACCAGCACCCTGAGCGATGAGGCGGCGAGGAAGCCGGCCACCTGGCCGGGCGGGGTCGCCGATGGCGCCGCCGGGCGGCTTTGGACAAAGCCGGTCACCTCCACCTGGTCGCCAATCCCAATGTCTTCCACGCTGAGCTTGCGGCCATCGACGTAGCTGAACGCGGTCGTCTCGGCGAGCCCCACGATCCAGGCGGCGGCTCCGTCCTGGGCTCCCACCGCCGCCGGTGAGGGAGCCGCCATAGCCGGTGCTCCTGTCGCCGGCGGGCTCGCGGCCGCGGCTACAGCGCCGGCCGTCACGATGAGCTGCCGCTGCCGGCGATCCATGGCGGTGACGGTGCCGGCGATCGTCCGCAGCATCACGGGCACCGCCGTTGGGGTCGGCGATGGCGGCGGCGCCGGCCGGCTCGCGGCCGCACTGGCTGCCGGCGTGGCCGACTTTGTCGCGGCGCCAGGACTCACGGCACCGCCGGTGGCCACGGGTGCCGGCGGCGCGGTGGTATCGTTTGCCGCGGTCGCTCGCGGCGCCGGCGGCGAGCCGGCCGGTGGTGCGCCGCCACGGGCGGCCTCGGCCGCCGGCTCGCCGGGAGCCGCCGGCGCTGCCACCGTGGCAGTGGCGAGGTCGATCGCCGGCGTGGCCAGCGGCGATTCGGTGGGACGCGCCGTCGCCGGAGGCGAGACGGCGACGGGAGCCGCTCGCTCGGTATGGCCGGCGAAGGCTCCCCACAGGGCCACCAGCTGCGGCAGCAGCGCCAGCAGCAGGATCGCGGTGACACCGATCCCCAGCAGGTTGAGTGGTGCTGCCCCGGCCGGCCCCGGCCGGCCGAGCCACGAGAATGGCCGGCCTCGCCTGGCATCGATCTCGGCAATGCGCCGCCAGACGTCGCGGTTGAGCGAGGTGGGCGGCCGTCGCGCCGGCACGCGCCGGAAGAAGTCGGAGGCGTGGCGATATTCTTCGACGACCGCGCGGCAGTGCTCGCAGACCGGCAGATGCCGGTCGATCTGGGCCCGAACCGCCGCATCCACCTCGCCATCGACGTAGGCAGAAAGCACGGCCCGGCTGGGATGCTCGCCGCCCCGCCACCCGCGGCTGCCCAGACTGGCCACTCCTCCGTTCCTTGTGCGCGGCACCGGCAGCAACCGTGCCGCCTCTCCGACCCGCTTCGTTACACGCTAAACGGGCGCCGGAGATACTTGGTTGCGCTCCTGGGCATCGAGCGCCGGCCAAGTCACGACTGAAGCGTACCGGGCCGGCAGAGGAGTGGTGGCCAGATGGGGCTGGAGCCGCCGTGGGCGAGAGGGCTCAGATCGGGCGAGCGCCAGCTGCTGATCTGCTGGAGTGGCCAGATGGGGCTGGAGCCGCCGTGGGCGAGGGGCTGGGCCCGCGAGCCGTACGCCGCCGGCTACTCGCTGACCCGGCCCGGCTGGCGATCGACGGTGCGATAGACCTGCCGAAACTCCTCCCGCGCGCGGAAGAGCAACGACTTGACGGCAGCGCGCGTGGTATTGAGGACCTCAGCAATCTCGTCGTAGGAGAGGTCGTGGTATTCGCGTAGGATCAGGCACAGGCGGTATTTCGGGTGCAGGCGGCTGAGGATGAGCTGCACCTCCTCCTGGTTCTCCTGGTTGATGCAGTCGCGCTCCGGACTATCTTTCGCCACCTGGCTCGGGTGGAAGACCGAGATGAAGGCCTCCCACGGCTGCCACTTGACCAGCTTGCGGTGCCGGAGCTCGTCGAGGCAGACGTTCGTCGCAATGCGGTAGAGCCAGGCGCCAATGCGCAGATCGTCCGAGGTCTTGGGCAGGGCCAGATAGGCCTTGAGGAAGGTATCCTGCGTCAGATCATTGGCATCTTCCGCGCTGCCCATCAGCCGGTAGATGTAGTTGTAGATCTGCGTCTGGTACTGGTTGAAGATCGCCTCGAAGGCAGCGTGATCCCCCGCCTGGGCGCGGGCGATGAGCGCAGCTTCGCCGGCAGCCATGCCTCGTTGCTCCTCCTCAGGCCGGTCCAACGGTACGGCCGGTAAAAGGTTGCTCGCCGCGCGCGTGGGGCGAAAGCGAGGCAGCGGCGGGGCAGCGCGCGGCCGGCCGGCCTCATGCTCAAGGTGCAGCTCAGCTGAGCCGGCCATCATCGGCCCCCTCCTTGAGCGCCGGGAGCGCCGGCCACCCTAGCCACGCCACTCCTCCCACCCGCCGGCCAGCAATGCGTGGCCTCCACAACCCCTGGAAAGGAAGCAGCCGGATCCCCTTTCGCGTCCCCCCACCCCCTCCTGGCCGGCAATGCGTCGCCTCCAGGCGCCCACCGGCTGAATGCACGCGGAGCGTTTGGCCCGGGTCGAACGCAGCGACTGACGGCGATTGCAAGGCTCGTACCCCCTGGAACTGGAGATCGATCGACCGCGGCGCTCATCCTTCCTGCCACTGGCGAGACCGGCGAGGAGCCGGCGCGCGGCCGCCGTTCGTGCCACAGAGCCTACGAGCCGGCTCGCCGCCGCACAAGGGTTTTGGTATGCCGGCAGGGAGGCCGCGGCGCAATTGCGGCAGCGCCGCAACTCTCCGCCGCACTTTCCGCCAGCATCATCAAGTGCTTGATTTCCGCCGGCCGCGCGTTCTCTCCCTGATCGGGCAGCCGCGGCCGCTGCCCCTCACCTTGGGGAACCGAGAGCCGGCCGGTGGGCGCAGCGCGCGGCCGCGGCTGCATCCCCCATTGTTCCTATAGACCGTCTGTTCAGCGCCTGGCCTCGCGCAGAGAGTGCCGCGAAGCTCCAGCCGCAGCCCCATATTTGCCTATGAGACCGCCTGTTCCGGCCGAGCGTGACGCCCGTCCGGCGCATGAAGAATGGCTTGGCGCCCGCACGGCCGAGGGGCCATGCGGTGCCACCGGCGACGTGGGAGGGCTTGGCGGCCGGCTACTCGAGCAGCGCGGCCGGCTCGGGGATGCGCAGCGGGCGGTGCGCTGGACTGCCGGCGGTGCCGTTCCGCCCGGGCTCAGCCTCCCGTGTGATCTCATCGCCTGAGCCATTGGTCGAAGGCACGAACGGCTCGGGCACCTGCGGGTAGCGATAAATCTTGCCGGCGTAGTTACGCATCACGACCTCTTTGTCGTTGATATCGATCACGTATTCCGGCAGCAGCGGAATCTTGCCCCCGCCGCCCGGCGCATCGATGACGAAGTGCGGCACGGCCAGCCCCGAGGTCCACCCGCGTAGCGCCTTGATGATCTCCAGGCCCTTCTCCACCCGCGTGCGGAAGTAGTTCGTCCCCTTGGTGAGGTCGGCCTGGTAGATGTAGTACGGGCGCACGCGGATGGCCAGGAGCTTTTGCATCAGCTCCTTCATCACCAGCGGATCGTCGTTGACTCCCTTGAGCAGCACCGTCTGGCAGCCGATCGGCACGCCGGCATCCGCCAGCATGCCGCAGTGCTGCTTGGCCACCTCGGTCACCTCGCGCGGGTGGTTGAAGTGCGTGTTGACGTAGACGGGGTGGTAGCGCTTGATGATGTCGCAGAGCGCCGGCGTGATCCGCTGGGGCAGCGCGCACGGCACACGGCTGCCGATGCGGATGATCTCCACGTGCGGGATCGCCCGCAGCTCGGAGAGGATCCAGTCGATCATGTGGTCGGGCAGCATCAGCGGATCGCCGCCGGAGACGATGACATCGCGTACCTCCGGATGCTGGCGGATGTACTCGATCCCCAGCCGCAGGGTCTCCTTATTCCACCACCCCGGCTCGCTCACCTTGCGCTTACGCGTGCAGAACCGGCAGTAGATGGGGCACTGGTGATTGACCAGGAAGAGCACGCGGTCGGGATAGCGATGGGTCAGGTTCGGCACCGGACTATCGCCCTCCTCATTGAGCGGATCGTCCGGGCAATCGACATCCTCGAGCTCGGCCGGGTCCGGCACCACCTGGCGCCAGATCGGATCCCCCGGCTCCTCGATGAGGCTGAGGTAATAGGCATTGATGCGGATGCGAAACTGCTGCGAGATCCGCTCCGCCAGCTCCTTATCGACGCCAAAGCGCTCGAACAGCTGCTGCGCGTTATTGATCCCTTCCTTCAGCAGTCGCTGCCACTCTTCCATGTCCTCACTCCCTCTGGGTGTACCGCGAATGACCGCGAATGGGCGAAGCACGCTCCGCACCAGCCGGCCGCTCAGTGCCGGCACGCGGTGCCCCTACGCTGGTGTGCCTTACTGCTTGCGGTCCAGCCACGCTGTTGCTGCTCACGGCGCCGCGCGCACGGCGCAGGGCGCGATCACCGCATCGACCATTCCATGAATCAGCTTCTTATCGATCGGCACGACGGTGGCTGTCACGGCCCCCAGCCGCGCCTCGTCTCCCACCACGAAGTAGTAGGGGGTCAGCCGCGCGCGTCCAGGCATGCGGCGCACCTCGCCAGTGGCAAAGTCATACCAATCGACCGTTACCCGCCGAACGTCGTGGAAGTGCTGCAGCACGTAGCGCGTGGTCTCGAACGAGCCCAGCGCCTCGCGCACCGCCTGCGCCCACTCGTCCTCCGCCAGGTCGTGTCCCACCTTGACGCCGCGGCTGCCCCACGAGAGCGGGCTAAAGCCCGAGGGCTTGATGACCAGCCGGCGCTCTCGCTGCGAGAGCCCGACCAGCTGCTCCCACGACTGCACCGCCCGCCCGGCCAGCTCGATGCCGGGGATGGTGGCGTGCGGCGGGAGCGGACGGGGGTCCAGAATCCATGTTGGCGGCAGCACCCGCACCAACCGCTCGAACCGCTCTGGCCCCAGCTCCTGGCGCCAGTAAGGGGCCAGAGCCGGATGGTGGAGCAGCGCAAAGCTGAGCTTCTCCTCCAGGTAGCTCTTGATGGGCGGCGTGATCACCACCAGCTGCTTCTTCGCCGCATAGAACAGCAGCTCCCACTTGGGGACGTTCTTGACATCGTAGAGCTCGAAGAAGCGGTAGAGCACCTTGATCGGTACGTAGCGGCTGTCCGGCGGCACCTCGGACTCGTCGCGCGGGCCGGGCGATCCGCCCTCGGGCACCAGCAGCGCCGTCTCGGTGAAGCGCACATCCTTCGGGCGCACCGCGTGCACCGGATAGCCGCGGGCACACAGCGTGCGCGCCAGCCACGCCATCTCGTCCCAATAGTCGCCCGACTCTTCGGAGACGACGATCGCCGCCGACGGCCGCGCCTCGCCGGCCACGCTCTCGAGCATGGCGGCAAAGCCTTCCAGCATGCCGGACGCGCCACCCACCAGCGGATAGCCCAGGGCAGCGTACGGCTCGGCCAGGCTCGCCCCGAAGCCGATCCCACCCGGCACCGAATCGAGCTCGGTGGCCACGAAACCGCCATCGGTTAGGAAGAGATCGGGCCGGATGACGCGCGGCAGGTGGCTGCGGGTACGATTGAGCCGGCCATAGTCGATCAGCTGGTCGGGGCGGCCCCGATCGAAATAGTCGGCCACCCACGCCGGCTGCCGGCCCCGCACCGCGGCAAAGTACAGCGTGTTGGTTGCTCGATAGAAAGCCAGCAGATCCTGGCCCAGCTGCTCGAGGAAGGCGACGGTCTCTCGGTCGAGCCAGAACGGCTCGGGAGAAAGCCGCCACGACGCGCGCGATCCGGCCTGCACCGCCCGCTTCGCATCGCTATACAGGGTCTGCTCAGGCAGGTGCTCGTTGATGAAGCGACATCGCGCGGCCGGATCCTCGATCGTCCCCCCGGCAGCCGCGGGGTGCGCGTGCGTCGACTCGGTAGCTACAGACATGCGGCGGTTCAGGGCCTTTCTGGGCCTAAGCACTGCGAGCGTGGGCCTTCCGATGATGCCACCATCCGGGCGTCTACGAGAGGCTGCCCAGCAGGGGCATAGACAGACGGCGAGCCGGCGCCTGCTCCCGCCCTGGTCTCTGCGAGGGAACTGGCCGCGCGGCTCGATACGCTCACCTTGAAGCCTAGCAAACCGCTGCAAGCTAGACGAGCCTCATGCAGATCCAAGATCGCCAAGGCCGTGCTCGAGCAGGTCGAACGCTCGGGCCGCCAGCGCGCGCAGGGCCTCTTTGGTGGACTGCACCGACTCGCCCTCGCTGATGCGGCGCCGGCCTTCACCCTGCAGGGCCCAGACCACGCTTGTGGCGAGGCTAGCGACGACCTGCGCGAGGGCGCGGTCTGGGACCAGACCGGCGGCGTAGAGCTCATCCGCCAGCCGCTGCTGAGCACGGGCAGCGATCGCCAGCAAGCGCGCCTGCAGCCGCGGGCTGGCGTGAACCACACGCCAGAAGTGAGGGAGGCCGCGGCCGAGCCCCAGGCGCGGATCCTCGCGCTCGAGGGCCTCCAGGAAGTCGCGGCGCAGGGCGGCTGCAAGCGACTCGCCGCGTGCCCGCGTGCGAATGACGCGACTGAATGCTTCCTCGGTCTCGACCTGCCGGTAGAAGAACAGATCCTCTTTCGTGGGGAAGTAGTTGAAGACGGTATTTTCGGCCACCTCGGCAGCACGCGCGATCTCAGCGACGGAAACAGCGTCGAAGCCTCGTTCGGCAAACAGGCGCGCCGCCACCTCGGCAATGTGCGCCCGCAGGCGCTGCTTCTTGCGCTGCCGCAGGCTGAGCGGCAGCGGCTGGCCATCATTCATGTGGTCACCACAATTTTGCGGTTACTGCGCGTTTTTGGCAAACTACGGGCATGCGATCGATCCGACTTGCCGCCGGCCTCTTCTTCCTGGCCCCGCTGGTAGCCGAATTCCTGCTCGGGAATCTGCCCATTACCGCGCTCTCTACTCTGGTAGTACTGGCACCACTCTACGGCGGTGGAGCGCTGCTGATCCGCGAGGTCGTCCGCCGGACCGGCCGTGGCTGGCCAGCGATCGTGGTGCTTGGGGTCGCCTACGGCGTCCTCGAGGAAGGTATCGCCTCGATGTCGCTGTTCAATCCTAACTACGCGGGCGAGCGGCTGCTCGACAGCGGCTTTATCCCCGCGCTGGGCATGGGGGGCCCGTGGACCGTGTTCGTGCTCACCCTCCACGCCATCTGGAGCATCAGTGTGCCCATTGCCATCATGGAAGTCTTCGCCGGTGAGCGAGCCACACGTCCGTGGCTGGGATCGGTCGGTCTGGGGGTGGCGGCGCTGCTCTTTGTTGCCGGTCTTGCCGCGAGTCTGGCCATCTCCATCTTCACCTACCACTTCGTCGCCTCCGTGCCGCAGCTCGCCGGCACCGTGGTGGTTGCCGCGGCACTGGCGGCGGCCGGTCTGACAGTGGGTCGCCCCCGGCGCGACTCAGTGGGATCAGCGGGATCAGTGGGATCAGCGGCGCGGCGGGCGCCGAGTCCGTGGCTGGTTGGAGGGGCCGCGCTGCTGGCCAGCAGCATCTTCAAGGAGCTACCGCGTAACACTCTCGGCTGGATCTACGTCGTGGTGGTGCTGGCACTCGCAGCTGGCACATGGGCGCTGGTGCACCGATGGTCACAGCAGGATGGCTGGGGGGCGGCGCACCGGCTGGCGCTGGCCGCCGGGGCCGTATGCACGTATGCCTGGACAGCGTTCCCGCAGCAGCCCATGCTGCCGGCGACGCCAAGGCAGGACCTCATTGGCAATGTCGTCTTCGCGGCGGGTGCGGTGGCGCTGGTGGCCGCGGCGGCGTGGCGCCTCGCCCACCGTACCGGGTCATCGCCGGGTCTGAGGTGACCCGGCACGACGTGCCTGAGTCTTTGGTCTTTCTGAAGACGAGCCTCGTACCTCCGCAAACCGGCGCCCGGAAAGGGCTCCGGCGGCGGGCTGAACGCGTTGTGCCCGTGTGCCGTAAGGGGCAGTAGGCTGTGGAATCGCGCGGCCGTCGAGCGCGCGGGCATATGCCATGGGGAAGAGGGAGTAGGCAGCGATCAGTCGCTGCCTGCACCGGGGAGACGTGCGCTGGGGGCTTCCGCCGGGTCCGGAACCAGCTCGCTCGGGCAGCATTGCAGCGCCGAGGCAAGGCGCATGAGCAAGCCGAGCCCCGGGTTGGCATTCACGCCCCGCTCGATCTGCGAGATCGTTGCCCGCGTCGTCCCGGCGCGCGCAGCGAGCTCGGCCGGGCGCAGGCCAAGGCGCTCCCGCCGCCAGCGCACGCGTGCGGCGAGCGAGGCCGCCGGATCGGCATATGGCTCGCCGGCGAGATACCAGATGAACGTCCGCCAGGGATAGCCGAGCGCGGCCGCCAGCCGCTCGAGCAGCACGAGCGATGGCTCGTGCTGGCCCTGCTCGAGCGCAATCAGATAGGTGCGCGGCGTGCCGCTGCGCCGCGCCAGCTCTGCCTGGCTCACGCCACGTGCCTCGCGTAGCGCGCGCAGCCTTCTTCCCACCCACACCAGGTCGGCCCCGCCACTCTGTCCCCGCTCAGCCACATTGTTAAGTATACCAGACTGCCATTTGGCTGCCGGATGGCAGATGGGGTATAGTGAAACAGACAATATTGGGGGCGAAGAGGAAGATTACACTAGAAAGCAGATAAGACACCATCAGACATCCGGCCGCCGCGCCGATTGTCGAGGCGCGGCGGCGCGTGGAGTGATGCGGGAGGCCATCGCTTCCGTGCACGGCAGGTCCTCCTCTCCAATTCCTGGCACAGCCCCCGCCTTTCCTGGTTCCCGCCCGCGCCGGGGAAGGCGGGGGCTGTGTTTTCTCGGCCGGCCACCTCGCTCAGTCCCCACCGGTGCTCTCAACCAGTGCCGATCCAGTTCGCGCTGGTTGAGAGCAACCGGCACCCGCCGGCGGGTAGACTGTCCTCGCTTTATGTCTTCGCCCGACCACCCCACTGGCCACCACCCTTCCCCAGCTGCAGCCGGCTCGGGCTCACGGGCCGGTAGCTCCCAGGCGGCACCGGCAGCAGGACCTGCGCGCCCAGCCGGCGCGGGACGGAGATGGCCGCCCTTTCCCCAGGTCTACGAGCGAATCGCTCGCCGGCGCACACTGGCAGCCGGCATCGCCGGGCTCGGCGGGCTCGCTGCGCTCGCCGGCGCTACCACCCCCGCCCGCCTGGGCCATCCACTCATGCCGGCAGCCGCCGTACTCCCCTCGCCGAGTCCCACCCTGCGTCCGGAGCCATCGCCCACGCCCGAGCCGCCTCCGGTGCTGGCCCCGGGCGACACGCACTTTGGGGTCAACGAGAGCTTCGCCGCCGCCTCCTTCGCGCACCGGCTGGGCGCGCGCTGGACGCGCTGGATCATCTGGTGGAGCGAGATCAGCCCCGGCGGCCCGGAGGACTTCAACGACTTCTACCTGGACGCGGAGACGCTCCGGCAGGAGCAGCGCTACGGCTTCAACCTGCTGGGTGTGCTGCTCAGCACGCCGCCCTGGGCCCAGGCCGATCCAAGCCATGGTGTGCGGTCGGTGCCAGCCGGCCTCGACCGACCGATCGACGATCCGGCCAATACCTGGGCACGCTTCGTGCGCCAGATGGCGCGCTACTATGCCGGCCGTATCGATACGTGGGCCATCTGGAATGAGGTCGAGATCCCGCCAGACGGCTCCAACGCCACCTATCACACCTGGGCAGGCACGCTCGAGCAGTATTATCGGCTGCTCAAGGTGGCCTGGGTCGCCGCGCACACGGAGAACCCCAACGTCCGCATCGTCCTCTCGCCCTATAGCTATCACCGCGACAAAGAGTGGCTGACCAAGCTGCTACGCGTGGCCAGCCGCGATCCGGAGGCCCCTGCCAACGGCTTCTTCTTCGATGTCGTCGGCCTCAATCTCTACCGCAACCCGCACGATCTCTACGATCGCAAGCGCGGCGGCGTGCCCTGGGCAGCCGATCCGAGCGACAGAATCGGAGTCGACGAGCGGCTGGCCCAGTTCGGGCTGCAGAAGCCGGTCTGGATCACCGAGCTGAATGCCATGCCATACGACGACCCGGCCGTTCCCGGCTGGGACCCGGCCGCGCGCAACGACGGCTTTCGCATCACCCTCGACGAGCAGGCCAGCTTCGTCATTCAGGCCTACGCCCTGGCCATTGCCGCCGGCTACGAAACCATCTTCTGGCAGGCGATGCAGGATGACCCGCCGCCCGTGCCCGACGAGCTCTGGGGGCTGGTGCGGTACTCCGACGATCCGGCCAACGACGATCCGGCGCGCGTGCGCCCGGCGTACACCGCCTACCAGGTGGCAGCGCGCTATCTCTCGAATGCCGACCGGGTGAGCCTCGTTACCGTAGACCGACCGGATCCGGCCGGCTACCGCCGCTTCGCGCCGCGCTACCAGTGGTGGATCCACTGCGTCGTCTTCCAGCGCGGCACTCAGCGCGTGAGCGTGCTCTGGAACGGCGGCGGCACCCCAATACGCGTGGGTGTGGCTCAGACGGGCAGCACCGCCAGGGTGGTCGATAAGTATGGAAACGAGCAGCCGCTCGCGCCTCAGGGTGGACAGTGGGTGCTTGCCCTACCAGCGGCCACGCGCCACTTCAATCTCTTTGGCGGCGATCCGCCCGGCTACTATTACATCGGCGGCGCCCCCTTGCTGCTCGTGGAGGAGGACGTCGCGCCCGAGACGCCGGTGGCCAGACCACGCGTCTTCTGACGCGTGGCCCTCATCGCCGCTCGCTCATTCGGCCCAGGAACGAGACGTCGGCCACCAGGCGTGCAATGACACACGCGCGGTGCCTCTGGTATCATTTCGGCAGGCTATCCACGCCTGCGCCGCTACACCTGTGGGCCACTAGCTCATCTGGGAGAGCGCCACAATGGCATTGTGGAGGTGCGGGGTTCGAGTCCCCGGTGGTCCACCATCTCCCTCATCGCCTGCCGGGCGGCTGCGCGTCTCCTTCTCTCTCCGTTCTCGGTAGCCAGGACACCCGGCACCTCAGACGCCAGCCGCCTTCTTGATCTCGCGGAGCAGCTTCGCCGCCTCGCTCTGCTTGTAATACTCGTCCAGCGGGTAGCAGCCTGAGGCGAGGCCATTGCGCGGGGCAGTGGTGCAATCGCTGAACGTGCGGCAGAACTGCCTGTGGTTGGTGCGCCCGTCGTAGATGGCATCGGCCAGCACGTGGGGGTAGGCCAGTAGCATGCGCCCCAGGCCCACGCTATCTACCCAGCCGGTGCGGACGTTGTGCTGCGCCACGTGCGGCAGATACTCCTGCAGGTACGAGTAGCCCGAGCCGACGATGATCATGTCTTTGGGCGCGTGGGCGCGGATCTGGCGTACCACCTCGATCTGGCGCGCCACGCCCATCAGCGGGTCCTCCGGTGGCTGGTAGCCGTCCGAGGGGGGATAGGCGGCCGGGCGCTGGATATGCGGGTTGTAGTAGGGCGAGCCAGCCGAGAGGTTGAGCAGCTTGATGTCTAGCTCGGCCAGCAGGTCCACAAAGCGGAACGTCTCGGCCAGGTCGTACTCCACCGGATGGTACCGGTTGCAGCCGAAGGCGTAGTCGTATGGGAGCAGGTGGGAGTAGTCTTCGGGAATGCCGGGGCCGAGCTTGCCGGGCCGTCCGCGCGCCGGATCGGGCTTGAACGGCACAAAGTCGAAGGCGGAGAGGCGCACGCCGATCTCGATGGCGTTTCCGCTGGCGCGGATGCCCTCCACGATCTCGCGCAGCAGCCGCGTGCGGTGCTCGAAGCTCCCGCCGTACGGACCAGGCCGCTTGTGGGCGCCCAGAAACTCGTGCAGCAGGTAGCCGTGGCAGTGCTTGATGTCAACGAAGTCGGCGCCGCAGTCGGCGGCCACCCGCGCGGCGCGGACGTAGTCCTCCACCAGGCCACACAGCTCGCCATCAGTCCACACCTGCTCGTCGGAGGTGACCTTGAAGCGCGCATCCAGCAGCGGGTGGCGAAAGGCGACCCGCGGCTCGTAGCGTGTCTTCTCGTTCGGCCGGCAGAAGCGGCCAGAGTGCGTGAGCTGAAAGCCAATCAGCAGGTCGTCGGTGCGCCCGAATCGTGCGCGGTGCGCCTCGACGAGCGTCTCGCGCAGCCGCCGGATGCCGGCCGCGTTCTCCGGTGAGATGATGAGCTGGTTGGGGTTGGCGCGGCCGTCGGGACGCACCGCCATCGCCTCGCCGCCCCAGATCAGCTTGGCGCCGCTCTCGCCAAAGCGCCGCCAGCGGCGCAGCATCGGCTCGGTGACGCCGCCGGTAGTCGTGCCGTCCCAGCCTTCCATCGGCTGCGTGCACCACCGGTTGCCGATCAGGCGGTCGCGAAAGTGCAGTGGCTGGCGCAGGGGCGCGTCCGGCCCGGTCAGCACGGCATCGTCGGCATGCAGGTTCAGGCCCAGCGCCGCCGCCTGCTCGTTGAAGTGCGCTGGCGTGCGCAGCGTGGGAATCTTCACGTGGCGCTCGGTGGGAGGTGCTGCCTCCCTGGTGGTGCTCCGTGTGCTCGTCATGGCTTCCGCTGTACCACAGGGTTTGGATCGAAAAACGTAGGGTACGGGCCGCCGCGGGCCTCGCGCAGCAGCATGAGCGCTAGCTCGCGCGCATGGTAGTCGCCCCACATCGAAGATTCGCCGCACGGGACCTTGCGCCCCGGCGGCACGTAATCCCAGCCATTCGGCCGGTGGTAGACGCTGTGCAGGATCAAGCCCTGGTGCGCCGGGTCGGTCGAGAGGTATGGCTCATCGAACAGCGTGCTGGCAATCGTCCGCGCAGCCGCGCGGTAGCGCTCGCCCCGCGCCGCCTCGCCGCGCCGGACGAGATAGCTGCCGAGCCGCAGCAGCCCCTGGGCCGCAATCGCCGCCGCCGAGCTATCGACCGGCTCGAGGTCGTTGAATGGGTCGGCCGGGCGCGCGCGATAGTCGCCCAGCTGCGCTAGCCCCGGCGCGCCCGTATCCCAGTACGGAATGCCGTCGAGCGGCGTCTGCTCCAGGTAGAAGTCGGCAGTCGCGAGCGCCGGTCGCAGCAGCCGCGCCTCCACCTCAGCCCGGCCGCCGTAGGGCTCCAGATCACCATCGGGCACTACCTGCAGATACTCCAGCTGCTCGGGATAGCCCAGCAGGCACCAGGCATGCCCGCGCGTCCAGGTCGTGAAGGCCGAATAGCCCTGCTGGCTGCTCGGGCAGCGGTAGTTGCCGTCGTTGATGTTGAAGATACTCTCGTGGGCCACCCGGCCGCGCACATCGTAGCGATCGCGCCCTTCGCCGTAGTAGACGTTGAAGCGCGCCGTTGTCTCCGCATGCAGGAGCAGCCGCCCCAGCAGCGAGATGGGCTGATCGCGCTCGCCCATCAGCACGTGGCCGAGCTGGTGCGCGATGGCGAGCGAGCGCAGCGAGCGCATCGTATCGGCAAAGAGCGAGTGCGGCCCGTTGAACGAGTAGATGTAGCCGGCGCTGCCGCGCGGCGCTTCGGGCGAGGCGCGCGCCTCGGTCCAGCGCGCGGCCTGGATGGCGCCGGAGACCTTGAGCGCCAGCTCGCAGAAATGGCGCAGCCATGGATCGTTGGCGATGCGCCCCTCGCGGAGCAGGCGCCAGAGATTACCGTAGGTCGAGACGTTATTGAAGCCGTGGTCGTGGACACCGACGTGGCTGACGTGCGCCGCCATCAGCTCGAGCGTCTTGCGCCGCCCGATCTCCAGAAACTCCTCGTCGCCCGTCGCGTCGAACTGCAGCAGCGCCGAGCCAAACTGAAAGCCCTGCGTCCACTCCGTCCAGCCGCGGGTGGTGTAGGTCCCCTGGACGGTAAAGACCGGCGTACCGCGTGCGGGGTCCCAGGTTGCTTCGATGGTACGAATCTTGTGCGCCGAGAGCGCAAACAGGTGCTCGATCTTCGGCAGGAGCTGCGGGGCTGTCAGCGTCGTCTCGATCCTCACCGTGCCTCACCGCCGCCGATGATAACAGGGAGGATGACAGCCGCTGCACGCCAAAGCCGCCATCCACGTCAAGCACTGGCCGCCGGCTGCTTGTGCGGCCAGTGCGCAAGGTAGCAGCTGGCCGCGTCACAGCTGCCGTACGCCAAAGCCGCCGTCGACATCGAGCACCAGTCCCGTGCTGTAGGGGAAGTGTCCGGCGGCGATCGCTGCCACCGCCTTGCCGACATCGGCCGGCGTGCCCCAGCGCGCAATCGGCGTCAGGCCCTGCGCGAAGAGCGCGTCGTAGCGCGCCTTCACTGGCGCCGTCATGTCCGTCTCGATGATCCCCGGCCGCACCTCGAAGACCCCGATGCCATACTCGGCCAGGCGCGCCGCCCAGAGCTTGGTGTGCATCGCCAGGCCCGCTTTGGCAATGCAGTAGTCGCCGCGGTTCGTGCTCGCCGCGTAGGCGGAGACGCTGGTGATGGTCACGATCGCCATCTCCCCCGGCGCCGCCACCCGGCCGCCGAGCTGCTCGATCATGTAGCGCGCGGCAAGCTGCGTCAGGAAGTAGGGCCCCTTGAGGTCGATGGCCATCAGGCGGTCGAAGCTCTCCTCGCTCGCCTCGAGAATGTCGGCGCGCACGCTCGGCGCGACGCCGGCGTTATTGACCAGCAGATCGAGCCGGCCATACACCGTGCGCATGAAGTCGATCAAGGCGCGCCGATCCACTGCCGCCGCCACGTCGCCGCGCACGATCTCGGCGCGTAGCCGGTGGCCGGCGCGACGCGCCTCCTCGCGACACGCCGCCGCCGTCTCCTGCGCCGCCGTCTCATTCGAGTGATAGTTGATCGCCAGGTCGTACCCGCCGAGGTGCGCGAGCGCGAGCGCAATGCCCCGGCCGATCCCGCGCGATGCGCCCGTAATCAAGGCCGCACGCTGCCCAAAAGCCTCAGCCATCGTTCTCGGTATTATCCTCAATGGAAGAACCAGCGCAATGACCACCCTCCCATCCAGCTACGACCACCGGCCCGCGGCTGCCGGCACGCCCTCGCCCGCACGAACGATTGCGGTGCTCGACTCTGTCGATGCCGTCCTACGCGCACTCGACGGCCAGCGCTACGTGGCCGATCGCGGCCTGGCGACGGCGATCTTTCTTGCCCTGCGCCTGCCAAAACCGCTCCTGCTGGAGGGCGAAGCCGGCGTCGGCAAGACCGAGATCGCCAAGGCCCTGGCGGCAATCACCAGGGCGCCGCTTATCCGCCTCCAGTGCTATGAAGGGCTCGATGTCTCCCACGCTGTCTACGAGTGGGACTATAGCCGGCAGATGCTGCACATCCGCCTGCTCGAAGCGGCGGGCGCGGCGCGCGATGCCAAGCCGGCCGATATCTTCGGGCCGGCCTTTCTGGTCAAGCGCCCGCTGCTGCAGGCGATCGAGGCGGCCGAGGGCGAGCCACCGGTGCTGCTGATCGACGAGCTGGACCGCGCCGACGACGAGTTCGATGCCTTTCTGCTGGAGCTGCTCTCCGACTGGCAGGTGACGATCCCCGAGATCGGTACCATCCGCGCCGCCCGCCCGCCGGTGGTAGTCATTACCTCCAACCGCACGCGCGAGCTGCATGATGCGCTCAAGCGGCGCTGCCTCTACCACTGGATCGACTATCCCTCGCTGGAGAAGGAGCTGCAGATCGTCACCATCAAGGTGCCCCAGGCGCCGGAGCGGCTGGCCAGGCAGGTCTGCGCCTTTATCCAGGGCCTGCGGCGCCACGATCTGTGGAAGGTGCCGGGCATTGCCGAGACGCTTGACTGGACAGCGGCGCTTGTGGCGATGGGCGTGCAGGAGCTCTCGCAGCCGGAGGTGCTTTCCACCCTGGGCTGCATTCTCAAGCATCAGGACGACGTGCAGCGCGCGCGCGACGGGCTCTACGCCGAGCTGCTGGCTGAGGTGCTCGGCACCGCCGCGATCCCCGAAAGCGAAGGCGCCGTCGTCAGCGCCTCGACCGCACGCTGATGGGCCGCGGCCCTTGCGGCAGCCAGCGTGGTGGGGATGATGATGCCAGCCTATGGTGACGTGGCTATACCTTCCCAGGACAGCACGGCCGGCGCTTCACCGCCTTCTCCAGTAGCCTTGGTATGAACCGTCCGGTTTCCGCCGTCGTCCATCCTCCTGAGGAGATCGCCGAGCCGATCAGCGGCGCGCTGCTGCATCGCGTGGTGCGCTTCGGTCGCGCGCTGCGTGCAGCCGGAGTCGACGCCGGGCCGGGCCGCATCGCCGACTTCGTCTCGGCGCTGCCGCTCATCGACCTCAGCCGGCGCGACGACTTCTATTACGCCGCCCGCGCCACGCTGCTCGCCCGCCCCGACCAGCGCGAGCTCTTCGACAGCATCTTTGCCCGGTTCTGGCCTCCTGGGCGCCTGCTGCTCGACGCCGCCGAGCTGGCGCCCGATGGCCCGCCGGCGCCACAGACGGCACCCCAGGCCGGCGACGAGAATGGCCAGGTTCAGCCCGACGAGGCCGAGGTGCGCCGGATGGCGCGTGCGGTCGCCGGCCGGCCGGACGAGCAGCGGGCCGAAGAGCAGGCGCCGGAGGCGCGCGCGCCCGGCACCGCGGTGATGAGCTATAGCCCGGATGAGGTGCTGCGCGAGAAGAACTTTGGCGATTTCACCGATGAGGAACTGGAGCGCGCGCGCCGCCTGATGGAGAAGATGCGCTGGCGGGCGGCGCTCCGGCTGACACGCCGCCTGGTGAAGGCCCGCCGCGGGCAGTCGATCGATCTGCGCCGGACGATGCGGCGGGCTTTCACCACCGCCGGGGAGACGCTTTCGTGGGCCAGGCGCCGGCGCAAGCTCAAGCCGCGACCGCTGGTGCTGATCTGCGACGTCTCGGGGAGCATGGAGCGCTACACCCGCCTGCTGCTCCAGTTTCTGCACACCGTCTCGCAGGGCGCCCCGGCGCCGGTAGAAACGTTCGTCTTTGCCACCCGCCTCACGCGCATCACCAACTCGCTCAAGCGCCGCCGCGTCCAGGAGGCACTCGAGCGCGTCTCGCAAGAGGTGGCCGATTGGTCGGGTGGCACCCGCACCGGCGAGGCGCTGGCAACATTCAACCGCGTCTGGGCGCGGCGCGTGCTCGGACGCGGCGCGGTGGTGCTGATCATCTCCGATGGCTGGGACCGCGGCGATGTCGATCAGCTCGCGCGCGAGATGGCCCGCCTGCGGCGCACCTCCTACCGGCTGATCTGGCTCAATCCCCTGCTGGGATCGCCGAGCTATCGGCCGCTCACCCGCGGCATGCAGGCGGCGCTACCGCACCTGGATGACTTCCTGCCGGTGCACAACCTCGAGAGCCTGGAGGCACTGGTGGAGAAGCTGGCCGCCCTGCCGGTGCGTCGCACCGTCGACCGCGAGACAAAGGGCCGCTCGCCGTTCATTCCCAAACAGCCTCGCTGAAAAAAAGGAATTGCCGGCAGTCGGGAGACCGCCGGCTCGCACACGATAGCCGAAATTCCTGAGCACGTTCGGCACTGATGGCGAACCGGCTCAAAGGCTGGCGCGGAGCGGTACGAGACGGCCACGTTCGCGTCAGGCGTACTGGAGTCTGCCGCGCGGCTCGGGAATCGGACGTCCTAGCTCGCGCGCGGTCTCGATCCACTCCCGAGCGATGGCCTGCACGTTCTCCAGTGCCTCCTGGGGAGTCTTGCCATCGGCAGCACAACCTGGTAGCTCGGGCACCTCGGCGATGAAAGCGCCGTCCTCATCACTCCAGTAGATGATCAGCTCGTATTTGAGCACCTCGGCATCCACCATCAGACTTCCCCGGCAAGCCTGTACTTCAGCATAACCAAACGAACCTGCCTGACCTGATAGGGCTTTGCCTTGCCGCCGTCGCGCGGCTGGAGATTGAGAATCTCCTCAATCCCATCTCGGTAGAAAATGTGATGGCTGCCACGCACGCGCTCCTGAAAGCCAAAAGCGAGCAAAAGCTGTCGTAGCTCCTCAAATCTTACCTTCTGGTCGGACGTGCCACTCAGAATGCGGGCGATGAGGCGGTGTAGCGGCGGCATGGGCGTCTACGACGAAGGGCAGCCTTCGGCCCGGCGACGCTCATAGGTGACGTACCGGTAGGCATACGGGTTACGGGCGTCGGGCGGGTGCCGCTCCTCGCTGATCGGCTGCCACTCACCGGCATCGAGCACCGGAAAGAAGGCATCGCCCCCTTCCACGGCCACGTCGACGTGCGTCAGATAGATCCGATCCGCCAGCGGCAGGCTTTGCGCATAGAGCTCGGCGCCGCCGATCACGAAGACCTCCTCGCCCGCTGGGATCGCCGCCAGTGCCTCCTCGAGACTGTGGACGACGCGGCAGCCCTCGGCATGGTAGTCGCGCCGGCGCGTGACGACGACATTCTCGCGCCCCGGCAGCGGCCGGCCAATCGATTCGTACGTCTTGCGTCCCATCACCACTCGATGCCCGAGCGTGAGCGCTTTGAAGCGCTGCAGGTCGGCCGGCAGGTGCCACGGAATGCGGTTACCGGCGCCGATCACGCGGTTGCGATCGATCGCGGCGATGAGCGAGATCAGACGGCTACCTCCGCCTTGATGTGCGGGTGCGCCCGATACCCCACCAGCTTGATGTCTTCGTAGGTGAAGCTGAAGAGATCTTTCACCGCCGCGTTCAGCTCCAGGCGCGGCAGCGGGTAGGGCCGGCGGGTCAGCTGGAGCTGCGCCTGCGCCAGGTGGTTGCGATACAGGTGTGCGTCGCCCAGCGAGATGATGAGCTCGCCAGGGCGCAGATCGGTCACCTGGGCCATCATCTCCGTGAGCAGCGCGTACGACGCGATGTTGAACGGCAGGCCAAGGAAGACGTCGGCGCTGCGCATATACAGGTGGCACGAGAGACGCCCGCGGGCGACGTAGAACTGGAAGAGCACGTGGCACGGCGGGAGCGCCATCTTGGGCACGTCGGCCACGTTCCACGCGCTCACGATCAGCCGCCGCGAGTTCGGGTTCCGCTTGATCTCCTCCACCACGTTGCCCAGCTGGTCCACCGTCTGGCCGTCGGGGCTGCGCCACGAGCGCCACTGCGAGCCGTAGATCGGTCCCAGCTCGCCGCCCTCATCAGCCCACGCATCCCAGATGCGCACACCGTGCTCCTTCAGGTAGCGAATGTTCGTCTCGCCGGAGAGGAACCACAGCAGCTCGTGCACGATCGACTTCCAGTGCAGCTTCTTGGTCGTGACCAGCGGAAAGCCGGCCTGCAGGTCGAACCGCAGCTGATAGCCGAAGATGCTCAGCGTCCCTACCCCGGTGCGGTCGTCCTTCGGCACGCCTGCCTCGAGGATGTGTCGCAGGAGGTCGAGGTATTGCTTCACGCCTGCACCCTCTTCTTCAGTAGCCTTCAACGAGTAGCCTTCAACGCCGGCGGCCGCATCGCGGCCGCACCTTCGCCCGTTTGTCTGCATGCAGATAGCACACCGTGCTGCCGAAAGGGAAATCACGCATGGCTTACTGGCTGCTCAAGACGGAGCCGGGGACGTATAGCTTCGATGACCTCGTGCGCGAGGGCGAGACGCGCTGGGACGGCGTGCATAACCCCACCGCGCTCGGCCACATCCGCCGCATGCGGCCGGGCGACACCTGTGTGATCTACCACAGTGGCGACGTGCGGGCCGCGGTGGGCCTGGCCACGGTGACCACGGAGCCCTACCCTGATCCTGAAGGCGGCGACCCAAAGCTGGCCGTCGTCGACGTGCGCGCGGGGCAGCGCCTCGATCCACCGGTGCCGCTCGCCGCGCTCAAGACCGACCCTCTCTTCGCTGCCAGCCCGCTGCTGCGCATTCCCCGCCTTTCGGTCGTGCCGCTGACCGAGGCCCAGTACCAGGCGATCGTCGCACGCGGCCGTGCCTCAGGGTAAGCCCAACGCAACGTGAGCGCTGCCCTGCCCCTGCCCGAAGCGAACGACTCCCGCCCTGGCCTTCAGGTCGCTCAGGCCTCCAGGCGGCGGCCGTGCCAGTCCATACCCCCGGTCTCCGGGAAGTGGCGCTCGACGTATGGCGAGGGGTACACGTAGAGAATAGCCATCGGCGCGTCGCTCTCGTTCATAAAATGATGCGGCACGCCCGCGGGAACGTAGGTGGTATCGAAGGGATGAAGCACGTGCCGCTCACCGGCGATGATCGCCACCGCCTCGCCTTCGACGATCGTGACCTGCTCCTCGACGTTGTGGTAGTGCAGCGGGATCCTGGCGCCCGGCAGAAAGCGCGTGACGCCGCTGGTGAGCTGCTGGGCGCCGATCTCATGCGTCACCAGGCGCTGGCCGCGCGTGAGCGGCGAGCGGCCCGGCCTGCTCCAGCCCTCAAAGCGAATTACCGGCATCAGCGGGTCCTCCCTTCTCTCCTCTTCCGGCACGCCGTTCCCATCACCGGCCGGTGGCCCCAGCGGCTCTCCCTCATGACGCGGCACCGGGCCCGGCGGTCTCGTTATACACTGCTGCTGGCCGGCGTGCTCGTGCTGACACTGCTGGCCGCCTGCGCGCCGCCGGCCGCCGCCCCGGCGCACGGGCAGCCGGCCGCCGCGCCGCGCGAAGCAACCGCATCAGTAACACCATCGCCGGAGCCACTGCCAACTGCCACCGATGAGCCGGCCGTCCCCACGCCGACCGAGCCCCCCACTCCGGTGGTAGAGCCGAGCCCCACCGCGGCACCGGTGTCGGCGGCTTCGCCGGCCAGCGCCGCCGCGGCGCGCGCGGCCGCGCTGAATGCGCGCCTGGCCGCGGCCGTGCCGGCCGAGGGAGCCGCCGCGGCGGCAGCTTGCGCCGCCCTCATCCCCTCCATCCTGCCATCGCTGCCCGGCCGTACCGACCTTTCTGGCTCGACCCTCCGGCCAATCGTCGTGCAGATCGATAACGCCGTGCCCGCCCGGCCACAGCTTCACCTCGCCGAGGCCGACGCCGTCTACGAATATGTCGCCGAAGGCGGCGTGACGCGCTTCTCTGCGCTCTTCACCAAGGAGGACGTGGGAATCGTCGGGCCGGTGCGCAGCGCACGGCTGATCTCGATCGAGATCGCACGCCAGTTCGACGCGCTGCTGCTCTATCATGGCGCCAGCACTGGTGTGCAGAGCCACATCTGGAACGGCGGCATTGCTTTCGTCAGCTTTGGCGATCCGGCCACGGCGCCGCTCGAAATGCGGCTACGCAACCGCCCCGCGCCGCACAACTCGGTCACCACGCTGCGCCAGGTGCGCGACTTCGCCGCCGCGCGTGGCGTTTCGCCGCGGGTGCCTTCATGGCCGGATTTCCCCCGTGGTGACATGCCCGAGTCACTGACACGATCCGGCACGCCGGCTGCCGGTGCCGCCGTCGGGTTCGGCAGCCCTGATGGTGCGCCGTGGCCCGACTACCGCGCCGAATTCCAGTATGTGCCGGAGCAGCATCGCTACGTGCGCTCGATCGGCGGCGTGCCGCACGTCGATGGCGCTACTGGGACGCAGCTCGGCGCCGAGACGGTCGTCATCCAGGTCGCACCGGTGGTCGTTACTGATATCGTCGAGGACGTGCTGGGCAGTCTTTCGCTCGACTACCAGATGGAAGGACAGGGTGTCGCCTACTTTCTGCGCGACGGCCTCCGCTGGCAGGGATGCTGGAAGCGAGCCGGCGCCTTCGAGCCAACGCTCTTCTTTGGCCCAGACGGGCGCCTCTTCCCCTTCGGCGCCGGCCAGGTCTGGATCGCTGTGGCCTCACCATCGACCCCCATCCGCTGGGTCGGCGCGTGAGCGTGACCTTGATAGTGCGAGGACGCGGGGAAGGTCCAGTCTCGTATAGTGATAGGTTGCAGTCTGCAGCACTGGCGCACTTCAAGGAGGCAAGGGAGCAATGGCGACGTATCGCGTGGCGATTATCGGCACCGGCCGGCCACGACAGCAGGAAGGAGCCACCGGATTCGGCATGTCCCACTATCACGCCAAAGGCTATCTGGCCAGTGGCCGGTGCGAGATCGTCGCCCTGGCCGACATCCGGCCGGAGAACGCCGAGGCGTTCCGCGTGGACCACAGTATTCCACAGGCACAGGTCTTCACCGACTACCGGCAGATGCTGGCCGAGGTGCGGCCGGATGTCGTCTCTATCTGCACCTGGCCGCACCTGCACGCCGAGATGGCTATCGCCGCCGCTGAGGCCGGGGTGCGTGCCGTCCATTGCGAGAAGCCGATGGCGCCAACGTGGGGTGAGGCCAGGCGGATGCACCAGGTCTGCGTCGAGCGCGGCGTGCAGCTGACCTTCAACCACCAGCGGCGCTTCGAGGCGCCGTACGTCACCGCTCGCCGGCTGCTGCGCGAGGGAGCCATCGGCCGCCTGCTGCAGCTGCAGGCTGCCTGCCCCAACCTCTACGACTGGGGCACGCACTGGTTCGATATGTTCTTCTACTATAACGACGAAACCCCCGCCGCATGGGTGCTCGGCCAGCTCGATAGCCGCACCGAGCGCTCGGTCTTCGGCGTGCCCTTGGAGGATCAGGGGATCAGCTACGTCGGGTTCCAGAATGGCGTGCGGGGTCTGCTGATTACCGGCGATAGCATTCCTGGCCCGGAAGGCCGGCCGCGGAACGCGCTCGGTGCAGCGCAGCGCATGATCGGCACTGAGGGCATCCTCGAGGTCGGTGCGCTGGGCCCTGGCACCCGCGTGCGACTGATCAATGCCGGCGGCGCTGGCTTTCGTGATGTGCCGCTCGACGACGCGCCCAATAGCACCGAAGGCGCGATCGCGGCCGGCATCGCCGACCTCCTTAGCTGCCTCGAATCCGGCGCCGAGCCGCAGCTTTCGTCGTTCAAAGCCCTTCGTGCCACCGAGCTGATCTTCGCCACCTACGAGTCGTCGCGCCGCCGCGCACGCATCGACCTGCCGCTGCAGATCGAGGATTCGCCGTTCCTCACTATGCTCGAGCAGGGCCTCGTGGGCCCCAAAGCCCACAAAGCCCACGAAGCCCACAAAGCCCACGAAGCCCACAAAGCCCACGAAGCCCACAAAGCCCACAAAGCCCACAAAGCCCACGAAGCCCACAAAGCCCACTAGGCTCACCAGGCCGCCGGCTAGTGCTCCAAGGCGAAGCTCGGTGCTGGGCTCCCCGGAAGCCCTAGCCAAACGTAAACGCGTAGCAGCGCGTACCGGGCTGCTCGAACACGAGGCGCAGCGTGTGCGTACCCTGCTGCCCGTGCAGATCGATCAGCCGGTAGAGGCGCGGCGCGTCGACGCTCACCACCCCGTCGTGGACGTCCCCGCCGGCCTGCTCTGGCGCCACCGGCTGCCCATCGAGGAGCACACGCACCTGATCGGGCCCTGAGCCGCCCGGCGCCATGACCAGGTAGACGGCGGTGGCGGCGAAGCGGAGGACGAGCTGGGCATCGCGCTGCGCCGTGGCTTCTTCCTCGCCGATCACCCAGGTGCCGCTGAAGGCGAAGCCATGCAGCGGCGGGGACGCCGGGGCCGTGTACGCCTGCGCCTGGTCGCGCCGGATCGGCTGCGGCGAGGCATACTGGCTCTGCTCGATCCGGCCGTAGCCGAGGTAGGTCTCCGGCGTCGTCGCATCGGAGACGAACGGCTGCGCCGGAACGCTGGCCTGGCTTTCTGGCACCGGCGCGCCGGCCGCGCCCAGGAGCGTCCGAATGGCCAGCTCCGTCTCCGCGTAATCACCCTCGCCAAAGTGGACATAACGGAGCTGGCCGTTGCTATCGATCAGGTACTTGGCCGGCCAGAAGCGGTTCTCGTAAGCACGCCAGGTCGCGTACTGCGGATCGAGCGCCACCGGATAGGTGATGCCCTCGCGCTTGATCGCCGCTGCCACGTTGCCGGGGTCGGCTTCGAACGCGAACTCGGGCGTGTGCACGCCCACCACGACCAGCCCCGCATCGTGGTAAGTGGCATACCAGCTCTTGACGTATGGCAGCGTGCGTAGGCAGTTGATACACGAGTACGTCCAGAAGTCGATCAGCACCACCTTGCCCCGCAGGCTCTCCATCGTCAGGGGCGGTGAGTTGAACCACGCGCTGATGCCGGCAAATTCAGGCGCGGGGCCCAGACGGTCGAGCGCCGGCGTGTGCGGCGCCGGGGTGGCGCGCGGCGCGGCTACCGGCCGCGGCGGCGCCGGGAGGCGCCCGTAGTAGGCCTCGTCGGAGAGCGCCGCCAGCCAGCGCCGGACGATCGGCGCCTGCTCCACGCGATCCAGCCAGCCGCCAATCCCTTGCGGGCCCGCGGCAGCGAGCGCAGTGGCGATGCTCGCATCGCGCCCGGTCACGACCACGATGGCGGCGGCCAGTAGGAGCCCACCGAACCCCTGCCGCACGCGGGGCGCATACGGGCGCACCAGGCGTAGCCCTCCCCCAATGGCACGCCCGCCATAGGCCACCAACAGCAGCGGCACACCGGCTCCCAGCGCATAGACGACCGTAATCAGCCCCACGCCGGGCGTGAGGTGCTGCGTCGCGGTCAGCGCGCTCACCGCCGCTAGCACCGGCCCCGCGCACGGCGTCCAGAGTAGCCCGGCTCCCAGGCCGGCCAGCACGCCGCCGGCAAACCCGCTGCCATCGCCGGCCTTGGCCCGCCGTGGCCCGGCGGCGAGCGGTGCGACCAGCCGGCCGAGACGAGCAGCAAGGCGCTTGTCGAGTGCAGGCACCAGCAGTGTGGCCCCGCTGATGGCTACGGCCACCGCGGCCAGCCATCGCAGCGCCACCGGCGGCAGGCCCAGCGCCGCCGCCAGCGCTGCCGCCGCCAGCGTGAGCAGGCAGAAGCCACCGGCCACGCCGAGCACGATCCCGAGCGGCCGGCGACGCCCGGGGCCGGTGGCGCTGCCGAGCACCAGCGGCAGCACCGGCAGAATACAGGGCGAGAGCGCCGTAGCCAGCCCGGCCAGGAACGCCACCGGCAGCAAGAGGATGACCTGCACCATGCCTGCATACAGGATACGCGCGCCGGCCGGTTGCTAGACTTGCTGCGGGAAGGGAAGGACGATGGCCATCACGCTCGACCAGGTGGAGGTGCAGGCCGGCGGCGTGCTTACCCGCGTGCCGCGCGGCATGCCGGTGCTGTACGGCGGGAACCGTGTCACCACCGTACCCGATTCGGTGGCTGACGCGTTCGCCCCCGGCGACCGGCTGATCGTGATTCAGACCACCGGTGACGTGCTCCATATCCCGGCCGCCGAATACGCCGCCGTCGATGCCGCCGTGCAGCGCGCGCGCGAGGCGTTTGCCGCGCTGGCCCGCGTGAGCGATGAGCAGATCACCGACTTCTACGAGCGCTTCGCCGCCCGGCTCGCCGATGAGCCGACGTGGGCCAGGATCGCGGCGGCGAACGAGGAGGACGTGCGCGCCGCGCGTGCCCGCGGCCGCTCGACGACCCGCCTCGTGGCCGATGCCAAGATGCGTGTGAAGATGATTGAAGGGCTGCGCCTGTGGCGCGACCAGAGCACGCGCCGCGACCGGGTACTCGAGACGATCGAGCACGATGGCTGGCGCGTCGAGCAGGTGGTCGCCGGGCTCGGCGTGATCGGCTTTGTCTTCGAGGGGCGCCCCAACGTCTTTGCCGATGCCACCGGCGTGCTGCGCTCTGGCAACACCACGGTCATGCGCATCGGCCGGGATGCGCTCGGCACCGCGCGCGTGATTGCGCAGGAGGCGCTCCGGCCGGCCCTGCGCGAGGCCGGCCTGCCGCTGGGCGCGGTCGAGCTCATCGAAAGTCCCTCCCACGCCGCCGGCTGGGCACTCTTCGCCAACCCGGGGCTGGCGCTCGCCGTGGCCCGCGGCTCGGGCCAGGCGGTGGCACAGCTCGGTGCGATCGCGCGCCAGAGCGGCATTCCGGTAAGCCTGCACGGCACCGGCGGCGCCTGGATCGTCGCCGACCACACTGCCGATGCGACGGCGCTCGATCTCGCCGTCTACCACTCGCTCGATTCGAAGAAATGCAACACACTCAATACGCTCTGCATCGTCGAGCGCGCGGCCGAGCGGCTGGTGCCGGTCGCGCTCGGCGCGCTCCAACGGCGGGGCGCGCAGCTCGGCCATGGCTATAAGCTGCATGTCGCGCCCGGCGCGGAGCGCTACGTGCCGGGCGAGCTCTTCGCCACACGCACGCGCGTGCTGCGGGCTGAGGGCGAGGTGGAGGAGCCGGTGGCCGAGCCACTCGACGCCGGCCGGCTGGGCGTCGAGTGGGAATGGGAAGGCACGCCGGAGATCACGCTGGCGGTCGTCCAGGATGTGGACGAGGCGGTGGCGCTCTTCAACGCGCAGAGCCCGCACTTCGTCGCCTCGCTCGTCTCGCAGGATGAGGCGGCGCACGCGCGCTTCTTCCGCGCTATCGACGCGCCGTTCGTCGGCAATGGCTTTACCCGCTGGGTCGATGGCCAGTTCGCGCTGCGCCGCCCTGAGCTGGGCCTCTCCAACTGGCAGCACGGGCGCCTCTTCGCGCGCTCCGGCATTCTCACCGGCGATGGTGTGTTCACCATCCGCCTGCGGGCAGTGCAGGCCGACCCGAACGTGCACGTGTAGCCGGTCTGCCCAGCTGGAACGGTGACGGCGCTGCCGGCACCAGCAGGTGCAGGCCGACCCGAACGTGCACGTGTAGCCGGCCCCGCCCTAGAGCTGTAGGTCACCGCGGCGTACCGCTGCCAGCAGATGCTCGATGATTCGCGCCGTCGCGCCCCAGATGCGGTCTTCGCCCCACGGAAAGTAGCGCACGAGGCGCAGGGTTGCATTGCGGGAGCCATCGGCTGCCTGGCTGCCGGACCGCTCGCCCGGGGGCGGCAGCAGCCACTGCTCCTCGATCGGCAGTCCGGGCGCGAGCAGCGCCTCGAGCGGCACCTCGAGCACCGCCGCCACCTCCGTCTCCTGCGGGCGCATCGCCGGCCGTGCAGGCAGCTTGCCCACAAATGGGTGGATCGCATAGCTGCTGACCACCGTCTCCACCACCGGCAGGCGGGCGACCATCTGGACGCTCGCTGGATCGAGCCCGAGCTCCTCCTGCGCCTCGCGCAGCGCCGTTGCCATGAGATCGGCGTCGCCCGGCTCCGGACGGCCACCGGGAAACCCCACCTGCCCCGCGTGGCTCACCGAAAGCGTGCGCCGAATCAGGATCAGTGTGGGGCCCTGCGGCCCTGGATAGACTGGCACCAGGACCGCGGCCGGCCTGCGGGCCGCGCGCAGCTCAGCCAGCGCAGCATCATCCACGGCACGATTGTAGCCGTGGCCATCGGCCGGGATCGGCGGCTGCTGCTGCCTCAAGCAGATGCGTATTGACTACCGGTGCCATGTGGCACGATCACGGTACCATCGACCAGCGCTGGAGCGGCTCCCGCGAACGGTGCCCGAGACCGTCGGCAATCGAGCAAGCGCGTGGAGATAGCACAATCGAGCAAGCACGACCGGGGAAGACCAGTGGGCAGCTGGCTCCTCGGTGCACGAAACGGGTGGCGCTGAGGCATGAGAGACAAGAGTGACCAGGGAAGACCAATGGGCAGCTGGTTCGAGCGCGTGATGTGGGCCATGGCCGCGGCGCAGGCAGCACGCTTCGCGTGGGGCGCCTACCAGCGCCGCCAGCTCGAGCCCGTGGTGCCAAAGCCGATGCCCGACCCGGACCGCGAGTACCCACCGGTGAGCATTATCGTTCCGGCGCGCAATGAGGCGCAGACGATCACACGCTGCCTGGAGGGCTTGCGCGCACAGCACTACCCGGAGCTGGAGATCATCGTCGTCGACGATCGCTCGGAGGATGGCACCGGCGAGCTGGTACGCCACCAGGCAGCGCAGGATCCCCGCCTCCGGCTCGTCGAGGGCGCACCGCTCCCGCCCGGATGGGTCGGCAAATGCTGGGCCCTGCACCAGGGCGCACAGGTTGCCCGCGGCCAGTGGCTCCTCTTCGTCGATGCCGATACCCGCCTAGAGCCGGGCGCCGTAACCGGCGCCATCGACGCCGCGCGCGAGCGTGCGGTGGCCGTCTTTTCGGCGCTCACGCGCCAGGAACTGCCGACGATCTGGGAGCGCATCGTGCAGCCGGCCGTCTTCAGCGCGCTCGCCGAGGCGCTGCCCATCAGCCTGGTCAACGATCCCCGCTGGCCACAGTTCGCGCTGGCCAACGGCCAGTTCTTGCTCGTGCGGCGTGATGCGTACGACGGCATCGGCGGGCACGCGGCGGTGCGGGCAGAGATCGCTGAAGACGCCCAGCTGGCCCGGCGCGCCAAGCAGCTGCGCTGGCGCTACTGGCTGGCCGATGGGCGCGCGCTGGCATCGACCCGCATGTACCGCTCGCCCGGCGCGCTCTGGGAAGGCTGGACGAAGAACCTGCATACCGGCATGCAGCTGGTGCCGTGGCTCGTTCCGCCCGGCACGGCGTTGCTCGTCGCCTCGCTCATCTCGCCGTATGCCGGCCTGCTGGCGGCGCGGCGTCGCCGTTCGCCATCGCTGGCGCTGGCCGCCGCCGTGCAGCTCGCGGCCCAGCTCGGCGTGCGGCGCCTCACCGACCGTATGCTCGGCGTGCCGCCGGTCTACACGCTGGCACAGCCGCTGGGCCAGCTGGCGTTCCTTGCGCTGCTCACCGCCAGCTTCTACAAGGTGCTGACGGGGCGAGGTGTTACCTGGAAGGGCCGGCGCTACCTGGCCTCGCCCTCCGGCGCACCCATTGCAGCGTGCTGACGAGGCTGTGCCACCAGGCGGCGGCGAGCGCCGGTCGAGCGGTACGCAGCGCGTGGGCCAGCGCCTCGCTCGCGCGCTCGACCACCGGCGTGCCATGCCCGACGTAGATACGCTCCGGCTGGAGCGACGCCAGCTGCCGCGGCGGCGAGAGCCGGCGCACGGGATGCACCGCTAGCCGCTCGCCCGGCCGCACGAAGTAGTGCGCATTGCCCAGCGCGTCACCCGCCACCAGCACGCGCCGCTCCGGCCACCACACCACGCTCTCGCGCCAGAGCCTCAGCAGCCCCTGTCCGCTTGCGTCCAGCAGCTGGAGCGCGCTCCCGGGCAGGTGGCACTCCACCCACTGCACCGGCGAGGCGATCAGCATCCTTCCACCGGCGCGCCGCGCGTAGACCGGCACGCCATACCGCCGCGCGTACCAGTCGACGTCGCGGTCGTGCCAGCCGAAGGTCATGATGATGCCGGCCACAGTGCCGAGCGCGCTGATCTCGTCCTCAAGACCGGGTGCGCGAATAGGATCGATCAGCCAGACCCGGCCGTCCTCGACCAGGGCCGTCGACGAGCGCTCCATGAACTCGCCCGGATCAGCCTGCCAGGCGAAGCCACCATCGAACCGGCCCAGAATGGCGATGGTCACGGCGCTCTTCCTCGGCTAGACAGCATCGCTGGATGCTGCATGGGACACTGCATGGGACGCTGCATGAACTAATCCCCCTGCACCGGTAAAGGGCCTGCCGCTCGTGTGAGCCCGCGGTACCGGCAGCCGGCAATCAGCCGGCCGCCAGGCAGCCATCGGGGCAGCCGGTGGCGCCAGGCGTGCCGGCAGCGGTCGTCTCACCTGGGGTCCGCGCGTAAGCTTCCGGCCGGGCGGCGAAGTCGAGCAGCCGCTCCGCCAGCTCGGTAGCCGAGCGCGCCAGCGAGAGCGAGCGACGCGCGGCGGCTGCCCCCGGTACGCCCCAGATGTACCACATGACGTGTGGCAGCAGGCCAGCCAGCGCGCGCCGGTCGGCCTCCTGCTCGAGCCACGCTGCGGGCCGGCGCGCAGCCGACGGGTCGGCACGTAGCCGCGCCAGCGCCAGCGCTCGCTGGCGGCGAAGGTGCTCCAGCGCCAGGCTCGTCCGCGCCGGCAGATCCGGCTCCGGTGGAACCGGCTCACCGCGCAGGTAGGCGCGGATCTGCGCAAAGAGCCATGGGCGGCCGCGCGCGCCGCGGCCAATGGCGATCCCGCGGCAGCCGCTGGTGCGCAGCCGGTGGGCCGCCTGCTCCGGCGTGGTGATATCGCCGTTGCCCACCACCGGCACCGGCACGGCAGCGGCCACCGCGCTGATGGTGTCCCAGCAGGCGTAGCCCTCGTACTTCTGCTCGCGCGTGCGCCCGTGCACCGTAATCAGCTGCGCCCCGGCGTCGACGACCCGCCGTGCCACCTCCACCGCCGCGCCAGCCCGCTTGTGTGCCTCGTCCCATCCGACGCGAATCTTGACCGTGACCGGGACCGGCGCGATCTCGCGCACGATCGCGGCCACGATCGCCTGTGCGCGTACCGGCTCGCGCAGCAGTGATGATCCGCCCTGGCCGTTGGTGACCTTGGGCGCCGGACAGCCCATGTTGACGTCGAGTACGTCGGGCTGCTGCTGCTCCACCACCAGGGCAGCGGCGCGACGCATCTCATCGGGGTCGGCGCCGAAGATCTGCACGCCGACCGGCCGCTCGTCGCCCGAGAGATCGATCAGCGCCACCTGGCTTGGCACCCCCATCAGCAGCGCGCGGTCGCGGGCGAACTCGGTGGTGGCATAGCCGCCGCCATAGACGCGGCACAGCCCGCGGAAGACGGCGTCGGTGACGCCGGCCATCGGTGCCAGCATCACCGGCCACTCGATGGTTACACCATTGCTGAGGTGGATCGGCGCAAGCTTCACAAGTCACAAATAGTAGCTGGTTCGTACCACAGCCAGTGATACAGCACCCGCCCCATGCCTTGCCGGATCGAGGCGTAGGATATCCATCACGCCCGCTCCATAAGCCAGTGATGCAGCACCTGCGCCACGCCGTGCTCACCATTGGAAGGAGCAATTAGGTGCCCGTGGGCGAGCGCGGCGGCGGTGCCGTTCGCCATCGCCACGGCTGTACCCGCAAAGTCGAGCAGCTCCACGTCGTTATCACCGTCGCCAAAGGCGGCCGTCTGGCGTGCATCGATCCCCAGCCGGTCACAGAGCCAGGCGGCCGCTGCCCCCTTCGAGGCCTGGCGCGCGCCCACGTCGCGGCCGACAAGATGCAGGCGCGGCCGGCCCAGGATCTGGGCGATCCGCTTCCCCCAGGGAAGATAGCGCGCGCCAAGGAGCTCGCCGTCGCGCGCCAGTGCATCGAGTGGCTCCAGCGCCGCCGGCGTGCCCACCACCCAGCAGCCCAGCACCTCCTGGCCCGGCGCCCGCACGGCGTGGCGCGCCCGCCGCCAATCCCAGCGAGGCTCGAGCCCCACCGGCAGCCCGGCCTCAGAGAGGGGCAGCGGTGGCGCGGCCCTTTGTGATGCGCCCGGCAGTGGTAGTGGGTAACCAACGCCCCTGCCCCGCGCCCGATGATCTACGCTGACCAACAGGCAACGGTCATCTGCATCGCCGGCATGGCCGTGCGCCGCCGGCAGCGGCCCCCAGAGCAGCGGCGCCAGCTCGTGCCGCAGCCGGCCGGCGTAGAAGACCTGCGTGCCTCTGCTGCGACTGGCGGCTTCGAACGCTACCCACACCCGCGGGCCGGCCGCCTGCAGCAGCGCCTCTACCGCCGGCGTCGGCGTGCCAAGGGTGCAGACCGGCTGGCCGCCAGGATCCCAGATCGCCGCGCCGTTGTGTGTGATCGTCCACACCCGCCCGGGCGCGCCCTCCTGCAGCGCAGCCGCTACCAGCAGCGTGCGCGCGCTGAACCCGCCGGTGGCCAGCACGATGATGCTGCCTCGCGCGGCTGCCGCCCACACGGCCTCGGCTGTCTCGCGGAGCAGGTGCGCGCCCGGCGCCAGGAGCGTGCCGTCGAGGTCGAAAAAGAGCGCTTTGGGCCACGGGGGAGGCTCAGCCACCAGTGCAGGCAGGGGGCTCACCTGATAACCATAGCAAGGCAGCGCCCGATATCCAGACAGAGCAGGAAGCGCTCAGGTACCATTCCGGCCGGCGAGCGCGTCGCTATGGCGGGTGCGTGATGGAAGCGGCCCAGCCACTCTTGCGCCCGGGGCGTGCGTCCAGCAGGCAGGTCGCGCCCGGTGGCGAGTATGTGAAAGGGAATAGCACGTGAGTGAGCTCTACCGTTCTCTGGGTGTACGTACGGTGATCAACGCCGCGGGCACGCTGACCCGCCTGGGGGGCTCGCGGATGGCGCCGGAGGTGCTGGCAGCGATGGCCGAGGCGGCCCGGTCGTTCGTGCGCCTGGAAGACCTCCAGGAAGCGGCGGGGCGGGTCATCGCCCAGGTCACCGGCGCCGAGGCTGGCTACGTCACCAGTGGCGCGGCTGCTGGGCTCCTGCTGGGCACCGCCGCCTGCGTCGCCGGCCTCGATCCGGAGCAGATGCGTCGGCTCCCGGAGACCAGCCTCCCCGGCACCAAGCGCGAGGTGGTCGTGCACCGCGTGCACCGCAACAGCTACGACCATGCCCTGCGCACGGTGGGCGTCCGCTTCGTCGAGATCGGGCACGAGGGCCATCCCACGCCGGGACCGACCCGCCCCTACGAGCTGGCGCGCGTGCTCCACGCCCAGACGGCGCTGGTCTTCTGGCCAGTGGTGGGCGACCCCGACCAGGCCACCGCGCAGGGGGTGCTGCCTCTGCCCGAGGTGACGCGCCTGGCGCATGCCCACGGGGTGCCGGTGCTGGTCGATGCGGCCGCCGCGCTCCCACCCCCCGAGCACCTGCGCCGGTTCATTGCCGAGGGAGCGGATCTGGTGGTGTTCAGTGGGGGCAAGGCGATTGGTGGGCCCCAGGCGTCGGGGATCCTGGCTGGGCGGGCCGATCTGATCCGCTCGGTGGCCTTGCAGCACCAGGACATGGACGTGCATCCGGCCACCTGGACCTGGCGCCACCTGATCGAGCGGGGCGAGCTGCTCGGGCCCCCCGGGCAGGGGATCGGGCGCCCGTGCAAGGTG
>Ga0070741_10003035_pt1 | contig 42899 bp, 55 predicted proteins | sample Coa_R1_4_FD_66440 | JGI IMG/M metagenome (GOLD analysis project Ga0070741, IMG submission 66440) | Surface soil microbial communities from Centralia Pennsylvania, which are recovering from an underground coalmine fire - Coalmine... | ecosystem: Environmental > Terrestrial > Soil > Unclassified ... | reverse complement strand
TTGCGTGAGGTGAGAATGAGATTTCTTTCTAGTCTTCTCGGCTTTGCTCTTGCTGCGTGCTCGTTGGCTTACTCGGCCACAAACCCGCCAACATTTCCTACATCAGCCGGCCCTGTCAAAATCACTCCGCTGTATCACGCCAGCACGCTCATCGAAGCTGGCGGCAAAACTATCTACCTGGATCCGGCAAAACCGGCAAAGCTATCCGGACTTCCCAAAGCAGACCTCATCCTCATTACAGACATTCATCCCGATCACATGGACCCCGCATCCATTGCGGAGATAAGTAAGCCGGGAACCCAGATTTTCGCAGCCCCCGCCGTCGTGGAGACCGTCACGAACGCTCAGCCCATTGCGAATGGCGAGACCAAAACCTGGCATGACTGGTCGATTGAAGCCATTCCCGCCTACAATCTCGTGCGGGGTCCCGCTCCCGGAAAACTGTTCCACGATAAGGGGCGTGGCAACGGCTACGTGCTCACCTACGGTGGCAAACGCTTTTACTTTTCTGGCGACACGGAAGGCGTGCCGGAAATGCGCGCTCTACAGAATATCGATGTCGCATTCGTGTGCATGAATCTTCCCTATACCATGCCGCCGGCCGAAGCCGCTGAAGCGGTTAAGGCGTTCCATCCCAAGGTGGTCATCCCGTACCACTACCGCGGCTCAGACTTGGGCGTCTTCCAACATGCGCTGCAAGGCACCGGGATTGAAGTGCGCGCGCTGGACTGGTATCCGCAATAAAAAAGAAGACGGTAGTTTTAGATTTGCGCTGAGCAGGCCTGCTGGACCGGATGTTCCGGACTGGCGCAGGTGACAAGGAAATCCCTTTTCCGGCGCGTGTCTTCCCCTGGCTTCGCATTCTGTGCTAAGCCGCGGGGCTTTCGTCCTTCTTCTTCGTTTTTTAATCTCAACCGTATGGAACAATGTTGAACTGTAGTATTGATCCGAATATTGAATACAGTTGTAGTACAATTTTGAATCTGCAGTGAAACCTGAATATCTGCCGTGCGGAGTCGAATGCTTAAGTTTGCCTGTGTGTGTCTTCTGCTTTTATCGCTCTCTTCATACGTAAACGCGCAGGAAGCATATTTTTCGGGCTGGTTCGCGCGCGTCGACAAAACTAAAGGTGAACAGCCTCACTGGATCTCGCCGCTGGCCACGACTACGCCACGACTAGAAGAAGAGTACCGCTATGACCAGCTGTGGCAGACCAATGCCAAGGGGATCACGACCAACAACTACGGAGGCGGCAAAGGTCTCGAACTCATCCCCTCCGAGAGAATGGAGATCATCGTCAACGTACCGCCCTACTTCGCCCACAATGACCATGCGGTGCGGGACGGCTTTGGCGATTTGGCGTTCCTCGTCAAGTACCGTCTGCTTTCTGCGAACGAGAGCCACGGAAATTATGTCCTTACCTCATTTCTGGGCTGCAGTGTTCCCACCGGTAGTTACAAAAACGGTGCTCTGCATCCCGTAATCACGCCCACGATCGCGTATGGGAAGGGCTTGGGAGATTTCGATGTCCAGGGTACATTTGGGATCGGCTTGCCGGCCGCTGACACCGACATTCTGGGTCGCACTTATGCCGGGAACAACGCGTTCCAGTATCGTTTGTTTCGCAAGCTGTGGCCGGAAGTTGAATTGAACTCGACGTTTTTCCAGGACGGGAGAAACGACGGCAAAAAGCAGAACTTCGTTACTCCCGGCCTAGTGATGGGCCGCTTCCCCCTGTGGGGACGAGTCGGATTCACCATTGGCGGCGGATACCAGATCGCATCGACGCACTTCCACACCAGCAATCACAATGCAATTTTGTCAATCAGATTTCCTTTTTGAGGCGCTCGAAACTTCTTTAAGTACAAACCTGCGCGATCACGGACAGGCCGGGCAAGCTTTTTTCGTTGCTATGCCTATCTACTCAGGACTGAGTACATCGTAACCTGCTGACCTGGTCAGCAGACGTTCCGTGCGCCACGGCAATCCGGCCTCAAGCGCTTCTAGAATAGAGCTCTGACCAGCAGCTAGCCGGCCAAGTTTCACCCTCGAGGGGGAAATGCGGCCCCGGCTCGACTCAATACTCAGGAAATGGTGCTGTCCAGATCGCCAATGCAAGCGGCCGGGCAAATCCCGGCGCGACCACACCCACCTGCCGGGGACGAGCGCACGCTTGTCGCCGCGGTCCTGGCCAAGGACCGCAAAGCGACCGCGGAGTTTGTGAGTCGGGCGACGGACTGGGTCTACCCGTTAGTGCGGCGGCGGTTGATGCCTCGTACCGAGGCTATAGATGACCTGATGCAGGAGATCTTGCTGGCAGCGTGGCAGAACTTGCCGGGCTTCCGCGCCCACGCGGGACTACGGAGTTGGATTATCGGCATTGCGCGCCACAAGGTGGAGGATTACTACCGCCGGCGCTTGCGCGAAGCGGATTTTCCGGAGCAAGACGACTCGGCAGTTGAAGTAGCCGTGCCTCCAATGACCTTCGAACACCTGCATTCGGCGGAACGGGAGGAAAACATACAGCGGGTGCTGGGGCTGTTGCCCGAAGCGTACAGGTTGGCCTTGATCTGGCGGTACCGTGACAACAAGAGTGCTCGAGAAATGGCAGCATTAACGGGAAAAACCGAGAAAGCGATGGAGCGCTTGCTGGCTCGCGCCCGGGAAAATTTCCGAAGGAGGTGGACGAATGTCCAGCCCTGATTGGGACCAGGATTTCAGTCAGCTCTTTTCGGAAGTGGACGACCGCGAGCCCCGAGCCCCCTCTTCTCTAAAGGCGCGGTTGTATTCGTCGCTGGTGCGCGAGCAACAGTGCACCGGACCTCTGGCCAGCCTGAGCGCAACCGTCGCCTCCGGGCGTGGCGTCTGTGTTTTCGAGAAACTGGTTGAGATCGCTCCCATTGGGGAAAAGGCGAAGTCGCCCTTCTTCTGCAGCACCTGCCATGCGCGAATATTGGCGGAGAATTTCGACAATCCGCCAATTTTCTGGTCCCATTGCCCCTATGTGAACTTCAGGAAGACCTAGTCTCAGAATCGAACCACAAACCCGAATAAGTTCTGGAAATTCGCGAGCCTGCGTGGAGCCGGCGGGGACAGATGCTGGCTAATGTCGTTGTTGCTGATACTTTCGCTGAAGCTGTAACGGAAGTCCAGTCTACGGTAAATTCGCAGATCGATTCCCACATGGGATCGAAATACAGCGCGATTCGCCGAAAACCTGTCCGGTGGAAGAATTGGATTTCCGTGCGAACCTAACAACGCTTCTTCCCTGCTCACCAGATGCATCCAGCCGACCCCGGTGGCAAGATACGGACGTATGCGACTTTGCCGGGGCCGAAAATAGACGAGGAAGTCGAAGACTGCCGCCTGCTGTGAACTGTTTCTCCTTTGCCGGTAAAACGTGTTTGACGCGGACGAGGTTGAGCTCAGCTCCAGTTCATTTTCATTCCACATATAGTCTCCCTGTACGCTGACATAGTTGTGCAAATGCAGGCCGGCAAATACATTCAGCGCGCCGCCGTTCGAGGGACTGTAGCCTGACAGAGCTAAAGATTGCGCGGTGGCACGCGATCCAGCATCTGCCGAGAGAGTCGCGATTCCGCCAATCGCACCCACGTACGGGACCACGCCTGCGTCCGCGGTCCAGGCGTAAAGCACTATCCAAAAAGCAGAGAGAACATACCTCATCGGGCTCAGGATGCGGAACGTGTGTACACGGTTGCTGGCGTGAGACAAGACTTTATTTTTGTCGCAAATCAACTCACCTCGGGGGATGTGTCGCCCAGCCGCGACTACACCTACGAACACGGGCGCGAGCGCATGCCCGTAAATTATGGCGCTTAGTGGCACTCCCGGGCGTCACGCAAGAAAGGAAACGCGTATGTTCTTCAGTTTCACACTTCTCCGACGACGAACACGTCTCTGTGCAGTTTTGCTGCTGCCGCTGATCTGGCAGCTTAGCGCCGCAGGCCAGCAAGCCGCCATCACGGGCCAAGCGGTTGGCACGATTTATGTCATGACCAATAGGGCAAACGGCAATACCGTGCAGGTATACCGGCCGTCCTCCACTGGACTGCAACTGGTACAGGAGATCCCGACGCGGGGTCTCGGAACCGGGGTAACTCTCGATCCGTTGATGTCGCAGGGCGCCTTAGCCCTTCGGAACGACGGCAAAATATTGGTGGCTGTGAACCCTGCCAGCGGCGACCTGACCGCCTTCGTAGTAACTCCCGCTGGACTGAAGTTCGGAAGCAAAGTGTCGTCTTACGGGGCCCTGCCGGTTAGCGTAACCATTCATGCAGGTCTGGTATACGTGGTGAATCAGCTTGGTCTGGCCAACATTGCCGGGTTCAGAGTCGATGGAACCGGGCAGTTGCAGCCAATCGCCAACTCTTCACATGTCCTGGCTGGAGCCGCATTGGCATTACCGGCTCAGGTAAGTTTCACCCCGAATGGCTCCGAACTGCTGGTTACGGAAAAAGGCACCGATCAGATCGATATCTTCCGTGTCCACGCAGACGGATCAACCGACGGACCCATTGCGCGCCCGTCGGCCGGCAAGACGCCGTTCGGCTTCACCTTTGGACCTGGAGGCAGTGTCGTGGTCACCGAAGCGGAACGCAGGTTGCCCATGCGAACCACCGTCTCGTCTTATCACCTCGGCACTGGGGTAGCTCTAAAGCTGGTCAGCGCGAGGGTGCCAAATCAGCAGACAGGTGCGTGCTGGGCCGCAGTAACGGGCCAGACCGCATGGATTGTCAATACGGGCACGGCCAACATCTCCTCGTATCAGATCGCCGGAGATGGCACGCTCACTCTCATCAATCCCATTGCCGCGGCTACTTCACCAACCGCCAGCCCCATCGATACCGCGGCGAGCAGTGATGGGCGCTCCCTTTATTTGCTGGAATCCGGAACGGGTGCAATTGCCGCATTCCAGGTAAATGGCAACACCCTGACCCCTCTGTTCGTGAAGACAGGCCTGCCCCTGAGTATCCAGGGCCTCGCCGTACAATAACGGACTTCGTTGCTTGCATGAGGAGGCTAGTGCCTCCTCATTTTTTTTAGAGGCAACTTCAAGGCAGGCTGGCGCTGCGCACTGTCTCAGTTGCGCCCTACGCCCAGGTACTTGAATCCCATGGAGCGCAGGCGAACGTGGTCGAGCAGGTTCTTGGTATCAACGATGATAGGGCGCTTCAAAAGCGTCTTGATTTTGCTGAAATCCAGGGAACGGAATTCCGGCCAGCCAGTGCCGACCACCAGCGCGTCTACTCCTTCCGCGGCGCCGTATGCGGTCTCACAGTATTTAACCATTCCATTAAGTTTTTGCTTCGCGTCCGGCATGGCCACCGGATCGTATGCGCGCACCCGCGCTCCCTTCGCAATCAGGGTTTGCGCCAGGTGCAGCGACGAGGATCCAGCCACCGAGTTGGTATTCGGCTTGAACGCGAGCCCGAGAATGCCTACATCTTTGTTCTGCACCGAATCCACGGCGCCGGAAATCTTTTCCACCAGTCGCTCCGCCAGCATCTGGTTCACGTCCCGCGCCGCGCTCAGGACTTTGAGTTCCACGCCCTTTTGCTGCGCCAGCTGGGCCAGTGAATCCATGTCGGATTCCGCAAAGATACCGCCCATCCCCGCGCCCGGCTGCAAACATCGTGGCGCAATTTTCTTGTCCAGCCCCAACGCAAGCGCAAGGTTTACTGCATCGGCGTTTACTTTCTCGCACAGGCTCGATAATTCATTGATGAACGAGATTTTTGTCGCCACAAAAGCCGTTGCGGCTTCCCTCACCAACTCCGCGGTCTCATGGTTGGTCACGATCACAGGCACGCCGCGCATCACCAGCGGATGAAAAATCTGCTTGATGGCGAGCACCGCGTCGTTGCACGTGGTCCCCAGAATGATGCGGTCAGGCCAGTTAAAGTCTTCCACAGCGCAGCCATCCGTGAAGAACATCGGCTGCGACACCAGTAACGCTTTCAAATTCGCTTTCGAGAGGGTGCGCTCTATGGATGCCGCTGTCCCTACGGGGACAGGCGTGGCTATCGAGAGTACGGGAGGCTTGGCCGCCAGCCGCGCAATCCGGAGCACTAATTCTTCCACCTGCTCTGCGCTGTCTTCAGCAATAAAGATCACGCCCGTTTTGCGCGCGAACGACTCGATATCCGTCGAATACAGCAGGCGTCCCGAGCGGACATTCCGTCGGATAACTTCCTTCAGATTCTTTTCGTAGAAGGGTACATTGCCCTGGGCCATGTCTACCATGCGCGAGCTGTCGGCATGGCAGCAGGAAACGGGGGTTCCGAAATCAGCGAGGCAGGCCGATATGATGGTTCCCAGGTACCCCGATCCGTATACCCCAATCTGCATTGAAAGGGCCTTTCCGCTACCCGGAACCCGAAAACCCTTGCTGGGACAGGCGGTTCAGCGCACTGCCATGTTTCATTTATCTACGTCGGGCGGGGGCTTCGCAACACTCAAAAGGGACGTGTACCTTCGCCCGTGGCCATAGGCCGTTAGTCAGACGATATTGGCACTCAGAATGGGGAAGATCAAAATTGAGCCCTGCTTTGATGGGAATAGCAGGTTTTAGGACGGGACGTGCCGCTTAATGCGCAATTCCAGGCTGATGCCAAGGCTTAGTAGCCCTGCTTCGACACCAGGCTTCGTCCCAGTGGGACGGGCGCCAGGTCCACCCACGTGCTGCCGCCCTCTTCCCTTACAAAGGTAAGCTCGCGGACGTCGATGACCCGGCTGCCGTTAAACTCCGACCATCGCTGCTGGGCGACCCGGGCGGCGTCTTGGGCTTGCCCCTCCCCCCCTAGCTTCGCGATTGTCAGGTGCGGCATGTACGGCCACTCCTCACCCGCCGAAAGCGCGCCCGTGTTCAAGCGGTCGTGCAACTCCCTCATGCGGTATGCCGCGCGCGAAACCCTCAGAAATACAGTCGGGGTCACCGGGACGAAGGTCTCCACACCGTCGAGTTCGATCTGAAACGGCTCGACCGTGCTGCAAACTTCCTCGAGCAACTCCCGGGCCGCCGCCTCCGTGCTGGTTCCCTGCAGGCACCGAGGAGGCAGGATGGTGACGTGAGCGGGCAAGTGGGGAGAATCCGGATGCAGTTCCTTACGCAATTTTTCGACAAATTCGCCTACGGAATTTCTCACGTAAGCCACTAAGGCGTAACGGGGGTTCTGCATTTGACCGGGGAACATTATACCGCCCGGACACCCCCTCGCGTTGCTCACTGCCGGGATTGATTTGCGCTTGCCCGATCTCTCACGTAAAGCGCACTAAAGCTGCCCCCTTTCCGCCAGTCCTTATTTGGATTGAGAAACTCCGGCAAGCGAAGAAGGGATTTCGAAGGTTCCCTCGACCACCTCGAGGAAAGTACGTTCCTCGCGGAGGATCAGTCGCTTGCTCTGGGCCATTGCGAAATTCTCACGACTTTCCGGATCTGTCCTCAACCGCGCGCGGTAGGCTTCGTACGAGGCGAGGCTGTCGAACGCAATCAATCCCCAGGCAATATCGTTGGTGCCCTCATGCGGAAGGAAGTATCCGACCAGGTATCCGCCGCAACGGGGAATGATGCGACCCCAGTTCTCGGCGTACTTTTTGAACTCCCCCCGCTGAAAAGGATCAATCTGATAACGAATAAAGCAGGTAATTCTCACCGGTATCCTCCCTGTCTTTTGCCGAGATGACCCAACATCCGGGCGTGGGATGCAGACGATGGCCGCGGCTATAAACAGCTGCAAGACTTCGCGCCGGCTCATCGAAGCCACCGAGTGCATCTGGGCAACTATGCATTTTGCGGAACATGGACACTTCGATTATGATCAAAATATGAACGCACAGTGCTCTGCGGAAGTGGCTGTCTCCCAGATAGCATCCGCGATTGGCGAGCCGGCGAGGGCCAGGATTCTCTATTGTCTTGTAGACGGTCGCGCCAGAACGGCTACCGAGCTCGCTGTGGTCGCGGACGTGAGTCCGTCTACGGGCAGCTCTCACCTGCAGCGGCTCGTGAGCGAAAAATTGGTGAGTGTCTGTGCACAGGGCAAGCACCGCTACTACAGTTTGCAAGGACCGAGCGTCGCCGCCGCACTAGAGGCACTCAGTGTGGTCGCAGGTGAATCCTCTCAGAAATTCGCGCCGAGCACTCCAAAGGGACTGCGGCTGGCGCGCACTTGTTACGATCATATTGCCGGCACGCTGGGGGTCTTGCTGCATGATCGTTTCCGGGCGCTCCGCTGGCTCTCGTCCCGCTCTGGCCATGACCACTGCGATCTCACAGCGGAGGGCGCGGCAGCTTTTGAGAAGCTGGGGGTAGATGTTGCGGCAATGCGCAATTTGAGGCGCCGCTTCGCCTACTCTTGTGTGGACTGGAGTGAAAGGCGACCTCATCTTGGAGGGGCATTGGGAGCGGCTGTGCTGAAGGTCGCGCTCAGGGAACGATGGGTCGTCCCGGAGCTCGATAGTCGAGCGCTCCGAATCACGAATGCTGGACGACGCCAAATGCTGAGCCGATTCGGGCTCTCCATTTGAGCGATCAGCATTCCGGTGGTTGAGTTTCATCATCTTCGTGTTTAGTCGGATAATAACGGTACAGATTCAGGCGTGAGGAAGACCGGGCGCCATAAGAATGCGCAGGCCGTGTGTCCAGCGCGCACTCTGGCATGCTTTGAGAGGTGAGTGTGGTCGGGCAAGTGCTGGGACATTACCGAATCATTTCCAAGATCGGCGAGGGCGGCATGGGGGTCGTGTATCGCGCTCACGACGAAGTTTTGCATCGTGATGTGGCGCTGAAGGTGGTGAAGAAAGATGCTGGGCTGCGACCTGAGGCCAGCCAGAACCTGCTGCGGGAGGCCCGCTCCTCGTCCGCCCTCTCTCATCCGAACATCTGCACCATTCATGAAGTAGGCGAGACTGACGGTGAGCTCTTCATTGTCATGGAACTGGTTGAAGGAAAGTCGCTGCGCGTACTGAGTGGCGACACGGGTTTGCCGCATGAATCGGTTTTGCGTTATGGAGTGCAGATCGCGAGCGCGCTGGCGCGAGCGCACGACCGCGGCATCGTGCACCGCGATCTGAAAACAGCAAATATTGTGGTTACGCCCGAAGGTCTGGTGAAGGTTCTCGATTTCGGGTTGGCAAAACAAATCGGGAGCGCGATTTTCGAGGAGCCAACTCGCTCGTTTGCCACTGCAGGAGACGCGTCCAGCGTGAGCGGAACTCTGCCATACATGGCGCCCGAGATCCTGGGTGGCGATGCGGGGGATTATCGCAGTGATCTGTGGGCGCTGGGTGTGGTGTTGTACGAAGCGGTCTCCGGACGTCTGCCCTTCGAAGGGCGCACCGGATTCGAAGTCACCGCGGCCATCATTCGTGAAGTGCCGAAGCCGCTGGGTCCGCCAGTGCCTCCCGGATTGTGGGCGGTTGTTCAACGCTGCCTGGCGAAAGAGCCGATCCAGCGTTACCAGCGTGCCAGCGAAGTGCAGGCGGCTCTGGAGGCGGTGCAGTCGGGAGCGATCGTTTCCCAGGCACCGGGTCCTGATCCCAGTGTGCTCAACACGACGGTGCTCCATAGCGTCAGACATGCGCAGGTCAAGAAAGGAGACTTCCTCCTCCTCATCGGCACCACCAAGGGAGCCTTCATTCTCAGGTCGAATACGCAGCGCGCACGCTGGGACATTGGCGGCCCCTACTTTCACGGCCACGCCGTCTACGCCATGGCATACGATGGGCGTGGCGAACGGCGCCGCATCTGGGCTTCGACCCACAGCTATTGGGGCACGGTGTTGCGCTCCAGTGACGACTTCGGGAAGAGCTGGACAGTCCCCAGGGAAGCCACCCTTCGCTTCCCGGTGGATACCGGCGTTTCACTCAAGAACATCTGGCAAATCGTGCTCGGCCCGGAGGATCGGCCTGATCTGCTTTACTGCGGAGTGGAACCGGCGGCACTGTTTGAAACTCAGGATTGGGGCGAGAGCTGGTCGCTGGTACGCGGATTGTTCGATCATCCGCATCGCCCACGGTGGATGCCCGGGAATGGCGGCCTCGCCTTGCACACAATCATTCTCCACCCGCAAGATCGGCAGCAAATCTTCGTGGCTATTTCTTCTGGCGGAGTTTACCGCACCAGGGATGGCGGAGCGACCTGGACAGCGCAGAACCGGGGGATCCGCGCAACCTTCACGCCGAATAAGTACCCCGAGTTCGGTCAGTGTGTGCATAAGATCGCCATGCACCCCGACCGCCCGGAACGATTATTTTTGCAGAATCACTGGGGTTTGTATCGCTCCGACGACTCTGGCGAGAACTGGAATGATATCGCCAATGGCGTTCCTTCAGACTTCGGATTCCCGGTGCTGGTACATCCCAGGAACCCGGACTGCGTATACGTGATCCCGGTCGAATCGGACCAGTTTCGCTGCGCGGTTGACGGACGGCTGCGCGTATACCGAACTCGCAACGCGGGGAACTCATGGGAACCGCTCATGCGGGGTCTGCCGCAAAAAGGGGCTTACGAAACCGTGCTGCGCGATGCGTTGGTTGCGGACTCGTTCGATCCACCCGGCATTTACTTCGGGACGCGCAGCGGCCAGCTCTTCGGTTCCCTCGACGAAGGAAGAAACTGGGCCAAGATACTCGACGGCCTTCCCTCAGTGATATGCGTTCGAACGGCCATGGTCGACGATGCGACAAGCGGCATAAAGGCCAGGGCGGCGGCACACACCAAGTCGTGGCAAACCCGTGATAGCGGTCGCGCGACGAATAAATCGCGTGCCACCAGAAACACTTGATCATGCGAATCGTCTTTCATCTTCCGGAGGCGTTGCGCGAATTCGGCGACGGGCAGAGCCGAGTCGAGGTGGACGTTCCGGCAGCGACGCTCGGTGATGCTCTAGCGGCGTTGTGGACGCGTTATCCCGGGGTTCGAGATCGTATTGCAGACGAACAGGGCCAGGTGCGGGAGCACATCAACATCTTTGTTGGAGACGAGAACATGCGTTACACGGGGGGCTTGGCAACATCCATCGATTCGGCCTCAGAAATTTCGATTGTGCCCGCCATCAGCGGCGGAGCAGAGGGTGTCCAAAAATCCGTGATGCGGAGTGGAAACAAAATTAGAAAGTACTTTAGAATCAATTCTGCAGTTAATGTCGGGGCGTAGCGCAGCCTGGTAGCGCACCTGCCTTGGGCGCAGGGGGTCGTTGGTTCAAATCCAATCGCCCCGACCATTTCTGTTCGGCGATCCAGCCCACGTAATTCACTGAGTCGAAGGTTTACATCCTGCCAGTTACTTCTGATTGCCTTCATTGGACGTGCCGTTCTGAATGAGATTTGCTAATCTTTTTTGCCTGTCGTGGAGTGTACTCAGTTTCAAGATTCAAGGAAGTTTCCGCATGAGCAACCCAGATCGTAGCTGTGTTATCCGTCTTGCCGAGGCGCAAGCATGTATTGCCGGCCCTGCAGGCGAACACGCCGTGAGCGTGTTCCGGCGTGGCCCTCTCGATGTGGCCCTTTCGGTCCCTCTGCGCCCGAAGCAGCAGGCGCCACACGCACAGGACGAGATTTACTTCATCGTTCGTGGTAGTGGAGTGCTCATCCACGATGGTAAACGGGATATGTTCGAGTCAGGCGACCTGCTGTTTGTGGCTGCGGGAATCGAACATCAAATGGAGGACATTTCCCAGGATTTCGCAATGTGGCGTGTGTTTTATGGTCCCACTGGAGGCGAAGTCGCGATATAAAGCCACCCTGCTTTGGCCGTGAGCACAACGACCGATTCAACATTCTCCTGGGACTATCGATCGTCCGGCATCCGCCTTTTCACTTGTTCCTCGTGAAGCAGCAAATTCTGCAATGCGATTTCAAGGAGTTCCCTCTCTACTTCGTTAACGTGCAACTCGCGTGCAAGCTGCACAGTCCGGGCATGGATGGCCAGCCGCGCCGCCTCCACGCTATGTCCCACGAGGCGAGGGTCGCGCTCTTGCATGGCACGGTTATAGAAATCGATCCAGTTCGCAGGATATAAGCTGTGGGTCATCACCGCGTCCGGGTAACGCGTGAGCGGAGGATAGGTCGATGCCGATATCCCGGCAGTGATACAGGTCACATTTTGAAGCTTTCGCCTGAGGATTTCTTTCCCGAATGACTACCCATTAGAGTCGGGGTGCCGGGTCGTTCCCGTGCGCCCAGCCGAGACGGGCGGCAGTGCGACCAGAATACAGGATGTACTGTATCGAACAATGGCCAGAGCTGCGGCATTATGGATGCCGGCCGCCACAATGAGCGGCTCGTCGCAGCCATATGCCAGCGAGCCTTTCGAAGCGCCTTTTATTTGTGGACGATGAACCAAATATCCGCGCAACTCTTCCCATCATCTTGCGGCGATACGGCTTCGAGGTAACCGTCGCCGCAACAGTTGGAGAGGCGCTCGAAGCTATCGCAACGAAAGAATTCGACCTGCTGCTTTGCGATCTGAACATTGAGACTGCAAGCGATGGGTATACGGTTGTGCGCGCGCTTCGCCAACTCAACCCGCGTTGCGTCACCGTAATCCTGACAGCCTACCCTGGCATGGACAGCGCGATCGAGGGCATTCGCGAAGGAGTGGATGACTACATCATCAAGCCCGCCGGCGCGGACGTGCTGGTGGCGCTCCTGGCGGAAAAGCTAGAAGCTCGGAAAGGTGCGGAGATGTCTTCGGCGGCCAGCTTGCAGACTTAGAACTGCACCGGAACTACGATTGTGCGCGCATCACCAACTTTGGCGCCTGGTTCAACTCCATCCAATACTCTTGAATTTGCCGCACCATCTCGACAATGTCAGCAGGATTTCCCGGCTTCACCAGATAAGAATTCGCACCCAGATCATACGCCGCATTCACGGTGCTCACTTGCCGGTCCCCGGTAAGCACCACGACTGGAATGCGCCTGACTTCAGGTTGGGTTCGCTTCCACTGCAACAACTGCAGTCCAGTCATCCCGGGCAGCTTCAGATCCATCAGAATTAGCGCCGGGAGCGGGTGCTTGGCGCGGTCGGCGTATTCCCGGGCGCCGGCAAGATAGGCAAACGCATCGTCTCCATTGGCGAAATGAAGGATGGGATTGAGCACCTTGGCCTTTTCGAAGCCGCGTCGCAGCAGAGCAGCATCGGCGGCATCATCCTCGACGATCAAAATCGTTTCCAGTACACGGTCAGACATTGCGATCACGAAATGCCTTCGCTATGCCCCCTTGCAAGTCCGGGGGCTCGTTCAAACGCATCCAGTAGGATTCCACTTGCGCGAGCATTTTTTCCAAGTCTCCAGGTATTGACGGTTTACTCAGGTACGAGTTGGCGCCCAGATCGAATGCCCGGTTGATATCCGCGGAGTGCCGCGAGGAAGTAAGCATGACGATCGGAAGGCGGTTCAGCCCTGAGCGTTGTCTGCGAATCCATTCCAGTACCTCGAACCCGGAACGGCGTGGCAACTTGATATCCAGCAGGACCACACAGGGCAGGGGATGAGCTACCCGGTTTTCATATGGCGCTTCTCCGGAAAGATAAGCCACAACCTCATCACCATTACTGAGCCGTATTACCCTCAGCTCGCGGGCGAGCTTTTTAAACGCGCGTTGGATGAGGCGCACATCCGCCGGATCATCCTCCACCAGCAGCACCGGACTGTCAGTCAATTTTTCGCCTCCAAACTCCCCTCGGATGCGACCGGGAACTCGATCCAAAAAGTACTTCCTTTGTTAATCTGCGACTCCACCCCGCAACTGCCATGCATGCGGGTCACCGCGCGCCTTACGATCGCCAATCCGATCCCTGTTCCCGGGAAAGCATCGCGGTCGTGGAGACGCTCGAAAACTTGCCAGATACGCTCCTGATGCTGAGGGGCAATGCCGATCCCGTTATCGCTCACGCTCAGCCGGACCCGTCTCTCCTTCACCTCCGCTGAAATCCTCACCTCGGGCTTGACCCCCTTGCGTTGGAACTTAAACGCATTTGACAGGAGATTGAGCAGCACTTGAGTGAGAACCTGAGACTGGGCATAGATGCAGATGTCGGATGGCACGTCTACTTGCAGCATGCCATCATCACCCTGTTGAGCCTGCCGGATGGCTTCAGCAACCACATCGGCCAGCTTGACGGATTCGAGCGGCATGTTGATTCGGCTTACCCGGCCATAATCGAGTAAATCCTGCACCAGCGCGTTCATTCGCGCCGTAGCACTGGTGATCTCGTGGAGATAGTCCCGGCCAGTCTCGTCCAGTCCCGCGGCACAGTCTTCCTGCAAGGCTTGTGCGAATCCTGCAATCGCGCGCAGCGGCGCGCGCAAATCATGCGACACGGAATAGGCGAATGATTCCAGTTCCGCGTTGCTTTCCTCGCGCTCCCGAACTTGCAGTTCGAGTTCTTCGGAGTGGCGCTGCAACTCATCCATCAGTTTCTTGCGCTCGGTGTTGTCCCGGGTCACCTTCGAAAACCCGTATAGGTTGCCAGCTTCGTCGCGGAGAGCGGTCACTACGACGCTGGCCCAAAAGCGGGTTCCGTCCTTACGGACGCGCCAGCCTTCGCCCTCGAAGTGACCGTTTGCAGCCGCCGTTTCCAGCACGCGTCGAGGCAGCTCAGAAGCGCGGTCCTCGGGAGTGTAGAAGTTGGAAAAATGCTTGCCGATAATTTCCTCGGCCTTGTAGCCCTTCAGGCGTTCGGCCCCGACGTTCCAGGAAGTGATGCGGCCTGTGGGATCCATGGAAAAAATCGCGTAATCGATCACGCCTTCGATCAGGAGCCGGTATCGCAGTTCGGACTGACGCCGTTCGGAAAGATCGCGCGTGATCTTGCCAAAACCCAGGTGACGGCCTTGTTTGTCGCAGATTCTCGTAATCACGACATTCGCCCAAAACCGCGAGCCGTCCTTACGCACTCGCCAACCCTCATCCTCAAAACGTCCATCTTGCATGGCCAGCTTGAGCTCATAGTTTGGCTTGTCTAAAGCGAGATCCGGGGCCGTGTAGAAAACGCTGAAGTGCTTGCCGATAATCTCTTTCGCTGGGTAACCCTTCATGCGTTCTGCGCCTGAATTCCAGGTACAAATGAGGCCAGCCGGATCAAGCATGAAAATCGCGTAGTCTGTGACGCTATCCACCAGCAGCCGAAACACGTCCGGAGGCTGCAGCTCAGGCGCAGCGCGCAATGCGACATCTGGCGTTGCTTTAGCCACAGACCTTCCCACTTGAACGAGAGGTTATTCCACCACGTTTCACGATGATGACGTTGACGGCAAAATCTTGATTGTCTCGTGAGAAGCGGAAATCAGAAATACAGGAAAAGCTGTATCGAAATTTAGACTGAAGTGTCTCGCGGAGAACGCAACTGATCGGCTATACCCAACCGCGCTCCTGGAAGAAGCTCAGGCCGAGTTGTAGTGCGGCATTCAAATCCTGAAGGAGGTCGCCATCCACCTTCTTAATATGAAAGCAAGTCTTGCCTTTCAACAATCGTGTCAGTGACGGCGAAAGATTTTTCTTCAACCCGGGACTCAAATAAAGCGGGGTGTAATAGAAACCTCTATATTCTTTTTGCAAGATGATGCTTGCCATGCCTGCTGGTTTCGGCTTGTTTTCATAAATGCCCGAAATTGCGATCGCCTTCGGCGTTACCAGGTGCAAATCCTTCTTGCCGCGGACCGTTCCTTCAACGGATTTGAATGGAGGAGCATAGGCGGAGAGCAGTTTGTGAAGGATCGGGTACACGCTCTCGAGAAATTCGGGAGTAGATGATGCTGCCCTGCTCACAGCCACCACCCTCATTTCTCCTTAAACTCGACCCACGCCTTGCTCCTGCCGAAATCGACATCGAACTCGCACCGCTGTGGGCCGACGTGACCTAGGGTAACGGTCAATTCCTCCTGGCGCTGACTGAGGGTCCCGGTCTCCATGGTCGCGCGCACGATGTCCTGCTTTTCATCGTAGGCACCTTCCACCGCGGTATTCTTGCTCACGATCAGCTTCCATTCTTTCTTTCCCGGCAGCAGGTAGAGAGTGTAACCACCGGGAGCAATGTCGACTCCACCGATGGTCAGTGCCGGTTCAGAGAAAAGAGTAATGGCCGCGCCTCCCGGCATCCAGATCCTGTTCAGCGGCGGCCCTTCGGCTTTTCCCGCGGGAATTCGGTTGTAGCGAATACCGATCTGCTTGCCGTCTTCAAAGTTGCACGACGCGGTTCCGGCTTCAGGTTGCGAAGCCTGCTGTGCCATGGCAATCATGGCAGGACAAAGAAGAGTCAAGACGACAACCGTCAACCATGCAACGGAAGAGGAACGACTGAGGTGGACCACAGTGACCTCCTCACGCCGTCGAAGGCGCGCAATTACATAGATCAAGATATTACGGGTGTTATGCAGCATGCGCTATTAGCAGAGCTTGTGCGTACTTTTGGTTTCGATTTCCTCCCATTTTGGACCCTCGGAACGGCCGATTGCCGAGGTCCTGGAAGCGGAACTGCAACTTTATGGCTCCCAAGCCGCGTTGAGAGTGCCAATGTGGCCGGTGGCATTGTCCCGCACTGCCAGGCGAACCTGGTTGTTCTTGCCCTGTGGCGGATCCAGATCCATGTGCACCAGCATGCCCTGCTGCATGATCTGCTGGTAGACGTTATCGGGGAACTCTTGCGCGATCTTCTGGCTGTGGTTCGAGAGCATCTTGCCTTCAGCGGAAAACATGGCGCTATACAGATCGACGTCAAACTTCTTTTTGCCACCGCTGTCTTTTACGGTCAGGCTGTGAGCATCCACCAGGAAATCAACACCGACCTTGCCTTTATCGGTCGGTTTGACCCGCGCACTGAATGTGACCAGCGTGGCCGGGACACCGGTTTGCCAAGCTTCGGCAATCTGCTGGTCCGAATCGCGGTCTTTTATGGTTGCGGGATCGATTGCATAGTAACCTCGACGAGCCCGCAGCTGTGTCCCATCCTTGTTCAGCTTGACTTTGATAGTGCGGAATTTGCCATCCCACTTCTTGTTTTCGGGATAATAGCCGAGCGTATATGAGGCGTTATTGTCCGCCATCACCAGGTCGACGCCGGCATTAATCTCGTTCTGGTTGACGTAAACCTTGCCGCCCGTTTCAGCGGCAATCTCTCTCATGGTTTCCTGGCTGGACGCCACATCTGACATGCGAGTTCCCGCGCGCTGAGAGAGATCCATCAACTGACGATTGGCTGAGTCTTCCCTCTCCATTTCCATCCCGCTCATCAGGCCACGAACATCCACGGGATAAATCGCCACTTGGGCAGCTGAGAGTTGGGCCGACGCTTCGCGGATCTCCTCGGTGTGTGCGTGGCGCTGCGTCTCGGCCAGTGCTCCCGCCGCATGCGTATTCAGCCCGGTCTGATGGATGTCCGGAAGCGCCTCTGCCAGTTCCGCCTCGGTAACGTTCCGGTTTTCCGGAATGAGGTCGAAAGGAAATGTAGCGGTAAGCCAGACCACCTGCTTGCGTCCCGGCATACCCCCCAACACCCGCGCCAGGCCGCGCATTGCGTCCAAGGTAACCCCGACCCGGCGGTCCAGTTCGTAACTGACCTGGATAGACTGGAAAGCCTGCGCCTCACCAGACATCATGGCCAGCGTCGTCGTCAATGCGGGATCCGCTCCTGTACCAATTGCCGTGCTGAGCGGTGGTGGAACGGCGCTCTGCATGTCCTGCTCTCGTGGCTTGATTTTTTGCAAAGCGGCTTTCAGAAGGTTGGGATCAGTGGTGAAATCCTGCAACATCCGCAATTGATTGGTCAGCGTAAACACAGCAACGCGCTGGTCGGGCTTGAGTTGTTCCTGCACGTACTTGAGCATCTGCCAGCGGGCATAGGCCTGATCGCGAAATGGTGTGTTGGCTGCATCCAGCAGAAGCACGGTGACTGGCCCGCCTTCGCTGCGATATTCGGGCTTGTTCGAGTAGATACCCGGGGCGAGCGGCAAGGGCGCGGGCACTTTGGACGCGTCTTCCGGCGTGGTGAATGCGGCGATTTGCTGCTTTTTGCCGTTCTCCTCGATCACGAAGTCCTGGGGCTTGAGTCCTGTGACAGGTTTACCTTGCTTATCGATCACCACAACATCTACCAAGACCATTCGCGTGTTTACGCGGACCGTGGGCGACGGAATACCGCTGTTCGGCTCCTGAGCGACGACGCGATTGAGGATCATGGCGCTCGCGAACATGAGTATTGCCAACAACCACCTCAATAAGGACCTGCGAAACCGCATACCTCTTCCTCCACTCCAGAAAACAAGAACGTGCCGTGGCACAAACCTTGCGAACTGCTTTTCGGAACCGCACCGGACTTTACCTTGTTTTTCAGCTACTTTCAATGGATTTAACCTGCACTTGCGGCGGCGTCATGCAGCGGGAAATCACGGCAGGAGCGCGGAGTTTGCTTAGTCGGCGCGCCATCTCTAGAATAGAAATTTACCTGCTCGTTCCGAGACAAAATATGATTCATTTCCCGGTGCCAGAGGCCCTGACCTTCGACGACGTGTTGCTTTTGCCCGCCCGATCTGACGTGGTCCCGGCAACTGCCAATACGCAAAGCCAGTTGACCCGCAACATTCGCCTGAATATTCCCGTCATCAGCGCGGCCATGGACACCGTCACAGAATCGCACATGGCGATCGCCTTGGCGCAGCAGGGCGGCGTGGGAATTATCCATCGCAATCTTTCTATCGAACAGCAGGCCAACGAAGTCGACAAGGTAAAGCGCTCGGAAAGCGGCATGATCGTCGACCCCGTCACTATGTCGCCGGATGAGAAGGTCTCAGATGCTCTGGAGGTCATGCGGAAATACAAGATTTCGGGCGTACCCATTACAAAAAACGGGCGACTGGTCGGGATTCTGACCAACCGCGATCTGCGCTTCGAAACCCGCTTTGACGTTCCCATCGCCAAGGTGATGACCAAGGAAAACCTCATCACCGTCCCGGTGGGCACTACGCTCGAGGAAGCGGAAAAAATTCTTCACGAACATCGGGTGGAGAAGCTGTTGGTAGTCGACAACAACTACATGCTTAAAGGCCTGATCACGGTCAAGGACATCCAGAAGAAGCTGAAATATCCCAGTGCGGCCAAGGATTCGCACGGGCGCCTGCGGGTGGGTGCCGCGATCGGTGCTACCGGAGATTTCCTGGAACGGGCACAGGAACTGGCGAGGGCAAAAGTCGACCTGGTTGCCATCGACAGTGCCCACGGGCATTCATCCCGTGTTCTGGACGCAGTCAAGCTGGTTAAGTCAAAGGTTCCTGAGATCGACCTGCTCGCGGGCAATGTTGCTACTTTCGACGGCGCCTGCGAACTCGCTCGCGCCGGGGCTGACGGAATCAAGGTCGGAATCGGTCCGGGATCCATCTGCACCACGCGCGTGGTCACCGGTGCCGGCGTACCGCAGATCACCGCGATTGCCGAAGCGTACCGCGCCACCCGCGACGCTAACGTACCCATTGTGGCCGATGGAGGCATCAAGTATTCAGGCGACATAACGAAAGCCCTCGCCGCCGGAGCCAGCGTAGTCATGATCGGCTCTATGTTTGCCGGCACCGACGAGAGTCCGGGCGAACTCATCCTATATCAAGGCCGCACCTACAAGTCCTATCGCGGCATGGGATCTCTGGGCGCGATGGCACAAGGTTCCAGTGAACGATATTTTCAGAACACCGACGGCGACTCCTCTGCCGCCATGCCCGTGCTGGGAGAAGAGTCGAATCGGCTGGCAAAGCTCGTTCCCGAAGGAATTGAAGGACGCGTTCCCTACCGCGGTTCAGTCGCCATGATTGTTCACCAGATGGTGGGAGGGTTGAAGTCGGGCATGGGCTACTGCGGATGCAGCAGCATCAGCGAACTGCAAAGCAAAGCGCGATTCGTGCGGATCAGCGGCGCAGGACTGCGCGAGAGCCACGTTCACGATGTCATGATCACCCGCGAAGCGCCCAATTATGCGGTCGAGTAAATGAAGCTGGAGCCTGACGCCCTGACCGCCACTGCACCGCGACAACAACTCTGGAAGACATGGCTTGCCGCCGGCCTCTGGCTTCTGCTTATTGCCATTGAGTCCAGCAACGCGCTTTCTTCTGACAATACCGGGCGAATCCTGTACGCGATCATGACCTTCTTCTACGGGCCGATTGACCGCGCATGGTTTGTTCAGTTCCATCACATTCTTCGCAAGACCGGACACGTAGTGGGTTATGCGATCCTGAGCATTCTTCTGTTCCGCGCATGGAGAGCGACGTTCTTTCGGCCGGCAAGATGGGCGTGGCTTTGGACTGCACTCGCCTTCTCTGGAACTGCACTTGTCGCCAGCATGGATGAATGGCACCAGAGTTACATTCCTTCCCGCACCGGCACCTATCACGACGTCATACTCGATAGCTCAGCGGCGCTTGCGGCACAAATCTTGATTTACCTGGTCGTGCGCGGGTGGAGGATAGGCAGTTCGCTGCAGGCATCTGCCTGAGCTGGTGTGCAGCTGAATAGGAGCGGAAGCGCGGCAGGCGAGGCGAATCTTCAGTACATCGCGTCGTATTTCGTCACAATCCACTCACCGTCTTTTGGCTCCAGGGTAACGGAAAACAATTCCTTGTAAGTGCCCTTTTGATCGGGCGCGTTGCGGCGACGACCCCGATAGTGCAGGATGCGGAGCGGCGGCGTGTCTTCCCAGTCCACCAATTCCCATGATACGAGCGGGTGCTTGGCCTCAGAATCGCAGATGAAGGCCGCGTACTTCTTGCGATAGTCCTTCTCCCATTTGGCGAGTTCTTCTTCGCAATGTCCGTCGCGCATGGCGCGAATGAACTGCGAAGCTGCATGTTCCGAAGAGCGGTCCCGCAAAGGATTCAAACTGATGGAATTGGGTACGCCCGAAAGAGGGTCGTGGTCGTCGGACTTGGCCAGCACTGGTCCTTGATTATTCAGCCAAGCCAGGTAGCCAAGGAAAACCAGCACGACGAGTACGCCCGCTCCGACGGCGATTGCCACTTGATTGCGCCCAACTTCCATAGCTCCGAATCAGTGTAACGCGCCAAACGCACGCGACAAGATTACCGCTGGGACGCGCGGAGGGACATGTACTCTGGACGAAAACTGGGAAGTCAGCTGTCAGCGTGCAGGTTTGAGGTGCGAGGTTTTACATATTCACAGCATCCGTTCGGCGCTGAAGCCGACACTCTGGGAGCTGGTGGCTGGTTATTGACTTTGGACAGTTATGTCACTGCGCCGCCACCAGGGTGACAGCCGAAAAAATGTAGCTCACAAACGTGCCGAGTTGATCGATTTCGATACGCTCGTCGTTGCCATGAACGGTACGATTCTCCGCGTCGGTCTTGGGAAGTCCGATTCCGTAGGCCTGCACGCCTTTCACTCGCAGAAACGACGAGTCGGTTGCGCCTGTAGTCATGACCGGCAGCGTGATGGAATTCGGCTCGACTTCCTTTTGCGCCCGTTCGAGTGCCGCGAACATTTCAGTATGCAAACTGCTCGCGGGAGCCGGCGGCATCGAAAGCGAACTATCCTCGGCAACCACCTTGACCTGGGGGTCGTTGATGACTTCGGCTAACTTTTCACGGAATTTTGGGAGATCCTCATCGGGCAGAGCGCGGATATCGAGCGTAGCTTCGGCTGTTGGCGGAATCACGTTCGATTTCAATCCAGCCTTTAGCATTGTGGGCACCACGGAGGTGCGCAGCATGGAGTAGTATTGCGGCTTCTTCACCCTAAGCTCCGCCTGCACCTTCGGATCGAGCACGTTGCGGTACCAGGCGGCTTCATCTGGCGGCGATATGGTGGCCAGGCGCTGAAAAAATTCCCGCGTAGTTTCGTTCAAACGGGAAGGCGTCTCCCAGGTGCCGGCCTTGGCGACAGCTTCTGCGAGATGCACGACTGCATTGTCAACGCGTGGAACCGAGCCATGACCACTGCTCCCCGAGGCTTGAAGAGTGGCACCGCGGGGAAGCTTCTCGGCAGTTGCCACACCCATGTACTTAACCTTGGAGTTCTCCAGCAGAGAGCCTCCGCCTTCATTCAGGGCGAATTCGCACTCGATTTTGTCCCAGTAGCGATCGACAATAGTCTTCATACCGGCGGGCGAGGACATCTCTTCACTGGCTTCGGACAGGAAGATCACGTCCCGGGTAAGCGGGATATTCATGCGCTTGAGTTGAAGGAAAACTTCCAGGTTTGCTGCCACCATGGCCTTGTCATCAGAGGCGCCGCGGCCGTAGAGAATGCCGTCTTTCACCGTGCCGGCGAAAGGGTCGACCGTCCAATGGACGCGGTCAACAGGGACCACGTCTTCATGCCCCATGAGTAGCAGGGGACGCTTGCTGCCGTTCCCCTTGAGGCGTGCCACGATGCTGGCGCGTCCGAGCATCGTCTCGAGAATCTCCGAGGGAATACCCTCCTCACGCAGCACTCCTTCGAGATAATGCGCAACTTTGGACTCGTTGCCGGGAGGGTCCTGGGTATCGATGCGCACCAGATCGGAAAGAAAACGCGCGGCCTCCGCCTTAGATTGCGCGGCGTCAAGAGAGGGATGAGCGGTGGGTTGGGCAAGGGCGAGAGCTGAGAACAACAGGACCAGGGCATTACATCCTAAGACGAGCAAACGTTCACCTCCGGGTGGAGATTATATACGGTGGGCGAAGACGAACGTGAGGTGCGAATCGGCGGCTTTCTGGCCCAGTGTAAAGGCAAGGCGCTGTCTGCACCGCACATCACATACTCGGGGCAGTGCTTTCGGGTGGCGCAGGTTTGGGAGGATGGGTCGAGTCTGGAACAACGGGTTTACCGAATTCGGACCCCTCCATGTGAGGATTGAGTTCGACTTTGTCGAACTGGATTGTTTGGCGGTTTGGGTTGCCTTCAGTTTCCGAATCGATGCGGAACGGATACATGACCCCATCTACCGCCCGGTAATCACTAAAAATGGACTTGGCATCGACTTGTTTGCCACCGACGATGATTTGACCTTCCCACTTCACTTCCTGGAAGCTGCCGGCGTCGATGTAGTCGTACCGCACCTGGCCGTCTTTCAAGGTGACTTTCAGTTTGTAGGCGGGCTTGCCCTCGACCGGTTCCTGACCTAATAATTCGATTTTGTTGCCTTTGGATTGATAGTCGACCAGTGGACGGTCAAAATCCGCCTTCTGGGCCATCATTGCCATTTCCTCGGCCGACAACTGCACGGCCGAGTCCTGTCCTGCAAACTGGTTCAGAGACCATCCGGTGGCGCCGTCGGTGGTTCGAATAATGGATTTGTCTCCCACCGTGACTTGCTCGCGCATCTTCCCAGGGCGCTCCATTTCTGCAAGCAGGTTGCCTTCGAGTTCTGGCCCGAGCGTGATGCGACCCTTTAAGCGCACTGAGTTTACTGCCTTGATCTTTTCGAGACCGCCGCGGGCCGTAATGGATTTGTTCACGATTTCGTCGGCGGATTGGGCGGCGGAGACGGTCGCGCAAAATAGAGCGATAGTGAGGAGAACAGATTGTCGCATGGAAAATCTCAGGTGAAGGATGCTAACACGGGGAGTGTGCCGACTGCGGAGCTTGGTTTCGGGACGGGTTGGAAGCCCGTCCCCGGATAGGTTACTCGTTGGCTTCGCCGCCCTTAGCCGGTTCGACACCGCCATCATGTTGGGCTTGTGCCTCAGCTTCTTCCATGGCTTTACGGGTTTCCTCGGCGCGCTTGGCGCGAACTTCCGCGCGTTTTTGGCGTTTTTCGTCGATCACAGCTTCGCTGCCAAGCAGTTCGATAAAAGCCTTGTCAGCACCATCGCCCTTCTGCCATCCCGTGCGGACAATCCGCAAGTAGCCACCGGCGCGGTCGCCAAAGCGCGGTCCAATGGTTTCGAAAAGCTTGTCGACGGCTTCGCGCGTCATCAGATACGAGGCAGCCTGACGGCGGGCGGAAAGATCCCCGCGTTTGCCGAGGGTGATCATTTTTTCCACCTGTGGACGCATCGCCTTGGCCTTGGGCAGCGTAGTTTCAACGCGCTCCTCGACAATCAGAGACGTGACCAGGTTCCGCAGCAAGGAGCGGCGGTGGGCTGTGTTACGACCTAATTTCCATCCTGCAACTTTGTGACGCATGGAAAACCTCGTTCAGTCAGTACTCAATTCGCAGTGCTTACAATACCGGAGGGCCGGGTCAGAAACCCGGCCCCACACGGAAATCACAGATCGCTGAGATCGCTATACGCCGACGCCGGCAGAATCTGGTTCGAAGTTGGACCGGGTACGGCGTTGCCGTGCTCGTCGATCTTCATCCCAAGGCTCAAGCCCATAGAAGCCAGAATTTCCTTGATTTCGTTCAGCGACTTGCGCCCGAAATTCTTGGTCTTCAGCATCTCGGCTTCGGTCTTCTGCACAAGCTCTCCAATCGTCTGAATGTTGGCGTTCTTCAGGCAGTTGTAGCTGCGCACGGAAAGCTCGAGTTCCTCGACGGACCGGTTCAGGTTCTCATTGCGGATCTCGGGTTTGCGATCGTCGCTCGCGGTGGCGGTTTCAATTTCCTCTTCGAAATTGATGAAGATGTTCATGTGGTCCTTCAGCAGCTTCGCCGCCAGGCCGAGCGAGTCGGCCGGGGTTATGGAGCCGTTGGTCCAGATTTCCATCGTCAGCTTGTCGTAATCCGTGATCTGGCCGAGACGCGCGGCTTCCACGGTATAGTTGCACTTGCGCACCGGGCTATGCACGGAATCGATGGGAATGAAGCCGAGGCCAAGGTCTTCATCGAAATTCTTATCGGCGGACACATAGCCGCGGCCGCGCTTAAGCCGCATTTCCATGTCGAGCTTGCCGCCTTCGCTGACCGTGGCGATGTAGACGTCCTTGTCGAGCACTTCAACATCCGCGTCCGCTTCGATCATGCCGGACGTAACAACCCCCGGCTGGTCGGAGCGGAGATAGATGGCCTTCGGTGCATCACCGGAAAGCTTGAACGGAATCTGCTTCAAGTTGAGGATGATGTCGGTCGCGTCCTCGACGACGCCGGGGATCGACTGGAACTCGTGCAGCACGCCTTCGATCTTGACGGCGGTAACGGCAGCACCTTCGATGGAGCTCAGCAGCACGCGGCGAAGAGCATTGCCAATGGTCGTGCCGAATCCGCGCTCGAAAGGTTGCGCCCAGAACATCCCGTACTTGTCCGTAAGCGAGCTGGTATCGGTGGCTAGACGTTTAGGTTTTTGAAAACCCTTCCAAAGCATTTATTTCTCCTTTTCGCCATTTGGCTCAATCAAGGCTCCCGAAACAGGCCCGGGTCTCGGTCAAGTGCCTTAAAAGGCCGATCTGGTCGAAATGTGGGGCCAAACCTGGTGAACCTGTTTGTTCTAGCAACTCACGTATCGCGGAGCGGCCGGCTATGAATCGGTCAGCCAGTCCGCACGCTGCGCACGTCGTTACTTGCTATACAATTCGACGATCAGCTGCTCGTTGACGGGCAACTGAATATCTTCGCGCTTGGGTAAAGCGAGGACGCGACCCTTATAGTTGTCGCGATCGATCTCCAGCCAGGTGGGCGCGTTCTGGTGGCTGGCGAAATCTTTTGCGATCTCGAGAACCGGCAGCTTGCGGCTGTTTTCGCGGATCGCGATTTCCTCGCCCTGCGCTACTTCGTACGAAGGAATATTCACTTTGCGGCCATCGACCTGCACGTGCCCATGCCGCACTAACTGTCGCGCCTGGCGCCGGGAAGTGGCAAAACCGAGGCGGTAAACAACATTGTCCAACCGCCGCTCGAGCTGTTGCAGCAGCACCTCGCCGGTCACGCCCTTCTGGCGCGCGGCGTACTCGAAATAATTCCGAAACTGATTTTCCTGGGTAAAGTAGATGCGCTTGGTTTTTTGCTTTTCGCGCAACTGCAAACCGTAGCCGACGACTTTGGCCTTGCGGTCCTTCCCATGTTGTCCGGGGGCATAATTACGCTTCTCGACAGGACATTTGTCGGTGAAGCACTTGGCGCCTTTGAGGAACAGCTTCATGCCCTCGCGGCGGCACAGACGACACACTGCATCTTTGTAACGGGCCAAATTATTCTCCTTTTGCAGATCGGTTTACGGGGTTGGCGTCCCTTTCTTCCCGATCGGAATTCACTATCACGAGCCGGTAGCCAGGCAAGCTGGCCAAGCCTCGAGAACTCACTTCAAACGCGGCGCCGCTTCGGCGGGCGGCAACCATTGTGCGGGATAGGAGTGTTGTCCTTAATCGACCGCACTTCGATGCCGGCAGACGAGAGAGCGCGGATCGCCGACTCGCGGCCCGAACCTGGGCCGCTGACGCGAACTTCCACGCTGCGTACGCCATGATCGCGCGCCATATTGGCAGCGTTCATCGCAGCTTGCTGAGCGGCGAACGGCGTGCCTTTGCGGGACCCGCGGAACCCGAGAGATCCGGAACTTTTCCACGAGAGCACATTGCCGGCGGGATCGGAGATGGTCACGATCGTGTTGTTGAAGGACGCCTGAATGTGCGCCACGCCGTGAGAGACGTGCTTGCGCTCTTTCTTCTTGAACGTCTTCTTCTTGCCTTTTTTATCCGTCGCGGCTGCGCCGCTTGCTGCTGGTTTCGCCATGTTTTTCTCTGTAATCAGGAATCGGCAGCCGAGAATCAGTTTGCCAAGGCAGAAGTGTAATTTGACTCCTGGCTAGCGATTCCCGACTACGGGTTAAGTCTTGGCCGTTGCTTTCTTCTTCTGGGCCACAGTACCTTTGCGTGGGCCCTTGCGGGTGCGCGCATTGGTGTGGGTGCGCTGTCCACGGACCGGCAGGTTGCGGCGATGCCGGAAGCCGCGGTAGGAACCGATTTCGATGAGACGCTTGATGTTCATCGAAACATCTTTGCGCAGATCGCCTTCCACGCCGCCTTCGCCTTCGATCACCTGGCGGATGCGGTTGACCTCGTCTTCGCCAAGATCCTGCACCTTTTTGGTGGGATCGACCTTGGCGGCATCAAGGATGCGGGCAGACCGCGGCTGACCGATGCCGTAGATATAAGTAAGGGCAACGTGTGCGCGCTTATTGCGCGGAAGATCGACGCCTGCAATACGTGCCATAGTTCGCTAACTCCTCAGCCTTGACGCTGCTTATGTTTCGAATTTTCGCAGATCACGCGCACCACACCGCGGCGGTGGATGATCTTGCACTTATCACAAATCTTCTTTACTGATGCTCGTACTTTCATAATCTCTCCGCTGACCAGCCGCGCGTTCCGGCACTCGCATTCCATTATTTCAGCAAGTGCAGATTCCCCGCCACGCGTGGAATGATGATTCGCGCTTAAATTCCAGGTGATCGTTGCTTAGATGACCACTCTGCCTTGCTCGACTCAGGACCGGGATACTGGCTTGCTGCTTCTGCATAGCAGCAATTCCCGCGTAATCTTCTACTTGTAGCGATAGACGATGCGGCCACGATTCAGGTCGTAGGGGGAAAGCTCCACCGCGACCTTGTCGCCGGGCAGAATGCGGATAAAGTTCTTTCGCATTTTGCCGGAAACATGCGCCAAAACCTGGTGCTTGTTTTCCAGTTCCACTCGGAACATAGCGTTGGGCAGGGGTTCAACCACCACTGCCATCACTTCAATTGCGTCTTCCTTACTCATTACCCTCAGTTCTCAGTTGCCGGTCCTAACAGTCAGTCTTCTGAGCAACTGTTTCCACTGTTTTAGAGTCAGTTTGGGTCCCGGTGCCAGGATCACGATTGCCGACAGTTTCTTCGCCGATCCTACTGCGTCAATATCACTGGTCCGTCTCGCGTTACCGCCACGCAGTGCTCGAAATGAGCGCTAAAGCTGCCGTCGGCAGTCACCGCGGTCCACTTGTCACCGAGCACGCGCGCCTCCGGTTTACCGGAATTCACCATCGGCTCGATGGCAATCACCATGCCTTCGCGCAACCTGGCACCATGTCCGCGCGTCCCGTAGTTCGGAACCTGCGGCTCTTCGTGAAGGCGCGTGCCGATGCCGTGTCCCACAAACTCGCGGACTACGCTGAAGCCGTTCGCCTCCACGTATTCCTGAACCGCAGCGCCCACGTCGCCGACGGCATTACCGATGCGGGCCGCTTCAATGCCTCGATACAGCGAAGCCTGCGTGACTTCCAGGAGCTTCTTCAGTTCCTCCGAGACCCCATCGCCTACAGGCACCGTAATCGCGGAGTCGCCATAGTAACCATCCAGCACTACGCCGCAATCGATAGAGACGATGTCGCCAGACTTTAGTTCCCTCTTCTCCGAGGGGATTCCGTGGACGATCTCTTCATTAATCGAGGTACACAGGACGCAGGGATAATCGAGGTATCCTTTGAATGCCGGCTTAGCGCCGAGATCCTTGATCTTCTTTTCGGCGGACCGCTCCAAATCCATGGTGGTCACGCCGGCCTGAACCAGCGAGCGCACATGATCCAGCACCTCGCGGACAATTTGCCCACTGCGCCGCATCTTGTCGATTTCCGCTGCTGATTTACAGACGATGGCCATCCTAACGGGAGATCGTGTTGCGCACGCCGACTGAACTGTGGTCTTCGACGATATGGAAAACCTGCCCCGTCACTTCGTCCATGGGCAGATCACCATTGATCGCGACCAGGCGTCCTTTCCTTTCGTAGTAGTCGGCCACCGGAGCGGTCTGGAGATCGTAGGTCTTGAGACGCTCGCGCACAACATCCTCACGATCATCGTTGCGCGCTACCAGCTTGGAACCGTCCACATCACAGACCTCATCGACCTTGGCAGGGTGTGAGTAGATGTTGTACGGAAGTCCGCAGGTAGGACAAGAACGACGGCCGGCAATCCGACGAACTAGTTCATTATAGTCGACGTCCAGCCGGATCACAATCGGCAAACACTTGGCTTCATGCGAGTTGTTTGAATTGTCAAAGAGCTCGTGCTCGAAAAATGCGTCGAGCCAACCCGCCTGCGCCGCAGTGCGGGGAAAACCATCCAAAATGTATCCGCGGACACAGTCCGTCCGGCGAAGCCGCTCCCCCACCATGGGATACATCAACTCGTCGGGAACCAGTTCACCGCGAGCCATGATTGCCTTAGCTTGCAACCCCAGCGGCGTCCCGTTGGCCACATTGTCCCGCAGGATGTCGCCGGTGGAGATCTGCGGGATCCGATAGTGCTCCGCAATACGCTTGGCCTGCGTCCCCTTACCGGCCCCCGGAGGACCAAGCAGGATCACGGGCCCGACGTTGCGCGAGGTGTCCCCGGCCATTCGGAGAATCCTTTCGAATCCAGTATTCCCGGCCCATGTAACAGCAGCCGAGCTAGGGCACATTACCAGAAGCCTGTGCATTTGTCAGTGGCGACAGCACAGACCTCATGTGACCTGAGAGCGGGGTACTCACGATTCGGGCTGCACCGTAGGCAGCTGCACCGTAGGCAATCAGGCCGGTAAAACACTGCCGAACGGATCGGATCAACCGTCCATCCTGCATCTTCTACGCCCAGGTACGCCGGCCGCGAATGCGTCCGCTACGGGGCGAAAAGCCGTCGTAGTGACGCATGATCAGCTGAGCCTCGACCTGGGTCACGGTATCCATGGCGACGCCCACCACAATGAGCAGCGACGTGCCGCCAAAATAAAAGTTCACGCCCAGACCATTTGTCACCCAGGTGGGCAGCCGCTCGAAGAATGCTCCCATAGCCCCGGGCAGGTGATTCAGGTGAATGCCCGCGATCATCCACTCCGGAATGAAGGAGATGATGATCAGGTACAGAGCACCAACCAGCGTGATACGGGTCAGAACTTCATTGATGAAGTCGGAAGTGCGCTTGCCGGGACGGATTCCGGGGATAAATCCGCCGTACTTGCGCATATTGTCCGCAACTTCGTTGGGATTGAAGACGATGGAAACATAGAAATAGGCGAAGAAGATGATGCCAACCGCATACAGCAACGTATAGAGCGGCTCGCCCCAACCGAGGGCGTGCATCAATGGGCCGAAGTAACGATTATCCCGCAGCGCGTAACCCACCGTTTGGGGAAGAGTCAAAATCGAGGAAGCGAAGATGACAGGCATCACGCCGCCCGCATTCACGCGCAAAGGCAGGTGAGTCGACTGGCCACCCATGACCTTGCGTCCGACTACGCGCTTCGCATACTGCACAGGGATACGGCGCTCGCTGCGCTCAACGTAAACGATGAACCCTACAATCGCAATCATGAGCGCGACAAGGATAATCATGGCGGGCGCGGTAAAGGCGCCCCAGGCATCAGTGCGGACCTTATCCACCATGTCGGCAACTCCGCGCGGCAGTCCGACAACGATGCCAGCAAAGATCAGCAGAGACATTCCATTGCCGATTCCACGTTCCGTAATCTGCTCGCCCAACCACATGATGAACGCACTGCCGGTGGTGAGCGTGAGCATGGTCATCAGGGTAAAGCTCACACCCGGATTGACCACGAAGTCGCCGCCCTTTTGCAGGCTGAGCGCGATGCCGAGCGACTGAACGGCGCTGAGAATCACGGTCAGGTATCTGGTCCACTGAGTGATCTTCTTGCGCCCGAGCTCCCCTTCCTTCTGCAGTTTCGCCAGCGGCTCATAGACTACCGTAAGCAACTGCAGAATGATCGACGCCGTGATGTAGGGCATAATGCCCAGGGCGAAGATGGTCAGACGGCGCAGCTGGCCTCCGGAAAACAGGTCGACGAACCCGAGAAATGAACCACGATTCTGTTCGAAAAATTGTTGCAGCTTGTCGGCGTTGATGCCGGGGGTGGGAATGTGACCGCCGAGGCGATATACCGCCAACAAAGCCAGCGTGAAAAGAATGCGCCTGCGCAGATCCGGGATACGAAAGATGTTGGCCAGTTTCTCTACCATGGAACCCTCGGGTACTACTATAAAACCAGGACCTTGCCGCCCGCCTTGGTGATTTTCTCTTGGGCTGCTTTCGAGAACTTGTGTGCCGATACATTGATAGCAACCGTGAGTTCTCCGTTTCCCAGCACCTTCACCGGCCGGTCGGTCTTGATCACGCCAGCAGAGCGCAAAACGTCGGGCGTAATGTCCGACTCGCCCAGCGCGGCCAACGCTTCCAGGTTCACGATTGAGTATTCCTTGCGGAAAATGTTGGTGAACCCGCGCTTCGGCATGCGGCGGTGTAATGGCATTTGGCCGCCTTCAAAGCCGCGCAGAATGCGCGAACCGCTGCGCGAACGCTGGCCCTTGTGTCCCCGGGTGGACGTTTTGCCCATACCCGAACCCATGCCACGGCCCACGCGCTTGCGCTTTTCGGAAGATTTCTTCGGTGCACGAATGTTCGATAAGTTCATGATGTTTTCTCGCGCCTCAGCTACGTGGTCGCAGGTGTCAGGATCGTAGACTCCTGCTTTCCTGATAACGGCGACCTGAAAGCTAGTGTAGGATCTCCACCAGGTGCGGAATCTTCGCCACCATGCCACGAATGGCGGGGGTGTCGGGACGCTCAATCACCTGGTTCAGCCGGGTAAATCCCAGACCTTTGACGACCAGCTTGTGCTTGACCGGTGAGCAGATCGCGGATCGCACCCACTTGATCTGAAGCTTACCGCCGGTACTTTGTTTTTTTGACTCTTTTGCCATCTTTAATTTCCTCTTCCCGGCCTCTGCGCCGATATCGGCAAGGCATGCGCAACCCGATCTTTACAGTTCCTCGGCGCTCTTGCCGCGGAGGGTAGCGACGTCAGCCTTGTTTTTCAGTTTCTTCAGGGCGTCGAAGGTAGCTTTGACCACATTGTGCGGATTGGTGGTGCCAATTGACTTCGTCAGCACGTTCTGGATCCCCGCGGAGGTCATCACGGCGCGAACCGCTCCCCCGGCAATCACGCCGGTGCCTTCGGGAGCGGGCTTCAGGAGAACCATGCCGGAGCCAAAGCGCCCGAGAACGGTGTGCGGAATCGTCGTCTGGTTGAGATTGACGCGCACCAGGTTCTTCTTGGCCGATTCAATTCCCTTGCGAATCGCCTGGGGAACTTCTTTTGCCTTGCCGGAACCGAAGCCGACCACGGCAGACGCGGGATCACCGACCACAACCAGGGCGGCGAAGGAGAGATTCTTACCGCCCTTGACCACCTTGGTAACGCGGTTGATCGCGACTACCTGGTCCTTGAGCTGGTACTGACCTGCATCGAGTTTCTTAATGACAGTTGGCATCTTTTTCTCATTTGTAATTCGGCAAGTTCGCAAGCCGTAAACCTGAAGCTCCTGGCACCTATCGCGAACTCCGCATTTAAATCTTCTAGAACTGCAGACCCGCTTCACGGGCCGCATCGGCCAAGGCCTTCACGCGGCCATGATAGATGTAACCGCCGCGATCGAAGACCACCTTCGTAATTCCCTTTGCCTTGGCGCGCTCAGCAATCGCCTTGCCGACCTGTTTTGACGCCGACACGTTGCCGCCTGTGCGGCGGTTTTCCTTTTTACCTTCCGCAGTGCTGGCCGAGACGAGCGTCTTGCCGCTGAGATCGTCGATGACCTGAACGTAAACATGGTTCAAAGAGCGATAAACATTCAAGCGTGGGCGCTCAGCGGTACCCAGCACCTTTTTCCGGATCCGATCGTGTACCCGCTGCCGGGTTGCATTCTTTCCTGCCTTCGTAAGCATTGCCTTGTCCTCAATCCCGGGGTTCTGAACCGGGGGCCAGTGGCGTTCAGTTCGTCAGCCTGCTGATGACTGCGCCAATTCCTGACGTCATTTCTGCCGAGGTGCTCTCGGCTCGACGGATCGAAAGATCCGTCACTTTACAAAGTTATTTCGCGCCGGTCTTGCCGACCTTCTTCTTCAGACGCTCGCCCGCGTAACGCACGCCCTTGTTCTTGTAGGGATCGGGCGGACGCAAAGAGCGCATTTCGGCGGCGACCTGGCCAACTTTTTGGCGATCGATGCCCGTGACCGTCAGCTTGGTCTGCTTCGGATCCACCGCGACTTCGACGCCTGAAGGCAACGGGTATTCAATGGGGTGGGAGTAGCCGAGCGTGAACACCACCGTGCCCTTGCCCTTCATTTCAGCGCGATACCCGATGCCCACGATTTCCAGTTCGCGTGTCCAGCCACGGGTCACGCCCTCGACCGCGTTATTGACCAACGCGCGTGCCAATCCGTGAACTGCAGCCTGGGAGTCATTCTCGCGCACTGCGAGCAGGTGGCCGTCCTGCTGCTCCATGCGAATCCCGCGAGGGAGCGGTGTATCCAGCTTTCCCTTGGGACCTTGTACGGCCACCGTATTGCCTACGATTTTTACCGTCACTCCCTTGGGAATGGCGATCGGTTTTTTTCCAATTCGTGACATAAATTCAGCTCTTCGCTCTTGGCATTTAATTCTTCGCGACTACCTGCGCAATTGCCGGCTGACTACCAGACTTCGCAGAGAAGTTCGCCGCCGAGCCCTTCCTTGCGGGCCTGGCGCCCGGTCATAACCCCGCGCGGAGTCGTAAGGATGTTGATCCCCAATCCTCCGAGCACCCGCGGAATCTCAGTACGGCGCACGTACACGCGGCAGCCTGGACGAGACACGCGGGCCACGTTCGAAATGGCAGCCTCATTGTTGTTGCCATACTTCAGGTACACGCGAAGAACCTTGTGACCTTCTTCCTCGGTAGCCTTATAGTTGGCGATGTAGCCTTCCTCTTTGAGGATGCGGGCAATCTCTACTTTCAGCTTGGAAACGGGAATATCCACTTTTTGATGGCGCGCAATGATGGCATTGCGAATACGCGCCAACATGTCTGCGACCGGATCGGTCAACCTCATCGTTTTGCTTCTCCTAAAGTCACCCGTTTGCTCCGTTTCAGCGGAGAACCTGCGGTGACGTCGTATGCCGCGCCGCTCACGTTGCGGGCCGCGGGTCTTGCTTACCCGTTTTGCGCTACCCTTGGTGGCAGGACAAACCCGGTGGCGTTCCGCCGTTACCAGGACGACTTGGAAACGCCAGGAATTTCGCCGCGCAACGCCAACCCGCGGAAGCAAAGACGGCAAATGCCGAATTTGCGCAGGAAGGCGCGAGGACGTCCGCAGATCTGGCAGCGGTTGTGCTTGCGCGAAGAAAACTTAGGTTTCCGTGCGTCCTTGACTCGTTTTGCTGTTGTCGCCAAATTAGCTCCTGGATCTTTTACTTAGCTATCTTGATTCTGATGTCACGCCCGGAACGGCATCCCGAGGTGGCGCAGAAGGGCGCGCGCCTGATCGTCCGTCTGCGCGGTAGTCACAATCGTGACATTCATGCCCTTCAGCTTGTCGACCCTGGCATAGTCAATCTCCGGAAAAATTAACTGGTCGTGCAGTCCGAGCGTGTAATTGCCGCGGCCATCAAAAGATTTGGTCGAGACGCCGCGAAAATCGCGCACACGAGGCAGCACTACGCTCACCAGCCGATCGAAAAATTCGTACATGCGATCGCCACGGAGCGTCACCATCGCGCCGATCGGCATGCCTTCGCGCACCTTGAAGGCGGCAATCGATTTCTTGGCTCGGGTGACCACCGGCTTCTGACCGGTGATTTGCGAAAGCTCGTTGACCGCCGGATCGAGTACTTTGGCGTTTTGCGTGGCTTCGCCCACCCCCATGTTGACCACGATTTTGTGCAGCCGTGGCACGGCCATGGGATTCTTCATTTCAAATTCTTTCATCAGCGCCGGAGCCACTTCTGCTTCGAAGCGGCTGCGCAGCCGGGGACGCTCCTTGGCGCTGTGACGCGCCTGCTCCGGCTTCGCTTCTTCCTGCTTTTCCGGTTTCCGGTCTTTCTTTTCTTTCGCCATTGCTTATCTCTTTCTCACGGTTTCGGAGCGCTTGCGCCTACCGGTTCGTGAGGTGCTCAATTTCTCCCTCGTTAAAAGCCGAGCTAGGGTCGGCCGAACAGCCGGGAGCGGCTGTCCCGTCCTACTTGTCTAAAGTCGTGCCGCACTTCCTGCAGACGCGAACTTTGCGATCACCACGCATTTCGTGACCGATGCGGACCGGACCACAGGTGCCGCACACGAGTTGAACATTGGAGACGTTGATGGGGCTCTCCTGCTCCGCGATGCCGCCCTGAATATTGCGCTGCGGGTTCGGGCGCACGTGCTTCTTCACCATCATGACGTGTTCGACGAGTATTTTGCCTTCATCGGGAAACACCCGGAGCACGCGTCCTTGCTTGCCCTTGTCTCGCCCGGTGATGACCTTTACTGTGTCATTGCGCCGGATATCTATGCGTTTGTGTTCAGTCGATATTGCAGTCGGCATAAGTTAAACCTTGCTGCCCGGCTAGAGAACTTCCGGAGCCAGGGACACAATCTTCAGAAATTTCTTTTCGCGCAGCTCACGAGCGACCGGGCCGAAAACGCGGGTTCCGACCGGCTCGCCAGCTTCATTAATAAGCACTGCGGCGTTCTGATCGAAGCGGATGTAGGTGCCGTCGCGGCGCCGGTGCTCTTTGCGGGTGCGTACAATCACTGCTTTGACGACCTTGCCTTTCTGCACCTGGCCGTCGGGGGCGGCTTCCTTCACACTCGCGGTGATCACATCGCCCAAGCCGGCACGCAGACCGGTCGCGCCGCCGAGCGGCAAAATCATCTGCAGCTTACGGGCGCCGGAGTTGTCGGCGACCTCGAGCATTGTTCTCATCATGACGCCCATGTTGTTTCTCCTGCTATGTTCCCGCGGCGGTTAACGCCGCCATCTCCATGTCGCTTCTTGGCACGACTGAAGTCGTGCTTTCCTTGTAGCCCAGCCCGCGAAGCAGCTATGAGCTTGTTTCCGATAACCTGCACGTACTGTCTCCCAGTGCCTCCGCGCAACTTGCTTACACACTGGTTTCCGCCGGGACTTCCGGCACGAGCGCGGTCTTGCGCAGAATCTCGACCAGGCGCCAGCGCTTCAGCTTGGAAAGCGGGCGCGTCTCCTCGAGGCGAACGAAATCGCCAATGTGGGCTTCGTTCTTTTCGTCATGCGCGTAAAACTTCTTGTCGATCGAGATGACCCGGCCGTACATGGGGTGCGACTTCTTGCGGGTGACCTCAACCACGATGGTTTTGTTCATCTTGTTGGACACAACTTTGCCGATCACTTCCTTGCGGTGTCCCCGGCTCTGGCCCTGGGTTGTTTCGGCCATGGTTATTTCTTCTCCGTTTTCTCAGCGCCCAGCTCTTGCTGCCGCAGGACAGTCTTCACGCGCGCAATGTCTTTGCGCAGACCGCGAATTTTCTTCAGGCTCTCCGTCTGTCCCATGTTGAGCTGGAACTTCAGCTTAAAGAGCTGATCAGCGAGGTCGCGCTCCTGGTGGCGAAGCTCGACGTCGGTCAGGTTGCGAATCTTTTCTGCTTTCATAATTCAGTTCTCAGTTCGTCGGTCCGATCGAAGACCAGGACCGAATTCTCAGTGCGCCGTTTCGCGCTTCACGAAAGTCGTGCGCAACGGCAGCTTGTGGGAAGCCAGGCGCATAGCCTCCGCCGCGTCGGTCGGCGTAACGCCTTCCATCTCGAACAGGATCTTGCCGGGACGAACCACGGCGACCCAGTGATCGGGTGCACCTTTGCCCTTGCCCATACGGGTTTCGGCCGGCTTCTTGGTCACCGGCTTATCCGGGAACAGGCGAATCCAGATCTTGCCTCCACGCTTGATGAAGCGGGTCATGGCGACACGACTAGCTTCGATCTGGCGGTCGGTAATCCAACCCGGTTCCAGGACTTTAAGCCCGTACTCTCCGAAAGCCAGCTCGGAACCGCGCCACGCCTTTCCGGCCATGCGTCCGCGCTGCTGCTTGCGGTACTTCACTTTCTTTGGCATTAACATAAGTCAGCTCTCTGCTTTTGCTCTTCACTGGGGGACACGAAATCGCGTCCACGACCGCAACTTAGAATGCGCCTCGCGTAGCCACCGGCTGCGCCTGCAGGCTCTCGCGTTTCTTCGTGGGCAGAATCTCCCCACGATAAATCCAGCACTTCACGCCAATCACGCCGTAAGTGGTCTTGGCTTCCGAAAACCCGTATTCGATATCGGCGCGCAGGGTGTGCAGCGGCAAACGGCCTTGCAGGTACCACTCGGAACGGGCGATTTCATTGCCATTCAAGCGTCCGCTCACGCGAACCTTGATTCCCTTGCAGCCAAAGCGCAGCGCCGAGTCAACTGCCTTGCGCATTGCGCGACGAAATCCAACCCGCTTTTCGAGCTGGAGGGCAATGGACTCGGACACGAGTTGGGCGTCGAGCTCGGGCTTGTGGACTTCCTGGATGTCAATGTAAACATCGCGTCCACCCATGCGCTTTTGCAGTTCCTGCTTCAGCTTGTCTATTTCGGCGCCCTTGCGGCCAATAATAATCCCCGGCCGCGCGGTCTTGATAATGACGCGCAGCTTATTGCCCGGACGCTCAATCTCGATGGCGCTGACGCCTGCGGACTTCAGCTTGTCCTTGAGCTCGTTCTTGAGCCGCACGTCTTCGTGCAACTGTTTGTCGTAGTCGCGCTCGGCAAACCAGCGTGATTTCCACGGCTTGGTGTATCCCAGGCGAAAACCATAAGGATGGACTTTTTGTCCCATCGTAGCTCCTAGTAGATCTTTAACCGTTCGTTAGCCGCTGCTCGTCTCTCGTGCGCGCACCCGGCAACACTATTTAGCTTTGGCCGTCTTCTTCTTGCCCTTGGCCGGTGTTTTACCCTTTGCCTTGGCTACCGGTTTTCGCCGCGTGGGGGCTTTGGCGGACCTGGCTTCTCCGCCCACCGCCGTCGCCGTGGCGTGGCCGTTGCGATTGCGCTCCGCCAGCACCAGCTCAATGTGAGCGATGCGGCGCACATATCGGTATGCCCGGCCCATCGGCGCCGGACGAATCCGCTTCATCCGCGGGCCATCGTTCGCAACAGCACTCTTCACGTACAGGTTGTCGATGTCGACGTCCACGCCCTTTTCGGTGCTCAAGTAATTCGCGTTGTCGACGGCCGACTGCAGCAGCTTGCCAACCGTGGCGGCGACGCGCTTCTTGGTGAACGCCAGGATGTTGCGCGCCTCTTCCGCGCGCCGCCCTTTAATGAGGCCCAGCACCAGCCGCGCCTTCTGCGGCGACACGCGCATGAACCGTGCTTCTGCTCTGAATTCCATCCGTGCGTCTCCTTATGTTTTAGGCGCTGCCGGCGCGGCCGGAGCAGCCCCGCCCGCAGGCGCCGGAGCTCCCGGACCGCCGGGCACGCCGGCTGGACGCGCCGCCACTTCCGTGGCTGCCCTCATCGAGTGACCTTTGAAGGTGCGAGTAAAACTGAACTCGCCCAGCTTGTGTCCCACCATGTTTTCCGTGACATAGACGGGGATGAATTTCTTTCCATTGTGCACCGCGATGGTGTGCCCAACCATTTCCGGAATAATGGTGGAACGCCGCGACCAGGTACGCAGCACCTTCTTCTCGTTGCGCGAGTTCATCGCCTCAATCTTCGTCTGAAGAAAGGCGTCAATGAACGGACCTTTTTTCGTTGAACGCATAAAGTCAGCCCTTAGCTCCTGCGGGCTATCCCTTCTTGCGACGGTTCACAATGAACGCGTCGGTGCGCTTGTTATTGCGCGTCTTGTATCCTCGGGTCGGCTGTCCCCACGGGGTGACAGGATGACGGCCGCCAGACGTTTTGCCTTCACCACCGCCGTGCGGATGATCCACCGGGTTCATCGACACGCCGCGGTTGTGCGGACGGCGACCAGCCCAACGTGTGCGCCCGGCCTTGCCGATGGTTACATTCTCATGATCGGTATTGCCAACCTGGCCAATCGTTGCCATGCAATCGAGCAGCACTTTGCGAGTCTCACCCGAAGGCAGCTTTACCAGCGCATAGTCACCTTCCTTGGCAACCAGCTGGGCTGCGCCACCCGCGGAGCGCACCATCTGCGCGCCCTTACCCGGCCGCAACTCCAGGTTGTGCACGGTTGTGCCAGGGGGAATGTTTCGCAAAGGCAGGGCATTTCCAACCAGGATGTCGGCTTCCGGACCACTCAGCAATTTCTGTCCGACCTTGAGCCCGTCTGGCTGCACGATGTAGCGCTTCTCGCCATCGGCATAGCTCAGCAACGCGATGCGCGCGGACCGGTTAGGATCGTACTCGATCGAGACCACAGTCGCGGGAATGCCGATCTTGTCGCGCTTGAAATCAATAATGCGCAGCTTGCGTTTGTTGCCGCCGCCCCGGAACCGCATGGTAGTGTCGCCGGAATTGCGACGCCCGCCGGTCCGCAGCTTGGGCTCGGTGAGCGGCTTGTACGGCTTGCTCGCGGTGATATCGTCGTTCACCAGCGTAGTGCGGTAACGCAACGTCTGGGTGGTCGGTCTGTAAGTCTTGATGGCCATGATTCAGCTCTTCACTGCTAGCTTCTTCTGCTAGCTTGTTTTGTCCAGCCCGGGGAAGTGCTGACCCCCCGACTACTGGCTTGTATTACAAGTTCTGCGCGTACTCCGGCATTTTTTCGCCGGTTCTCAAGCGCACATAAGCCTTTTTCCAATCGGGGCGATAGCCGGCGAACTTTCCACGGCGCCGCTCCTTTCCCGGATAATTAGCCGTGCGCACGGAGCGGACCTTCACTTTGAAGATCGACTGCACTGCTTCCTTGATTTCAGTTTTGGTTGCCTTGCTGGCGACCTGGAACACCAGCGTGTTCTGGTTTTCCTTAATGGCTAAGCCTTTTTCCGTGATCACCGGCCGGCGAATGATCTGATAAGCGGATTTCATTTACGCCACCTCCGCTTTCTTACGGCGCGCGCGACGCGGCGCTTTGGCCGGCGCCGCTTCTTGCGCAGCCTGACGCTGCCGCTTCGAGACCGAATTCATCAATGAGCCCTGCAACTTTTCCAGCGCAGGTTGCGAGAACACGACGCGGTCGTAGCGCAGCAGATGGTAAGGATGCACCTGGTTGCCGCGAACCAGCTCAAGCCCCTCAATGTTGCGCGAGCTCAATTCAAGATTCTGGTTTTCGTGATTCGCCTGCTCGACGACCAGCACCGAACCGTCAACCTTTAACGCGTTCAAAGCCTCGCGGAATTGCTTCGTCTTAGGTTCCTTCAACTCGAGCCCGTTCACCACGATCAATTTGCCGTCGGCAAACTTCGCGGCCAGCGCGGAACGCAGCGCACCCAGCAATTTCTTGCGGGGAAATGCGTAATCATAAGAACGGGGCTGCGGCCCATGCACGGTTCCGCCATGACGCCAGAGCGGCGAACGGATGGAACCGATGCGGGCGCGGCCCGTGCCCTTCTGCTTCCAGAGCTTCTTGCCGGAACCGGAAACCAGCTTACGATTCTTGGTCGCGTGTGTGCCGGCGTGCTGCCCTGCGCGATAGTGCTTGACTGCTTCCCAAAGCAAGTCTTCGTTCACTGCGCCGAAAATCTCATCGGGCAGGTCCAGGCTGCCTACCTTGGCGCCGGTCAGATCGTGAATATCGATAGTTGCCATGTTAGCTTCCAATTCCTAGCTACTCGCTAGCCTTTCTTCGCGGCACGCTTCGCGGCCTTCAGCGGATCGACAGTGGCCGCTCCGGCGAATCCACGACGCTCCCGTGGTGGCTTCTTCGCCTTGGTGATGACGACGTATCCGCCATTGGGACCAGGTACGCTGCCCTCGACTACCAACAGGTTCTCGTCCTTGTCGACACCGAGCACCCGCAGGTTGCGGGTTGTGATGCGCGCATTGCCGAGATGGCCTGACATGCGCATTCCTTTGAACACGCGCGAGGGGAACGCGGATGATCCAATTGAACCGGTGATCTGGAACATCGACCCATGCGACTTAGGACCGCCCCCAAAGTGATGCCGCTTGACTACCCCGGCAAAGCCGCGGCCCTTGCTGACGCCCACGATGTCGACAAACTTTTCGGCATCAAAAATGTCAACCAGCACGCGCTCGCCGACCTTCACCGCCCCATTGCTTTCCGCCGCCTCTTCCACCTCAATAGGAACCTCGCGCAGGAACTTCATGGGAGGAAGATTGTGCTTGGCAAAGTGGCCACGCATAGGTTGCGTGACCCGCGATTCCTTGACGAACTCAACCAGCCCGATCTGAGCAGCGTCGTAACCATCTTTGGTGTTGCTCTTGTGCTGCGTAATGACGCAGGGCCCAGCCTGCAACACGGTTGCGGGACGGACTTCGCCCTTCGAATCGAAGAGCTGAGTCATGCCGACTTTCTTTCCTAGAATTCCTGCTACCTTTGCCATTTCCTTCTCCATTCCCAGCGTGGCTCGCGAGCTATTGGCTGGGTCATGCAGCGCGGGCGCCTGGCCCACAAAGTTGCGGAGTTTCGTTCCGCCGGACAGTCGAAACCGACCGTCCCCCGCATGATTTATTTGTGTTCCTTGCCGAAAGCCTTGATCTCCACATCGACTCCGGCGGGAAGATCAAGCTTCATCAGCGCGTCCACCGTCTGCTGCGTCGGCTCCAAAATGTCGAGCAGGCGCTTGTGCGTGCGAATCTCGAACTGCTCCCGCGACTTCTTGTCGACGTGGGGCGAGCGTAGCACGCAGTATTTGTTCTTCATCGTAGGCAGGGGAATCGGGCCCGCGATTTGCGCGCCGGTACGCCGCGCCGTTTCTACAATCTCGCCCGTCGACTGGTCGAGCACGCGATAATCGTAGGCTTTCAGCCGGATGCGAATTCTTTCTTTTCCGATCACGTTTGGCTCTCTATCCCCTTCCGGCATTCCGGAAGGAAAGAACTGGCGGCAAGTTGCAGGCCGCGTTTTTCGCTTGGCTTATTGCACGATCTCGCTGATGGTGCCCGCACCTACAGTATGGCCGCCTTCGCGGATCGCGAAGCGCAAACCCTTTTCCATGGCCACCGGGGTGATCAGCTCAATCGTTAGGCTCACGTTGTCGCCCGGCATCACCATCTCCGTGCCCGCCGGCAACTCCGCCACTCCGGTCACGTCCGTGGTGCGCAGGTAAAACTGCGGCCGGTATCCCTTGAAGAACGGCGTGTGCCGCCCGCCTTCTTCCTTCGTGAGAATGTAGACCTCGCTCTTGAACTTGGTGTGCGGCGTGATCGAGCCCGGCTTCGCCAGCACCATGCCGCGCTCCACGTCTTCTTTCCCCACCCCGCGCAGCAGCAACCCGGCATTGTCGCCCGCCATGCCTTCGTCCAGTTGCTTCTTGAACATCTCCACCCCGGTCACCACCGTCTTGCGAGTGTCACGGAAGCCCACGATTTCCACTTCCTCGCCCACCTTCACCTTGCCGCGCTCGATTCTCCCCGTCACCACCGTGCCCCGGCCGGAAATCGAAAAGATGTCTTCAATCGGCATCAGGAACGGCTTGTCCAGCTCGCGCTGTGGTTGCGGCACGCTCTTGTCGACCGCGTCCATCAACGCGTCAATCTGCTTTTCCCACTTCTCTTCTCCATTCAGCGCGCCCAGCGCCGACAGACGGATCACCGGCACTTCGTCGCCCGGAAACTGGTAGCTCTTCAGCAACTCGCGCACTTCCAGTTCCACCAGGTCCAGCAACTCAGGATCATCCACCGCGTCGCACTTGTTCAGCGCTACCACGATGTAGGGCACCCCGACCTGCCGCGCCAAGAGCACGTGCTCGCGGGTCTGCGGCATGGGGCCGTCGGTTGCCGCCACCACCAGGATGGCGCCATCCATCTGCGCCGCCCCCGTGATCATGTTCTTGATGTAGTCGGCGTGCCCCGGGCAGTCGACGTGCGCGTAGTGCCGGTTCGCCGTCTCGTACTCCACGTGCGCCGTGGCAATGGTGATGCCGCGCGCCTTCTCTTCCGGCGCGTTGTCGATCGAATCAAACGAGCGGAACACGATCTTCGGATTGTGCTTCTGCAATACCTTTGTGATCGCCGCCGTCAACGTGGTCTTGCCATGATCGATGTGTCCAATTGTCCCCACGTTGCAGTGCGGCTTGGTGCGTTCAAATTTCTCTTTCGCCAT